>JAEEGG010000556.1_pt1 | contig 117258 bp, 81 predicted proteins | sample 9134161 | NCBI WGS metagenome assembly JAEEGG01 (sample SAMN16246543, study PRJNA631951) | gut metagenome | biome: gut microbiome; feature: rumen; material: CR-attached | host: Bos | place: Iran: Karaj | collected 2018-10
CAATCACATAATTCGTATTACCTACGCTGACAGTAACATTGGGATTCTCAGGAATCTCCTGATTCACCAGCTGATGACTCACTGGATTTACCAGGGAATAGAAATGACCCGAGCCTACCATCAGCCACCCCTTCTTCGTCCATTCGACGGAGGTCAGGTAGTCACCAGAGACCTGGGAATTCTTCGTGTCCCAGGTGGTATATTTATGCGTCTTGGGGTCCCACATCTGCAAGCCGCCGCCAAGGGTACTGAACCACAGACGGCCCCACTTGTCCTCAGTCAGTGCCCAGACGCTGTTGTTGGCCAGTCCTCCTGGCTCGCCCGTAGCCTGCACATTATGGATAACAGCCTGCGTAGGGTCAGAGGCCGAAGGGATGGCATGCGACAATCCTCCATTATAGGAGCCAAACCAAATGGTGCCGTCGCTGGCAGCCCAGGAGCCTACCACGATGTTGCTCACCAGTCCGCTGTTGTCCTTTGTGAAATGATTCACCACCTCACCCGACTTAGGATTATACACCAGGATTCCCTGGTCGTTGGTGCCCAGCCAGTAATTGCCGTTCTTATCCTCACAAGTGGTTGTGACATCACCCAACTCCACACTCTTCAGACTGGCAAGACCCCTGACATACTGGTTCACGCCATTCTTATACGAGCCGATCCACATACTGCCATCATCGGCCTGATAGATATTACGCAATGTATTATCACTGATAGAGCTTTCGTCGTATTTGTTGTTCAGGAACTGCTTCCACTGTTTGTTTTTCATGTCGATGACAATCAGACCGTCGTGGTCACACACCAGCCATAACCACTCATTCTCATCCACCAACAAGTTCCATACCATCAGGGTGCTAGGAATGTCTTCAATTCCTTTGGTAGCCAGATAGTCTTTCAACGAGGCATACCATTTGTTGGTTTTCTTCTCATGGACGAACAGCAGATTCAAGACACCGCACCACCAGTTGCCTTGCTTGTCGACATAGAGCCGGTACTCCTGACTGTCGATGCCACCTGTCTCATACATCCAGCGATCCACCCAATCCACACGTCCCCTGTTACCATCCATACAGACCAGTTCACCATTGTTGGTGACCATCAGCAGTTTGTCGTCAGCCTCCGCTACCGACGATATGCCGAAATTGGGATTGAACTCCCCATCGCCATATCCCATCTTGAAGGAGACGATCTTGTTCTTTTCGGCATTGGGATGGTAGCAATACAGTGCCTTTTCGAAGTCCTTCACCCAGATATTCTTCTTCGAGTCGATATGCAGCCACTCCACATTACAGTTGATACCTAGCTTGGCCAGTTCCCTGGAAGCCTTGCGCTCAAAGGTTTCCGTCACAGGGTCATAAACACAGTAGTTCATACCCTGCCGCATCCACAGCTTGCCATCAGCGGCCTCGAAGATGCGATCCGTATAGTTGTCACGCATCGTGGTGGTGTCACGCAGATTCGAATAGTAGGTCTTCACCCTATAGCCGTCATAGCGGTTTAGGCCATAGGGGGTGCCTATCCAGACATAGCCTTTGGAGTCTTTAAAGATATTGTTAATCTGAGAACTCGACAAACCATTTGGTGTATCAAGTCTCCTGAATTTCATATCAGGAATCAGTGACGTCTGTGCCGCTGCGGTCAGACAGAAGGCCGTCAGACAAAGCGTTATCAATTTCTTCATATTCATCTATCCATTTTTTATTAATCATCCATCAATACAGCCTCTTCGATAACCTCCTCTTCCTCAGTTTCATCAAGGGGTGTTTCGTCTGCGGGCTTTTCTTTCTTCTTTCTGAATTCTTTCATAAAACGGGCAATCTTCTTGCGGCCGAAGAACAGCAAGCCTATCAACAAAAGATATATAATCCAGGCCCACCATGAGCGATACCACGGTGAGAGGATCTCAATGTCAAGTTCACTTTCTTCCTCATCCATCGTCCCGTCGTCATGGAGAATCCGCACGCAGAGTGTATAACTGCCAGGCGACAATCCCATATAGGTAATGTCGGCCTGACCGTTGGAGGTCTTGATCCAATTATCGTTGAAACCTTTCAGTCGATAGGCAAAGCGGGTCTTGTTGTTTACACCGCCATTGTCAGAGGCCATCAGGATCGTAAACTGTTTCTCATTGTATTTCAACCTGATGCTCCGTTGTTGATTGAGTGCTTCTTTCAGGATGACGCGACCATTAACTTCCACACCTACCTCCACCAGTTCGTCAAAGAGTTCAAGACCGCTGAACACAGGCTGTTCCTTACCATCGTTTTCATTCAGACTAAGTGTACTGATAATGTCCAGTCCTTCCTGACCGCCAACGAGCAGATGGCCGTCACGCGAACAATAGATGGCGCGCTGGTTAAACGGTCCAGGCTGTAGTCCGTCACGATCATTATAACTACGCACGATGAAGGTCCAGGTACCGTCTTCCTGCTGCTCTGGAATGATGTTCGACACACCATGATCCGTAGCCACCCACATGGTGTGACGCGTATCCTCTGTGACAGACACGGCATTCGAGCCATGCAGGCCCGACTTCATATCCAACAGCGTGGTCTGGTTGTTCTTCCTGTCGAACACAGCAACACCAGCTGGCGAACAGAGCCAGATGAGCCTACGGCTATCCATCACGGCATGCGACGTGGCATTGGATATTGTGAGGGCCTTATGCCCCTTCGTTTCAGCCACCCAGCCATTGACAACCCTGAAATTCCCTGGATGAATCATCGCATAGTACTCTGAGTTACCCAGAAGTATCCACCCGTTTGAGGCCGTAGAGATGCTGTTCGTCCACACAGTATTCAATATAGAGTTATCCGCAATGAAATTGCGCTGTTTACCCGTCCGTTTGTCAATGCGCACTGCACCACCGCCAAGCACACCCACCCATATGTTGCCCCACTTGTCTTCCGTGATGCCCCAGATATTGTTGGTCACCAGCGCACTTCCAGGATCCGTAGTACGGTAGTTGCTCCACTGGCCGTCCTTATATTTCAGGATACCACCCTCGTACGTACCAAACCACAGACTGCCATCCTTGGCCGCATAGCTGCCCACGATGATATCGCTGGGCACGCCAAGACGCCGTTTCGAGAAGGTATCTACCGGTTCCAGGGTCTTGGGGTCCATCTTGATGATACCGCCATCGTTACGGCCTATCCAGTAATAACCCTGCCTATCCTCGCAGATGGTGTTGATATCACCGATGTTCATCGTGACGAAGTTCGTCATCGACTCCGAGCACATGGCCACGCCGTTCTTGTAGGTGGCGACCCACATCCTGCCCAGCTGATCGAGATAGAGGTGCTTGCAGGTGATGTCAGGCAACGACGAATCGTCGCCCTTCACATTCGTAAACTGACGCCATTCCTTCGATTTGAAGTCAAGCACCAGCACTCCATAGTGGTCGGTAGCCACCCACAGCAGTCCCTTCTTATCGTAGCAGATCTCCCACACTTGGATTTCATCGGGCACACCCTCAAAGCCTTTCGCCCGCATAAACTCCGTCAGCGTGGCATACCAGCGGTTCTCCTTCTTATTATAAATATATGTACCTGTTGAGTGGGTGATCACCCAGATGTTTTCTTCCTTGTCAACGGCCACCCAATAGTCGTTATAGGCATCAAGCGCACGCTTCACGTAGTCATCCTTCCATAGCACCTTGCCGTGAGGACCGTCGATGCACATCAGCTCACCGAAGGTCGACACCATGATCATACCCTCCTTGCTCTCCGCATAGGCCGAGACGCCAAACTCCTTGGAGAACTCATGCGGGCCGTAGCCGAAATTGATGTGCTGGATGAGTTTCTTGGCAGGATCGAAATAGTAAAAGCCGTCCTCATAGGTCTTCACCCAATAGCTCTTCTCCTTATCCAAATGGATGCTCTCGATGCTGCCCACGACACCCTGCGCATTCAGCCATCGTGCCGGCGAACGGTCTACGGTCTCTGTCACGGGATCGTAAAGCGAGTAGTTCATGCCCTGCTTCAGCCAGAGCCGTCCGCCATGGCCTTCCTGAATCTCGTCGATACGGTTGTTGCGCAGCGTCGTCGTATCCCTTTCATACGAGAAGAAGGTCCTTACGCGATAGCCGTCATAGCGGTTCAATCCATAGCCTGTACCCAACCAGACATATCCTCTGGAGTCACGGATGATGCTGTTCACCATCGAATTCGACAGTCCCTCACGGGTGTCGAGCCGTTTGAATTTCATATCAGGTATCACGCCTGCGCTTACTTCTGCTACCAAACAGAATACTGTCATCAGGATAGATAGCCGTTTCATTGTCATGGTCATTTTTTCTCGTTAGTTGTTATTTGATGTCACAAAAGTAAGAAAAAAACGCGAGCTGTGCAAACTTTCTGCAAAAAATCACGCATAAATGGCAAAATATTTGGTAATATCGCAGAAAAAAACTACTTTTGCAGACAATTATTATCAATACATAATTAATTAACAATGAATCAACAAACAGAAACAGGTAGCAAATCCTACCTCATCAGTATTGTGATGGTGGCCGTGTTAGGCGGTCTGCTCTTCGGTTATGACACCGCAGTGATCTCTGGAGCCGAGAAGGGTCTCCAGGCGTTTTTCATGGAAGCCAAGGACTTCGCCTACACCGACGGTTGGCACGGCTTCACCTCTGCCTCGGCCCTCATCGGCTGTATCATCGGTTCGGCCCTCTCAGGCTTCCTGGCCACGAACCTCGGCCGTAAGAAGTCGCTGATCATCGCTGGTATTCTCTTCTTCATCTCTGCCCTGGGATCGATGGATCCGGAGTTCATGTTCTTCGAGTACGGCCAACCCACCTACTCACTGCTCATCATGTTCAACATCTATCGTGTCATCGGTGGTATCGGTGTTGGTCTGGCTTCTGCCATCTGCCCGATGTACATCGGTGAGGTGGCACCGTCGAACATCCGCGGTATGCTCGTTTCGTGGAACCAGTTTGCCATTATCTTCGGTCAGCTGGTGGTTTACTTTGTGAACTTCTTCATTCTGGGCGACCACATCCAGCCGCTGGTTGAGGAGATGGGTAAGGGCATCGCCGCCATCAACCCTGCTGCTCAGTGGACCGTCACCACAGGTTGGCGCTATATGTTCGGTAGTGAGGCCGTTCCCGCAGGACTCTTCGCCCTGCTCATCTGTTTCGTGCCTGAGACACCGCGTTACCTCGTCTCGATTGGTCAGGACCAGAAGGCCCTCGGCATCCTGTCGAAGATCAACGGCTCAAGCAAGGCTGCCCAGATCCTGCAGGATATCAAGGACACGATGGTCGTGAAGACCGAGAAACTGATGACCTACGGTGCCATGTGTATCTTCGTCGGTATCATGCTCTCTGTGTTCCAGCAGGCTGTGGGTATCAATGCCGTGCTGTATTATGCACCACGCATCTTTGGCGACATGGGTATGGACGACCCGATGATGCTGACCGTCTTCATGGGTGTCATCAACATCCTCTTCACCCTCGTGGCCATCTTCACCGTCGAGAAGTGGGGTCGCAAGCCACTGTTGATCTGGGGTTCACTGGGTATGGCTCTCGGCGCCTTCGGCGTGGCCATCACCTTCGGTAACGACAGTCTGGCACTCGTCACCGCTGCCTCGCTGCTGATCTACTCAGCATCGTTCATGTTCTCTTGGGGTCCGATCACCTGGGTGCTCATCGCCGAGATCTTCCCCAACACCATCCGTGGCGGCGCCGTAGCCATCGCTGTGGCCTTCCAGTGGATTTCGAACTTCATCGTGTCATCGAGCTTCGTGCCGATGTTCAACATGCACCTCACCGAGGGTGACGATTTCGGCCACTGGTTCACCTACGGTCTCTATGGCATCATCTGCGTCATCGCCGCCCTCTTCGTCTGGAAGCTCGTTCCTGAAACCAAGGGCAAGACGCTCGAGGATATGACCAAACTCTGGAAAGACCGCCTGTAATATAACAGAGGGACGGTTCTTTTGTTACATTAAAGCCCTCGCCATGGCGAGGGCTTTTCATTTTTTCACTCTTCACAGACCAAAAGGGTGCCTACGTGCTTTATTACCAATCATCGTCATCCGCACCGGTGATGCCGTTCTTAAGCGCCTCTTCTACCTTGTCGATGATGGCGTTCGAGTAAGCGTGTGTCATCACGAGTGCTTTCGAGCAGGTGCGCTTCTGGGCGTCTTTCTCTACGAAGGGATAGTGTTTGGTGATTTCCCATTGCTCATCGTAGAGTCGACGATCGGTATTATCGTTTTTCAGACGTTTGCCGTCGCTGTAAATGGTCTGGTTCCGCCGTTTCTGGTCATCTTTGTCGCCGCCGATGCCACCTAACCAGCCACCGTCCTCCACTTTCAGCACGTCATAGTTCTGCACGGTATAAGTCACACGCACCTTACCTTCCTTGATGTCGAGCTTGATCAATGGTGTGATGCTAACCACATAGCGGAAGAGCGTACCCGTATGATCGGCAATGGCATCGATGGTCGACGAGACAATGATGCACCCCGCTTCCTTATCGTTCAGCGTAATGGCCTGCTTGTCCTTGAAGGTTGCGGTCACCCAGTAATTCAAAGCCACGTAGAGCTGTTCTTTCGTTTTGCCCGGCACCTCAATTACCTGCTGGTAGGTCAGGGCCTCGTTCTTGTCAAACGTCAGGCCTTTGCTCAAATTGGCTGCAGCGTCGAGCCACTTGTCACCATACTTGCTTTTGGCATACTTTTCCAGGTCAGCTGCTTTCATCACCTGAGCCTGAACTCTCATCGTGCCACCAAATGTAAAGATAGTGGCAATTATCAAAAATAAAACCTTTCTCATTTTGTCAGTTGTTAGTCGAATGATATATTTAGAAATAATTATCCTTTCTTCCGAAGACCCCAAAGAACGCTACGATCTATTCTGCGAGCCCTGAATGCTATTATTTACGCCTTGTTGAGGTTTCGCGGATGACCAACTGCTGCGGTACTATCTCGCGGTAGATTTTGGTATCGCCTCCGATATTCTTCAGCAACAGTTGACAGGCCGTCTGCCCCATCAAATGCGACTGGTCTTCGATGGCCGACATACGCGGTGTGACGTATTGTGCATGCACGTCGTCGGTGAAGCCGATCAGAGCCACATCCTCGGGAATGCGCAGATCCAGCTGTTTGATGGCGGTGAAAGCCGCGAAGGTGATGATATCGTTGAAGGCCAGAATGGCATCGGGACGCTCTCCCTCAGGCAAACTCAGGAGCCGCGTGGTGGTATCGAGGGCCCACTTGTAGTCGATTTTCTCGCAGGCCACCAGGGTGCGGTCAATGGGAATACGGTTCTCGCGCAAGGCCTCCAGATAACCATGCTTACGACGCTTCACCATGTCGAGGTGGTTGGGGCCTCCGATAAAGGCAATACGTCGGCTGCCAGTATCTATCAGGTGCTGCGTGGCCTGGAAAGCAGCCTCATCACCATTGGCAGTGACGCTGGAGAAACGGTCAGTGAGACACGTACGGCCGAAGAAAACAAGAGGAATGCCCATGTCGGCAATCTCCTCGAAGTGTTTGTAATCGGTGGTGTTCTGCGACAGACAAGCGATGATGCCCTCTACATGCAGGCTGATGAAGTTGTCGATGGCACGTATCTCCGCCTCCGTGTCTTCATGTGTGTTGGCACTGATCACCGAATAGCCCTCCTTGCGGGCCTCATCCTCGATGCCGTCCAAGACCGCTGCATAGTAGTGGGTGACCAGATTGGGCACCACCACGCCAATCACTCGTGGCGCCTCCTTACGAAGACTCTGCGCGAAAGGATTGGGACGGTAATTCCGACGCTTGGCCAAATCCTTGACCCTGGCCTGCATGTCCTGACCAATCTCCGGACTACTACGCAAAGCACGGCTGACGGTAGCGATGCTGACACCCAGTTCCTGAGCCAGATCTTTCAACGATGTGCGATGTTTATTTGCTGCCATTTTCACAAATACTGACTATACGGCGACAAAATTACAAAAAATCCCTGAACCTCGCAAACGTTTACGTCACTTTTTCACTCAAAACCGCTTGAAAACAAGGAAAAAGTCCGTAACTTTGCAGCGCAAATTCAGAATGAGTAATGAATAGTTGATAATAAGTTAGTTAGAACAAGGCCAAGACTGTCGTGATGACACTCTTGGCTATTTTGTTTTCTATTCCCTGATTCTCAAATCACCAGTATCGATATCGCCCGATCCGCTTTTATGACTGTCATAATGCGTCAGCGTTCCCTTAAGCGTAATATCGCCAGAGCCACTCAACTGACACTGTGCAGAGCGGCAGCCTTCCAGGAAATTGACGACGATATCGCCAGAACCACGCAATGAAAGATCGGTATCCAGCACATTGGCCTGGGTGATGTTTATATCGCCTGAGCCTACCAGCGAAGCCGTTGATTTGCGGGCATCCAGATGATTGATACAAACGTCGCCAGAGCCGACCAATTCCATGCTACTTGCGTCGCAGATGATATTCTCAAACTGAATATCTCCTGAACCGCGCAGCACGATGTTCATCGTATCCGTATCTACCCTTTTCCGACTGATGAAGTCGCCAGAACCACTCACGAGCACACCAATCAGATCAGGCGAAGAGACATAGACCGTGACATCGCTCTTGTCGCCCACAGTGAAGTTGATGAACCCCATCTTACCCTTGTTACGCACATAGAGCGTACCATTATCGGTATCGGTGAGGATGCGGGGGATCAGATTCTCAGGTCCTTCGATCCTGACGCCGAAGGTATCGGCCTGGGTATAAACTACTGTTGGAGAACCAATGATCTCGATGCGCTCAAAGTTGCGGAGATGTCGCCATTCCACTGTCTGATCATCAAGGACAATAGTCCTACTACATGTGATACACGAAGTCATTCCCATTGCAACCATCAGCAACAGGCCGCTGATCATCAAATAATGTCTTGCTTTCATTTTCTTCATCTTTTTGTTTGTGACTGTCTGTTTGACGTAATGGGCACTCAAAAAGTTGCAGATGCTTTTTACCTTTTTACTTTTTTACCTTTTTACTTTTCAAAGTGCTGCCAGTCTTTCATCGTACGCCAGGAGCCGCCCCATTTGAAACCATGTTGGAGGAAAAGACGGTGCAGGAGGTCACCTTTCACTATTTTATAGGGGAAAGACTTGCGACGGTCTACATACTTTTCGGCAGTGGCAGGTTCTACGATACGACGCCCGTCCTTGCCAGTACGCACATACGGATTGTAGAGTGTATTGATATCGACAGCCATTCCCATGGCATGCTTGGAGAGTTTGGTCGTTCCCGACACCCTGCGGAAGCAGAAACAGGAAGAGTTGTTATCGCGCATGGAGCGCTCGTCGTCTGCATCATAGTCGTCTATCAGACGAATACGCTGGATGGGATATTTCTGACGATAGAGTTCACGGAAGATCTCCAGCAGATCGTTGACAATCATCTTGTTACAGACCATTTCCCCAACATGTTCCTTTCCTCCGGCATCGAAGTGCGACAGGCGCAGGTAGCGCAGATCATCACGCCGGATGGTGCAGTTTTTCGGCCAGGAACGGCCCTGCATCCGATGGAAAACCGAATCGGGAATGGACTGCACGGAAAACTCCTGAGCCTCTGCCGAGAAAGGAGTGAATAACGAATAGTGAATAGTGAATAGTATTAAAAGAAAACGGTTCATAGGCAGGGTTATTCTAACGGGAGTATGAACCAGAAATTAGAGCCGACACCTAACGAAGACTCTACACCGACAGAACCGCCTAGGTTCTTGACGTGTGACTCTACGACGGAAAGGCCGAGGCCTGTGCCAGGAATAAACTCATCGACCTTGACAAAACGCTCGAAGATACGCTTCTGGTCTTCTTCGGCAATACCCTTTCCAGTATCCGTCACATTCACACGTACCTGATTGCCCAATATTTCATAACTCAATGTTATCTCACCCTCAGTTGTAAACTTAATGGCATTCTGCATCAGATTATCAAGAATCTCAAGGAGTTTCTCACGGTCGGTCTCGAACTTCAACTGCGGCAAAGGACACTGCACGTGGATGGGTAAATTCGTGGTAGGCTGATAGGTATCGACCATCTGCTGTAAGAGTTGGTTAAGGTCAACCTTACCCATCAGCAGACTCTTGGCACCTGCCTCAATCTTCGACATACTAACCAATCCGTCGATGATACGCAGCAACTTGCGGTTGTTGTTCTGTATCTCCATAATAAGCTGGTTACGGTCTTCTTCACTCTGTACGACGGGTAACAGATCGGCAAAACCGCAAATAGCATTAAGAGGCGTACGGATCTCATGTCCCATGTTAGCCAGGAAAGCCGTTTTCAGCCGGTCGCTCTCCTCAGCCTTATTACGGGCTGCCACCAGAGAGGCTTCCAGACTCTTACGCCCGTCGATGCGCTGAGACGTACCGACAATCTTGGTCGGTTTCCCATCGCCATCGCGCTCAACAATCGTGGCATAGCTTTCCTCCCAGTAAGAACTACCGGAAGACTGGTTGATCACCTGGTATTCCTGATGATAAAAATCAGAGCGTCCCTCACAGATATCGCTAAAGGCCTGATTCACACGGTCCCTATCAGCTGGAGAAATGACAGAAGGGGTCTCCGTGACTGATTCGTTAGAACCGAGCAGATGATTATCCTTTCCCTCACGATAATCATTTTCATAGACGAATGCTTTTGTGGCAGAATCATAGCGCCAAACAGCTATCTTCATCGCCTTCAGCACAAAATCGTATTCAATGTTGTTCTGGCGTATTTTGTCAATCTCCATCAACTCCTGTCTCAGTTTCTTTCCCTTTCTCCACTGATGGTAAATGCCATAGCAGAGAAACAAGAACAAGAGGCCTCCAACAACCCATATCCACAGGACGGATTGGGAGCTGAAAAATGAGGTATTTAACAGAATAGACGTCATAATTAATTAGAAGATGTGGCAAAATTAAGAAAATATCCCGAATAACACAAGAAAGAAGCACTTTTTTTTGCTTTTTATTTGTTTTTTCGCCCGACTTGCATTACCTTTGCACTCAGTTTTCCACAATAACATGTCAAATGGAGCAAAACAATGACTTGAGGAATACTCACGCTGCGGAGTATGAGCTCATCGCCAAAACGTTCATGGGACTGGAACCTGTGCTGGCGAAAGAACTGACCCAATTAGGGGCGAATGATGTACAAATAGGTAGACGAATGGTTTCGTTTACAGGTAACAAAGAGCTGTTGTATCGTGCCAATTTCCAATTGCACACAGCCATCCGGATTTTAAAGCCCATCCGACACTTTAAGGCGAAGAGTGCGGATGATGTCTACGAGGAAATCAAGAAAATAGACTGGACAGACTATTTGGGATCAGAGAAGACCTTTGCCGTCGATGCAGTGGTATTCTCTGAGGAGTTCCGTCATTCCAAATTCGTATCTTACAAGGTAAAAGATGCCATCGTGGACCAGTTCCGCGAAAAGACCGGCAAGCGTCCGAACATCTCCATCGCCAATCCGGACATCCGTCTTCATATCCATATCGCAGAAGACCAGTGTACGCTGTGTCTCGACTCCAGTGGAGAGTCCCTGCATCGCAGGGGTTATCGTCAGGAGAGCGTAGAGGCCCCATTGAACGAGGTGCTCGCAGCCGGTATGATCCTGATGTCGGGATGGCAGGGCGATACTGACTTCATCGACCCGATGTGCGGTTCAGGTACCCTGCTCATCGAGGCCGCCCTGATTGCCAAGAACATGGCCCCTGGTCTGTTCCGTAAGGAATATGCCTTTGAGAAATGGCCAGACTTCGATGCAGAGCTCTTCGACGAGATCTATAACGATGACAGTCAGGAAAGGGAGTTTAAATATCATATCTATGGCTACGACATCGATGTCAAAGCCGTGAATACAGCCCGTATGAATGTGAAGGCTGCAGGACTCTCTGCCGATATCACCATCGAGCAACAGGACTTCAAGGACTTCACACAGCCCAAGAACAAGAGTATTATGATTACCAATCCGCCATACGGCGAACGCATCTCCACACCCGACCTTCTGGGAACCTATCGGATGATCGGTGAACGTCTGAAGCACCAGTTCAAGGGCAATGACGCCTGGATCCTCTCCTATCGTGAGGAGTGTTTCGAGCAGATCGGTCTGAAGCCCAGCATAAAGATACCCCTTTATAATGGTTCGTTGGAGTGTGAGTTCCGCAGATATCAGATGTTCGACGGTAAGCTGAAGGACTTCCGTAACGAAGGTGGTATTGTGAAGACCGACGAGGAGAAGCGCCAGATGGCCCAGAAGCACCGTTTCAAGAAGGAGCGGGAATTCAAGCAGCGTCTTGAGGAAACCGAGCAGAACGAAGAGGGCGATATCCGTAGTTTCACCTTCCACCACCATGATTTGGAGGATCGGAATAATCGGAGTATTCGGAGTAATCGGAATCATCGCGAAGATCGCGAAGACCGTCGAGGAGGTAAGAAGGAAAAAGGAGGACGTTTCGACCGTAGTGACAGGAAATTTAACAAGGCTGAGCGCAACTTCACAAAGAAAAAGAGATTCGACGATGATGATGAAGAATAATTATAATCTTAGGCTAGCCTTTCTAGCCATTCTAGTCACTCTAGCAACGACCATGATTGCCCAGGATAAGTTTTTCACCCTCGAGGATCTGAATTTCGGAGGTACGAATTATGGCAACATGCAACCTAAAAATATGTGGTTGACATGGTGGGGAGACCAATTGATACAGACCGATGTGGAAGAGTGTTACACCATCGATGCCAAGACCGGCAAGAAAGAAAAGCTCTTCACCCTCGAAGAAATCAACCAGTGGGCAGGTAGTGACGACGAGAAATATGTGCGTCATCTGATGAATGCCAGTTTCCCCTACCCTGACCAACCCCTCGTTCAGGTAGGCAACAGGAGGGCGGTGATCCTTGTGGACTTTAAGCAGAAGAAGATCGTCTGGCAGGATAGTATCGCAGGACAGACGGCCAACGACTGGAATACGGTATCGAGGGCGACAGCATATGTGGACAATCATCAGCTCTTTGTAGTGGATGCCAACGAACAGAAGCACCAGCTCTCCACCGATGGCTCTCGTGAGATCGTCTATGGACAGAGCGTTCATCGCAATGAATTTGGGATTGAAAAAGGTACGTTCTGGAGTCCGGATGGACAACGACTAGCCTTCTATCGCATGGACCAGAGTATGGTGACGGACTATCCGCAGGTGGATATTTTCCCACGTAGTGCCTCGTATGAGCCTGACAAATACCCGATGGCGGGGATGACAAGCCACAAGGTGACGGTGGGTGTCTATGACCTGCAGACCGATAAGACCATCTATCTGCAGGCAGGAGATCCTACAGACCGCTATTTCACGAATATCACATGGAGTCCTGACTGTAAGACCATCTATATGTTCGAGTTGAATCGTGGACAGAACGACTGTCGCTTGGTTTCGTATGATGCAGCTTCAGGTGCTAAGATCGCAGAACTCTATCGCGAGACCTCTGATAAATATGTAGAGCCCCTGCATCCGATCCAGTTCCTGCCTTGGGATGAGAACAAGTTCATCATGCAGAGTCAGAAAGACGGGTATAACCACCTTTATCTATTTGACAAGAGTGGTAAGGAACTGAAACAAGTCACCAAGGGTTCCTGGGTGGTGATGGATGTGCTGGGCTTCAACAAGAAACAGAAGACCATCATCTTCAAGGCCAATAAGGAACAGCCCCTGCACCATAGGCTCTATAGTGTCAATATGAAGGGGGATATCAAACAGCTGGAGACGGTGGATGGTGTACACAGTGGGATATTATCCCCCTCAGGCAATTTCCTCATCGACAGATTCTCAACACCTACAAGACCCCGTGTCATCGATGTCGTGGATTTAACCAAGAAAAATCCTGTTCATACGAATCTGCTCGAAGCCGATGATCCCTGGACGGGCTATCAGCAACCTATCTTCGAGTGTGGCAGTATCAAGGCAGCAAATGGCGTCACAGACCTTTATTACAGAATGGTGAAGCCCTATAACTTCAATCCGGAAAAGAAATACCCCACTGTGGTTTATGTCTATGGTGGTCCTCATGCCAACAACGTACAGGCCTCATGGCACTGGGCATCCCGTACTTGGGAGACCTATATGTCACAGAAAGGCTATATCGTCTTTATCCTCGACAATCGCGGTAGCCAACATCGTGGACGTGATTTCGAACAAGCCACCTTCCACCAACTGGGACAGATTGAGATGCAGGACCAGATGAAGGGCGTGGAATATCTTCGCACCCTACCCTATGTCGATATGAACCGTCTAGGTGTTCATGGCTGGAGTTTTGGTGGTTTTATGACCATCTCGCTGATGACCAACTATCCTGACGTGTTCAAGGTTGGTGTGGCAGGCGGTCCCGTCATCGACTGGAAATGGTACGAAGTAATGTATGGCGAACGCTATATGGGAACGCCCGAGAATAATCCTGAGGGCTATGCCAAAAGCAGCCTCATCGACAAGGCCAAGAACCTGAAGGGCAAACTGCAGATCATCACGGGATACAATGACAACACCGTAGTACCTCAGCATTGTCTGTCGTTCCTCGATGCCTGTATCAAGGCTGGCACACAACCCGACTTCTTTGCCTATCCTGGTGAGGAACATAATATGCGTGGCCATGCAAGTGTTCATCTGCATGAGAGGATTACCCAATATTTCGAGGACTACTTGAAATGATTTTAGACAACGAATTAAGACGAATTTCACGAATTATACGAATTATTATAAATGAAGATTCTACTGTTAGGAAGTGGCGGACGTGAGCACGCCCTGGCTTGGAAAATCGCTCAGAGTGAGAAATGCGAGAAGCTCTATATTGCTCCTGGTAACGCAGGAACCAGCAATTGTGGCGAAAATGTGGCTATGAAGGCCGATGACTTCGAGGCCATCAAGGCTTTTATTGTGGAGAAGGGAGTTAACATGGTGGTTGTTGGGCCTGAGGATCCTTTGGTAAAGGGCATCTATGATGAGTTGAAAGCCGACCCTCGTACGAAAGACATCCCCGTTATCGGCCCCTCCAAAGCTGGCGCGGTGCTCGAAGGCTCGAAAGACTTCGCCAAGGGCTTTATGCAGCGCCACAACATCCCCACAGCCCGCTATCAGACCTTCGATGGCGAACATCTGGAAGAGGGTCTGAAGTTCCTCGAGACCCTAGAGGCACCTTACGTTCTCAAGGCCGATGGTCTGTGCGCAGGAAAAGGCGTACTCATCCTTCCTACCCTCGAAGAGGCTAAGAAAGAACTGAAAGAGATGCTGAGCGGTATGTTTGGCAATGCCTCCAGTCGTGTGGTCATTGAGGAATTTATGAGTGGTATCGAGTGTTCGGTCTTCGTGCTGACAGATGGTACCCACTACAAGATCCTGCCTGAGGCCAAGGACTACAAACGTATCGGAGAGCACGATACAGGCCTGAATACTGGTGGTATGGGTTCTGTGACGCCTGTTCCCTTTGCCACCAAGGAGTGGATGCAGAAGGTGGAGGACCGTATCATCCGTCCAACGGTAGAGGGTCTCGCTGCTGAAGCCATTGACTATAAAGGATTTATCTTCTTCGGTCTCATCAACCGCACCAATACGCCAAGCAGGGAGCCAGAGCCATACGTCATCGAATACAACTGTCGTATGGGCGACCCTGAGACGGAGAGTGTGATGCTTCGTCTGAAGAGCGACATCGTAGATCTCTTCGAAGGTGTGGCTGAGGGCAATCTCGATCAGCGTCAGATAGAGTTCGATCCCCGTGCTGCTGTCTGTGTGATGCTCGTCTCTGGCGGTTATCCCCAGGAATACAAGAAGGGTTATCCCATCACAGGCACCGACCAGGTCAAAGGTTCCATTGTATTCCACAGTGGTACAGCCTTGAAAGATGGTGAGGTAGTCACCGCTGGTGGCCGTGTCATCGCTGTCAGCAGCTATGGCAAGGACAAGGCCGAGGCCCTCCAGAAGTCTTTCGAGGAGGCCCAGAAGATCCAGTTCACCGACAAATACTTCCGTCGCGATATCGGCGCAGACTTATAATCCACAGCTTTGAAAGGTAGTCAGTTACAGAAGATCATAGCAGGGAGTCGTCTCACCTTACCGGTGACGGCTCTCTATGGCTTGGGTGTCTGGTGCATCAGCGGAGTCATCCAGCATCAGTGGTGGATTCAACTGGTCTGTTTTGCCCTGGCCGTCTATCTGATGATCCTGTTCAACAACTTCTACGCCCTCATCCGCATCTACAGTCGGGCTATCACATCGGCCTTTATCGTCCTCTCTGGTATAGCCTGCTTTCTCTTCCCTTCAATAGAGGGAGGAATAGCCACCGTGGGAATTATAGCGAGTCTGCTGACCCTTTTTGCCACTTACCAGGACCGCGAGGCAGCTGGATGGATTTATTATACCTTCCTGATTCTTGGATTAGCCAGTCTGGCTAAGGTTCATCTGCTGGTGTTCATCCCCGTCTATTGGATCATGATGATCTTCATCAGCAGTCTCAGCCTGCGCACCTTCATCGCCTCGCTGTTAGGACTGCTCACACCCTATTGGTTCGCGATAACGGCAGTGCTTTTGTTCTATAAAGGCGACTTCACCCCGTTTACCAGTCATTTCCTACCGTTTGGAGAGGTGGGATTTCTCAATGCCTACAGCAATATTCCACATTCCCACTACCTGACTTACGCCTTCCTGATCATACTGACCATCATCGGCATCGTCCATTTCCTCAGAACGAGCTATAACGATAAGATCCGCACTAGGCAGTTCTACTATAGCATCATGTTTTTCAACATTGTGGTGTTAGTACTTATGCCACTCTTCCCGCAGCATTCTGACCTGTTGTTCCGATTGGCCATCATCCTGACGAGTCCGTTAATCGGCCATTTCATCGCTCTGACCAATACCAAGATCACCAACATCGCCTTCATTCTGATCCTGATAACAGCCCTGTTGCTGACAGGCTTCAACTTATGGTGGACTTTATCATACACTTCCTGACCCAATACGGCTATTGGGGTATGTTTCTGGCGGCTTTCCTGGCTGGCAGTTTCTTTCCCTTTTCCAGCGAGGCGGTAATAATTGGACTGATGGCCACTGGGCTCGACCCGTGGATTCTGATGATCTATGGCACGGCAGGCAACGTACTGGGCAGTGGCGTGAACTACTGTATAGGAAGGATGGGCAAGATGGAGTGGATCGAGAAATACCTCCATGTGAAGAAGGAAGACCTCGACAAAGCCCACCGGTTTATGGCGGGTCATGGTGCCTGGATGGGATTCTTCGCCTTTCTGCCGGTTCTGGGCAGTGCCATCACCATCGCCCTGGGTCTGATGCGCTCCAACATCATCATCACCTTCATTGCCATCACCTTGGGCAAGATATTCCGTTACATCATCTTAATCTATGGCGCCGGACTGTTTATGTAAGTTAATTTATGTACAGCGGTAGCAAATTCTTCACTTTTCACTCTTCACTTTTCACTTCTTTTTCGTACCTTTGCATCCAAATCAGATTTTTAACGTTAAAAAATACATTTTTTAGATGAAACAATTCAGACTGGTGGACAATGTCCTCGGGTGGCTTGCGTTTATGATTGCCGCCTTCGTCTATTGCTCTACCATTGAACCCACTGCATCATTCTGGGACTGCCCAGAGTTTATCACCACTGGCTACCGCCTCGAAGTCGGACACCCCCCTGGGGCACCGTTCTTCATGCTGACAGCCAATCTGTTCTCACAGTTTACCAGCGATCCCACACAGGTGGCGAAGATGGTCAACATCATGAGTGCCCTTCTCTCTGCCACGTGTATCCTGTTCCTTTTCTGGAGCATCACCCATCTGGTACGACGGTTGTTGGTTGACCGGTTTGAGGACATTACCCTTGCCAAGCTGATTGCCATCGAGGCCTCTGGTCTCGTGGGTGCACTCATCTACACTTTCAGTGACACCTTCTGGTTCTCAGCTGTCGAGGGTGAGGTTTATGCCTATTCCTCTGCTTTCACAGCCGTGGTATTCTGGCTCATCCTGAAATGGGAGGATCATGCTGACGAGCCTCACAGCGACCGTTGGCTGGTGCTCATCATGTATATGACAGGTCTCTCCATCGGTGTTCACTTGTTGAATCTGCTCTGTCTGCCTGCCATCGGACTGGTGTATTACTACCGTAGGTTCCCAGATGCCAACCTCAAAGGTTCTCTGATTGCCCTCGCCATCTCCGTGGTCATCCTGGCAGCCGTCCTCTATGGTGTCGTTCCTGGCATCATCACCGTGGGCGGATGGTTCGAGCTATTCTTCGTCAACACCCTGGGTATGTCGTTCAACACGGGTGAGATCATCTATATCATCCTGTTGATAGCCTGCGTTATCTGGGCCGTTTATGAAACCCAGACGCAGAAGCACAGTGTGACAGTTCAGAACGTCGCCTTCCTGATTGCTGTCGGTATGCTCGGTATCCCGTTCTATGGCTATGGCTGGTCTGCCTTCATCATCGGTATCATCGTTCTGGCAGCCCTCTGGTTCGTGCTGAAACTTTCGAAAGACAAGCTCCCGCTCGTCACAGCCCGTGCCAAGAATACGGCCCTGCTCTGTATGCTGATGCTGATGATCGGCTACTCTACCTATGCCCTCATCGTCATCCGATCTTCAGCCAACCCCCCGATGGACCAGAACTCTCCTGAGGATATCTTCACCCTGGGCGACTACCTGGGACGCGATCAGTATGGCCAGCGTCCGCTGTTCTACGGTCAGGCCTACACCTCTCAGGTTGCTCTCGAAGTTGACGGCAACTACTGTAAGCCCGTCATGTCAAAGGGAAAGCCAGTTTATCAGCGTAAAGAGAAGGTCTCTGCAGATGAGAAAGACTCCTACTTCGTAGTCCGTACGAAGGATGAATACAAATATGCCCAGAACATGCTCTTCCCACGTATGTACGATGCTGGTCATGCCGGTGCCTACGAGGCGTGGATGGGTGGTGTCAGTGGCACTGAGGTGCCCTACGACCGCTGTGGAGAACAGATGATGGTCAAGGTGCCAAGCCAGTTCGAGAACATCCGGTTCTTCCTCTCCTACCAGTGTAACTTCATGTACTGGCGCTACTTCATGTGGAACTTCGCAGGACGTCAGAACGACATTCAGGGAAATGGCGAACTCGAGCACGGCAACTGGCTCACAGGTTTCTCGTTCATCGATAATGCCCGTTTAGGCGACCAGTCGTTACTCCCCGATGACCTGAAAGAGAACAAGGGACATAACGTCTTCTACTGCATGCCGCTGATCCTCGGTCTGCTCGGACTCTTCTGGCAGGCGTGGTACACCCGCAAACGCAAAGTTGGCGAAAAGACCATCGACGATCCCATCGGCATCCGCCAGTTCTGGGTGGTGTTCTTCCTGTTCTTCATGACAGGTTTGGCCATCGTCATCTATCTGAACCAGACACCGATGCAGCCCCGTGAGCGTGACTATGCTTATGCAGGCTCATTCTATGCCTTCGCCATCTGGTGTGGTATGGGCGTCGCTGCCATCATCGACTGGCTCAACCGCAAGATGAAGAAAGAGAATCTCATCATAGCCACTATAGTAACTATAGCCACAATCCTCGTCCCCATCCAAATGGCTTCCCAGACCTGGGACGATCACGACCGTTCTGACCGCTACTGCTGTCGCGACTTCGGACAGAACTACCTGATGACCCTCCAGGAGAAAGGCAACCCGATTATCTTCACCAACGGTGATAACGACACCTTCCCACTCTGGTACAATCAGGATACGGAGAGTGTACGCACGGATGCCCGTGTCTGCAACCTCTCTTATCTCCAGACCGACTGGTACATCGACCAGATGGTGCGTCCGGCCTACGACTCTCCGTCGCTCCCCATCACCTGGAACCGTCTTGAATACTGTGCAGGTACCAATGAGTATGTACAGATCGACCCATCGCTCAAGTCACAGGTGCTGGAACTCTATAAGGATAGTCCTGAAGAGGCCAAAAAACAGTTCGGTGATGAGCCCTTTGAGTTGAAGAACGTGCTCAAATACTGGGTGCGCTCCACGGTGAAGGACTTCCACGTCATCCCCACCGATACCGTCTATGTCACCATCGACAAGGAGGCCGTCAAGCGTAGTGGCATGATGATGGCCGCTGACTCCATCCCTGATAAGATGGTCATCTCGCTCAAGGGCAAGGGCGCTCTCTACAAGGGTGACCTGATGATGCTCGAACTGATTGCCAACGCTAACTGGGAGCGTCCCATCTACGTGGCAACGACTGTCGGTCAGGAGAATTACATGAACCTCGGTGAACACTTCGTTCAGGAGGGTCTTGCCAACCGCATCACACCGTTCCGCACCCACTTCACCGATGAACGTGGCAACCTCGTTCCCATGCCTGGCACCACCGACTTCGATACGGAGAAAGTCTACGACAACGTGATGAACAAGTATAAGTACGGCAACGTCCGTCAGGAGGGTATCTACCTCGACGAGACCGTTACCCGCATGTGTTATACCCACCGTCGCCTATTGGCCACCCTGGCTGTGAACCTCCTCGATGAAGGCAAGACAGAACAGGCAAAGAAGGTACTCGACAAGTGCGAGCAGGAACTGCCAGCGTATAACGTACCTCACGACTATGCCTGCGGTTCAATCGATCTGGCCCGTGCTTACAACCGCACTGGTCAGAAGCAGAAGGCCCAGCAGCTGGTCGACCTGCTCTGGAAGAAGTCACAGCAGTATCTCCAGTGGTATTGTGCTCTCGACAGTTACCGCTTCGACGCTTCTCAGCGCGACTGCATGATCCAGATCTACGTCATGAACCAGTTGGTAGACCTACAGACTGACATCGATGAAAAGAAGGGCGAACAGAAGAGCCAGCAACTGGATGGCTTAGTTCGACTCTATCACTCTAAGGGCGGTTCTTTCGAGCAATAATATGATTATCGAACAGCCCGCCATCTACCTCCGCTGGCTCTATCCCAGAGCCTATTGGAGGATGGACCGTCACGAGAAGGCCGTCTATCTGACCTTCGACGACGGTCCCATCCCGGAGGCGACGCCCTTTATCCTCGACACCCTCAAGGCGTTCGAGGTGAAGGCCACCTTCTTCATGGTGGGCGACAACGTTCGCAAATATCCAGAGCTCTATGACCGTATTCTCAGCGAAGGCCATCAGGTGGGCAACCACACGCACAATCACATCGGCGGTCTGCGCCACACCATCAAGGAATACAGCTACAACGTGGAGAAGGCCAATGCCTATATCCACAGCCACTACGTACGTCCCCCTCATGGTTGGATGCGCCTGAGCCAATATGCCTGGCTGAGCAGAAAATACAAGATCGTCATGTGGGACCTCGTCACCCGCGACTATTCCAAGTGGCTCACTGCCGAGGATGTGGTGAATAATATAAAGAAGTACGCGCGTAATGGCTCCATCATCACCTTCCACGATTCGCTGAAATCGATCGATAAGCTCCGCACAGCCCTGCCCGAATCCCTCCAATGGCTCAAGGACGAGGGCTACGCCTTCCGCATCTTCCCCTAGGATTCCCTAGGACTGCCTAGGATAGCCTAGGATAGCCTAGGACATCCTAAGAAACTCCCAGAAACTCTAGAAACCCCTAAAATTCAACAATATGAAAAAATTACTAGCAACCTGCTTATTAGCAACCACATTCGTTATGACAACAAATGCTCAGCCCCAACTCCGCGCCGATAACATCGACGAGGTGATCAAGGCCATGACCCTTGAAGAGAAAGCCAAACTACTCGTTGGCGGTGCAAACAACTTTTTCGGTGCTAACGCCGTCGTAGGCGGCGAGGCCGACCTCGTGGCTGGTGCAGCTGGCACCTCACCTGCCATTCCCCGTCTGGGCATCCCTGCCACCGTCCTCACCGATGGCCCTGCAGGCGTACGCATCGACCCCACCCGTAAGGGAACAGACAAGACTTACTACGCCACCGCCTTCCCCATCGGCTCGTGTCTCGCCTCTACCTGGAACACCGAACTCGTAGGCAAGGTAGGTGAAGCCATCGGCAACGAGACCAAGGAATACCGCTGCGACGTCATCCTCGGACCAGGCATGAACCTCCACCGTAATCCCCTCTGTGGCCGTAACTTCGAGTACTACTCAGAAGACCCCCTGCTGACAGGTAAGATTGCAGCCGCCTATATCAATGGTGTGCAGAGTCAGGGAGCAGGCGTCTCCGCCAAGCACTTCGCTGTGAACTCTCAGGAGACCGACCGCACTTCAGTCGATGAACATCTCTCCCAGCGCGCTGCCCGTGAGCTTTACCTCCGTGGCTTCGAAATTGCCGTCCGTGAGAGCAATCCCTGGACCGTCATGGCCTCATATAACAAGGTCAATGGTGAGTTCTCGATGGGCAACCACGACCTGCTCACAAAGATTCTGCGCGACGACTGGGGTTTCAAGGGCATCGTCATGACCGACTGGATTGGCATCCGCGAAGGTCTGCCCACCACACGTGAGGTACAGGCCGGCAACGATCTCATGGAACCTGGACAACCCGCTCAGACCAAGGAGATCATCGAGGGTGTGAAGAGTGGCAAACTCGATATCAAGGATGTCGACCGCAACGTGCGTCGTATGCTTGAATACATCGTCAAGACCCCGAGTTTCCACAAATACCCCGCCTCTAACGCTCCCGACTTCAAGGCCCATGCCGCCATCACCCGCCAGAGTGCCTGCGAGGGCATCGTGCTCCTGAAGAACAACGGCACCCTGCCTTGGAAGGGCGACATCAAGACCGTCGCTTTGTTTGGCGAAAATTCTTACGACTTCCTTAGCGGCGGCACAGGCTCTGGCTGCGTCCATCCGCCTTATGTCGTCGATATGCTCCAAGGTCTGGAGAACGCTGGCATCAAGTCGAGCGCAACCCTGACCGATATCTACCGCAAATACATCGCCTATGCCCGCGTGAAGTTCCAGGCTGAGCGTCATCCCGCCAAGTGGTACCAGACCGAGATGATGGGCCAGCAGAAATACCCTGAGATCAGTCTCTCGCCCATTGCCATCGACAAAGAGGTGCGCAGGGCCGATGCCGCTATCATCACCATCGGTCGTCAGGCCGGTGAGGGTGTCGACCGCGACATCGAAACCGAGTTCAACCTCATCCCTGAGGAGCGTGCACTTATCACCGACATCTGCAATGCCTTCCATGCCGTCGGCAAACCCGTCATCGTCATCATCAACTCTGGAAGCGTCATCGAGACAGCCTCGTGGAGCCAATATCCCGATGCCATCCTCTGCGCCTGGCAGCCTGGTATGGAGGGCGGCAACTCTATCGCCGACCTGCTCACGGGCAAGGTCAATCCTTCGGGCAAACTCACCATGACGTGGCCCATCGCTGCCACCGACCATGCCTCGACGAAGAACTTCCCTGGTCAGATCGACTACTACAGCTTCAAGGACATGGTGGCCAACAAGCGCCCCATCGCTGGACATACCTATACCAACCACGAGGAGGACATCTACGTGGGCTACCGCTATTTCGACACCTTCCAGAAGAATGTGGCCTATCCCTTCGGATTTGGTCTGAGCTACACCACGTTCGAGTTCTCCAAACCCGTCGTGAAGGCAAAGGGTAAGGACGCCGTCGAGGTGAGCATCATCGTCAAGAACACCGGTTCCGTGGCTGGTAAGGAAGTAGCACAAGTCTACGTCCAGGCTCCGAAAGGCCGCCTGGAGAAACCCGTTCAGGAGCTGAAATCGTTCGCCAAGACACGCGAGCTGAAGCCTGGTGAGAGCCAGACGCTCACAATGACCATCCCCGTGCGCGACCTTGCATCCTTTGACGAGGCCAACTCACAGTGGCTCACCGAGGCCGGCACCTACACCTTCCGCATCGGCGCCTCCAGCCGTGACATCCGTGCCACAGCCTCCCTCGCCCTGAAGGAGTACACCGAGAAGACCTCGCAGGCCCTCGCCCCGCAACAGAAGCTAAATCTCCTCCATCAATAATCAAATCCCCGCTCAGCCGAGCGGGGATTTTTTTACCTGCAGTCGAAGAGAATCTTCCTGCGATTCTTGCTCTGGCTAGCGTCTCCTTTCGCCGCCGAGCGATCCTCGGGCCGCACTGCAAAGTGGATCCAATAGGTCGTACCACGCTTCTCCAGAATCAACTCGTCGAAATCCCGTTTCGTGCCATCCGAGATATCCAGCAATATCCCCGCCATCCTGATCATGTGCTCAGGGCCATAGCATTTGATATCCACCGCACACCCCGTCAGGTGATTGCTTCCCTTCGCACCCCCACACAGCCGATTCACCTCCTCACTCCTGAATCCGCTTGAAATGACCAGGGGGACTTCCCCTCCTGAGTAGGAAAGGCTACGGGTAGGCGAGCCTTGCTCGGGAATGGGGTTAGGGGTGGTCTGATCGTTTGGGGGAGAAACGGTATGACCGTACAACGTCCCATAACTGTATCGGAGGTCCTCCAGCCAATTCTCACACAAATTCTTCAGATTCTCAATCGCCTTCCGACTTGGTATATTCCCATCGCTGGTAATATAACTCGTCTTCGTCAACTCCCCGAGCGTAAAGTGAGGCGATAAGCGAAGGCCATCGAGCTTGTTCGAATGGCTGAGCGCAGCCTCACTCGGCGAAGCCAAGTGCTCGGAAAGTTTCATCTTTTCATTAATACTTACTTCCTTCATAAACTATTCACTTTTCCAAATGTCGCTGTGTCGCTGCGTGCCTGCGTCGCTGCGTTGTCAGAGCATCATCACATCCGTCTTCCTATACTTGGCCTTGGTAGTTCCGTTCTCCACAAACTCACCGACTCTTTCGGCCAGATGGTCTTTCTGCAGCCGGATCACCCTTGTACGTGCAGCAGAGAGATTGTTCAACGAGAAGCAGCGCACCACATCGTCGATGGTAAACGCCTCCGGCAGACGGTTGAAGGCATCGATAGTCTTCTGCCTGCGTTGCACATTCACAGAGGCATCCTTCAGCTTATTGTCGAAATAAGCCTCCGCCATGGCGCCGAAGTAATGACGCTGACAGGCATACTGGATATTCACGATCAACTCCACCAGACGCCAATCCACATCGTCCGTCTCGAACTCCCCACACCAGTAGTCACCCTCCTGCTTCATACAGTCCCAATGACGCATCACGATGAAAGGCGCAGAGAAATTCAGCCCATGATAGGCACAACGTTTCAACAACATCTCATCCGCCTTCGAATCATTCTCCTTGGCATCCATCATCCTTCGCGCAGTCCAGTCATAGAGTTCATCCACGATCTTCTGAACGCTCAACTCACCCTTCATGCGATCCAACTTCACTGCCCATTCTTTCAGGCGAGCATCGCTTTCAAAATCTACATGACTTTCACGATCCATCATCTCAAAGTTTGTGGCTGGCAGAGGGATGCAGGTGAGGCGCGTAGCCAGACCAGATCCAAAGTTCTGCTCATTCACTTTCTTCTTCAGTGCGATGGGCGTGCCCGTGTAGATGAAGTTCCAGGTCACGTAGAAGTCCTGCAGAATCGAGTCGTTGTTCGAATACGCCTGACCGTCTTCTTCATTGTGAAAGGCTTTCAACTCCAGACTCTGCTTATCAATCCAAGAACCACCCTTCTGCACCGTCACGGTGTTATCAAGCTCCGTATCAAACGTCAGCATGTGCAGCTGCATGGGGTGTCCATCTACCTCCTCCACGCTGTTCACCATGTCCTGAATAAACTGGGCATTAGAAGTTCGAGCAGGATGCACGCGCACAATCACCTTGGGTTTCTTGGGCTTCTCTTTATTCGCGCCCTTGGTGCGCATCTGCTCACGATAGGCATTGATCGCATCCTTGCCTATCTTGTCAGCAGCGACGATTGGTGCTGCAAGCAATTTGAACAATCGTGTCGCAAAGCTCTTACCGCTAGCAGGATCGCCAATAATCAGCGTCGAGTTGTTCAACCTGCGAAGCTCCTCCGGGCGATGATAGAAACGATACGTACATCTCGTCATCAGCGTCATCATCAATCCCCCAGCCACGAACATCGCCGCAGGAAATTGGTTCTTCTTCAACCCCTTGCACACATCCTTCAGCAGCGGGAAATCCCCATACATTCCCTCGATCTCCTCGCCCCAATCCCACAGCAGAGTATCCATTTCCCCTCCTGAGTAGGAAAGGCTACGGGTAGGCGAGCCTTGCTCGGGAATGGGGTTAGGGGTGGTCTGATTGACAGCATTTCCGGCGTTCTTGCGTCCCTCCGGTAGCAAGCGAGCACAGCTCGAGCGCAGACCCCCTCTAACTCCCCCTAACTCAGGGGGAGAAATAATTACCCCATACGCTTGACCGCAAACCTTTTCCACCGCCTCTTGCATTGCCTTCGATGGTCTGACATTTGCACCATACTTCCTCTCCTTCTGCGCCACGCACTCAGCGGCACTGGCCACTGTCTGGCTGACGTTCTCATTCCTCTCTGCGATGATTTCTTTGACCCAGCTTTGGGCTTCGACGATTCGCTGCACAGCGGCTCTGTCTCCATCGAGCATGAGCAAGAGATCTGTGGCAAGCTTGAGTGATTCGTTGTGACGATTACTATCCGCGGCGCACGGCAGCCGGTCATGATAGCGCTGATCAATAATACCTTGTACATCATATCCTCTCCATTTTATTCCATTTACGGGCGTCGCGCAGGTGTCACATGGGGAAAGGCTACGGGTAGGCGCGTCAGCGGGAATCTGGACACCATCTGTGATATGCTCGCATGTCACAGTGGTTCCTGTCCCCTGTGTGACACCGTAGCCCCCTGCGGAATGTCCAGCCCTATACTCAGCATCATATCGCTCAGCAAACACCTTGTTCTCATACGTAAACAGTTCCTTATCCAAATAAAGTATATCCGATTCCTTGCAGATGAAGCTCATGCGGCTTGCATCCTTGCAACTTTCGTCAACCTCCACGCCCAAGACCTTCGCCATCGCATGTTGGTTGTCGATGAGATTACCCTTCCTGAAATCAGCCTTAAAGACTATCTTCAGGCCTTTGCCACTAGGTGTCACATACACGAGCAGAATCCCCAGCTTCTTCAAATCACCGTGAACCTTTAACCATTCACCATGAACCTCCTTTGGATTCTCCACGTGGTCGATGTCCATCACCACCAAGCCCGTCAATCTCGTTGACGCCTGCTTGCGCCAGCGCCCCTTCTTTCCTTTAGCTGACTCCGTCTCGTCGAACGTCGCCTGGAAGATAAACGCAGGCAGCTTCCTCTTCAAGCTAGCCTCGCCCGTCTCACGGTACTTGTCGATGTTCTCGTTCCATTGTGTCGCCCGGACGAGCGCATAAAACTGCGCTTCGTCCACGGGCAACGTAGGATGACAAAAATTCTTCTGATAACAAAACATAAAAATCTGTTAGTCTGTTATTCTGTCTTTAATAGTTATTCTGTCTTTAACAAAACTCTATCAGATCGAGTTCACGCTCGATGAGCGCATCCTTAGCATCGTGCGCATGTTCGTCGAGCAGCCCCATGATGCATGCAGTGTCATAGTCCTTGGGGAAACTGCCGAACACCTTGACACGTTCCAGACTCTCCTTCACCCAGCCCCACGGCAGCTTCTTCACCAACACATCCTTGTGTCTGATCTTCGGCTGACGATTGTAAGCCTTGAAGGTTAAACGACCTGTGTTCTCATCCATGTACAGAACACCTTCCACTCTCTTGCCACTCATGAGTCGGCTCAGCAACTCCATGGCGTTCAAAACAAATACAAACTTTTTCATAATCTTGTCGAATTTATGAGCATCGGAAAAGCGAAGTGTTTTTCAGTTGAGCTCAATTTCTATCCGGATACTTTTCCCTCTTCGCTCATTCCTCCGACTCGGTTATTAATTATTCTTGGAAACTAATTGCCATAATCACCCATAATTTCCATAATATTATTATGGGATATTACGATATATTACGGGAATTCGTTTCTTTAGATTTTCAAAGAATGACTTCTTTCGTTTCTATATCACGCACGTCGCCACCACCATTCCCGGCAAGCCTCAATCCGTCTGACATCTGCCAGTCCTTGCACTTCGACCTCTGGTCTACTGCAATCATCATCACTGCGCAGAATCTCGAACCGTCTTTCTGAATGCACTTGTGCTGACAACTGGCACAACTGCGTTTCACCTTAATGCCATAGGCATTTCTCACACTCGTCAATCTCATCTTCTCCATAATTATCCATTATTAATTGTCCATTTTCAATTGTTTAATCTCTCTCTTCTGCTCCCTGATCAGCTTCTTCTGTTCCAGCACCTGAGCCTTCAGTTCCGTTACCTCTGCCTGGAGCATCTTGGCGATGCTGCCTTTCATCGTGGCTTTGAGCATCTTCCGCACCTCTCCCTTCGTCATCGCCTCCAGTCGTTCTATCCCCACGTGGATACAGAACCCCTCCAGCAGACTCTGGGCATCGAAATACATAAAGCCCTCGTTGTTCACCTCCAGCGCATAGCCGTTCACCACCGTTTTCAATCGGATGTCGAGTTTCAGCTGCTCCAGCTTTTTCTTACCAACCTGTTTCATCGTACGCCTCGTTTAAATGGTTCATTACTCTTTCTTCCTCCTCCAGATCCGGCTCAAACATTCTGGCCAGATCCAAGAGCGTTCCAACGTAAATAATTCTTTTGTTCATAATCGAAATTTTTAATTCTTTGCTTGATTGCGATGGCAAAATTACGACATAAAACAATGCAAAATATCGTTTTTTTTCGTGGTTTCCGAAACATCGTCCGACATCTCAGCGATTTTCCGAAAAACCGTCCGAAAGGCGTCTTTTAGCCCTGCCGAAAGCACTCAAAAACTGCTTTACGATGTTCTTCCGCCTCAATTCTTCGGCAGCTTTTGGCTGGTCATTGAATGTCCAGTCAGGATAACGGCCACTCACCTTGCTGATGGTGTCGTAGATAGTGGAACGTCCTGGCAGACCGTCCAGATCCAGCACCTTCAGGTAGTCGACGAACTCCTGTGGACTAAAAAAGAAAGGCATTCCTGGAATCAACCCCTCGTTGGCTGCAATCATAATATAGGTATAATAGCCTGGATAGCGGAAGGCGCCGTATTCACGCATCTCACGTATGGCAACTGCCACGCACGAATTGATGGCCTCGCGGGTGTCCGCATGGCAAATCTTACTCACCAGTTCCATCTCAGGAATGCGCTTGGCCCATTCCTCCAACAACTGTGCCAAGGATTCTGGCACACGAAACGTCATTTCTGTCATTGTCTCTCGAGTTTTGCGAGATATGCGGTCGGCGTCCGGACTTTCCTCATGAGACCTCACAAACCTCAGATTCAACATTCTGTTACTTTTTGTCTTTCGACACTGCGAAATTACGCATAAAAAAAGGGCGGCGGAAATAATCCGTCGCCCAATGGCAGTTTCTGGGAGTTTTTCTGGGAATTTTGGCGATATCGCCTGATTTCTGGGAGTTTTGGTAAAAATCTCGGAAGTTTTTGGGAGTTCTACGGGAGTTTCTTCTGCATGGCAGCGCCTGCGAGATAATAGCTCAGATAGTGCTTCCCATGTACAGGAGCCAAATCATCTTTCCATGTCACAAACGCTTTCGAGAAACAAGCCGTCGCCATGCGTCTCAGTTCATCCCCCTGAGGCAGATGCTCATGGTCAGGCAGCACACTGCTCACCAGATCACAGAACAGATCGTAGCGATCCTTGGGGATAAAACCACAGTCCATCAGTACACGACAAGGCCCCAGCCAGTGACGGCCTTTCTTCACCAATGGCCCTACATACTGCAAGGCTCGCTCCACCTCATCTCTGGTCAACACGTGCTCTTCCTCCATCAACTCACCCATCTTTTTCAGCGCACGTTCGATGGACTGACGGATGTTGCGCGTTGTCTCGTGAACATCCATCTGCATGTTCCACACCATCTTGCCTACAAACTTTATGTTCATACTCTCCGTCAATAATATCGAATCATATTTGTCGTTGGAAGGCACCAGCCAGTGACGTCCATGCTCATCCGTATAATACGATTTCAACACATCCTCGCCGTCAATCTTGGCAGCTACGATATCCTGATTCCTGAAGTGGTTGGTAGTTTCCACCATCAGCAGGTCACCGTCGTGAATGCCCACGCCGATCATCGAGTCGCCCTGCGCCCTCACAAACGACACATTTCTTCCCATTGTCATCGCACCAGGCACTGCCATCAACTCTGGAGGAATATCACCCATCTCAGTAGGTAGTCCACAACTGATACCCATATCATAATAAGGTACAAGCGTGTCGCACGCCAGCTCCACATTCAACGGTAAAATCTCACAATTACTACTCATTTTTTTCTTTTGGTTTTAAGTCGTTCTACTCATTTCGCCACAAGTCTCTTCCCGTCTTTAAAGACGTTGTCGTAATAGATCTTCTCAAATGTCAGTTCATCACGCCGTATGGGTTCTGACATCCTAGCCTGGGCTTTCTCTACCGCCTCGTTAAACCCGTCTGCCTCAATGGTGAGCTCTCGGCTCATCACAATGTTTTCTCTAAATTTAAATTCCATAATTAAATGTTTAAATGATAAATACTATTATAAATTCTCTGCGTATGCACTCATCATATTGAAGAGCACTACGACTATCACGAACGCTAGAAATAAACCGGCCATAATCTTTAATTTTATTAGTTTACGGCTGCAAAGATAGGCCCAATGCGTTCACTGAGTGTAAACGCATTAAAAAAATTCAAGAAAAAAAGAAAAAAAGTTGAATTATTCTTCGTCGTACACTTGTTCTATCGTACGATAAAGCTCCTTCATCCTTATCTGGAAATGCTCTGGCGACACGACTTTCAGGTGGTCACCATACGACATAATCTCGCGCTCCAGTTCACGATTAATCATCAGGTCAAGCTTCACCAGACAACCCTTCTCGCCCAGACTCTCTATCTTCTGAAGCGGGTGTATGGGCAACGTATGCAGGTAATTGTCAGCCCAGCTGTCGCCCTCCAGCACGATGTGTTCCACCACACCTCCGTCAGGATGAGTGATGCCTACGATATCATCAAAATAGTGGTTGAAGTCAATATCGGTCTTTCTGTATGCCACCTCGTGATTCTCACGCACAGAAACGAATCTGTCGAGAGCGAAACTCGTCACGAACTCCTTTCCCTCGATGGTTGCAAAAAGATACCAGCGACGCATAAACTGTTTCAGATAATAAGGATGGATGATACGTTCCTTTGGTTCATAGCCGAAGCGCTGATACTCGATGGTCAGCACCATCTTCTGCTTGATGGCATTGAAAAGTTGCAGAAAAAACCTGCTGTCGCCAACCGTTCCCTCTTCGAAACTCGCAATGGTCTGGTTTGGGTCCATCATCTGCTGGTCAAAGCGGGCCGACATCTGGTCAATCCATTCCAGCTGAGGCATTCCCCTGAGTCCCTGCAACAGACTGCGCACCTCTTGCAGTTTCTCAATCTCGTCGAATGTCAGTTCGCGATTATAGATCGACTCAATACCATCACGATAGCGGTAGTATGTCATTCGGCCTCTGCGTTCGGACACGATGCCGTATTCCTCATAGATTCGATAGAACTTCTCGTTCATCTCGTTGATGTCTTGCAAGATGGTAACCTTCGATTTGACGGGTAGCATATCGCGCGACTCCAGCGCTTTGTTCACAGCCGCCTGCAGTTCTTCACGCGTATACTCCCGCCCAGTGCCCAGACACTGGTCGATGATCATCTCCCGCATCGAGTAGTCTTTCGTCTTCATTGTCGTCTTTTAGAATTGTCTGCCTAACCCCTCTATGTGACACTAACGTACAGGGCGCACGGAATACTTGCTGCTACGGAGCCAGCTCCCCACCATTCCAAGGTAAGAATTGAAGTAACAAGCTTTGTTCACGTCAGAGGGCGTGGAAGACCAATAGAAGCCGCCTGTGCCCACGCCATCCTCAGGAGGGACAGTGGGAAGGAAAATGGAGGCACCGTTAGAGCCTGTATATTTCCTACCATCCACTCCATTCAGAGTCGTCCATGCGCTTGTTGTATTTGTTAGGAATTCATTTATCTGGTCTCTTGACGGTGCAGATGTCGCCAACTCAAATGTATAGTAGTATCCATAACCCTCAGGAGTATTAGCTCCTTCATTACAGCAACGCCATTGCGTGCCCGAAGGCAACCCCAAATCTATCCAGTGGGGATGGTTCGCATCAGGGCAAATGGTCTCGTTGATTTGGACCGGATAGTCTTTCGGATTTCCATAGTAGTATTCGTTGTCACCCGTAAACTTTACATATTCGTAGAGTGTGATGGTGGAGGGCGACTCATTGCGGTAGTAAACATAACGACTATCCGTATAAGGAGAACCGAATGACTTCAATGATATATGGGCAGTCTTTCCGTCTGGATCCTTATAGACATAACCCCAGTCTTCTACGCCCAAGCTGTTGATCAGTTCTACGGTAACGGTACAGTCGTACTTGTAGGAATATGTTTTGCCATCATGGGTAAAGGCATCCATTTTGTGTTCAGAGCCAGTTTGTTTAAACTCTGTGATTTTAACGGGATATTCTGGGGTATCTACTTTTGCAGATGGCTTCGCTAGCATCACTAGTCCATTATAGTCCACAACTGGATATACTGTATATTTTTCTCCTTCTTCTATATCAGTGAAAATATGGCTGATATACCTCCGGCCGCTCTGGTAATCCTCTTCGTCAAAATATGTGTCAACAATATCACCATTCTCATTATGTAATGCAAAGCCCACACGGACTGGACGTATGAGGCGAGAAAAACTTCCATCTATATTTATAGACGCCTCAGCCTTAACGGTTCCTATCGAAATTGCTTCTAATTTGACATCAGAGAAACTTGGCACATGTCCTAATCTTGCTATTGGCTCTTTTCTTGCGAGAGGAAGATCGCAAGACACGGAAAAAGGCCAGATCTTACCTTCTATACTTGTACCATAGAACCAATTGAAGTTCAATGCCGTATCATGCAAGCGATCATAAACTTCAGTCGTTTCCATAGCTGTTGATCTTTCTGCTTTTAATAATACTGCTTTGCTTTCTCCTTCAAATCCTAACTCACCCCTGAAACATATATGGGCAAAATCCTTGTCTGCTATGAGGAATCCCATCTCAGCATAACCACCTAAAGCAATACTTCCGTCCATTGTTATCTCGCCATCAGCAGATAATCCTAATGCCCTAGGTGTAAGCGTAGGCTTCATCGACTGCCCATATCGCGAACTTACGTCATAATGAAATACGAGTCGGTAATCTTGAGTTAATTCCGATTGAGCACTGATTTTGGATGATGCTCTAATAAACGCGCCTGGTTCAATGTAAAATCTCACAAGCGGACAGTCTGGAATTGGCCATGACAATCGAGGGAGGTGTGTTGCAGGGTCCTTCCATCCCCAGTCATGACTCCATTCCAATCCACCTGTCGCACCAATATGACCCATAAAATGGAAGTCAGCAATGCAAGACAGACTTATATTCAACTCGTTGTCTTCATGATCAGGCAGAATCAAAAAAGCAGAAACCTGAAAAGTCGGTGCAAATTCAAACAAAAAATTAGGCTGGAAAGTAAAAGCAAAATCATCCTCAGCTGAATCAATTGCCAATTTCCAATCGTCTGTTAATGAAAAACGGAAAGGAGAAGGCGTAATTGTAACTTGACCTGGTCCATGGACAGCTCTCCTTTGGGGAAATCTTAGACGACTATCTGAATTTGTTGAATTGATAACACCATAGTAGCACTTAAAAATATCTGTCATAGTGACGGCTTCACAGTCAACCATATAATTACCATCAGCAGTAGTAGTGACACTAATTACTTCACCCATAAAACCTATAGGAAAGGTGTCGCTTTGCTCTAAGGTTACCAATTTGTCTCCTATTTGAGGTAGTAGATTTGAAGGTGTCTTTGCAGAAAAAGCTATCTGCAACTCATCTGAAGAGAGAACATATTTCCTAAGGTCTCCCTCAATTACTTTGACTCCTGGCTTGTATTGTGTTTCTGGCGTTACAAATCCCACACTGTCAATAGCAGCGAGTGGTATTTTATAAACGCTGTCTGCAGTATTTATGATCTGAGTTACAACTTCGTCATAGGTATTACCTTCAGCATCCTCATACGAGTATTCCATACTTATCACTTCATCACGGAAAAATGCATTGAAGCCGCCATCGTTACGGTAAATATAGAATGCCTCACCAATATGTTGGGCCATGCCGCTGAGGGTAACGGCTGCCAGAAGAATCATAAGGAATAGTCTGCGTTTCATTTCTTCGTGAATTTAGCGGTTTTGCCATTGACGTTAAGCAGATACACTCCAGAAGGAATAGACGAGAGAGGAAGAGTAGCATAATCTCCGCTACGCAGAATCTTGACTGGTATTTGAATACCTTTTGCGTTGTAGACTGATATCTTATCGGATGATTTGAATCCATGAAAGACAATCTTGCCGTCCTCTTTTGAATAACATAGATTTCCCTTGGGGGCATTGATGCTGGTGCCTTTACCTTTAAACGTAAAGTTTAGCACATCTTCCTTAGGGAATTCCATGTTAAGAACAGTAGATGTGATTAGAACTTTGTCGTTTAGAAATTGCACTTTGGGTAGTGTGAGCAGTTCCACATCAGTCGTATTGCCATTAGCATGATGCAACACCAAAGTCTGTGCAAAAATATGACTATGACTCATTGATGATAATAAAACCACCAATAAAACAACAATCCTAAAATGTTTTCTTCCGATTACATTCATATTTTTATAGCTTAGTTATTCATTATTGGTTGCAAAGGTAGTGATTTTTTACACAAATTCCAAATTTTTATTTAAAATCTTGTTTGCTGAAGGATTCAGGCAATTCGCTGAATGAATTTGCCAGAGTCAGAAACTCTCCTTATCTTTGCATCGTCAAAAAAAGCTAAGTTAGTTTTTTCATACATATAGTTAGTTAATGATTAGTTGGTTATTAGTACCCTTTAGGCTCGCAGCTGCGAGCCTTTTTTCATATCAGCGCCACCCATCAAAAAGGACACAAAAGTGCCTGACCCTTCCGTGCCCGCTGGAAAGGATAATCTATATGATAGTCACAAAGCTACTGCCGTGATAAATGCTTATATTTCATTACAAATAATTCCACCTTGTATTTTCCGACATGATCGGCAGTCTCAATGTTTGAAGGGCTAACTTCTTTAACTTTCACAGGAGTATCAACAGCCACCCATTTAAAGATGGAGATAGGCTTTTTGCGGTTCGACATACCGCCGTATATATTGTCTTTAGTGAGCGGGATGCCTGCACCACGAACGTCATCAACGAGATGGTTATAAAACTGATCAGCCTCTTTCTTCGTTTCAAAAAAGAAGTCATAATACAATCTATTGTCATACCAGTCATAATAAGCGATACCGATGGGTACACCACGATAGGTAAAATCAAAATTTGGGCCAGCATGGAGACCTGGAGAGTAATTAATGCTTTCGCTATTGCCAAAGGTGTCTGTCACCACTTGCATGCCCTTTTCTCTTGAGGGCATGGGGGTTTCGATGCACGATAAGGGGAAATAGAGCAAATCGCTGATGGTGCGGTCCTTAATATCCATTCGCGTGGGATGGGATGGCGCATTAAGTTTGCCTGTACTCTTCTGTGCATTAGAAATTGCTGGCAAAAACAACATGAATATGCCGAGCAGCGATGCAAATAAAGCATCAAAAGATAGTCTCTTAGTTATTCTTATTTCCATAAATATCTTCTATTTGTTTCGTTTTAAATTAGTGATGCAAAGATACAGCAAAAATTTCATAATACAAAGAATTTCGGGAATATTTTAAAGAATAAAAAAAATCCGCACTATTCTCACGAACAATGCGGGAGGCTTAAATGTTATATAAAAAAGAGTTTCATTACGATTCTCACGAAGGGTGTTATTGAAACTAAAAACGAATGCTGCAAAGGTAAGGCTATTTTCTTAAAAAACAAAAAAAAAGCTGGATTATCTTGGAAAAAGTTTGTGGATTCGGAATTTCTGCTTATCTTTCTTAAGGCCACAAGGGCATAAGCGACTCCTTCGTCGTCGAGCGGCAGCATCTTTATTAACTCATTAAATTGTATTCATATGAAGAACATGGAATCAAGTAAAGGCGAGATCGTGATGTACCAACCCGATGAGACTATCAGGCTAGAGGTAAGAATGGGTGAAGAAACCGTATGGCTGACACAGCAACAAATGGCAGAGTTGTTTGATAAAGACAGAACTGTTATTGGCCGTCACATTCGGAACATTTACAAAGAGGAGGAATTAGAGAAAAGAATCACATGTGCAAAATTTGCACATATGGACACAGATGGAGATCAGGAATATGAATATACTGCCTACAATCTCGATGTTATTATATCCGTAGGCTATAGAGTCAAATCAAAACGTGGCACCAAATTCCGTCAATGGGCAAATGGCATTTTAAAAGAATACCTGCTCAGAGGATATGTTGTCAATGCTCGTATAATGGCATTGGAACAACACGTTGCAGATAACATCTCGCAGCGACGCAGGCACGCAGCGACACAGCGACATTTGTGTTTTTGATATTGTAAGGGGAGGTGTTAGGGGATATTAAATTATATATATTATTAATTATATTATAATATAATTAATAATATATATAATTATGTAAGGGTTTTTCGGTACATCGTAATTTGCAAATGAAGCTGTGTCGCTGCGTCGCTGCGTCACAGCGTGGAGGGGTGAATAGGGGCAAGTATGTAAGCTATGAGCATGAATAATGGAATCTCATCAGTTAAAATAATCATCGAGGCAGATTGCAGTAATCTCGTCGGGGGCACGGAATCTGGAGCGGAAAAGAGCAGAAACACACGAGGAAGAGAATCAACCGGGAAAGGGAGAGCAAAAGAAAAATCGGCAATTTTGTGTCAAATATTTTCAAGAAAAGAGGGGGTTTTTCGGCGAGTTTTTGAAGGTTTGAAGTCTGTAAATAACTGATTTTTAAGCATTTGCAATTTTGACATCGAAATAAATTTGAAACAAATTGAAAAAAAGCTTGTTTTGCATTGATATTATTAGTAATTTTGCATCAGAAATCAGGGGAAATGAAAAGCGCGCGTTCAGACCACCCCTGACCCCATTCCCGAGCAAGGCTCGCCTACCCGTAGCCTTTCCTACTCAGGAGGGGAACAACGCGGGAGTCGGCCACCCGGTGTAGTTGGTCGAGTAAGTCTGATACTATGAAAAACATTTAGTAGTATGGCGAAGATTATCTATGAAGTGTACCAGAACCAGAACGAGCACAACAGTGCTTACGGCAAGTGGTACGGCCGTGTAAAGTATCTGGAGAGTTTGAACACCCGTAAGCTGTCGAACCACATCGCAGAGCACGGAAGTATTTATACGCCCGACATCGTGTACGGCGTGATGGAGAAGTTCCGCAGTTGCCTGTTGGAGATGCTGCTCAACTCGAAGAAGGTGAAGATCGAGGGCCTCGGCACGTTCTACACCACGCTGGAGTGCAAAAAGGGCGGTGCAGTGAGCAAGGAGAAGTTTAACATCCTGAAGGACATTCAGGGTCTGCACATTCGCTTCCTGCCTGAACAGGAGCAGGAGCAGAACATTAGCAGCCGACAGTTCCTGAAGCAGGCCGAGTTCATCAACATCGACAGTCTCCTGCCGAAGGAGGAAGAGGCCGAGGGCGGCAATGGCAGCGGCAACGGCGGCGGTTCCCAGAGTGACGGTTCCCAGAGCGGCGAGCAGGGTGGCAACGGTAGCCAGAATGGTGGTTCGCAGAGCGGACAGCAGGGCGAGCAGAATCAGAGTTCAGGTTTTGCGCTGACCATCAGTAAGAGCGGAACGGGTACGGCAAGTGTGACCAGCGGCGGAAATGCTGTGAACTCGGGTGATTCTCTCAGTGAGGATGCAGAGGTGGAGATCAGTATTACGCCGGCAGAGGGCAAGGTGCCTACGGCAAGTGTCAATGGATCTCAGATTGAACTCACTGAGGATGGCGGCGTGTATGCAGGTAGTTTCGCAATGCCTGGTCAGGCTTCTAGCCTCGTAATCGAGACTGGAACCGCTGAGGGCGGGGATAGTGGAGATGGGATTGATAAGGACTAGGCCCGTCTAGGCGTCACTGGGACGCCATAAAACGTAGAAACGGAATTAAATGCAATAAAGGATGAAGAAAAGGATTATTGAGGTGGCGGTGAAGGTGGTAGTAGCCGCGCTGACGGCATTTCTGACGGCGATTACGACGACTAGTTGTATGGGACTGGGGCCGATTGGATTCTGAGAACAGAGAACGGATTTCGCTCTTGGAGCGAAGTGAATCACAGGGGACAGGCACACACATTCCCGAGCAAAGCTCGCCTACCCGTAGCCTTTGTGCCATCAAGATAGCACATTGGTGCCAGTCCCGTGATTCACAAGAAGTCCTCTCGCAGAGAGCTGCGGGGGGATTTTTGTGTGCTATTGTGCGGACTCGGTGCCGCTGTAGTTGATGCGGAGGGCGAAGGAACGCTGGAGGGCTTCCTTCACATCGGCGATGACGCCCATGGGTGTGTGTTTGTCGGCTTTCAGACTGACGGTGAGGCGCTCGGCATTCTCCTCGGAGAGCTTCTTGCGCTCGGCCTCGATCAAACCAGCAAGGTGGTCGATGTCGGTGACCTGGCTGTTCACCTGGATCTGCGATGCACTGACATAGACATTGATGACAGCTGATTTCTGTTGCAGCTTCTGCACCTCGGTACCAGCGGGCACCTGATAGCGCACCTGCACATTGTCATGACGCATGTGGGTGACAATCATAAAGAAGAACAGCACGGTAAAGATGAGATCGGGCATCGACGCGAGATTCAGACCAGGCATCTCGTGCGACGAGCGACGGAAGATGGACTGCATGCGTCTCATTTGGCACCTCCTTCCTTCGATGGCTTCGACTCGCTGATACGCTGGGGATAATACTGATTGACCTCGTCGCGCTGCTCCTGCACCAGTTCGCCATAGCCCTTGCCATAACGCTCGCGTGCGTATTTCTCGCGCAGCTGGTTATAGGCTGCCACAATGGCGTTCTGCATACGGAAATAGGCCTCATAGGTGGTGGCACGGTCGGTCTGGATACTGATGACGTGATCGGTGCGGTCGGAAGCGACAAACGTCACAATCTGCTCCTTCAACTGCTGAGTCGTGAGCAGGATGCCGTCGATGGAGAGCTGGTCGTGGGCATCGAGGGTGATCTGCAGCACATGATCCTTGCGCACGTCGGTGGGCGGCTGCTGTTCCTGCGAAGGAGGCGGCAACTGGCGCAATAGTCCCTTGTCCGTGTCCATCGACGATGTCACGAGGAAGAAGATCAGCAACATAAACGAGATGTCGGCTGTGGAGCTGGTGTTCAGTTCCGGAATCTGCTCAAAACGACGCCTGCGAAACATCCGATAATCAGTATGAGGGAAGTGTAGATAAACATGTCGGCGGTCTTCAGCCAGAACGTGTCGGTGAAGAGTTCACCATTGGTGCGGACAGGCTCGGAGGAACCCAGCACGAAGGTCAGCACGAGACAAAGCAAAAACGCCACGCCGACGATCCATGCCATGCGGGTACGGGGCACACCATTGACCACCTCATCATCCTTCGTACGGAGGCGCACCGTCTTGACCACCGAGACGATGGTCACGATAATGGCCACTGCTACGGCGATATACATCAGCCAGAGCATGATTTCGGCGATTAAAGGTGAGACGAAGGGCATGAGAGTTGAGAGTTTAGAGTTTATAGTTTAAAGATGGTTCTGCTTCCAGAGGGCCATGAGGTCGAGCAGGCGAATGGCCGACTCTTCCATCTGAGCCGTCAGGTGTTCAATCTTCGAGAGGATATAACTGTAGAACAGTTGCAGCACCAGGGCCACGATGATACCGAAGATGGTGGTGATCAGTGCCACCTTCATACCCTGGGCCACGATGGTAGGACTGATATCGCCCTGCGTCTGAATGCTATCGAAGGCCATCACCATACCGATCACGGTGCCAAGGAATCCCAGCGAAGGTGCCATGGCGATGAAGAGTTTGATCCACGAGCAGCCCTTTTCGAGATTGGCAGCCTGCAGACCACCGTAATTGGTGACGCTGCGCTCAATGGCATCCATAGGCTGATGGATGTGCAACAGAGCATGATAGCACACGCTGGACACGGGGCCTCGCGTACTGCGACAGAGCTGTTTGGCACCTTCGAGGTCGTCGGCCTTGAGACGTGCCTCCACATCGTCAAGCAGTTTTCTGGACTTGATTTCCGACATCATCAGATAGAGGATGCGCTCAATGCAGAAGGCCAGACCAAGCACCAAGGCGAGGGCCACCAACGACATAAAACCGACATTTCCATCGATGAACTTGGTTTTCAGCTGCTTATGAAAACCGCCCTTTTCTGCCTCGTCCTCACCCACAGCAACAGCCAGAGCCTCATCGTCGACCATCGTGGTTACGAGGGAGTCCTGAGCAGCGGAATCATTAAGAAGAACTGAGGAAGAATCGGGTTTCAACATTTCCTGTGCTTTCGCTGGCTGCGACACAGCCAGTGACATCAGCAGCACAAATATCAGATAAAACCTCTTCATTTTCTTTCTGAAAGAAAAACAGGATTTCGCCTCAGGGCGCTTTGAATCCTGTTCTTAAGCGGAGAGAACAGGATTCGAACCTGCGAACCAGTTTTGCCGGTTACACGCTTTCCAGGCGTGCCTCTTCAACCACTCGAGCACCTCTCCAAAAGTTTAGCGGCTGCAAAGGTAATAAAAATATATGGACAATGGATAATGGATAATGGATAATTATGTTTTGTTAACTCTACAGGCCGAAGATGCGGGCTACGTTGGCATTCGTTTGCTCACAGACGACCTCTTCGCTCACACCATAGCACTCAGCCAACTTCCGCATCACCTCAAGCACGAAGGCAGGTTCGTTACGCTGTCCGCGATGGGGAACGGGTGCCATATAGGGCGCATCGGTCTCCAAGACGATACGGTCGAGGGGAACAGCAGCTGGCAGGGTCGTGGGGAGATTCGACTTCTTGAAGGTCAGCACGCCACCAATGCCCAAGACGAAACGGTCGAACTGGAGCAGTTCGCGGGCCTCGATCTCATTGCCTGTAAAGCAATGGAACACGCCTCCTGGCAGATCATCGCGGTATTTCTTCAGGATGGTCACCATCTCGTTTTGCGCCTTACGACAATGGATCATCAGGGGCAGGCGCATCTCCACCGACCAACGCACCTGTTCCTCGAAGGCTTCCAATTGCTCCTGCTCGAACTCACGGCTCCAGTAGAAGTCAAGGCCGACCTCGCCAATGGCGATGATGGAAGAGGTAAGAGGTGAGAGGTAAGAGGTAAGAGAATACTTGATGCGATCCAAAACTTCGCGCCAATCACTTTTGACTTCTTCAGGATGGAGGCCGAGCATGGGATAGCAGTAGTCGGGGTATTGGCGACAGAGATCAAGGACCGTCTGGCATGACTTGAGATCGATGCCAGGCACGAACACCTTCGTAACACCAGCCTCACGGGCACGGGCTACCACCTCATTGAGGTCAGCAGCGAACTCCTCACCATCCAAATGACAATGTGTATCGATCATTGTTTATTGTTTATAGTTTACAGTTTACGACTGGCGGTTCATCATTTGTGCGATATACTGGCGGAGGATGGTCTTGCGCTCCTCAGGAACCTGTACACGGTCGAGATACAGGCATCCCTGCTCGAAGTAATAGTTGATACGCTCCTCGCAGAGTTGGCGTATACCTATCTTATTATAGAGCTTCGTCACCGCAGCCACTTTCTCCTCACGATCGAAGGTCTTGGCATCAATCCATCGGGTGAGCTCTGCATGCTGGGCAGGATTGGCACGGTTCAGGGCATTGATGAGCATATAGGTCTTCTTGTTAGACGTGATGTCGCCACCGATGTTCTTGCCAAACACTTTCGGATCGCCATAGACATCGAGGAGATCGTCCTGCAACTGGAAGGCCAGACCAATCAGCTCACCTGTCTTATAGAGATTGGCCTGATCCTCAGCAGAGGCGCCTGCCATGATGCCACCCATCTTCAGCGCACAGGCCAGCAGGACACTCGTCTTCAGACGGATCATCTCGATGTATTCCGCCTCGGTCACATCGTCGCGGGTCTCAAACTCCACATCGAACTGCTGTCCCTCACCAATCTCGAACGTCGTCTGGAGAAAGATAGCCATCACATCCTTCATTTTATCAGGCTCACAGTTCCCCACCCTCTCGAAGGCCTGCAACAGCATGGTATCGCCCGAGAGGATGGCCTGATTGGCATTCCACTTCTTATGAACGGTCTCATGTCCGCGACGCATATCAGCATGATCCATCAGATCGTCGTGGAGCAACGTGAAGTTATGATAGGTCTCCACACCGATGGCCTGCGACATGATGCGTTCAGGATCCTCGCGATAGAGGTTATAGGCCATCAGCATGAGGACAGGACGAATGCGCTTGCCACCCAACGACAAGACGTATTGGATCGGTTCGTAAAGCGTGTATGGCTGCCGATCATAGGCGAGGTTCTCCAGGGCCTCGTTCACCTTCTTGAGCAATTCTTCTGAGCTATACATATTATTGAGTTTTTTTTATAGTTTACTATAGTATTTTATAGTTACTATATTTATAGTTTAAAGACAATAGGAATGCAGACCTGTGTTCGGCAGGGCTTGGCATCCATGAGACCGGCCTTCCACTTAGGCATCATCCGCAGTACGCGCAAGGCCTCGCGGTCGCAAGTGGGTTCGAGCTTCTTGATGACCTGCAAGTCGGTGATGCTACCGTCTTTCTCGACAATAAACTGAGCCACCACCTTACCCTGTATCTTGCGCTGCTGGGCAGAGGGGGGATAACGCAGGTTCTTGGTGAGCCACTTCATGAACTCGACAGCTCCGCCAGGGAACTGCGGGAGATCCTCGACAACACGGAAGTCGACCGGCTCATCATACATATCGACGGCCTCGGGCAGTTTCTCTTCCTCCTCAGGCTTGGGCGGCTCCTGCATCTCAGCAGGGGCAGGCTCCACCTCCTCGGGCGGAATCTCCACATCCTCCTCGACGGGGTTCACCTCCTGTGACTTCACCTCAGGGGGCGTCTCCTCGGTGGGCTTCATCATAGGCACCTCATTCTCGTCGCGATGCAAGGGAGAGAGTTCCATCTCAGCCTCGAGATCATCCTCCATATCGAAGAAATGCCAGCCGCTGTCGCCACTGTTCCATTCCAGCGCGACAAACAAACAGGCCTGTACAAAGATCAGGCCCAGCAGGAAATTGGTCGTCCTGTTCATAATAAAACTGCCATTTCTTCCGTTAATATCTAAAACTGCGTGCAAAATTAAGAAAAAAAGCAGTAACTTTGCACCGAAATTAGAAATATTTAGATGAAAAGAGCCGTTTTTATCATCATTTCATTGATCAGCGCCCTCCTGACGTATGGCCAGGAGAGCCGGACGGCCTATAACTTCCTGCGTCTGCCAGTAAGCGCCCATGTGGCAGCCCTCGGTGGCGACAATATCTCCATCGTAGAAGACGATGCCACCCTCATCTTCCATAACCCAGCCCTTATCAACGATGTGAGCGACCGCACCATCAACCTCAACTACATGACCTATATGGAGGGTGCCAAGACTGCCAGTGCCGCCTTTGTGAAGGCAGCAGGCGAACGGGGTACCTGGGGTGTGAGTGCGCAGTATATGGACTATGGGAAGATGAAGGAAGTGACTAGCGACAATGTGCAGCTGGGTGAGTTCTCTGCCCGTGACATCGCGGTGGCAGGCTCCTATGCCCATGCCCTGAGCAACCATTTCTCAGGCGGTATCACGGCACGGTTCATCACCTCACATATCGCTGGCTACAACTCTATGGCAGTGGGCATCGACCTCGGACTGAACTATTATCTGGAGAATAGTGAGCTGAGCATCTCAGCTGTTGCCAAGAACCTGGGCGGACAGATCAAGGCATACGATGACGAGTTTGAGAGGATTCCCCTTGACCTGCAATTCGGTATCAGCAAACGGTTGCTCAACTCCCCCTTGCGGTTCTCTGCCACCCTGAGCCGACTCAACGACTGGAGTTACGGTATCGGAAAGCATCTTGCCATCGGTGCCGACCTCATTCTCTCGCCCACCATCTACCTAGCAGCTGGTTACAACTTCCGTCGCGCCTCGGAAATGAAGATCAGCGACAGCGAGGGAGAAAGCAACCACGGTGCAGGACTGTCGCTGGGTGGCGGTCTGTCGCTCGAACGCTTCAAACTGCACATCGGCTATGCCAAATATCATGTGAGTGCCAATAGTCTGTTAATAAACGTATCCTATACATTATGAAGAAAATAACCATCGCCATCGACGGCCACAGCTCATGCGGAAAGAGCACCATGGCCAAGGACCTTGCCCGTGAGGTCGGCTACATCTATGTAGACACGGGGGCCATGTACCGTAGCGTCACCCTCTATGCCCTGCGAAAGAAGCTCTTCGAGGAAGACGGCAGTGTGAAGACCAAGGAACTGGAGGCGGAGATGCCCAACATCCACATTTCCTTCCAACTGAATGCTGAGACAGGACGTCCGGATACCTACCTGAACGGTGAGTGTGTGGAGAAGGAGATCCGTTCGCTCGAAGTGAGCAATCATGTCAGTCCCATCGCTGCCATCGGTTTCGTACGCAGGGCCCTCGTAGCCCAGCAGCAACAGATGGGCAAGGACAAGGGTGTGGTGATGGACGGACGCGACATCGGCACGGTGGTCTTCCCCGATGCGGAGTTGAAGGTGTTTGTCACTGCTTCTGCGGAGGTACGGGCCCAGCGTCGTTATGACGAGCTGAAAGCCAAGGGTATGCCTGCCGATTTTGATGATATCCTGAAGAATGTACAGGAGCGCGACTATATCGACTCGCATCGTGAAGAATCGCCATTACGACAGGCAGAAGATGCCATTCTGCTGGACAATTCGAACATGACCATAGAAGAGCAGAAGCAATGGCTGCTCGAACAATTTAAAAATGCAACGCGTTAGGAGCGTTGCATTTTTAGTATAGCGTCACGTGCCTGCTCCATCAGCCATTTGGGAGTGGAGGTTGCTCCGCAGATGCCTACCGTTTCTATGCCATCGAGCCACTCGGGCCTAATCTCCTGAGGATCCTCGATGAGATGGCTGTTGGGATTAACCTGCAGGCATTCATTGAAAAGTACCTTACCGTTACTGCTCTTCTTGCCACAGACAAACAGAATCAGGTCGTGGCGAGAGGCAAACTGTGAGATGTTCGGCATACGGTTGGCTACCGATCGACAGATGGTGTCGAAACTCTCGAAATGAGCATCTGGAGAGATATGCGACTGGATATAATCGATGATACGGTGGTACTCATCGAGCGACTTGGTGGTCTGCGAATAGAGATAGATGTCACGGGTGAGGTCAAGACGTTTGACCTCGTCGAAGCTCTCGATGACTATGGCTGTTGATTGTGTCTGACCCACAAGCCCAAGCACCTCCGCATGACCTTTCTTTCCGAAAATTACAATTTGAGAAGTATTGATCTCATACTGGCGCTTGATGCGTTTCTGCAACTGGAGCACCACAGGACAGGTGGCATCGATGATCTCGATATTGTTCCTGCGTGCCAGTTCGTAAGTCTCAGGGGGTTCGCCATGAGCCCGCAACAACACTTTCACATCGTGCAACTCCTGCATCTCGTCGTGCTTGATGGTCACGAGGCCCATCTCACGAAGACGGTCACACTCCATACCATTGTGCACGATATCACCCAGGCAATAGAGTTTATTGCCATGCGCCAGTTCCTCTTCGGCCTTCTTAATAGCGGTGGTCACACCGAAGCAGAAGCCACTGCCATTATCGATTTCGATTACCATAATTATTATATGAAGTTAAAGGGAAGTTAAAGAGAAGTTATCGCTTCGCTTCCCTTTAACTTCTCTTTAACTTCCTTTCTATTCCTTTCCATTCTTCAATATATCAAAGTATAAATCCAACAAATCCTGGGCCGCTACAAAACTCGTCTTCTGACCTGCAAGTACCGTCTGCTCTGCAGGAGAGAGCTGCGCCTTGATGGCAGGATTGTTATAGAAGTTCAGGCGCAGGTGCTCGTTGATGCTCTCATACATCCAGTATTTCGACTGTTCGTTGCGACGATAGTCGAAATAGCCATTGGCCTTCACAAAGTCGATATACTCATAGATCATATCCCATATCTCCTTGACGCCTGTGCCATAGAAACCACTATAGCAGAGCACCTGAGGCAGCCAGCCGCTATCGGGCTTGGGGAAGAAATGAAGGGCATTACGGAAGTTCGTTGCTGCCATGTGACAACGGTCGACATTATCGCCATCGCACTTGTTGATGACAATACCATCCGATATCTCCATGATGCCACGCTTGATACCCTGCAACTCGTCACCAGTACCAGCCACCTGGATCAGCAGGAAGAAATCGACCATCGAATGACAGGCGGTCTCACTCTGTCCCACGCCCACCGTCTCAACGAAAATCTTGTCGAAGCCTGCTGCCTCACAGAGGATGATGGTCTCACGGGTCTTTCGTGCCACGCCACCCAAGGAACCTGCTGACGGGCTGGGACGGATGAAGGAATCTGGATGCAATGCCAGTTTCTCCATACGTGTCTTATCACCCAGGATACTACCCTTGGTGCGTTCTGAGGAGGGATCGATGGCAAGTACAGCCAACTTACCACCCTTCTCTTTCAGCACATGAATGCCAAACTCATCGATACTCGTGGATTTGCCTGCACCAGGCACACCACTGATGCCCACACGGACACTGTTGCCACTATAGGGCAGACACTTGTTGATGACCTCCTGCGCCTTTGCCTGATGATCAGGATTGACACTCTCTATCAGCGTCACTGCCTGCGAGAGGATGGTGACATCGCCCTTCAGGATACCCTCTACCATGTCTGCTGCAGAGAGTTCACGACGACGGTTTCGCTTCAGATAGGGGTTGACGATGGGAGGCTGCGTGACACCACTATTGACCTGCAGGCCTGCATATTCGGAACTGTTCTCTGGATGGTCCATTGTTTTTTCTGTTTTTAGTTGAGAGTTTATTGTTTATAGTTTATAGCTGATTACCCTGCAAGCCCTTCCACTTTTAAAAGTAATCATCTATAAACTATAAACTTTAAACTATAAACGAATCTCTTCTCATTATTGTATCTTGATATTAATAATAACCTTTGTATGGTCAGGATCATTGGTAATCATGAGGATACGGGGTTTGGTGCGCAACTTCTGCAAGTCGGAGGCGATACCCGTAATCTTCATCGTAGCCTCTTGCGAGGGCTCCAGCTTGGTGCTGCTCAACGTGAGTTTGATACCACGGGTGAACATCTGCATGGAACGGATCTCAAGCGTGGTCTTACCAGTATTCACCAACAGGATTTCGGCAGTCTTCTTTGATTTTCCGCCAAAGTCAGTGAAATCGACATCGGTGGTAGACATCTGCAACTGCGGAGCCAGTGCCTTACTCACATCGTCGTAATCCTTGAGGTCGGGTAAGAGAACAGCAGAAACGGGCACTTCATTGTCTGGACTCACCTTCTCACCCAACTGCTGGGCGATATAGACCGATGTCTGGTTCAATCCGAAGTCGCGGAGTTTCTCCGAGTTCAGGGTGATGGCGATGGTACCTGCCTTGAGCGGTTCCAGTTTCTCAGGCGTCACAAGGGCAGTTAGATAAGGTGGCAGGTGCATGACATTGGGTGTCATCGTTTTCTCACCATTGTTCAGGATATGGATCTCCTGCACAGGATGGTCACCCTTGTTCACATCGTCGTATTCGAGGTCTGTCTTGTCAAGCAACAGGTCACCCCATGCAATAGGATACTTGCCAGTAAAATCCTCCAACTCAGCCAATACAACGCCTTTCATCGTGAGATAAAGGGGCTTTTCCGAGCCATTGCTCTTGACAGCTGCCATCTTCTGGAAATGACCCAGCATACGAGCATCGTAGGTCATCTTGATGGTGAACATCAGGTTGCCATCCACCTCCTTGGGATATTCCACAGCTGTACAGCCACAATCGGGCTTGACACTCTCGATAATGAGTTTGCGCTTACTCTTATTGCGGAGTTCAAAAGTAGCTGTGATGGGCTGCATAAATCCTGTGCGACCGGCATTGACGGTAGCGTTAGTAACACTTATTTTCTGTGCAGACACTGGCAGCATGGCCAGCGCCATAAGGGGTATGATAATTAATCGTTTCATATATTTTGTTGCGGTAGCAAATTATTCACTTTTCACTTTTCACTTTAAGAGTCATCGAGTGCGTTGTTCCTCTAAATTCTGGGGCATAGGCACATTGTACGGTACAGGTGCCCGTCTCGTAAGTTCCAGGACGATCGATGTAATAGTCCGTCTCGACCACCCAACGGCCCTTGCGGAAGATATCGAAGTAATAGTTCGTGGAGTTGTCACGAGGTGAGATGTAAACCCCGTTGCGATAACCACTCAACTGATTCACGGGTTCCATACAGGCGGCCCGTTTGTCAACGACCTGCACAAAGTCGAGGTCACGGTCAGAGATGATGGTCAGACGCACCTTCACCCTATCACCCACCTTGATGGATGATGGAAGATGGATGATGGAAGAATTATCCGCTGACAGGATTTCGCGGATTACCTTGATACCACTGCTACTGTTCTCAATCTCACGCGTCTGTTGATTGAACTGTGCATAGACCGCACCCCAAGAAGTGCCTTCCGAGGTCTTCTCCACGGTGAAGGTCTTGCTCTCAGGTGCCACCACGGTCTTTATATATCCGAGACCTGCTGTGGCTTTCGAGTTGTCGAGGACTGTAGCATCCACTTTCATGGTGGAGAGTGGAGAGGTGAGCGTTGAGAGAACCTTGGAACCGTTTAGGAAGGCATAGACTGCATTCACCGAATTGATCGGTGTATCCCAAGCCTGCGTACGTTTCTCCTGCAGGAGCCAACGCTGCATCTCCTGGATGGTCTGCTTATCATCGGGTGTGATCTGCTGCATGGCCTCGACAGCCATCGTCTGCGTAGGAATCTTATAATCGAACCAAGAGTAACCAGCACGTGGGGTGTCATAGTAACGACCCATCTCCTCACGATACACCGTATACTCCTTCAGACTCTGCACATACTCCTGAGCCTTCTGACAGTCCTTAGGCTGAAGGTTGGGCAATTTCGACCAGATGACAGCAGTCATCGCCTTCTCATAAAGCGTCTGCGCCTTGATCTCCTTCCTCAACAGCGGGATGAGATAGTCGTTGGCTTTCTGCACATTGTCGGGCAATGTCCTGCCGTCGAGGGCACAGAGATAGAGCCATTGCAGGGCCTTGAAACTTGGGAACGAGGGTTTGATACCTTTCTTCTCCGCTTTCTTCATCTCCTTCACTAGGTCGATAATCTCGTAACCCATGAACTTAAACGCTTTCGAGAGCATGTCCTTGGTCTGCTGTGAGGTGCCGATGAGGGCATTCTGACGTACCAGCATCTCAGATACTTCCACGGTGATATAGAACGAGCCTGGCATACCTGGCCACCACGACCATGAACCATCGCCCTTCTGCAACGCCTCCAGTTTACCATAGGCGGAGTTGAGACGATCTTGCATGAGGTTGTCGTCGAAGAAGTCCACGAGCCTCTCTTTCTGTTCCGTCTCACGGTCGGCATCCATCACCCACGGTGTCTCGTTCAGGATGAGATCCTTCAGTTCCTGATCCTTCTCAAGAGCACTCATCAATGAGGTTTCGCTTCCCTTCTCCTCCTGCCACAACTTAAACACCATCTTCACCTTCGGATTCTGGTCGACGATATACTTTCCAATGCTGTTGGCATAGTAGGAAGCCATTTGTGAGATGGCATCATTATCATGAGGCTTACCAATAGCTGGCAAAGCCTGAATCATCAACCATGCAGGGTTATTGGTATATTCAATCGTCAGTTTCTTGTTCGTTACCGGTTGTTTGTCAGCACCTGGGAAGAGGGTTGTCAGATCGATGGTCTTCGTACCCGGCTCTATCTGGGTAAAAGGACGTGTTACAGTCACCCGTTCGGTAGCAGGCAGAATCGGCAGATAATGCTGTTCACCATCGGAGAAACCATCACAAGCAGCGACAGCCTGACAGACGAGCAATGAGGTGCCTGAAGCGACTTTGGTCATATCCAAGGCGAAAGAGACGAAAGTCGTACCGTCAACCTCTACAGCAAAGTCCTGCTGCTGTTCGAACACCACTTGTTCCGTCATCGGGTCCTTCAGTCGGAGGAGAGCCTTACCCTTCAGCGCCTTCTCACCAGTATTAAAGATCTTAGCAGCGATGACCGTCTGATCTCCCTCACGGATGAATCTTGGCACATTGGGCTGTATCATGAGGTCTTTCTTGGCCACAGCCTCACCATCGAGCAGACCATAACACATATCCTGCGTATGAGCGAGTCCCATAAAGCGCCAGGTAGTAAGACTTTCTGGCAAAGTGAATTTCAAGGCCACAGCACCCGTAGAGTCGGTTGTCAGCTGGGGATAGAAGAAGGCGGTCTCGTTCAGGTTTTCACGGATCTGCACCTGATCCATCTGCAGAGTCTCTGCTTCTTTGTCAGACCCAATTGGAGGCAGACCACTTCCCACTACTCGTTTTTTGGAAACGACATCCAACCCTGCTATTCTGCCTTGTACAGAATTATCTAACTGATCAAAATCCATCGATGCATTAACCGTTGCCATCATCGGAGCTGCTTCTTCCAGCACCATCCCCGCATCCATCTTAGCACTGCCCCTGACTCTGGAACGGGTAGCATACAGCATCCTCCGATTGGAATACCAGGGCGTAGGATAGACATCATGGTCGAAATGGCTGTAACGGAGTTCACTATAGCCGTAGTTCTTCAGGTTCGCATAACCCGATACGTTGAGCACCCAGTTGGGGGTGAACTGCCAACCCGTGGAAGGCAACCACTGGTATGTTCTGGGATAGAAACTCCAGTTATGAGGCGTCAACTGGTCAAGACTCTTGTCATACAACGTCGCCATCACCATCGCATCCACAGGTTTGTCATCCTTGGTCACGGTAAGGGTCCACTCTTCCTGTTGTCCAGGCGTAAGCCGGTCGCGGAAGGTTGTCCATTGCAACTTCAGTTTCTTGTCAGGCAGGGGTCTGCTGATTGTCTGCTGGTGAATATAGCACTTACCTTCCTTCACCCAGGCAAAGGTACAAAGAATACCATCGCCCCATTCCTCCTTATATTTAAACTTACGGTTGATGAGCGCATTCGACTGATTGACGAAGCCCTGCTCTACCACCTTGTTTCCTGAGAAGATGCTATAGACGACATACACATCCTTAGCAGAAGAACCTACCTGCAAGGTCACGGGCGTACCATCGTTGGGGAAACGGACGTCAGAGCAATAGAACCAGTCGTCGGTCTGCTTGACAGGCACCTTGTCATCAAGCGAGAAGATGGTAAACTCACGCTTGAGGGTATCCTCACCGCATATCGCCTCTACTTGGTGGAGACCTGACTTCAAATTTTGTCCCTTTAACTCCACTTTAACTCCCGTCTGAACAGAAACCCATTTGCCATCGTTGAACCTGTATCTCACCTGGGCATCGATATCCTGTCCAGCGGCATTACGCAGATGGAACCTCATCGTGGGATTCTTCTCCAACAGCATCTGCTCGTCGAGGTCGACACTCAGGGCGGTCTTACGGTTACCCAGCGGCAACGAGAACTCTCCAGCATGGGTCTCACCAGCACCATCGGTCACATCAGCAGTCACGACAAAATTATAGAACATCGGATAATCGGTCTTCGGCAACGTCATGGGCACATCCACCTTGAACGTACCGTCAGGCTCCGTAATGGTCTCACCCTGCGTGATCTCCACATCCTCAGAGCCGGTACCAATATAACCGCCATCCCAATATCTCCAGTAGCTGATCCACCAATAGGCTCTGCGTCTCACCACCCGATACTGTACCTTCGCCTCCTGAACAGGTACACCGGCATAGCTCTTGGCAGTGGCCTTCACGGTCACGGTGTCACCTTCCTTATAATTTTCTTTATATGGGTCGAACTTCACCTCAAAGGTGGGACGTTTGTATTCCTCCACCCTGAAGTAATGTCGCTGACTGTTGGCATGGATACTGAATTGTCCTGTCAGTCCAGAACTGGGCAGCGTGAAGTCTGCAGCACAGACACCATACTGATCGGTGGTCACCCGTTGTTCCTTGACCACTTTGTTGTTGGCGTCTCTCAGGATCATATTCACATTGGTATTCTTCACCGCCTTGTGTTCATAGCCGTTATACACGTCATAGACAATCGCCGAGGCGTGAACAGTCTGACCAGGACGATAGATAGCACGATCGGTATAGACAACCGTCTCACGCGACTCCCTACGGCCTGTCTCATTGAAGCCATATTGGTCATAACAAGTCTGCTCCGGACTGGCCTGGTCCGTATCTGTATAGGCAAAAACCTCACATCGTCTACCCTCGATATTAAAGAAGCATTGGCCTTTCGCATCGGTAGTCAGATAATGGGACTTCTCGGTAGCCAAACCCGGATTGATACGCACCCGCACCTTGGCGCTGGCGATGGGTTGTCCGGTCGAGGCCTTCACCACCACGATACGCATGTTATCATCAGGCTGTGACTCCTCCACCACAAACACATCGGTCACGTAATACAGACGACGGGTCACGACGGTATTAGGGGTTGTGGAGAATTCCAGCATATACACACCAACGGGCAGTCCCTCGATGGTCAGCGAGTCCTCGAATTGTTCGTAGGGCAGATGACCGGAGAACTGACGTGAGGTCTCATAGACCACCTTCCCCAGCAAGGTTTTGATCTTCTTATACCCGTACTCATAGTCGGGATTGATGTCGATATCACCCTTCGCCTTCACGGCATAGACCTTCAGATTCAGTCCAGTGATATTCCGGAGGCTTCTGAGGGGCAGCTGTTGGGCCTTCATCGGTGTGACAACCCGGTAATTGTTCTCCTTACCATCACCCCCCACATTGTACTGCGAACGGATCAACTGGGCCTCATGATTCTTGAGGATATTCGTCCTGTGCCAACTACCCCACTTGTCGAGGGCCTGATGGATATAGTTAATCTTATCTTCCGCAGTGTATTTCTCATCACAATCCATCGCCAGGAAACGCTCGATGGCCACCTCGCCAGCCTCGGGCAAATCGCCATACAATTCCAGAAGCGAGTCTAACGTCTGTATACGAGGGTCTGCATCCGACGTCTTCAGTGCCATCAGACAAGCCGCAGGACGATTGCCCGCCTTGTCATAATATGCGTGCAACGCCTGGTAATCACCCAGTTCCATACCCACCACACTCAGCAGATCATGGTTGAACACCTTACTGTCCACGCCTTGTATGACGAACGGCTCATAGCTCTCGTCCTTTACCTGCGCCAGCTGCTCGCAGAGTTCCGATGTAAGCACGGGCTTATCGGGTTGCTGACGCACTTCTCCTTCCTCATCAGCCTCCGACAGACGGGGATTATCCAGCCACACGCGCCAGAGCACCGTCTGATAGACTAGCCTCAATACAGGATCCTTGGTGGCATCGCAACGCTGCTGGATACGTTCCACAGCAGGACGTATAGAGTCCGGGGCAATGCTCTGCATCACCTGACAGGCGTTCAGCTCCGCCTTCAGCAACTGACCGTACACCTTCTCCTTCGTAGCCTTCTGCACAATCTGCTGGAGAATCTCGTATTGCGATTGGGGGAGATCCTTGTCATTCGCCTCCCCGGCCTTTTTCCAAAGAGCAGAATAGGATGTCTGCCCCCAACTAAAAAACGGCATAACCAATGATATAATTAGTAAAAAAAGACTCTTTTTCATACGCTTATGTATAAAACTACATGCAAAGATAAAGAAAATCTTGCAATATGCTTTGCCTTTTAGAGATTTTTATATATCTTTGTGCCATGATTAACCAACAACTATTAAACCCCGGGAGCATTGTCGTCATCGGCGGCTCCAATAACGTACATAAGCCAGGCGGCTCTATCGTGCGTAATCTGATTAGTGGCGGTTACAATGGAACCTTGCGCATTGTAAACCCCAAGGAAGACGAAGTGCAAGGTATCAAGGCCTTCCACGATGCCAGGGAGATACCCCCCACCGAACTGGCCATCCTTGTGGTGGCAGCCAGGTTCTGTCCCGACTATGTGGAACTCCTGGCAAAGGAGAAACAGACGCGGGCCTTCATCATCATCTCCGCCGGATTCGGCGAGGAGACGAAGGCGGGTGCAGAACTCGAACAGCGCATCCTCGACACCTGTGAACAATATGGGGCCGCCCTTATCGGACCCAACTGCATTGGTCTGCTCAACCGCAACCATCACAGTGTGTTCACTCTGCCCATTCCGAACCTCGACCCTATGGGTGCCGACTTCGTCAGCGGCAGCGGTGCCACAGCAGTGTTCATTCTGGAGAGTGCCGTTATCAAAGGGCTGCAGTTCAACAGCGTATGGAGCATCGGCAACGGCAAACAGATTGGTATCGAGGATGTTTTGCAGTATATGGACGATAACTTCAACCCCGAGACGGATTCGAAAGTCAAGCTACTCTACATCGAGAACATCAGCAATCCCGACAAACTGCTGTTTCATGCCAGCCGTTTGATCCGCAAAGGCTGTCGCATCGCTGCCATCAAGGCCGGCTCTTCCGAAAGCGGCTCTCGGGCAGCCTCCTCTCATACAGGAGCCATTGCATCCAGCGACTCTGCCGTAGAAGCGCTCTTCCGTAAGGCGGGCATCGTACGCTGCTACTCCCGCGAAGAACTGACCACCGTGGGCTGTATTTTCACCCTACCGCCACTCAAGGGAAAGAATTTTGCCATTGTCACTCATGCGGGAGGCCCGGGCGTCATGCTCACCGATGCACTCTCGAAGGGCGGACTGGCAGTTCCCTCTCTGATTACTCCGAGTACTCAGAATACTCAGAGTATTCCGACTGCTGCCGAAGAGCTGAAGACCAAGCTCTTCCCGGGCTCCTCTGTCGCCAATCCCATCGACTTCCTAGCCACGGGTACGCCAGAGCAACTGGGTACAGTCATCGACTACTGCGAGAATCGGTTTGACAATATCGATGCCATTGCCGTTATCTATGGCACCCCTGGTCTCACACAACTCTACGAGGCCTACGATGTACTGGATCAGAAGATCCGCGAGTGCAAAAAGCCGATCTTCCCCATCCTGCCCAGCCTGCATACCGCAGGTCCTGAGGTAGCGGAGTTCCTGAAAAAGGGACACGTCAATTTCAGTGACGAGGTGACATTGGCCACAGCGCTGAGCCAGATCATGAAAACCCCGCAGGCCTCACGTTTCGAGGTGGAACTCTATGGTGTCGATGTATTACGCCTCCATCAGATTATCAGCGGGATTAATGAGAATGGCTTTATCTCCCCCGACCTTGTCCGTCAGGTTCTCTCCTGTGCAGGAATACCTCTCGTACCCGAGATGGTAAGCACCTCTAAGGAAGAACTCACAGCTTTTGCAGAAAAGGTAGGATTCCCTGTTGTGGCAAAGGTGGTAGGACCTGTGCACAAGAGTGACGTGGGAGGCGTAACGCTCAACATCCGCACCCCTGAACACCTGGCCCTTGAGTTCGACCGGATGATGAAGATTGATGGGGCCACGGGCGTGATGATCCAGAAGATGCTCAAGGGCACGGAACTCTTCATCGGCGCCAAGTACGAGGAACGTTTCGGCCATGTGGTACTCTGCGGTCTGGGTGGTATCTTCGTCGAGGTACTAAAGGATGTATCCTCAGGTCTGGCCCCGTTGAGTTATGACGAGGCCTATTCGATGATCCACTCCCTGCGCGGCTATAAGATATTAAAAGGTACGCGTGGCCAGAAAGGCATCAACGAACAGAAATATGCCGAGATCATCGTCCGTCTGTCCACCCTCCTACGCTTCGCCACGGAGATCAAGGAGATAGACATCAATCCTCTGCTCGCCGACGGCTCAGACATCATAGCCGTTGATGCCCGCATCCTCATCGAGAAGTAAAGACAATATTATCTTGCTTATTCATAACACTATTTTCCAAAAGATTTGGAGTTATCAGAATATGTTTGTATCTTTGCATGCAATTACGAACAAAAACAATCGCAACAATGGAGCAACAGAAACGTTACGGTCATTTCGACGACCAGCACCGCGAGTATGTCATCTCAGACCCGCAGACACCGTGGCCTTGGATTAATTATCTAGGCAACGAGGACTTTTTCTCACTCATCTCTAATACCGCAGGTGGCTACTCCTTCTACAAGGATGCCAAGTTCCGTCGTATCACCCGCTATCGCTACAACAACGTACCGATGGACAATGGTGGACGCTACTTCTATATTAAGGATGGTGATACCGTTTGGAACCCAGGATGGAAACCTTGCAAAACGCCACTTGATTTTTACGAGTGCCGTCATGGCATGAGCTACACCCGCATCACGGGTAAGAAAAACGGTGTCGAGGCTTCCGTATTGTTCTTTGTACCACTGAAGAAGTGGTGCGAGGTACAGAAGCTGACACTGAAGAATGAGTCTTCTGAGACCAAGAGCCTGAAGCTCTTCTCCTTCGAGGAGTGGTGTCTTTGGAATGCTGCTACCGATATGGAGAATTTCCAGCGTAACTTCTCTACGGGTGAGGTGGAGATCGAGGGTTCGACCATCTATCACAAGACTGAGTACCGCGAGCGTCGTAACCATTATGCATTCTATCACGTCAATGCCCCCATTCAGGGCTTCGATACGGATCGTGAGACGTTCGTTGGTCTTTACAATGAGTTTGCTGATCCTCAGGCAGTGATGGAGGGTAAGCCTCGCAATAGTCATGCACATGGCTGGAGCCCCATCGCCTCCCACTATATCGAGGTCACACTGGCTCCTGGCGAGAGCAAGGATTTCGTGTTCCTGCTGGGTTACATCGAGAATGAGCAGGAAGAAAAATTTGAAGCCTTACAGGTAATCAACAAGCAGAAGGCTCACGCACTCATCGCTGAGCTCGACACTACCGAGAAGGTGGACAAGGCCTTCGCTGAGCTCTGCGAATACTGGGATGCCCTGCTTAATATATATAAGGTACGCACGGGCAATGACAAGCTCGACCGCATGGTTAACATCTGGAACCAGTACCAGTGTATGGTCACCTTCAATTTCTCGCGTTCGGCTTCGTTCTTCGAGAGTGGTGTAGGTCGTGGCATGGGCTTCCGCGATTCCAACCAGGACCTTGTGGGCTTCGTCCATCAGATTCCACCACGCGCACGTCAACGTATCATTGATATTGCTTCCACGCAGTTCCCCGATGGTGGTTGCTACCATCAGTATCAGCCCCTCACCAAACGTGGTAACAACGACATTGGTGGTGGTTTCAACGATGATCCCTGCTGGCTCATCTTCGGCACCGTGGCTTATATCAAGGAAACAGGCGATTTCTCCATCCTCGACGAGATGGTACCTTTCGACAACCAGCCAGGTTCTGAGGTCACTCTCTTCGAGCACCTGAAGATTTCGATGGACCATGTCATCAACAACCTCGGTCCGCACATGCTCCCATTGATCGGCCGCGCCGACTGGAACGACTGTCTGAACCTCAACTGCTTCTCTTGGGATCCCAACGAATCCTTCCAGACCACCGAGAATGTCTCTGAAGGCACCAAGGCTGAGTCGCTAATGATCGCTGGTCTGTTCGTCGTCACCGGTAAGGACTACGTTGCTCTCTGTCGGAAGCTCTCCGAGTATTCCAACAACTCCGAGTACTCCGAAGAAGCAGTCCGCATGCAGCAAGCAGTCGATGCCATGATCGACGCTGTGAAGAAGCACGGCTGGGATGGCGAGTGGTATCTCCGCGCCTATGACTTCTATGGTCGTAAGATCGGCTCTAACGAGTGCGAGGAAGCTAAGATTTTCATCGAGTCTCAGGGTTGGTGTACGATGGCCGAGATCGGTGCTGAGGACGGTATGGTAGCCAAGAGCCTAGACTCTTGTAAGAAGTATCTCGAGTGCGAACATGGTATGGTGCTCAATAATCCTGCCTTCAGCAAGTATATTTACGAGTATGGTGAGATCTCCTCTTATCCCGAGGGCTACAAGGAGAACGCAGGTATCTTCTGCCACAACAATCCTTGGGTCATCATCGGCGAGTGTCTGGCAGGCCGTGGTAACGATGCCTGGAGCCACTACGCTAAGATCCTGCCAAGCTACGTTGAGGAGAAATACCAGACGCTGCACAAGGTGGAGCCCTACGTCAACTGTCAGATGGTAGCCGGTAAGGATGCCTTCAAGCCGGGTGAGGGTAAGAACTCCTGGCTCACGGGTACTGCTGCCTGGATGTGGTACACCGTATCGGAGTTCATCCTGGGTATCAAACCCGACTACGATGGTATCCGTATCGATCCCTGTCTGCCCGAAACCGCTTCTGACTACACCGTTCAGCGTAAGTTCCGCGAGGCAGACTACGAGATCACCATCCATCCCAACGGCAAGCAGAAGGGTGTCAAATCCATCACCCTCGATGGTGCCAAGATAGATGGCACCGTCATCCCCTACTCTCCCGGCAAGCACACAGTGGATGTCATCCTCTAGATTATCTAGGATCTCCTAGGATTTCCTAGAATTTCCTAGCCCCCTAGAATTCGCAAAGACCGACAAAAAGGCACACTCTTCTGCCTATTTGTCGGTCTTTTTTATTCGGCACATTGTTTGTCCGCCTAATTGCAGAAACACTAAAGATTAGGAGGACAAATTATGACATTAGACAAATTTACAATCAAAGCACAAGAGGCCGTGCAGCAGGCGGTGAATACCGCACAACTGAACGGTCAGCAGGTCATCGAACCTGTACATATACTCAAGGGTATATTGGAGAAGGCGAAAGACGTAACGAACTTCATCTTCCAGAAACTCGGTGTGAACGCCCAGCAGATAGAGATGCTCGTGGACAGCGAGATCAAGCATCTGCCAAGAGTGCAAGGCGGACAGCCGTATCTCTCAAGTGATAGTAATAACGTACTCGTGCGTGCACAAGAACTGTCGCAGAAGATGGGCGACGAGTTTGTGAGTGTGGAGCCAATATTGTTAGCGCTGCTGAGCGTAAACTCGACGGCTTCGAGGATCATGAAGGATGCCGGCTGTACAGAGAAGGACATGCAGAAGGCCATCCAGGAACTGCGCCAAGGTCAGAAGGTGCAATCACAATCGGCAGACGAGAATTATCAGAGTCTGGAGAAATATGCCAAGAATCTAGTGGATCTCGCCCGTCAGGGAAAACTCGACCCAGTGATCGGTCGTGACGATGAGATCAGAAGGCTGCTGCAAATTCTTTCTCGTCGTACGAAAAACAATCCAATCCTGATTGGTGAACCTGGTACGGGTAAAACCGCCATCGTGGAGGGCTTGGCAGGACGTATCGTACGTGGTGATGTACCTGAGAACCTGAAGGACAAGCAACTCTACTCCCTCGATATGGGTGCATTGGTGGCTGGCGCGAAGTACAAAGGTGAGTTTGAGGAGCGTCTGAAGAGCGTGATCAACGAAGTGACGAAGGCCGAAGGGCGCATCATTCTGTTTATTGATGAGATCCACACCCTAGTAGGTGCTGGCGGTGGTGAGGGAGCCATGGATGCTGCCAATATCCTGAAGCCTGCCCTGGCACGTGGTGAACTGCGCGCTATCGGTGCCACTACACTGAACGAATACCAAAAGTATTTCGAGAAGGATAAGGCACTCGAACGCCGATTCCAGACGGTAATGGTGGATGAACCTGATGAACTCTCAGCCATCTCAATCCTGAGAGGTCTGAAGGAACGCTACGAGAACCACCACAAGGTACGTATCCAGGACGATGCCTGTATCGCCGCTGTACAACTCTCTGAACGTTATATCAGCGAACGTTTCCTTCCTGATAAGGCCATCGACCTGATGGACGAGGCCGCAGCCAAATTAAGGATGGAGCGTGACTCTGTGCCCGAGGAACTCGATGAAATCACCCGTCGTCTGGCCCAGCTCGAGATTGAGCGTGAGGCTATCAAGCGCGAGGGGGATGAGCCTAAGATTGCACAGTTGGATAAGGATATTGCAGAACTCCGCGAGCAAGAAACCCAATTCCGCGCCAAGTGGGAAGGTGAGCGCCAGCTTATCAACAAGATCCAACAGGATAAGCAGGAGATGGAGAACCTGAAGCTGGAGGCTGAGCGTGCAGAGCGCGAAGGCGATTATGGTAAGGTGGCGGAGATACGCTATTCTAAACTAAAGGCCCTCGAAGATGATATCAAAGCTATTCAGGCGCAACTGGCTACAGCCCAGAATGGCGACTCACTAGTGCGTGAGGAGGTTACAGCCGATGATATCGCAGAAGTGGTTTCGCGCTGGACGGGTATCCCCGTGACACGTATGATGCAGAGTGAGCGCGAGAAACTGCTGCACTTGGAAGAGGAGCTGCATAAGCGTGTGATCGGTCAGGACGAGGCTATTACGGCTGTCTCTGATGCCGTACGTCGGTCGCGTGCTGGTCTGCAAGATCCCAAGCGACCGATTGCCAGCTTTATTTTCCTGGGTACCACGGGTGTCGGTAAGACAGAACTCGCCAAGACACTTGCAGACTATCTGTTTAACGACGAGACGATGATGACACGTATCGATATGAGTGAGTATCAGGAGAAATACAGTGTCTCACGTCTGATTGGTGCACCTCCGGGCTATGTAGGCTATGATGAGGGTGGACAGCTGACGGAGGCTGTGCGCAGGAAGCCTTATTCCGTGGTACTCTTCGATGAGATTGAGAAAGCCCATCCGGATGTGTTCAATATACTGCTGCAGGTATTGGACGATGGACGTCTGACAGATAATAAGGGTCGTACGGCAAACTTCAAGAATACCATCATCATCATGACCTCGAACGCTACCCGTGAGCAACTGCGCTCAACCATGCGTCCTGAGTTCCTGAACCGTATCGACGAGATTATCACCTTCACGCCACTCACAAAGGAACAGATTGCCGATGTGGTGCGCCTGCAGATGAAGAAGGTAACGGATATGCTGGAACCGCAGGGTATCAAACTTGAATGCACACCGCAGGCCATTGCCTATCTTGCCGAGCAGGGCTATGATCCGGACTTTGGCGCTCGTCCTGTGAAGCGCGCCATCCAGCAGTTCGTGCTCAACGACCTCTCAAAGAAACTCCTCGCCGATGAGGTCAATCGCGACAAACCCATCATCATCGACGAATTCGGAGAAGGATTGGTGTTCCGCAATTAGCGGAACACCTTTTTTGTGGTGCCGTCGGAGTATCTGACGATATAGATGCCGCGCGAGGGGGTTGTCACCAGGTGACCTTGGAAATCGTAGATGGCCACAGGCGTGGCATCAGAAGAAATCGGGGCGATGGCATCAGGCGTATCGGAAAAATGGAAGCTGATCTTACCATTGTTCTCCTGAATCTGCGTAATGGGCTTGCCCATAAAGAGACTGCCATCACTACGGGCATGATAGAGTGTAGCCGCTGGTGTGGTGGTATCGGTAAGGGCATCATGGATCACCCCTGACGAATCGGTATAGGGATAAGCCGTATGCTGTAGACGAATGCTACGACCATCCGCGTCATGTTTATTTATCGTTCCATAGAGACCTTCGTAATAGTTAAAGTCGAGACCATCGGCATGGAAAAGATCATAACGATGGTGATAAGGGTCGATATTGACATAATTCCCACTCCAGACATAATCTTGGTAGTCGACATGTGCCACCACCAGTCCATGACCAGGAAGCATCAGATCCCACCCCACCTGCTGACGGTTCTCCAGAAGGTAAAACTCATCAAAGTAGGCATCGTTGAGGATGCGATAGGCAACACCACTCTGATCGAACGGCGGCATATCAATGACATCCCTGGATGTAGTGAGATCAACAGGTGTTGTCCATCCCAGCCGCTCCCTCTCAAGACTGGAAAGATTGACGGGACACCAGCCATCACCGGAATAGTTACCACCATCCATCAGGTCCCATTCGTCGACAACAGAATACTCATCGCCCGAAGTGGGATAGAGGTCTGGGAGACCGAACGTATGGCAGTATTCATGGATGAGGGTACCGATACCAGCGGATTGATTGTTTGACCACAGTTCATTGCTGGCAGAATAATACCTCAGCGAAACGCCATCAGCTTTCGCAAACAAATAGCCCGTATTAGGCCAGATACATCCTTTTGTAATGTCCTTGGAAACCTCATTGCCGCCATAGCCGGCATAGATCAATATGACGGTAGGGACCGAACCTTTACCATCCCAATCGTAAACGGAAAAATCCACCTCTGCGTCAGCAGCCCTCAACGCTTCACTAATCTGGCCTCTGCCATTATTCTCATCCCTAGAAGACTTCTGCTTCGTCGACAGCTTGACAGGACCGATGATATCGAACTGTACGTTGAAAAGCCCATTCGACTGAGCACGGAAATAGTCTGCCACACAGCCAGGACCCTCACCGAGGTTATAACCCTGTTCATTGAACATCCGGTCATAAAACTCCCTGGGATTCTCCCAACTGAAATCACAATCAGCAAAAGAAAACAGAACCACTGGTACACGATATGTCTTATTATGATCCCAAGGTTCAGGCTTATCCCCAAAAGGAGTCGTCTCCTGATGACGCTTAAAAGTGAGCACCGAGCCATCGCGCATCCGACGAGTGATAGTTCCTCCTGCAAAGACAGAAGGCACGATGGCACAAAGCACGAGGAGAATCAACCATTTTCTCATCTGATAACAACTTTACGCCCCCCAACGATATAAACGCCCTTGTTCTGAGGACGTCCAGGCAACAGACGACCTTGCAGGTCATACCATTTCTGCGAGCTGACAGAGGAATACGCCACGGATTGTATCGCCAAGGGATCCTCCATAAAGTCGAAGGAGGCCAAGCCATCGCTATCGACAGCGATGTTGTACAGGGGTTTCGACATCAACATGCTACCATCGGAACGGGCGTGCAATAACTTTGCCGCAGGCTGCGAGGTATCTGTCAGACTATTTATGTCACCATATGGATAAGCCCAGCCAGACGCAAAAATGTATGATGTTCTATTGTTGGCCGGGAAAATGGTGTAACGCTGAACGGTAGGGGTATTAACAGGATCCAATTCTCGATTATATGTTGCCCAAAGAGACTCGTCATAATCGATATGGAAGACTATCACGCCAGAGCCGGGGAGTTTTGCATCAAACCCTGTAGGCTGACGGTTCTCAACGATATAGTATTCGTTGGGATAGTTGTCATTGCGGATGAGATAGGCCTTCCCCTCCTCGCTGAGGGCAGGAATACCGCTGACGGTTGTGGGTTCGGTGAGTTCGACAGGCGTAAGCCATCCCATCAACCAACGCTCATGGGCAGAGTAGCTGGTAGGACAATAGCCCTGGCCTGTCATATTACCATAGTCCATCAGGTCCCAGTTGCCGACAAACTTCGTAGAACTATTATAATAGAAATCTGGGAATCCGAAACAATGGGTGTACTCATGGCAGATGGTGCCAAAGGAATCATAGCCACCATTAGTCCCGATTTCCTGAACTGCACAGTAAGTATCGACGGTATAGGTTTTACCATCCTTTTCGAAAGAACGGGCATCGCGGTGATCCTTAGGATCTGGGGTCGTCAGGTCCAGATGTTCGCTGAGTCGCCACTGATGGGGCCAGATGGAATTGGTGTCACCGCCGAATCCACCATAGCTACTTCCTTTTCCTGCAAAGACAAAAATCACCTGATTGATATAGCCATCGCCATTCCAGTCGTAAAGGTTCCAGTCAATATCACGCGTCGACAGTACCTCGAGGACATCATCCACTAAGTACTGTGAGTTCTCATCATCATCTATAGTGCTGCGGTATTTCTTGCATTCATCAACCTCAACATACTGCAAGTCGAACACTAAATCGAACAGACCATAGCTCTGGGCATAGAAATAATCGTGTACGGAGCCATAGAACGGGGGCTCCGAGAGATTCTTGGTATTGAAGATCTTATCCCACTGCTCTATCGTGGCATTCTCATCACCCTGAAACGTACGGTCCTTGAACGAAGCAAGAACCACAAGCTGGTGGCGGGTACCCTTATAGAAATCACCGCCACAGTGGAGTTCAGGATACTGGGCACGACGAAGAGCCATCTCCTGACGCGATGTCCCTCGCCTGCACCCTTGCCTTGAAATATCCTCTGCTGCTGCCGTCAATGTGACGAGCAGCAGCAGACTCAATGCGGTAGCAAATTTTTCACTTTTCACTATTTACTTTTCACTTCTTGGGACACCAAGGTTTGAGGGTCTTAAAGAAGTCGTTACCCTTATCATCCACGAGGATGAATGCGGGGAAGTCTTCGACATCAATCTTCCAGACAGCCTCCATACCGAGTTCGGGATACTCCACGCACTCGATGCTCTTGATGCTGCTCTGAGAGAGCACTGCAGCCACACCACCGATAGAACCCAGATAGAAGCCACCATACTTCTTACAAGCCTCTGTCACCACGTCGCTGCGATTACCCTTGGCAATCATCACGAGTGAAGCACCATTAGCCTGGAACTCATCCACATAGGGATCCATACGATTGGCAGTGGTGGGACCCATCGAACCACAAGGATAACCCTCTGGTGTCTTGGCAGGACCTGCATAGAGCACGGGATACTTCTTGAAGTATTCGGGCAGTCCCTCACCAGCATCCAGACGAGCCTTCAACTTGGCATGAGCAATATCACGGGCCACGATGATCGTTCCCTTCAGATTGACACGGGTAGAAACGGGATACTTCGACAGTTCCTTGCGAACAGCATCAATACCCTCACCCAGGTCGATGGTGATGGTATTAGCTCCCTCACCAGCCTTGGCATACTCGGCAGGAATGAGTTCTGAGGGGTTTGAGTCCATCTTCTCCAACCAGATACCATCGGCATTGATCTTCGCCTTGATATTACGGTCGGCAGAACAACTGACACCCATACCAATCGGACAGCTTGCACCATGACGCGGCAGACGGATCACACGGATGTCGTGAGCCAGATACTTACCACCAAACTGAGCACCCAAGCCAATCTTGTGAGCCTCCTTGAGGAGCTTCTCCTCGAGGTCGATATCACGGAAGGCACGACCAGTCTCATCACCGGTGGTGGGCAGACCATCATAGAACTTGATGCTAGCCAACTTCACGGTGAGGAGGTTCTTCTCAGCAGAAGTACCACCAATCACGAAAGCGATGTGATACGGCGGACAAGCGGCTGTACCCAGACTCTTCATCTTCTCTACGAGGAAGGGAATCAGCGTACCCTCGTTCTGGATCGTTGCCTTGGTCATCGGATAGAAATAGGTCTTGTTGGCACTACCACCACCCTTTGCCACCATCACGAACTTATATTCAGCACCCTCGGTAGCCTCGATATCAATCTGGGCAGGGAGGTTGCAACGGGTATTCACCTCGTCGTACATGTTCAGCGGTGCATTCTGTGAATAGCGCAGGTTGTCCTGGGTAAAGGTATTGAACACACCAAGACTCAGGGCTTCCTCATCCTCGAAACCGGTCCAGATCTGCTGTCCCTTCTCACCATGGATGATAGCCGTACCTGTGTCCTGACAGAAAGGCAGGATGCCACGGGCAGCCACCTCAGCATTGCGCAGGAACTGCAGGGCCACATACTTGTCATTCTCTGAGGCCTCAGGATCACTCAGGATCTGAGCCACCTGGAGGTTATGCTCGCGACGCAGCATAAACTCCACATCGTGGAAGGCCTGCTGTGCCAAGAGCGTCAGGGCCTCTTTCGACACCTTCACGATCTGCTTTCCTTCAAACTCGGCGGTTGTCACGCCTTCCTTACTCAACAGACGATACTCTGTCTTGTCCTCGCCCACCTGAAACATCGGGGCGTACTTGAATTCTACTGTCTTTGCCATATTCCTATTGTTTTTTATTTTTTATTTCACACAGATCTCTCAGATCTCACAGATTATTTTAATCTGTTTTTTTGCGTTTGCGGAACAAATTAATCTGTGAGATCTGTGAGATCTGTGTGACATTATCCATTCTGTGTGACATTATTATTTATCTGTGAGATCAGTACCCGAAGACTTCTTCTGTCGTAAGTCTCCTGATCGGCCCGATCTGCCCTAAAGCCTTCATATCAAGCTCCTTCTCATCACCAAGGATGATATAGCGATAGGGCTTGTCGGCAATTCGATTCTTGGCAAAAAGAACCACATCCAAAAGCTTGAGCTGCGGCAGCTGCTCATAGATCTTGGCATTCAGGTCATAGTCGATACCAAGTTTCTGGGCAGCGATATAACTCCAGATGATACTCATCTTATGAGTGCGGTTGCTGGCCAACTGCTTGGTCAGACCCTCCTTGGCAATCTTGAAGGCAGCCTCACTGGCTGGCATCTGGTTCATGATCTCATTGAAGTGGTTCACGCAGTCCATCATCTTGTCGTTCTGCGTGATGATATGCGTCATAAACGACTCCTTACGCCCCTTCACCGACGGACGGTTATAATAGGCGTAAGCATTGTATGCCAATCCACGGGTCTCACGCATCTCTTGGAACACGATACCGTTCATGCCACCACCAAAATACTCATTGAACAAGGCACGGACGGCACTCTCCTCAGGATTCCAGTCGCGGCCTTCATTATGATACATACGCATGTAGATATTCTTGGCCTCGTAAGGGGCAATCCAGATTTCGTTCGAATCAGCCAACTGATCAAGATAGGGCTTGTTTTCGATCGCAGGCTTCAGGTCCTTGGCAAACAGCGGACTCACGGATGCCGACACCTTAGCCTCATCCAGCGGACCATAATAGAGCACCTTGTGCTGATACTGGCTCAGGCCCTTCAACAGATCCACGAACACCTGAGGATCAGTCTCCTTGAGTTCCTGCTCAGTCATCATGTCACGATAGGCGTTATGCTCACCCTGGGTACCATATCTGTAAAGGAACTCAAAGTAGTTGCGCTGGTTCTTCTTGGCATCGTTTCTGGTCTTCAGCATCACGTTTACCATCTCGTTGTAGGCATTCTTATCCACCTTGGCATTCTGCAGTACATCCTGCATCAGGGCAATGGCTGCCTCCATATGCTCGCTGAGTCCATACAGACTGACATTGATATTCTCAGCAGCGACACTTATGGAACAGTCACAGGCCAGCTCATAGAACTTCTGACGCACATCAGCAGCTGAGAGCTTGTCAGTGCCCAGATAGTCAAAGTAGTCGGATGCCACATCATACCGGCGGTCTGCACTCTGACCGAAGTCGTATTGGAACACCAGTTCAAAAAGACCGTTGGTCGAGTTCTTGACATAGTAGAGAGGTTGGTCGTTGCCGGTCTTGCTGATGGTCAGGTCTTTCTGATAGTCAACGAACTGTGGCTGTATCGGATCTACCTTAGCCTCCTGAATGGCCTTCACGAAATCGCTGATCTGATCACGATTGGCCTGGATGGGAGTGATGGCAGGCTTGTCGATCTTCTTCTGATTCGTGTCGATGCCCTGTTTCTTGAACACGGTGACATAACCTTCAGTGAAGAAACGGTTGGCAAAGTCAACCAGTTCCTGTTTGGTAATCTTCGAGATACGGTCAATTCTGCCCACTTCCTGCTGCCAGTCAATCTCATTGATAAAGGCATCCACAAACATGTCTACCCTACCATCGTTGCTCTCCATCAGCTCATAGTGGTTACGCTTCATGTTGTTGATGATGCTGGGCAACAGGTTGTCGGGGAAGTCGCCCTTCTTCAGTTTGTCGATCTCTGTCAGCATCAGACTGCGCACTTCTTCAAGCGACTGACCTTCCTTAGGACTACCCATCAGGATAAAACCACCGTGGTCGTGCATCAGCTCCGGCGTGGCGTAAGCACGCTGCACCTTCATCTGCTGGTTCAGGTCGAGGTCGAAGAGACCGGCCTTGCCATTGCTCAGCACATTCTCCATCAGTTCCAGCGTATCAGCCTGCTGGGTGTTGGCCTGCAGGGCACGCCAGCCTACCCATACCTGTTCTGCCTCCTGACCGATCACCGTGGTATCCTGAGGCTGAGAGAGTTCTGTCAACGGGGCGAAAGTAGGCTGGGCTACATCATCGCCAGCTTTCCAGTCGGCAAAGTACTTCTCAATGATTTCCATCGTCTTGTCAGGATCCAGGTCACCACTCATACAGATGGCCACATTGTTGGGCACATACCATTTCTTGAAATAGTTCTTGATATTGGTGATCGAGGGGTTCTTCAGGTGCTCCTGCGTACCGATGGTGGTCTGCGTGCCGTAAGGGTGGTTGGGCCACAACATCTTACTGATGGTATAGTACAGCTTACGCTGGTCGCTGCTCAGTCCGATGTTATACTCCTCGTACACTGCCTCCAACTCGGTGTGGAAACCACGAATCACCATGTTCATAAAACGGTCGCTCTGGATCTTGGCCCAGTTCTCCACCTCATTGGCGGGGATGTTCTCTGTGTAACAGGTCACATCGTTGGAGGTATAGGCATTCGATCCCTCAGCACCAATGGCAGCCATCAGCTTGTCGTACTCATTAGGGATGAAATACTTGGCGGCTACCTGACTGATGGAGTCTATCTCGTGATAGGCCTGCTTACGGGCCTCTGGGTCAGTCAACTTACGATATGCCTCGTAGCGTTTCTCTATCTCATCCAACAGGGGTTTCTCTGCCTCCGGGTCATTGGTACCAAACTGGCTGGTGCCCTTAAACATCAGGTGCTCCAGATAGTGGGCCAGACCTGTTGTCTCTGCTGGATCGTTCTTCGAACCGGTACGCACGGCGATATAGGTCTGAATACGCGGTTCCTCCTTGTTTACACTCAGATACACCTTCAACCCGTTCTCAAGGGTATAGATGCGCGTCTGCGCCATATCCCCCTTCACGGTCTCATACTTGTACTTGCTGCAGGAACTCATTCCAAGCACCAAACAGGCTGCTAAAATCAGTTTTAATCTCATTACCATATATTTTATTTCACACAGATCTCGCAGATCTCACAGATTTATATTGTTCCACAATTTTATTGATCTCACAGAATGACACGATGAATACCTTCTTTCATATCATATTCACCAAAGTTCACAAGAAGTCCGATATGTTTATTCATCAATTTCAAATATGTCTTAGTCTGTTTATAAAAAACAGGTTTTAATTCTTCTACTGATTTCAATTCAATTATAATCATATCTTCTACCAAGATGTCTAACCTCAGATCTGTCTTAAGTAAATTTCCTTAATTCATTCTCTGTCATATTCCTCTCTCATTTCTCACACAGATCTCACAGATCTCACAGATTTTTACTCTGTATTATTTATTTATATTTGCAATTTTATCTGTGTGATCTGTGAGATCTGTGTGACATTATTACTATCTGTGAGATCAATTTTCATAATCGATTTCATGATCGAGCTTCTCCAGGAAGTCATCAAACACCTCGCGCTCCACATCTCCCATCGCAAACTCCTTCTCGGCATCCTTACGGATCTCGGCGATCCAGGCACGACGGGCCTTCACATAGTCCTCGTGGATTCGCTCACAGGAGGCTGCATCAAGCTCATCCAACTTATAATAATCAAGTATCATCTGATAGCTCCACGCCCAACGATAATCAGGATAATTATTGTTGATCTCAGCAAAGCGGTCAAGCACCTGCTGGATATTGTCGATGGCACCACTCTTGATATCGTTGATCAGACGCTGCTCCTCACTCTCAGGCATCAGCAATCCGCTTAAATCAACCCACTTCCCCTTACCAGGAGTCCCTGGTACAGGGGGTAAAGCGGTAGCAAATTGTTCACTATTCACTTTTAACTCTTCACTCTTCAATTGGCGCTTCAGCACGGCTCCCATATAGATACGCAGGGCGATATCGTAGTATTTCAGGCCTTTTGTCAACGAAGAACAAGCGATGACATATTCATGGAAGTTATAGTTCGACACATTATCACCAGAAGCATGACGCAGGTCCTTCAGGATCTGGATTCCCTGCATGATTTCACCCACGGTGTATGGCGACAGCCAGTCGAAATTGATGATACTCTTCTTCGACTGCTTCGAACGTTTGTCACGCTTCGGCCATTTCTTGATGTCACGGTAAAGACCTACAGTGGTGATGTTACGACCAGGAACCAGCACCATCTCGTCACCATAGGCAATCAGATAGGAGAAAGGCAGGTTACGCGTGTCGGGATGGTGCATCAGCTTACCGAAACAGACACTGAAGGCACCAATCGTGGCTGGCATCAGGATATAGGCGCCTGAGGCTGTCTTCGTACCACGCTCCAACGTTCCCCAGTGCATCGGTCCCATCTTATAGGCGTGGTTCGAGAAGTTAGTATTCGAACCGGCATTATAGAATGAGAACTCACCACCGATCAAAAGCGAACTCTTATGGTGCGAAGCACTGAAGGGACCGCAGAACGCAGCACAGGCCTCACCATTGGCCATAAACGAGTTGGCGAAGAACAGGCTGGCCTCAGCCGTAAAGCCATTGGTGATCTGACAGGCCTCACCCACAAAACAATCCTGCATCTTCACGGAGTTGTTGATCGAACAACCATCACAGATGATCGAGTTCTCACAGATGACACCTGTGCCGATAAACACGGGAGCGTCCATCGAACTCATCACCGTACACTCACTCAGACGGGCAGCACCAGAGATCTCACAGTCGCCCTTGATGATGGTATTCGTAATATCCTTCGCGTTGATGATCTTCACATTATTGCCGATATAGCCACGATCAGGACGCGATACACGGAGCTCATCCTCGATCATCTGTTGCATGGTGTGCTTCAACTCCTTGTCGGCGTTGTATTTCACCATGAGAGCAGCCAACTGACTGTTCAACTCCCTGAAAATAGTCACATTACCATCGCCCATCTCGTTGAGCACGGAGATCACCGAACCTTCACCGTAGGTAGCATCATCTGTGGTCTCCAACGTGCAGATATTTGAAATATAGCAGTCATTACCGATGGTATAGTTGTTGATATAATTACCCACTTTCTCTATCAGACAGTCATTACCGACCGTGACATTCCTCAACGTGGCATCATTGATACCCGAGTGTTTGAAAAAGCCTTTACTCACCTCTACCATCTTATGGAAGGCACCCAAGCGGATATCGCCATAGAAGATGACACGATGGAAATTATAGGGTTTGAAATCTTCGTCAACCAAAACACGCTGCCAGTCCTCAGCCCAGCAGACATTGTTCTCCAGTACCTCAATCTCAGTCTGTGTTAAGTTCCTGTAATTACTCATATTTTTTACCTTTTTACTTTTTTACCTTTTTACTCTTCCATCGTATAGAGGAAATCGTTATATGGATATTTCTGAACATGCAACTCCCTCACCCGCTTATAGAGCACATCGCGCAGCTCGTCAATATTCTCTTTGTTCTTCGCACTGATAAACAGAGGGGCGGTAGCAAATTCTTCACTATTCACTTTTCCCTTTTCACTTAGCTTCCCCATCCAACTTTTCTTCAAGTCCTCAAGGGAATAATTCTCCTTCGTCACCGGCGTCAGATCATCCTCTTCTTTTGGAGTGAAGGTATACGCATCGATCTTGTTAAACACCAACATCGCCGGTTTATCAGCACATCCCAGTTCCTTCAAAGTCTCTTCCACCACCCGGATCTGTTCCTCAAAATCCGGATGTGAGATATCCACCACATGCACCAGCAGATCGGCCTCTCTCACCTCGTCAAGGGTGCTCTTGAAGCTCTCCACCAGGTCTGACGGCAACTTCCGGATGAACCCGACGGTATCTGCCAATAAAAACGGCAGATTCTCAATCGTCATCTTCCTCACCGTGGTATCAAGGGTGGCAAACAACTTATTCTCAGCAAACACCTCACTCTTGGCCAACAGGTTCATCATCGTACTCTTTCCTACGTTGGTATAACCAACCAGGGCCACACGAATCAGGCGACCTCTGTTTTTGCGCTGCGTGGTCTTCTGCTTGTCAATCTCTGCCAGGCGCTGTTTCAACAACGTGATACGTTGCAGGATGATTCTTCGGTCCATCTCCAACTGCGTCTCACCAGGTCCACGCAGTCCTACAGAGCCTTTTCCACCTCCAGAACCGGAACCACCACCTTGTCTTTCCAAGTGCGTCCACAATCTCTGCAGTCTGGGCAACATATAGCGATGCTGTGCCAGTTCCACCTGGGCCTTCGCCTCAGCTGTCTGCGCCCGCATCGCAAATATATCCAATATCAGCGAGGTCCGATCCAGAATCTTCACCTGCAGCTCCTTCTCGATATTCCTCATCTGCTTGGCAGAGAGCTCATCGTCGAAGATCACCATTCCCACGGGCTGGATATCAGAATACTCAGAGTCTTCAGAGTTCTCGGAGTTCTCCGATTGATCCTCACACCACTTGATATACGCCTTGATCTCCTGCAACTTTCCACTCCCCACATACGTTGTCTGACTCGGTCCACCCACCTTCTGGGTAAACCGTTTCACCGTCACAGCCCCGGCAGTATCTGCCAGAAACTCCAACTCATCGAGATATTCTTTTGTCTTGGCTTCGTCCTGTTCCTTGGTGATCAATCCCACCAACACCGCAGTCTCCGCCTTAGCTTCTGATATTACAAATTCCTTCATAGGCAGTATGCCATATTATTTATCCAGTTCCTCATAAACCGAATTGTTCGATTTATATTCCGGAACAATCGCTTTCATTTTCCGCACCGTAGCCATATTATCAAACTGCTTCGATATGGCTATCAGGTCATCCACCTGCTTGCAGACTTCCTTGTAATCGTACTCACGCACCTCAGCGATCCTGATCTTCTCATGGAACGTGGGTTTGGTACCCTCGAGTTCGTTCAGCACCTCCTCATAGAGTTTCTCACCAGCTCGCAAACCGGTAAACTTAATTTCCACATTCTTGGCACCGGAGAGTCTGATCATGCGCTTGGCCAAGTCTACAATCTTTACTGGCTGACCCATGTCAAAGACGAAGATCTCACCGCCATTACCCTTAGTACCGGCCTCAAGCACGAGCTTACAGGCCTCCGGAATCAGCATGAAGAAACGCACGATACGCTCGTCTGTAACCGTCACCGGACCACCATTCTTGATCTGTTCACGGAACAAGGGAATGACACTGCCGTTAGATCCCAGCACATTACCGAAACGCGTGGTCACAAACTGTGTGGGCGACTTTAACTTCTTGCCCTTGATGGCCTGGTCGAGACTCTGCACATAAATCTCACATATACGCTTAGAACAACCCATCACATTCGTGGGATTCACAGCCTTGTCGGTAGAAATCATCACAAATTTCTGCACACCATATTTCACGCTCAGGTCGGCAATCACCTTCGTACCGTAGACATTGTTCATCACAGCCTCCGAAGGGTTGTCCTCCATCATCGGAACATGCTTGTAGGCAGCGGCATGGAACACATAGTCGGGCTTAAAACGCTTGAAGATCTCCTCCATCCTACCCGCGTTACAGATACTCGTCACAATCGTCTCAGCAGGAATCTCGGCATACTGCTTCTCCATCATCAGACGGATATCATGCTCGGGGGTCTCAGCCTGATCGATCAGCATTAGGGCTGCAGGCTTGAACCGCGCCACCTGACGCACAATCTCGGAACCGATGGAGCCGGCAGAACCAGTAATCAACACACGCTGGCCGGAAAGCAACTCTTCCACAGACTTCAGGTCCACACGAATCTCATCACGCGGAAGAAGGTCTTCCACACTCACTTCCTGCATTTTCACAGGACTGACGACACCACCGCCAGACCGGGCTTCCTTGTTGAGTTCCTTGGCATTCTCTGCCATAAACACTTTGGCTCCGGCTCCTAGGATTGCATCCTGCAACGGCTGGTTGTTACGGAAATCATTCGCACGATAGGGTGACACTAGCACACCCTCAATATCGTTCTTCTTGATAAACTCCGCCAGATTGTCATCCACAAAATAAACACGCTCACCCATAATCTGATGGTGCAGGATATTCTTCTGGTGGGTGATGAAACCTTTCACCACATAACGCCTCGGACGCTGACTCATGATATTCTTCGCCAGACCCACAGCTTCCGACTGAGCACCATAGATCAACACCCGCACTGCCCTGGAACTCGAGAAGGCCACATCATAGAGCGTCTTCACAAACACACGCAGAGCCCACATGAAAAGGGTTGAGATAATAAAGATCAGACAGATGCTCGTTGTATTGAAATGGACAAACAGGTGACCAGGCAACAGGTCCATGCCATACTGCGCCAGCAGCACCAGAGCCAACGATACGGCATTTCCGTAAGCCACACGCATCAGGTCTACAAAACTGGCATAGCGCATAAAACCCGAATAAGTATGGAACAAACGGAAACCCGGAACACTCAGGACCACAAAACACAGAAGCGTACAGAGCAACCTCTCGGCATTACCGATGAGTATCTTGGCATTGTTGAATATCCAAAAGGTCAACACGCCACTGCAAACGATAATGAGACAATCAATCAAAAAAATGCTCCAATAGGGCAGCGAATTCTTGGTAAAATACCAATTCAATATCTTGTCGAATGGATTCTTCATCACCTTATCTTTCTTAAACTCTGCAAAGGTACAAATAAATCACCAAAGCGCAAAACAATTCCCCGTTTTTTTTCGCAATGTCACGCTGGGGACAGAACTGCTGTGACATTCCCGCCAAATGTCACAGCAGTTCCTGTCCCCAGTGTGACATAAATTTTATTACACAAAATACTACAAAGATACAAAATTTATTAATTGGTTATCAAAAATTTACATTAAATTACGTTAATCTAAAACTTTTACATTATAAAGTTTGGTAAAACAAAATATATTCCCTATATTTGCACCAGATTCAGAAGACAAAGACATAAAATCTAGTACGTTTACTATGATAGAACATGAATGCAAGCTCTCATGTGAATGCCGGCTTGTATAAGACAAGGGAACGGTCCCTTTCTTGGGGAGAGGAGCCATGGACCTCTCCTCTCTTTTTTATCAACCTATCACCGGGGCCTGGCCCCAGCGATAGGTTTCATGCATTATTCACAATCGAGAATCCCAGCGACGTCAACCTGGCGATCTGTCTGATACTACCACCATATTCCTTCGCAGCCTTCAATATCTCATCCCTCCGCGCCTTCGCATAGTTCTGCAAATCTGTCGGATGACGAAGCCCGTAGTTCGAACTCAGGAACTCCTCCACAGCCGCATCACATAACACAGTACGCGACAAATCATAATCCAACACACGCAAGGCCTTCGGCAAAGGCGTACACACCTGTTCCCGCAAATCCTCCAAAGGGAAACTCTTCAGCACCACAGGAACAGAACAAAGATTTGATTTCCGCCTCGGATCACCGATGAACTCGCGCCAACTGCTCCACTCATACGCTTCCACATCCTTACACAGTCCACCTGCAACCGGATTCTGATGAATATACCGCAGAAGTGTAAAGAAATATGCCGGCGTATTCACAGGCTCACTCTTGTAACGATCCTGAAACACATGCCCGAAATGCTCGTACTTACTATTATAATACTTCGCATACCGCTGGGCCACCTGCTTCACAACCGACGGCAGACGTTCAGTTTTTTCATGCACGAGCAAATGCACATGATTGGGCATCAGACAATAGGCATAAAACGCACAACAAGGCGGAAGCGGCTCTCCCAACTCGTTTTTGGGATAGAGCAAATCCCCCATAATCATCAAAAATTTACGATAATCCGAATCATCGTCGAAAATCAGTTGACGGTTAATACCGCGAAGCATCACATGATAGATGCCAATGCTACTTAAAACTCTGTTTTTTCTAGCCATAGTGTTATCTTTTACAGTTAACTTGCTGCAAAGGTACACATTTTCCTCCAATCCACCAAATTTTTTCCCATTTTTCTCACGAATGTCACGCTGGGGACAGGAACTGCTGTGACATTTTGTATATTTATGTTTAATCAACCATTCAAGAGTTAAATCATTTTTGCAATCTGACGAACATAATGAATCATAACCGATTTGAGCGAATGTAGTAACTTTGGGCACGAAAACGCGGTTTACCGCATTATTTATCAACATTAATAATTTCACTACTGTCCCGTTAAAGTGTGTATATTGAGAGGCTTAAACGAAAAGCTGCAGAAACCGACAGCTTTTCGAGGGTTCTTGCGTCCCGTTGGTAGCAAGCGAGCAGAACTCGAGCGTTAGTAAGCCGGGACACGCGATGGGTTTCTTATGCTGCGGCTCACTACTTCAAACGGCAAGCGTCCAAAGATCGAGCGCAGACGAGGCATTCACCGTTCGATCAATTCTTGGTCTATGAACTGTTGGGGCGTATAGATTCTTAGTTGCCCGTCTGTTGTTTCACTATAGTCTGAGATATTGAAAGAGACTAATGCCTCGCAATCTACTTTTTGAGCCACTTGGTATTGGCAGCTGTCTTCTAAGTCCTTATATTCTGTATCTGAGATTCCTCTTATAAGACTGTTCTTGTCATGCTCCGCAATATCAAACATCTGAAGTATCTTACTCAGTATGATCCGAAGACTCTGAAGACACTCCTCACCAACCAACCCTTGTTCTTTATGCAAGTATTTCAGAATAATAAAATGTATAGTATAGAAGGATCCTACTGACATGAACAGTTGTGCATTCCTCCTTCTGAGTTCTTTCAGTAACTTCTCTGCCACCTCATACTCTTCACGATGCATGAAAAACTCCAGAATGACATTGGTGTCAATAAAGATTCTCATATCAGATTCCGTATTTATCGTTTAGTGCCTCTTCAAGAAGTTCATCTGCACTGTTGCTAGAATCGGCCATAAACCCTCCCAGCTTAAAGAAACCTTCTGCATCGTTTTCCAGTGCCTTTATCTTCTGTGTGAATAATTTAGCATCAGCAGCTTTTGCTGCCATGGCAGCCTTTTCCTGCTCTACCAGCCTTTTGGTGAGTGCCACTCTGACTGCCTTGGTCTGTCCTTGTATTAATGTCCATAGTGCATCAACAAGAGACACTTCTACTTGCGGATATGTTGTTGTTATCATAAGATGTTAATTAAATCTCCTTTTTATTGTTTAGAATGGTGCAAAGATACAATTTTTATTTTATAAAAGTGCAATCTCTGTAATAATTTAACTAAATCTCACAGAAAGTTATAAAGTCACACAGATCGCGCGGATCTCACAGATAATATCACTTCGTTTTGTCGGAAGGCGGGCTGCTGTCAGTTTTTGTTGTGTCACGCTGGGGACAGGAACCGGTGTGACATTTAGAATTCTACTGTATTGCCGTCAAGCCAATCTGTTTCTAATACAAACGATACCGAAGAGGCTGAGGGGGTGAAGAGAGGACCACTAAGGGTGGTTCTGCGGTTGCGCTTCAGGGGTACGTTGGGAATCACCTTCGTGACCAGGACATTTTCCTCAGCATCCAACACCTCAAGCGTGATGTCCATCGTCTGCTCGTCTGTTGCCAAATAAGCGTAGTTCATGACTTTAACCACATCGCCAACATTTGCGCTACTCGGTGTGTTCGTCAGCGAGAAACCTGCATTACCAATCGACAGACCAGTGGTCGGATTGAAGCTCTTACCACCACCTCCATACGTGGTTCTGATCTTTGAAATGCCCTCAGGCCGGGTATCTGTGGACTCGATATAGAGCTCGGGGACGATTCGACCCAGCGTCACCTCGAGGTCCAGCGCATTGCTGTTGGTCACCGTCACACTCTGCGTCTTCGCAAACGTCTCGCGCACCTTCTCACTCGTAAAGGCTGCCTCAGTAGGGCTGGTCAACGTAAAGGCATCGCCAGTACCGGAATCGCGTCCGATGACCACCATCGTAAAGGTTCCCGCCGGGAGATTGCATCTGAAATCACCAAAGGTCTCGCCTGTACTCAAGGAGCCCTTCGTCTGGGTAGTCTTGTATACCTCCGTGCCTTCTGAGTCATAGAAAGCGAGTATCATGATCTTGATGTCAGTATAATCGGCAGGACTTTGTGTCGCTCGGGTCTGAGACTCAGGAATCGCTTCCATCGACACAGAGAACTCCTTCACCCGAACCCGAACCGGTACGCGCCAGATTGTATTCTGCTCTTCAACGTTCAAAACTTCCTCAGTCTCTGCCGAACAGCTGCTGAGGGTTAACACCACTGCTGCGCCCAATACGAGGGCTGCATTTACGAAACTAATCTTTTTCATTTTTGGTCTTTCTTAGGGTTAGACATAATTTAACTTCTGCAAAAGTACTATGCCTGCCTCAAAAGACCAAATATATTCACATCTTTTAAGATAATGTCACGCTGGGGACAGGAACCAGTGTGACATCCGGTGGAAATGTCACACTGGTTCCTGTCCCCAACGTGACACTGCCTCGTGATAGGTGTCCAGGCTGCCGATGTCGAAACGACCGGCAGACATGGGCCAGGCATGCATCTCGGTATGCTCCACCATATAATGTGCCAGATTGCCCGGCGCATCCTTGCCACAACCGTTTTCCACGGAATGGCGCACCAGGTCGAGGTCATGCTTCATATATATATAAAAAGGTGGCACCGCCCAATGACTCTTCGGCACCTCGGGCTTCTCCTCCATACCAAGCACCTTGTTATTGGCATCGAGTTCTACGACACCTGTGCGTTGGAGTTTCTCGATACTCGGCTGATCATGACACATGATACAACTCGTGCCCTTCGCCTTCGCAAAGTCCACAAATTCCTGGAACGAGAAGAACAGCAAGTTATCCGCTGCCACGACCAACAGATCGTCGTCGATACCCAGCTTATCCATCGCAAACAGCAAATCACACACCGCCCCTAGTCTCGTCTCATTCGACTCCGTACCATCGTCAACCACGGTAATCGGTTTTGTCCAACGCGATGTCACACTGGGGACATCCTTCACCCAATCACGGAAGATGGGGGCGAACTTATGGTTCGTGATGATGATATGCTCATCGATGTCGTCTATCTTATCGATATCATCGAGCATACGCCCAAGAATCGTATTATTACCGATCTTCAACAGGGGCTTCGGGAAGTTCTTCGTCAACTCCCCCAGTCTCGTGGCATATCCCGCTGCAATTACAACGTTTTTCACTTTCTTACCTTTTTACTTTTTTACCTTTAAACAAATCTTGCTCCGTTGTCGGGTTTTACCCAGAATACCTGGAAGGTCTTCTCGTACTCCGGGAACTTCTCGAGATATCGCTCTGTCAGCGTTTTCTGAATTTCATCCTTATAGGCAGGGTCAACGAGTGCGATACATGCGCCCTTGAAGCCTGCACCGGAGAAGCGGCCGCCATAGACACCAGGCAGACTCTTCATGATTTCGTAGATCGCAATCAGCTCGGGAGAGCCACACTCATAGTTGTGAATGCTCGACTCGCACGAGTCAAACGACAGTTTGCCAAAGAGTTTGAGATTGCCTGTCTCCCAAGCAGTTACGCCCTGTCTTACACGACGGTACTCCGAGTAGAAGTGCTCAGCTCTGCGGGCAAAGCGTGCTGGCATGGCGATACGCGTCTTATCGAAGGTGGTCTTCGGGATATCCCGGAGGAAGGTCTTGTCGAAGGTCTTCAGGGGCTGCTCCGTGTAGGCCAGCATGTTCCAAGCAGCCGTCTTGCACTCGTAAACGCGCAAGTTATAATCGGAATTCACCAGATTCCTTGTCAGACCCGAGAAGAAGATACCTATCTCAAAATCAGGCATTTCCGGATGACGCTTGATGATGCGCCAGTCATTCGAATCGCAGTCGAGGAACAGGAGGCCATCCTTCTTGCCCAGTGCAATACAAGCCTGGTCGAGGAGTCCATTGTTCAGGCCGATATACTCGCGCTCCGCCTCCGAGGCGATCTTCACCACCTCAAACGGCTGCAACGTGATATCATTCGCCTTCGCAAACGCCATCACATAGGCAATCAGCACCGCAGCACTCGAGCTCAATCCTCCCACAGGCAACGAGCCCTGGATCACGCCCGTGATACCTCTCCGAAGCTCAAATCGCTTCCTCAAAGCATACTTGGCGCCACGGGCATAGTCGCCCCAATGTCGCTCCCGCACCTGCGAGGGTGCATCAATCTCAAAGTCCACCGCACCCTCGAACGTCCTACTTTCCAAATGCACGTGGGATGTCACGCTGGGGACATCGTTCACATCAAACCAAAGATCAACACCTTTGTCGATGGCAAAACCGGTCACCAGACCATGCTGATGATCGACATGAGCCCCGAGGGGACAAACACGATATGGGCTAAAAATATGATACTTCATCCGTAATATTCTTTATACCATTCTGCAAAAGCTCTTAACCCTTCCCTCAACGTAATCTTCGGTGTGAAACCGAAGTCACGCTCAAGGGCGGTGGAGTCGGCATAAGTCACCGGCACATCACCGGGCTGCATCGGCACCAACTGTTTGTGGGCCTCGAAGTCAAAGTCCTCGGGCAAGACACCCGCACGCACGAGTTCTTCCTGGAGGATGTTCACGAAATCAAGGAGGTTCTCGGGCTGACCACCACCAATATTGTAGATCGCATACGGCGGAATGGGCAGTCCATCCTCACCCTTCTTACGCTCAGGCGCACCCTGCATCACACGCACGATTCCCTCCACGATGTCATCAACATAGGTGAAGTCGCGCTTGCAATTGCCATAGTTGTAGATCTGAATCGTCTCGCCCTTCAAGAGCTTGTTCGTAAACCCGAAGTACGCCATATCCGGCCTACCCGCAGGGCCATAAACAGTAAAGAAGCGCAAACCTGTCGTGGGGATATCATAGAGTTTCGAATAACAATGCGCCATGAGTTCGTTTGACTTTTTCGTGGCTGCATACAATGATACAGGGTTATCGACACGATCGTCCGTGCTAAATGGGACTTTCTTGTTGCCACCATAGACTGAGGAACTAGAGGCGTAGATCAGATGTTCTACTGGTGTCACACTGGGGACAGGAACTGCTGTGACATTCTTGCCGGATGTCACAGCAGTTCCTGTCCCCAGTGTGACACGGCAGGCCTCGAGTATGTTGTAGAAGCCGATCAGATTCGACTGGATATAGGCATCGGGATTCTCAATCGAATAGCGCACACCAGCCTGCGCAGCGAGATTCACGACGATCTGAGGATGATACTCCGCAAACACCTGATCCACCAAAGCCCGGTCCGCGATATCGCCCTTGATGAATGTCACGCTGGGGACAGGAACTGCTGTGACATTCTGGATGCGCCACTGTTTGAGGGAGACATCGTAGTAATCGTTCATGTTGTCGATGCTCACGATAGTGGCACCGGGGGCGTCTTTTAACAGACGTTTGATCAGGTTGGAACCGATAAAACCGGCTCCACCCGTCACTAAAATTGTTTTTCCTGCTAAATCGATCTTTTGCATTTATATCTGTTTTTATATTTTCTCCAGGAAATAGGGAGGGATGTAGGCGGTGGCGAGACCGGCGTGAAGGCCCTCGATATAGACCACCACACGGTTCTGACGGGCTATGCGCGCCACACGACCAGTGACACCCTCGAAAGGTCCATCCGTGACACGCACGAGATCATTGGACACAAAACGACACTTACTGACATCGACCTCCATGACATGCTCATCGCGCAAGGCGGTGGTGCGAATCAAAGGCTCCATGTCACGGGTTGAAACCGTGAGCGGAGGATTCACGCCATAGTCATTGAGATGGAAATGGTCGTAATAATAGGTGGTGAAGCGTGACTCGGCAGACTCGCGGACATAGTGGTCGGCCTGCTGAGGCGTGACATAGGCAAAGAGGAGGTTCATGAAAGGCACCAATATACGGTGCTTCCGGCCATCCTCGCGACGCTGGTCCTTCCAGATCATGGCCAGATAGGCATAATCGCCTGCCTCAATGATATGATCGGCCACCTGTTGGGCATGGCCATAGAGGGTGCGGAAGACATACCATTTTTTATCTGGGGAAGGGATAAAGTTTACCGACACCCCTGTTTTTGAGCTTTTGGCTTCGGGGAAGGCAAAGGAGGCAAATCCCTTGCTGGAAGGCTGATCCAGGATATTAGCATTATTCAACGCGTTCATATCGGATGCTATTCGACTGCAAAGGTAGTCATAATTATCGAGACTAAAAAATAAATAGGTGAGAAAAAAGAAAAGTAGTAGCCTTTAACTCCTTTTAACTCACGAAAGGACTGCAAATGGTAAATATTTTGTATTTTTGCACCAAATTTTTACGAACCAAAACGAAAAACTATTATGAGAGTAATTATTCAATCAGACTACCAGAAGTTGTCTCAGTGGGCTGCTGAGCATGTGATTAAGCGTATCAACGAGTTCAATCCGACTCCAGATCATAAGTTTGTTCTCGGATTGCCAACAGGTTCTTCACCCGTAGGTATGTACAATTACCTAGTGGCTGCCTGTCGCGAAGGTCGCGTATCTTTCAAGAACGTCCTGACATTTAACATGGACGAGTATGTCGGTCTGCCCGAGACCCATCCTGAGAGCTATCATGCCTTCATGGCCCGTAACCTGTTCGACCACATCGACTGTCCGGAAGAGAATATCCACATCCTGAATGGCAATGCACCCGACTTGGCTGCCGAGTGCGCCCATTACGAGGAGATGATCCAGGAGGCTGGTGGTATCGACCTGTTTATCGGAGGCATCGGTCCTGATGGTCATATCGCCTTCAACGAGCCGGGCTCTTCACTGAGTTCAAAGACCCGTATGAAGACCCTCACCACCGACACCCGTATTGCCAACAGCCGTTTCTTCGGTGGCAATCCTGAGAATGTGCCTGCCCATGCCCTGACGGTTGGTGTTGGAACAGTGATGGCTGCCCGTGAGGTAATGATCCTGGTGAATGGCCATGCCAAGGCCCGTGCCCTTCAGGCTGCCATCGAGGGAGCCGTGAACCACATGTGGACCATCAGTGCCCTGCAGATGCACGAGCATGGTATCATTGTCAGCGATGAGGATGCTGCTGATGAGCTGAAGGTGAGCACTTATAAGTATTTCAAGGACATTGAGCGCGAAAACTTGTTATAGTGAATAGTGAAAAGTGAATAGTGAATAGTTAAATGAGAAAGTTTTTCTTATCAATTTTACTGACGTCATCGGTCCTGGCTTGGGCTGGTGACGTTAGTGTTTCTTCACCCAACAACCAATTGCAGGTGACCATCAGCGATGCTGGGGGGAGATTATACTATAGTGCCACACTCGACGGACAACAGATGCTGCTGCCCTCCGCGTTAGGTTTGAAGACTTCGATTGGTGATTTGACCCGCGATCTAGTAATCAATAATTATGAATTAAAGATTAAGAATTATGATTACAAGATGAGAGGGACAAAGGCTTCGGCTGCGAACTATCAGGCCAATCAACTGCTGTTGGATATCCAGAACAAAGACGGTATCAAGATGAGCGTCATCTTTCAGGTGAGCAACAATGATATCGCCTTCCGCTATGCATTGCCCAGACAGACCATAGGCCGTAAGGAGATGAAACGCGTGAGAATCGCGAGTGAACTGAGCAGTTTTAATTTTCCTGACAAAACCACTACCTTTATCTCACCACAAATAGGACCGGAGACAGGATGGGAGCAGACCAAGCCCAGCTATGAGGAAGGTTACTCGGCAGATGCCTCGATGGACACGCCATCGCAGTATCAGCATGGGTATATCTTTCCGGCACTGTTTCATCTGCCTTCAGGCTGGGCATTGGTGAGCGAGACGGGCGTAGGATCCGGATATTGCGGATCTCACCTGTCTGACTATCAGGCTGGCACGGGTTATACAGTGGCCTATCCTGACCGGGGAGAGAACAATGGCTTCGGCTCTGAATTTGCAGCAATCCCTCTGCCGGGAGAGACCCCCTGGCGCACCATCACACTGGGTAACTCGCTGAAACCCATCGTCGAGACCACCATCAGCTACGACCTCGTAGAACCGCTCTACGAGCCCTCTACCGACTACAAGCCAGGACGTTATACCTGGAGCTGGCTTATCTGGCAGGATAATTCCATCAACTACGACGATCAGGTGAAGTTCATCGACCTCGCTGCTGCCATGGGATTCGAGTATTGTCTCGTTGACAACTGGTGGGACACTCAGATTGGTCGTGACCGTATCCCCGAACTCTCCAGATATGCGCAGTCGAAGGGTGTACATCTTTTGTTATGGTACAACAGCAACGGTTTTGCCAACGATGCCCCTCAGGGACCTCGTGACTGCATGAATACCGCCATCGCCCGTGAAAGGGAGATGAAGTGGATGCAGTCGATAGGCATTAAAGGTATCAAGGTGGACTTCTTCGGAGGTGACAAACAGGAGGTGATGCGTCTCTATGAGAATATCCTCTCGGATGCCAACCGCTATGGGCTGCAAGTAGTGTTCCACGGCTGTACCATCCCCAGAGGTTGGGAGAAGATGTATCCCAACTATGTCGCCTCAGAGGCTGTACTGGCCTCAGAGAATGTGTTCTTCAACGAAGGTGCTGCCATCAAACAGCCCTTCGACCTCACCCTCCATCCCTTCTGTCGTAATGCGACCGCCTCGATGGACTGGGGAGGCATCATCATGAACAAGTATCTCTCGAAAGACAACAAGAGCCGTCATTCGCGAAAGACGACTGATATCTTCGAGATGGCCTCGGGTATCATCATGCAGACCTCCGTGCAATGCGTGGCCATGCAGCCCAATAATCTCGAAGAGCTCCCGCAGTTTGAGATGGAGTTTTTGAAAGGTCTGCCCACCACCTGGGACGAGACGCGGTATATTGACGGCTATCCCGGCAAGTATGTGGCCCTGGCCCGTCGTCATGGCAATGACTGGTATGTGGCTGGTCTGTCTGCCGAGAAACAACCCTTGGCGCTGACACTCGACCTGCCGATGTTCGCACCAGGACAGGTGCTGCAATATTATGTCGATGACAAGAAGACCGGGGAGCCCAAGCTCACCACGCTTAAAGTTGACAAGAAAGGCCAGGCGAAGGTTATCCTGCAACCCAACGGTGGAGTGATTCTAAAATAACAATAAAAATATGAAGAAGATTACATTGATTTTACTGGCGATGACCAGTTGTCTTAGTATGATGGCTGAGGACGGAAGCCGTCTGTGGCTCAGATATGACAAGGTGCAGAAGGCACAGGTATCTGGTCCGGAGTGTCTGGCTGCCGAGGAATTGCGCAATTACTATCCCGGCGAGAAAGCCACGCTGGTCATCGATTCCACCATCGCCAACGATGAAGGCTATCGCATCAGCGGCAGTACCGTCAGTGCCAAGACAGAAATGGGTCTGCTCTATGGTGCATACGCCCTGTTGCGTGGCGAAAAAGGAGCCTCCGCCCCATATTACAAGCTCCGCATACTCAACCACTGGGATAATCTTGACAGCAGCATCGAGCGCGGCTATGCCGGACTCAGTATCTTCTGGGCATTGGAAGACCCTAAGACCCGCAGGAACAGTGACCTGTGGCAGCCCAAGCCCATCAATACCGAGCTCATCAAGGCCTACGCCCGTGCCAATGCCTCTATCGGTATCAACGGTACTGTGCTCAACAATGTGAATGCCTCGCCGAAGATGCTCTCCGCCCTTTATTTAAATAAGGTGAAGGAGATTGCCGATATCCTGCGTCCCTACGGCATCAAGGTCTATCTGTCGGTGAATTTCGCCTCACCGATGTCGATTCCCGCGAAGGGTTTCAATGGTGGCAAGCCCGTGAAGACAGCAGATCCGCTGAATGCACAAGTAAAGGGTTGGTGGAAGGCAAAGGCTAAGGAGATCTATGGTCTGATTCCCGACTTCGGTGGTTTCCTGGTAAAGGCCAATTCCGAAGGTCAGCCTGGACCATTCGATTACAACCGTACTCATGCTGATGGTGCCAACACGCTGGCTGATGCCGTGAAACCCTTCGGAGGTATTGTCATGTGGCGCTCATTCGTCTATGGTGCTGCCCATAAGGGTGAAGACCGTGTGAAACAGGCGGTATCGGAATTTAAGGACCTCGACGGCCAGTTCCGCGACAATGTGATTCTGCAATCGAAAAACGGTCCCCTCGATTTTCAGCCTCGCGAGCCCTATGCGCCTATCTTCGACACGATGAAGAAGACAAAACAGATGGCGGAGTTGCAGATTACGCAGGAGTATCTCGGACAGTCGCGTCATCTGGTCTATCTTGCCCCGATGTGGCGTGAGTTCTTCGGATTCGTGGAGCCGAGTCGTCTTGTGGGTATCGCAGGTGTTTCGAACATCGGTCTCGACAAGAACTGGTGTGGGCATCATTTCTCACAGGCTAACTGGTATGCGTTCGGTAGGCTCGCCTGGAATCCGGAGCTCACCAGCGAAGAGATTGCAAACGAGTGGTTGGTTGCTACTTGGGGAAACAAGGAAATCAACTCTCAACTCCTCAACATGATGTTGAGAAGTCGGGAAGCCTGTGTCGACTATATGATGCCCATCGGACTGCACCATATCTTCGCCTTCGACCAGCACTATGGTCCTGAGCCCAATGGTTTCATCGCCCGTTACCCCATCGAGTGGTGTCCTGTCTACTATCATAAGGCCAACAACGACTCGATTGGTTTCGATCGCACACACACGGGATCTAATGCCACAGCCCAGTATCGCGAGCCCTATTGCACGCTCTATGATGACATCAACACTTGTCCGGAGCGCTACCTGTTGTGGTTCCATCGCGTGCCCTGGAGCTATCGTCTGAAGAGTGGACGGACTGTCTATGAGGAGATGCAATATCGCTATGGCCGAGGCGTGAAGGAGGTGGAGGATTTCATCCGCATCTGGAACGAGGCCAAGCCCTTCATCGACGAGCAGCGCTGGCAGGAGACTGATGCGCGCTTGCAGCACCAACTCGAAAATGCCAAGCAATGGCAGAAGGTCTGTTTGGACTACTTCGGAAGCTTCGCTTCACGCAGATCACACTGATAATTATAATGTCACACAGATCTCACAGATCGCACAGATTTTTATCAAGAATTTCTTGCGTCCCGTTGGTAGCAAGCGAGCAGAGCTCGAGCGGAGAATTAGAGATTTTTATTCCTCAGGGAGGAATTTTCTGTGAGATCTGTGGGATCTGTGTGAGTTAGACTGTAATCTCGCCAGAACCGAGACAGCGGTGGTGGTTGGCGTCATAAATGACGCAGAATTGGCCTGGGGCCACACCGTGGATCTTTTCCTTCGAATGCACGATAAAGCTATTTTCGCCTGTCCACTCCAACGTTGCGGGATGATATTCAGGCGTGTGACGGATCTTGAATGTCACACTGGGGACAGGAACTGCTGTGACATTCGGTGAAAATGTCACAGCAGTTCCTGTCCCCAGTGTGACATTCAGGCGATGGAAGGCGTGGACGGGGAAGGATTGCTTGTAGGCGGTTGCGGGGTCATAGCCGTGGGAGACGTAGAGGATGTTGCGGGGGACATCCTTTTTGACTACGAACCAGGGGCCACCGGAGAAGCCCATACCCTTACGCTGACCAATGGTATGGAACCAAAGGCCACGATGTTCGCCAATGCGCTTGCCGGTTTCGAACTCGATGACATCACCAGGCATCTCACCCAGATAGCGACGGATATAATCGTTGTAGCTGATTTTGCCCAGGAAACAGATGCCCTGTGAGTCTTTGCGCTTGGCATTCACTAGATGCTCGCGCTCGGCAATCTGACGCACCTCGTCCTTCATATAGTGACCGATGGGGAAAAGGGCCTTACGAAGCTGCCAGTCGTAGATCTGAGCCAAGAAGTCTGTCTGGTCTTTCACGGGGTCAGGACTCGTGCAAAGATATTTTATTTGACAATTTGACAATTGACCATTTGACAATTGACCATTTGACAATTGGACCTCCTCGATTTCCGTCTGGGCGTAATGGCCGGTGGCGATAAGGTCGTAGTCATGACCACGCTTTTCATCGAAGGCACCGAACTTGATCAGACGGTTGCACATCACATCGGGATTTGGCGTCAGACCTGCACGTACCTTTTCCATCGTGTAGGTCGTCACCTGGTTCCAGTATTCCTTGTGGCAGTCGATGACTTCCAGTTTGCAGCCATACTTATGCGCCACTGCTGTCGCCATCTCCAAGTCCTCCTCAGAAGAGCAGTCCCACTCTGCGTCCTCCTCCGGACCGATCTTGATATAGAAACAGTCCGGGTGGAGTCCGAGCTTTGCAAACTCATATACCACTACACTGCTGTCGACACCTCCTGACAACAGCACCGCAATCCGCTTATCTTGTATCTCTTCGATATTCATGTTATATATTAATTTAATGGCACACAGATCTCACAGATCACACAGATTTTAAAATCTAAATCCAAGCGAGGCATTCGCGGTCCAGTCGGTTACACGACCTGAGACGAAATCGTTACCATAGCGGAACTGATTATAATGGCCATAGACGCGCAGATACCAACGGTCGAAATTATAGACCACGCTCAAGCGCGCATCGAAGTTCAGTTTCACCTTGTTTTTAGAGGTCTCTTTCGTCTCACCGACTGTCGAAATCCTGGTATCCGGGTCAAACACCCATTCCATAAGCTCATCTTCCGAAAGCGCATCCCAATCCTCCACGTTAGGATTCACCAATTCACAGTCATACACATACTTCGTGGTGCGATTATAGAGAGTAAGCATCGGCATAGCCATCGCGCTGACGAGCCATCCGCGAGCAGGCACCCAATTGTAGGCATAGCCTGCACCTATGCTACCCTGCGAGAATTTCACTTTTCCAACACCATCCATCAGTGCTGTCAGCAACCAATTGGAATCGGCGCTATAGTCTGCACGGCTGTGACAATACATACCCCCCACGGCAATTGATCCTGCCGAGCGTTTCTGAATGAGCGAGTTATCATAGGCTGCTGCATAAGAGAAATGCTTGCCGTTAAGCATGTAATAGCCATCGAGGAAGAGCGTACGCACCTTGATAGGATCCTCCAGACGGTCGTCCTCTTCGTCGTAGGATGAAAGTTTCTCCCCATCAATATAAAGGTCGGGCATATCACTGTGATAGGAGCTGATGTGCAGGTTGATACCGAAGCTGCCACCCATAGCCCCGAAGGACAGTGTAGAACCGCTGGTCCGTCCGAACTCCTTGGAATAGCCGAAACCATAGCCGCGATAACCCACCCACAGACCAGCCGAAGTGGAGAGACCGTTCTTGCTCTTCGCCCAAAGGCTCATGTTGCCTTCTTCAGGGTCCTCCCACATGGTCTCCATCTTCAGCGTCGCCTGATTCAGGGTGCCCCTGGCCTCGATGGCCCAGGCGGGCTTGGGCTGTTCGATATAACTGCGATCGATGGTAGCCACAGCTGAGGAGTCGATCAAGGTCTTCACCCAATAGAGCGGCTGAAGCAGTATAGGCTTGCCCTTGGCCGATTCGGAGGCCATATGGAACAGATTGCCATCCTTCTGCGTCAGAGCTGGAATGGGCACAGTAGCAGAAAGATCCTGCGCCATAGTCGCAAGAGGCGCCAGAATCAGCAGCAAACAGGCAATTCGCTTTTTCATCATTATTTATGTTACAGATGTTTCTTTGGGAAGAGGGCGTCCCACCACGAGGGATCGTCCTTCAGCCATTTCTGGAACCACGCCATCTGGGCACCGAGCCACTTGATTTTCTTGTTGTAGTCGAGCACATGGTGGTTCTCGCCAGCGATCTCCACAAGGGCCACATCACGACCCAGCAACTTCAGAGCAGTGAACATCTGCAGACTCTCGATGATGGGCACATTTGTATCCACTGTACCGTGCAACAGCAACAGCGGCGTGTGAATCTTATCAGCGTTGAAGAGCGGACTCTGATCAACGTAGAGTTGGCGATGGCTCCAGGGATAGCTGTTGGCCATCGACACTTCACTGTAGTTATAACCCCAGTAGCCTTCGCCCCAGTAGCTGGTATGGTTGGCGATGCCCGCATGAGATATCGCTGCAGCAAAGATATCCGTCTGCGTCTGCAGATACATCGTCATGAAACCGCCATAGCTGGCACCCATGCAGCCCACTTTCTTCGCGTCGATAAACGGATGCTCGGCACAGATGCGCTTTACGCCCTCGATGATATCCTCCGCAGGTCCGCGTCCCGCTGTATTCACATGGCGCGAGGCCCACTCCTGTCCGAAACCCGAGGCACCGCTGGGCTGCAGGATATAGGCCACATAACCCAACGAAGCCCAATAGTGTCCGGAATAGACACCATCAAAGTAGCGACCCACGGGCGAACAACCACCATAGTAATACACAATCATCGGGTATTTCTTCGTAGCGTCGAAATCCTGCGGCAGATACATCCGGCCATAGACCGTTTCGCCACGAGCGTTTGTATAGTTCCAGTCTTTGCAATCGGCTACGGCAATATCCTCCATGATGCTCCTACCGTCATACAAGCGCACCTGTTTCATCGGGGCCTTACCTTTAGCGGTATAAGCTGCGAAGGCAGAAGCATATTCCGATGTGCCATTGCTGATATAACCCACCACGTTCGAATGGGCCGACACATTCATCCGTGTCACATTGTCGCCAGCATGTTCCAACTGCACAATCTTCCCGCTCGCAGGATCCATCTGGTAAAGACGTACAAAATCACGGTCCTCAGCAGTGAAATACACCAGTCCATCGCCCCAAGCCCAATCGACGGTCTGCACCGAGGGGTTAAAGTCCTTGGTCAGCGGCGTCACACGTTTTGTGGCAATATCATATAGGTAGAGCTGATAATCGTACATATTCGGCGTTACATTTGCCGATAGCGTGCAACCAATACGGTCGAAGGCCTCAGGAGAACCTTTGAAAAGAATCTGCGTACCATCAGGCGAGAACGAAGCATTAGCTAAGAACCCACGACTCGTGAAGATGGTGTCAGCCTTGAAGGTCTCTGCATCAACAATGAAAACGTCCATCACCTCCGTGGGACGCTTCGACAAACGCGAATAGGACTGTGCCACAAGCAGTTTCTTACCGTCCTGCGAGATATCCATCAGCATCGTCTGCTGGTGACCGAAGGTAATACGACGCGTGAGACCGCTGGCGATATCATAGCGAGCCAGATAGTTACGATTACGCCAGCCAGGCTGACGGTCGTCCATCTCTAAGACCTCAAACATCTCCTTATCCTCTTCGGGACCTTTCTCCTCGATGGTCATCACCAGATAATCCTCCGTAGGCGCTACAGTATAACTACCCTCAGGCAGGCCGCTGATCCAACGGGTACGTTCACCTGTAGGTCTCACCTGATAGAGCACACGTTTCTTACCCTCACGCTCTTCCTCTATCCAGGCGATGGTCTTCGGCAGCCAACGGGCTTGGCGCTGGGGTTGCATCATGGTGCGAGCAGTTTTTACCTCCTTCAGTTCGTAGTTCCAACGTGATTGTCCGCCACGCTCTGTGGTCTGCCAAGCTATGCAAGCATACTGCCCATCAGGCGATATGGAGATATCCCGCACGCGCTTACCATCAGTGATATCGTGCACCATAAATGGATGCTTGGCATCGAGTGTCGTCACCACCTCACGAGGGGCATCGATCACCACACGAATAGAGTCTGTATCCTTCGGCTCAGCCAGGTATTGAATCACGAAGGTGTGGTGCTCGGGAGCAAGTTTCAGTTCAGGTGCAGCGGGCTCACCATCGATAAAGAGTTTATAGTGCTTGGGACCTTTCACCTCAATCTTACCCTTCAGGTAGTCACGGTTGTTTACATAAAACGACAGCAGGCCCACGCTCTTCGAGTCTGGCAACGAAGGGAGAACCTGTCCTTCAAAACGCCCCGTAACCGGTGAAGTGAGCGCGATGCTGCTCATCAGCGAGGTCTCATCAAACTTCTGACCCTTCACATTCACCGTATCCAGTCCCAGCGGCGCACTTACCGCATAGGGGCCTGACTGGTTAAACGACTTTATCTCTGTCTTTATCTGCGCTGTGGCGGTCATCGCCCCAGCCAGTAAAAATATCGTCAATATCTGTCTCATATGATACATTCTTTTTCGCCGACAAAGGTACAAATAAATAAGCAAATAAACAAAAATAATAGAAACGAATTCCCATAATACCCCATAATATACCGTAATAAAATATTATGGATATTAGGAGAAATTACGGGGATTCGTTTCAATAATGGTATATTTCGACTGCAGGTTTTATCTGCGGCCGCCTCCGCCGCGGTTACCACCGCCACCACGGTTGCCGCCGCCACGATTACCACCACCGCCGAAGCCACCGCCATCGTTGTTACCCCACTTCTTGTCGTAACGGCCTTCGGTGTCGACCTTGCCGCCGAACATGTTCAAACGATAACGCACATGGAGCATAGCATAGGAGTTGATGCTGTTGTAACGTGACTCGCCTCGGCCGTTGGCATTCACCCAGGCACTGAAGTTAGACTGCTGGCGCAGCAAGTCGTAGAAGTTGAGCGCCACGATGAGCGACTTGTTCTGGAGGAACGACTTGGAAATCTGTCCGTTCCAGATAAGTTCGTTGGTATTCTGCGAGGGATCGTTGTAGCCTCTACGCGAGTTCTCGTGGATATTCGTAGAAATCTCGAAGTCGTAAGGCAGTCGCAGCAATACTTGTCCGCCATAGTTGAACTGCCAGGTATCCTGATCAGCTGAGGGCTGGAGTTCGTTACGGGAGTGCTGGTAGTTGCACCAGCCATCGAGGGCCACCTCGAGCCAATCGTTGCGGTAACTGGCTGTGAGACGCTCGGTGAGATTAGTGCTTCGCGTGTAGTTCTTCTGCGACTCCTGATTATGCTCAGCGTAGTAGCTCACATAATTATTATAACGCAGGCGCGTGTCAGCACCAACGTTGAAGTGAGCAGCAGAATCGAGAGCGGTGCTGAAGTTGAAACCGCCATTCACGTTCCAGTTGCCGTTGATGTTCTCCGGCCGCGAGATGCTTCCACCAGTCTCAGGGTTGTAGCGCACGAAGTTCGAGATGGAGTTACGCGTGTTCGAATAGTTGGCGTAAACCACGACAGAGCGTTTGTAGCGCTGGATGTAGTTGTTATAGTAGACATTCAGCGAATTGGTGAACTGGGGTTTCAGTCCGGGATTACCCTGTGTGATATAAAGCGGGTTAGAGTCGTCAGTGATATCGAGCAGCTGTGTGATATCGGGCTGCCGGGTATCACCGCGATAGTGGAACCAGATATTCTGCTGATCAGAGAACTTATAGTGGAAATCGAGCGTGGGAGCAACGTTGGTGACATTGCGGATGGTATCGACATAGATGCCGCGATAGTCCTGGATATAGTTCGAGTGCTGCGGCTGCACGAGGATACCCACGTTGTAGTCGTATTTCTCTTCCCAATAACGGAGTACGAGGCGGATGTTGTGGGTGTAGTTCTTGTACTCAGAGAACCGGCTCAGGCTCTTGTCGAGATGGTCGGCCATGAACTGATCGGAGAAGTTGCCGAGCCAGGGATCCCACTCACGGTATATGGGATGGATACCCTCGAAGGGATTCTGCGAGAGATGACTGAAGTCATAGGTCTGGCGGTCGCTCTTATTCTGGTTGTAACGCAGTTCGTAGCTGGTCTGTAGGTGGGCGCCCTTCCAGAGCGGCTCGCTGTACTGAGCGTTGATGACGTAGCCGCTGTTGTCGCTGGGCGTGAGATTGTAGCGGGCGGTGAAATAGGTAGAGTCTTCGCCTGCGATGTTCTTTACACGGTAGAGGTGTACCTCGTTGTTCGAAGCGTTGTTGTTCTTACTGTCGCCAAGGCTGCCCTCGAATCTTAACGTGACATTTCGACCACGAGCATTCAGACGGCGGTAGAGCTGGAGCATTCCCCAGAAGTTTTTGTTCTCTCCGTAGGTGAGGCTCGCCTGACGGTTACGGTTTACAGCGAGATCCTTGGCATGCATGGTGGTGATACCCTCGTCAGAGAGCGGGTCAGTGACATAACTGTAGGGATCGGCATTGAAAGTGGCCGAGAGTGAGGTCGATGTACCATCGTTGGTGCTAGTACTACCGTTGGCACGAATCAGGATGTTTGAGAGGGTGTCAGGCTTCCACTCGAAACGGATATTACCGTTCCAGCCGTTGTTGCGCGAGAGACTTTTCGAATTGGAGTTCGAGAAGGTACGATTGGTCTCGCTGTAGAAATTCTCGCTACTGTTCTCGTTGATATTATCGCCACCACGGTGGTTCCAACGGATACTACCGTCGATCTTGAGTTTCTCACCATCGTCGTAGTTGAGATTGGCACCAAGCATCTTACGGCTGTTCAGACCCCGACGGTTCCACCAGCCAGCATTCTCCTCTTTGTTATTGAAGTTGCCGGTGACCATGATACGCGTATTGTCGGTAAAACTCGAGGCCATACCGCGTGAGGCATAGCGGTGCTTCGTACCACCGGCGATGTCGAGGTTGGTCATATAACCATGGTTCATGCCCTTCTTGATGGTGAAGTCGAGCACCGTCTCCTTGTTGCCGTCCTCGATACCCGTGATGCGGGCCTGATCGCTCTGCTGGTCGTAGAATTTTACGTTCTGGATGATGGAGATGGGCAGGTTCTTCAAAGCGGTCTCGGTATCACCGAGCATGAATTCCTTTCCATCAATGAGGATCTTCTTCACCTCCTTGCCATTGACGGTGATATTACCGTCTTCATCCACTTCAGCACCGGGCATACGTTTGATCAGTTCCTCGATAGCGGAGCCCTCAGGGGTGCGGTAGGCATCGGGATTGAAAACGAGCGTATCCTTCTTCACGATGACCTGTGCAGCGCGGCCAGTGATGACAGCCTCTTTCAACATGATGCTCTCTGGCGACATCAGCAGCGTACCAAGTTCCTGGTTCTGACCGCGACGCAAGGTAACATCACGCTGGATAGTCTGAAAGCCAACGGAGGAGATCTTCAGGCGGAAGGTGCCATTGTTCGGAGCCTCGACGGAGAAATTACCGCGGTTATCGCTGACGGTACCACCTACGAAGACTGAGTCGGTAACAGTGAATAACTGGATCGTAGCCTGCGCCATAGGTTCGCGGAACTCGGCATCCATCACCTGACCGCTGATGGTGAGGCGACGGGGCATATTGTCATCAGTCTGAGCGGTGGCTAACACCGCTATCAGGAGAAAGAGGAAGAGAAATGAAATCTTACGCATGATTGGTTGTTACTATTTATTTACAATGTCCTTCAGCGCGGAGCCGAAGATGATATACTGTGTGTTACCGGCGATGGTGCCTTCGTTCTGTCCCCAGAGGAAGGGCCAGTCGTCATAGTTCTCGAAATGATCGGGTTTACGGAACAGCAGACCAGGTGCCACATTTCCCGGGATAAACGAGAAGTCTGCACGGTTGTTGCCATAGAACACCTGCTTGGGTCGGGTAGCACCGACCACAGCCACAAACGAGTAGTTATGATAGGGGTGACAGCCGTAGAGCCAATTAGCCACGCGATAGACCTCCTCCTTCTTCACGATATCGGGGAAGTAAATATGGGCGTAGTTGACAGTGATACCGAAATTCAGCACAGCATTCACACCTGCCCAGTTGCCCAAACCGATGGGTACGCCGTAGGGATTCTCTTTGTCGAAGGATTTGATGTATTCGGCATACTGCTGAACAGTAGGACGCAGTTTCTCCTTATAGGCGGCATCCTTCATCGGAATGGAATCGAGCAGGGTCTGCAGATTGCGGGCCACATTGCGGTAGTTACCGTCGCCTGTACCGGTCAGCCAATCATTATCGGCCTCAGCCTGAGCATTCCTGCGTCCGCGACGACGCTGACCCTGTAGTTGCTGGGCTTCTGAGCGCAAACGATCTGCCTGCTTCTGTGCCCGCTCTGCCAACTCATCGTTATAACCTTTCAAGACACGCGCCGCAGAAGTGAAGACACCAGCAGCCTGGAGGTCGAGACTCGGATTGCGATTGGTGAAAGCCCACATATCATCGGGCGCTCCTGAGCGCTTACCGTCAGCACTCACCTCATAAGGCTTCAGCGAAGGATCATAATGCAGACCATCGGTGATGGAAGCAGCATCACCCAGGTGATGATAGTTGTCGAGGATCGAGTTCGAGAGCGTCGAGGCCATGTGTCCTATCTGCTCGGCCTGTGCCACGAGGTTCAGCACCCCGTGCTCAATAAACTGCAAGACATCGGGCACGCCATCAGGACGGTGTAACTCCACATATCTTTGTTTCTGACTGACAAAGGTCTCATCGCGCTGGGGGTGGAAAAGCTCCCACGTACGGATGAAATTCTGCACTACATTGATATTCGAGCCCGTCTCGATGTCGAAGTCACCAGCATCAAAGAATCCGCCTATGTTCAGACCTGGAATCAGTTCGAAGGGCTTATACTTCGTATCGGTGCTTGCTCCCTGACGATGCAGATCGAAGTGATCGCTCTCAGGCGCCTGCAGATACCCCTCCTTAAACGGCTCACCATGCCAGGTGCGATAGCCCTCGGTCACATACATGTGATTCATGTGGATAGGCACCCACACATCGGTCGTGGCATCAGTGATCTTTTCGTAGACATGGGCATCGATGAGGAAGTCGTTGGTCTTCGTATCGCCATATTGGATGAAATAGACGCCAGGTTCCTTCACACTCGAGAAGTCGAACTTCACATAATTATATTTAAAGTAAGGCCCCCACTCTTTCACATCACCCTTAAAGGCCTGCTCAGTAGTGCCATCGGTCTTGATACGCATCAGCGTAGCGGTGGCCAACGGCTTGTCCTTCTTATCCAGTTCGATCACAGCCACCTTTGGCTGTTCGGGGATATAGCCAATCTGCGAGAATCCGATATTCGGCTCACGGATCCAGTTCGGAATGGCGTGAGGCTCCACTGTCCAGGTGATCACCTGTCCCGTCTTTCCCTTCGGCAATACGCTGCGCAGCACGAACCAACCATTCTGAGCCAGCATTCGTCCGTCGAAGAGCTTCAGTTCAGCATCATTGCTGGTAATCTTGATCATACGCGAAGGATCGTCAGTAGCCACGATGAGCTGATGACCCGTTTCTAATGGCAACGGATCCACAAAACGGTCGGTGCCGCGGTCATCGTAGGTCTTGAAGCCCTTGAACTGACGGGGTTTCTCACTATTGGGACGCGTAATGGTCTGACTGGTGGCATAGCGTGGGAACCGGTTCAGACGACCGTCCATCAGAAACGTCTTCAGCCAATACTGCGATGGCAGGAACTCGATGTTAAAGCCTGCCTCGCCCGCCAGTTTCTCAGGCACAGGCTTATCTAAGAACACGGCTATCTCTACGGCCTTTCCTTTGGCAGTCACCACCACACGACTGTCGAAATCGTAGTCGTCATAGCGCATGGCCACCTCGATGCTGCCCTTCTCACGATCCACCTTCCTGTTGGTCATCTTCGGCACGAGGTCCCATTGTTCGGGCGTGTTGTTCAGACGTACAGCACCACCCTGAACGGTACGCACACCGTGATGGATGATCTCAATGCCCGAGTTCTTCTCGTCGTTGAAACCGCCGTTAAAACTGTTGCTGAACACCAGCACGTTAACCCCCTGACGCTCGAAATACTCGAGATCGTTCAGTTGCAGGTCCTGACTCATCGCCGGCATCGCGGCTAAGGCTGTGAATAGTAATAATAACTTTTTCATTTTCCAATAACTTTTATGTTTTTTATTATGATTTCGGTATAGTGAGGATAAACGAGGCCCCTCCGTTTTGGGTGGCTGGTCCGAGCACGAGGTCTCCGCCAATACGCTGGGCAGCACGTTTGCTCAGCGGCAGACCAATGCCGACACCCTCCGAGAAATAATCGACCTTGGCAAACTGCGAGAAGATCATCTGACGGTCTTCTTTGGCGATGCCGATTCCCGTGTCGCTCACGGTGATGGCGACGAATTGGGTGTTGGAGAGACCACAACTGACGGTGATGGTACCCTGCTGCGTGAACTTATCCGCATTGTTCAGCAGTTCATCCAGGATCAACCTCACGCGCTGCTTGTCGGTATGAAGCGTGAAGTCATCAGGCAGTGAGGTCTCGAAACACAGTTTGACGGTATAAGGACTGGAGAGGCGGAAGCCTTCAACTATCTCGCGACAGAGTGCATTGCAGCTGAAGGTCTCCTTTGTCAGCGCAATATACCCCTTCTCGGAAGAATAGCCCACAAGCATCCTGACGATACGCAATACCTTCCGGGCGTTCTCCCGCATCATCTGGATGATGTTCTTCGACTCCTCCTCAGGCAACTCGTGGAAATTGTCATCGAGCACCTGCGAGAATCCGGCGATGATATTCAGGGGCGTACGTATCTGATGCATCATATCCTGCAGGAACACTGTCTTCTTACGGTCTGCCTCCAGAGCCTTTTCATTGGCTACGAGGAGTTCACGGTTGCGGCGCTCCATCTCGGTGTTGAGCTGATTGATGTCATCTACATAGTCCGACAACGACTCCTGCATGTCTACGAAACTGTTCTGCAACTGTCCGATGGTATCCCCGCGTCGGGTCTTGGGCAGACTGGTATTATAATGGCCCTCCGCTATATCGTGGGCCTGATGGGCCAGCAGATGGAGGGGTGCTATCGCCCCGCGGATGGTCTGGTAACAGAATAGCATGATCACCAGCAGTCCGATGAAGACGGTAATCCACACACTGTATAGCAGTCGGTTGTAGCCGCTGAACACATCATCCTCCGGACAGACGATGGCCATGCTCCAATCCGCCTTTTCCAAAGGACGGTAGAACAACAGGGCGTTATTGCCGTCGACTATCATCTGTTGCACACCGCTCTCTCCCGCAATCATCCTCCTGCCCAGAGAGTCAACCACATCCTTGGCCTCGGGTGCAGGATCGGAGAAGATGCTCTCATGGAGCAGCTTCAACGTATCGGGATGCACCAGATACTGTCCTTTGTTGCCGATGATGATGCTCGAGGAGTTGGGATAGGGCGAGACCTTCGTGACCTCTTGCGAGAGCCATTTCAGTTCCATGTCGATGGCCACGACACCGATGAAATAGCCCTCCAGGCTGTAGAGCGGACGGCTGTAGGTGGCGATGATGTCCGTCTGGTACTTGGCCTTGGGATTGGTGTTCTCATAGGGGTCTATCCAACACCCCTGCTGAAGTCCCTGCGGCTTTATATACCATTCGAGCTGGAAATACTGGAAGTCGTCGCTGCCGTACTGAGCGGTACTGATGGTATCGGCATCACGTACGGAATAGATAGAGAAGTAGCGGCCATATTGTTTGAAATAGTCGGGCTCCATCGAGATGCTACAACTGTGGAAATGAGGATTTTCCTCCAAGATTTCCCGTGTGAAACTGATAATGGAATCCGGATCCTGACAACCGTCCACATACCACGCCATATTGTCGGCAGCTGTCTCCGCCTCACCCATGATGTCCGCGATGCGCAGGGCCGTATTGTCAAGTATCAGCGAAGCCCTCTTCACCGCTCTCTGACGCACGAAATCCTTGGTGAGCGAGAAGAGGAAGGTGACGGAGACGATGAAGATGACCGTCACCACCATTACGATAACGAGTCCCAGCTTGATCGACAGCCGTTGCACGATATTGTTCCACAGTCTTCTCATCATCCGGGCGTTTGGGGTTCTTCTTTATGGTCGTCATCGGCCGTCGCTTGCTGCGAGCTGCGTAGCGTCTGATCTATCAGACTGGTAATGGTCTCGGTCTGGGTGGCTATCTGCTGTTGCAGCCGGCTCATTTCCTCCTTCGTGAAGTTCTGGTACCGGCCACTCAGACGGTCGGCAGCCACCAAAATCTTATTCACGGGCATCATGATCCTTTCCGAGATTCTGCTGAGGAAAGCCGTTTTTGTACGCTCATCCTCACGACCACGCTCATAGGCAGCCTTCAGCTCTTCATTTCGTTCTTTCAGAGCCTCCGTCTTCTGGTGCATCTCACTCAGATGACTTGCCAACGCCTGCTGCATGGTCGAGAAACTGCGTTGCAGCTCGCCGATCTCGTCCTGACGATGACTCGTGGGAATAGCCTCGTCGAAATGGTTCTGCGAGATACGGTGCACCTTCACCGACAGGAGGTCGAGGGGCTTTAGGTTACGGTCGATCACGAGTCTGCAGATCAGCAACAACAGCAACAGAGCCGCCACGATGCCAAGCACAGCAATCGCCAGCAGACGGTTATAATCGGCCATGATGTCACGCTCAGGACAGAGCATCGCCAATCCCCAGACAGCATGACTGAGAGGGCGGTAAAAATGGTAGCTGTCGCGACCGTCCACCTGGAGAGGTCTGTAGCCGCTCCCCTCCATACGGTAGAGTCCGCCCACACCTTGCAGGAAGCAGAGGGCGTAGGGTATCTGTGTCGTCACCACCGTATTGATTTCCGGCCAGTCCATCCTCACATCCATAGCAAGGGTCAGGCGGTGCTCACCTCCTGCATCGCGAACAGGCAGGAAATAGGTTATCAGCATCGGTGCCATTGCCACACTGTCGGCAACGGTATCCAACCGTTTCTCGCGCCATCCGGCCATGCTTACCGGCGACAGGCTGGCAGGCATCACATAACAGCTGTCGATCCAAGGGTTGGACTGCATCACCTCGTGGCACAAACCCGCGATGACGGTCGTCGAGGCCAGGTGATGACGGATCATCCAATGCGTTGTCGCCGCCGTTGTTTCTGTCTGATGGAGTATCCGGTCCACGCGCAGTGCCGCCTGCTCGAGCACTTGCATGTTGTGTTCGAGCGACTCGTCCTTGACCACAGCCAGCGAGAACCGGAAGAGCAGGAAGAGCGTCATCGCGAAGATAGCGGTCACGAATCCTGTCACCCATAGACTGAGCCGTGCGGAGAAACTACTGCTGAGATACCGGAAGATATTCACTGTTCCCTAATTACTTTTTCACTATTCACTTTTACCTTTCTTCGTCCATCGGATATTTCACGCCCCACTCTTTTCTCAGGCCGTCCATCAGCTGCATGATATAGAGCGTCTCTTCGAGTGGCATCTCCTTCGGCTCCAGGAGACCGTCGATCAGTGCCTGACGACAAGCAATGAACTGATACTCATAGCCTGTAATCTGCTTGGGCACACGGATGGTCTCGATATAAGTGCGGTCAGGGCCATTCATAGTGATCGTCTGCGGATTATTGATGTTGTCGATGATCAGATTACCGTCCGTTCCCGCTATCACACCAATATTGTCGCCCACGCAGGCAGCACTCGACTGCAGGTTGCACAGCACCCCGTCACTCAGCGTCAGCGTCATGGCGTTCGTCAGATCCATACCCGTCTGACTCTTCACGCACTGACTCGTGATGCGCACGATGTCAGCATCGAACATCATTCTCACGAAGTTCAAGGCATAGACACCCAGGTCAAGCAGTGCCCCGCCACAGAGGTCGGCGCGCATAATCCGGGGCTTGTCACCCATCGAATAGCCCAGCGTGGCAGTCACCAGCCTCGGTGTACCGATGCGGCCACTACTGATCAGGTCGCGCACCATCTTCACTGCCGGCTGATAGCGTGTCCAGATGGCTTCCGCCAGAAACACTCTGCGCTCACGGGCCAGGTCCACAATCTCTTTCGCCTGACGGTGATTGGCCATGAAGGCCTTCTCCACCAGACAGGGTTTGTCGGCCAGCAGTGCCTCACGTGTCACATCGTAGTGATGCGAATGGGGCGTCGCCACATACACCAGATCCACACTCGGGTCGGCTATCAGCTCACTATAAGAGCCATAGGCCTTCCTCATTTTCCATTTTTCAGCAAAGGCTTCTGCCTTCTCCTTTGAGCGCGATGCAATGGCGTATGCCTCACACTTAGCAAGACCATTCAGCGTAATGGCAGCCTTTTCTGCTATCCATCCGGCTCCGATTATTCCAACGCGCAACTTTCCATCATTTATCATACATTCCCGTTTTTAGTTGGTTATTCGTTAGACGAAGTCTAACCCCAAACGTCTAATTACGCCCCACTCCATTTATACTATTTTAACAAGTTTCATCCCAGAATCACTAACAAATTGTTTGATTTTTTCTCCATCTCCGAATTCGACCCTGTTTTGGCCTTGCCTAAGAAACACGTGCCCGTTGGCTAGATAATTTTTGTTGCCCAGTTAGGCCGCAAATTTCGTCTTTTTTCTTTAACAATGCAAAGGTACGAAAATTTCGTGGTGCGTATCAGATATCAGATATCAGTTATTTTTTGCGCCCCCTTACCAAGTCCGTCTTAAGTTTAATTATATTATATAATAATATATATTATAATATATATTATTATATAATATAATTAATATTAAATTAATTATTTCTTCCCCTTTTCCTACCACCTCGCGATTTTAAAACTGATATCTGATATCTGATACGCTAGGAGACTAGAAAGCCTCGCGGTATTTACCCTGATCCTTATCCTCGAGCATGGAGAGATAAGACTGATAACGGCTCTGGGCGATATAATGGTCTTCCAGAGCTTTCAGTACGGCACAACCGGGTTCGTGAGTATGGGTACAATTGGAGAAGCGGCAGTCTTTGGAGAAGTGGAAGATTTCCTTGAAATAACTTGTCAATTCTTCGGGTTCCATATCGAAGGTACCGAAGCCTTTAATACCCGGTGTATCCACTACCCAACCTCCACCCTCCAGAGGAATCATCTCTGAGAAAGTAGTGGTATGCTGTCCGGCGTTGTGGGCATCAGAAATCTCAGCAGTTCGGAGATTAACACCCGGCACAAGACGGTTGATAAGGGTTGACTTCCCTACCCCGCTATTACCGCTGAGGAGGGTAATCTTGCCTGGGAGCAGGGTTTTGAGCTCATCGACGCCTTCACCCGTTTCTGCCGAAATTACGCGACATTCATAGCCGACGGTCTGGTAGAGCGTAATGAGCATCTGCTGGTATCGAGCCTCATCGTCGGAGAGCAAGTCGGACTTATTGAATACGAGGATGACGGGCACGCGATAGGCCTCGGCAGAAGCCAGGAAACGGTCGATGAAGGTAGTAGAGGTCTGCGGATAATTGACAGTAATGATGAGCAGAGCCTGATCGACATTAGCGGCAATGATATGACTCTGCTTGGAGAGGTTGATGCTCTTACGGATGATATAATTACGACGGTCGTCGATGTCGGTAATCCAACCTTCGGGATTAACAGTCACACGGTCGCCTACGGCTACGGGATTGGTGCTCCGGATGCCTTTGATACGGAAATTACCCTTGACCTTACAATCAAGGAGCTGGCCATCGTCGGTAAGGACGGTGTACCAGCTACCTGTATTCTTTACGACTAAGCCGTGCATCAGACGGTCATGATCTCCTTATTCTTGGCGGCAAGGAGGTCGTCGATTATCTTGATAAACTTGTCGTGGATCTTCTGCAATTCGAGTTCGGCATCCTTCTCGTTATCCTCAGAAAGACCATCCTTTATGGCTTTCTTCAGTTTGTCCTTGATGTCGCCACGCACATTGCGCACCTCGACCTTGGCCTTCTCGGCAATCTTGGCACACTGCTTTGTGAGTTCACGACGACGCTCCTCGGTGGGAATAGGGATGTTAAGGCGGATCACCTCGCCGTTGTTCTCGGGGGTGATACCTACATCAGAGTCCATGATGGCCTTCTCGATGCTGCGGATCTCCTTCCGGTCCCAAGGTTTGATGGCGATGGTACGGGGATCGGGCACACTCACATTTGCAACCTGGTTCAGGGGCACCTTACTGCCGTAGGAATCCACTCTGACACCGTCGAGAATGGCCACGTTGGCACGACCTGCACGGATGCGGTTCAACTCGTCCTCGAGGAACATGGCTGCCATCTCCATTCTCTCTTCACTCTTCTTCAAAGTTTCTTTAACGTCTAACATAAATCGATGGTTTTAAATTTTTCTGTTGACAAAAGTAGGAATTTTCCTTGAAACAACCAAATGTTTTACACTTTTTATCACACATTTTTGCTATATATAAATAAGGTGGAGGGGTGTTTTTGGGCAAAATACCATAAATGTGGTATATGAAATAGCACTAATATGTGATTGTGGGAACCAAATTTTCGCCGTACCTTTGCACCGTCAAACAGAGTTATATTAACATACAATAATTTAAAGGATAAGGTTATGAGTAAAATTGCAAAGCAGCTGACTGAGCTCGTCGGCAACACCCCACTTCTGGAGCTCAACAAGTATTCACAGGCAAAGGGTCTGGAGACCCCAGTTATTGCCAAAGTAGAGTTTTTCAACCCCGGCGGCAGCGTGAAGGACCGTATCGCCCTGGCGATGATCGAGGATGCAGAAGCAAAGGGCATCCTGAAGCCCGGCGCTACCATCATCGAACCCACCTCAGGAAATACGGGCGTAGGATTGGCACTGGTATCGGCCGTCAAAGGCTATCACCTTATCCTTACCATGCCTGAAACCATGAGTGTGGAGCGCAGAAACCTTGTGAAGGCCTACGGTGCCGAGGTACGCCTCACCTCTGGTAAAGACGGCATGCCAGGTGCCATTCGCGCTGCCGAGGAGCTGCGCGACAGCATTCCCGGCGCTGTGATCCTACAGCAGTTTGAGAACGCCGCCAACCCCGCCAAGCACTATGCTACTACGGGGCCTGAAATCTGGCGCGACACCGACGGACAGGTAGACATCTTCGTGGCTGGTGTAGGTACGGGAGGTACAGTCTCGGGCGTCGCCAAATACCTGAAGGAGCAGAACCCCAACGTGAAGGTGATAGCCGTAGAGCCGAAGTCGAGTCCCGTATTGAACGGCGGACAGAGCGGACCCCACAAGATCCAGGGTATCGGTGCGGGCTTCATCCCCAAGACCTATAATGGCGACCTCATCGACGAGGTGCTCGACGTGGAGAACGACGATGCCATCCGTGCGGGTCGTGAACTGGCACAGCAGGAGGGTCTGCTCGTGGGTATCAGCAGCGGTGCTGCCGCCTATGGGGCAACGGTGATCGCCAAGCGTCCGGAGAACAAAGGAAAGAAGATCGTGGTACTGCTGCCCGACACTGGCGAGCGCTATCTCTCGACTGTGCTCTATGCCTTCGAAGAATACCCCCTTTAAACACTTTCTGACTCATTTTTTAGCATATTCCAGCACAAATTGCCTCAATCAGGGGGCAATTTGTGTTTTTTTTGACGAAAGATTTTGCCAATTAAACTTCTTTTTGTATCTTTGCGCATGATTACTACAAGACTGGAACTTCAATGATGCGCATAAATACTTATCGTCAAAGACTTCTAACCCTCTGTACAGCGGTCCTGCTGCCTCTTCTGGCACAAGCCCAGATAGAAGATGTACGAGCAGCTTTCGATGCCCGTCACCTCGTGGCATATATCGTGGCCGCCTTCCTCATTTCGGTCTTCGTGATGCTGTTCTACAACCGCGTGTACTACTACCGCGAGAAGCAGGTGAGTACCGATACCGAACGGTTGAACGCCCAATTGGCCATGATCCTCGAATCGAGCAAAACGCAGACATGGACCTATGACGTCAACAAAAAGACCTTCACCAAGTTCTCGGAACATGGACGAAAGGAGACCACCTACATTCCCTTCGATTTCTCGCAATTCTATGACCGCGAGGATTTCAACGCCCTGCGTAAGATCATCATGGACATCAGCAACTGGGATTCGCGTTTCGGCTCGCTGACCGTGAAGAGTGCACCTGAGAAGGAGGCCGACGGAAAACCGCATATCTATAATGTGACGGTCTCGATACTACGCTATGACCAGCGCAACAAACCCACAGTGCTGCTCGGCACCCAACAAGATATCACCGACGACCAGGAGAAGGCAGAGAGTACCCGCAACCTGGCACTGATGTACCACACAGTGTTTAACACCTCACTCATCGACATGATCTATTTCGATGCCAACGGCGTGCTGCAGGAGATCAATGACAAGGCCTGTGAATCGCTGATGATCAAGGATAAGCAGGCACTGCTAGACTCAAAGTTCACAATGACCGACTTACCTGCCCTGAAAGGCATCGATTTCAATACGCTCGACAAGAGATACAGCTCGGCTTATACCAAAGTTGAGGATATTGAACATCCCTTGGGTGATATTGAAGAAGGTCAGAAAGGCTTCTACTACGAACAGAACATAACTACCTTCCACAACCATGAGGGAGAACTTTCTGGCGTGGTACTGGCTTGCAGGAATATCACGGAAATGGTACTCTCGCAGCACCGACAGAAAGAAGCCGCCCAACACTTGAAAGAGACAACGGAGGCCATCGAGGCCTATATCCAGAATATCAACTACTCGCTGAAGGTGAGCGACGTACGCCTGATGAACTATCTCCCCGACACACACGTCCTGGAGGTGTCGAGTGATCTGAATCAGGCCCAATACCGCTTGACGCAGGTGCGCGCCCTCTCACTCATCAAACCCGAGATGCGCCGTAAAGCCAGAGGTCTGCTCACCCGCATGGACAACCGCAGGAAGGGCGTGATCTCGATGACCCTTGAGACGCTGTTGCACGATGACCAGGGACGAAACATCTTCCTGAACTTCAACATGATGCCCATCACCAACAATGAGGGAGAAGTGGTCCACTATTTCGGTATGTGCCGCAATGAAACGGAGATGACCTATACCGAAATGAAGTTACAGGAAGAACAGGCCAAAGCCCAGGAAACGGAACAGCTGAAGAACACGTTCCTGCTGAACATGAGCTACGAGCTGCGTACCCCGCTTAATGCCGTCATCGGATTCGCCGGACTGTATAATGGCGAGCACAGCGAAGAAGACGAGCCCGTGTTTGCCGAGGAAATCAGGAAGAACACCGGCACCCTGCTGCAACTGATCAACGACATTCTCTTCCTCTCGCGCCTCGATGCCAAGATGATTGAGCAGAACTACCAGCTGAGCGACTTTGCCATGCTCTTCGAGGGATGGTGCTATATGGGCTGGGCCAATGTCTCGCCTAACGTGAAGACCATTGTGGACAATCCCTACAACAAGCTGATGGTCAACATTGACCAGCAGAATCTGGAAATGGCTATCCAGAAGATCTGCCAGGTAACCGCCAATCATACCAAGGAAGGTACGATACGCGCCAAATACGAATACAGACACGGTGAACTGATGATCACCATCGAGGATACGAGTCCAGGAATACCGGCCGAAGCACTGAACAAGATCTTTGAACGTTTCGTACACGATGAGAACGTGGAACGTCAGGGTACAGGCCTGGACATGCCTATCGTGAAAGAACTCATAGAACAGATGAATGGTTCCATCGAGATACAGTCGGAACAAGGCAAGGGAACGTCCTTCTACGTCAGTATTCCCTGTGAGATGGCCAGTTTCGACAAGAAGACAGAAATTATATGATTATGGGCAACGACATAGATAGCATATCAATATTGATCATACTGCTGGTTCTCTTCCTCTTTGTCCTTACATGGGGGTTCAACCGTATCAGCATTCTCCGTACCCGTCGCAAGACGGAGCAGGCCAAGGACCTGTCGATGATCATGAAGCATACGCTCAACATGAGTAACAACAGTGTGCTGCGACTCTCCATACGAGACCATTTTGCCGTTAACATGCACGGCAATTTCCTACCCGCAGAGGGCATGGGCTATGAGGAGAGCCTCAACCTTATCCATCCTGAAGACCGTCAATTCTATATCGACTTCTGCAAGAGACTCGTGGGAGGAGAAAAGACGTCAAAATGTATATTCCGCTGGGACGTAAATCACGGTCAGGGACAGCCAGACTGGCGCTATTACCGCGACTTAGGCATCGCTGAATATGCCAATCCCCAGCTGAAGACTCCTACCAACATCTTCAGTGTACTGACTGATATAACGGAACAGATAGAGCAGGACCAGCAAAGTAAGGAACTCACCGACAGGTATCGCAACATCTACGAACAGCCCATCGTGGGTCTGGCCTTCTTCGACAAGGACGGTTTTCTGATGAACGTGAACGATAAGACCAGGGAGATCATGAAGTTCAAGTCCGGAAAAGACCCCTTTTATTACGATAGACCACTCTTCGATGTATCAATCTTCCATGAGCTAATCAGTAAGGATATTAAAGAAGACGTGTTCTTCTGCACCAAGTGCGTGATCCTGGAGCGTGGTGTGAACTTCTATGCAGAGATGTGCCTGCACCCCATCTTCGATGAACAAGGGAAGCTGTTGTATCTCACCCTCTCAATCCGCGACTTGACGCAGGAACGCGACCTCTTCATCGAAAACAAACAGAACGAGACCTTCATCCGTCAGCAAAACGAAGAGAGACAGCAGTATGAGAACGAGTTGCAATACCTGATGGACGAGTGCGACATGCGGTTCTGGCGGGCAGACTTCCTCAAAAACGAGATTGCCTTCTACAAGAAACTGTCGGTTCCCGATAAGGTATTGAGCTTCAAGGAACTGGAGAGTTTCTTCATCGACGACAGTATGATTGTGCAAGGTCTCTACCATCCTGAGATCCACTTCGCCCAACCTGTGGCCCACCTCTGTTATACAAAACCCATCTTCCACGACGGCGACGAGCTACAGTGGAACATGCTCGACAGCGTGCCACGCTTCGATGACAACGGCAGACTCGTGGAGTGCTATGGTGTGATCCGCAATCTGACACCACTGATGAGAAAGCAGGAAGAGCTGAAACAGGAAACGGAGCGTGCCAAGCAGTCGGGTATGATGAAGAGTACCTTCATGGCCAACATGACCCACGAGATACGTACCCCGTTGAACTCGATCGTGGGATTCTCGGATGTGCTGCCCATGCTGCAGACCAAGGAGGAGAAGCAGGAGATTATCCGTGTGATCATGAACAACTGCGACATGCTGATGCGACTGATCAGCGACCTGTTGGCCCTCTCGTCGGTAGACTCCGGAGGTATCACCCTCGAACCCGAGGACATCGACTTCTCAAAGACCTTCGACGACATCTGTACCACAGCCGCAGAACGCGTGCAGAACCCACAGGTGGAGTTTATCAAGGACAATCCTTACGAAACGCTCCCTGCCCATCTCGACCCAGGCCGCATCCAACAGGTGATCACCAATTTCGTGACCAATGCCGTGAAATATACCCAGCAGGGACATATCAAGGTGGGCTACGCCAAGCAGGACGACGGCATCCGCATCTACTGCGAAGATACGGGAACCGGTATTCCCAAGGAAGCACAGAAGAAAGTGTTCGAACGCTTTGTCAAACTCAACGATTTTGTGCAGGGAACGGGTCTCGGACTGAGTATCTGCAAGGCCATCAGCGAGAAATGCGGCGGTAAGATCGGCGTGGAATCGGAAGGCGAAGGCAAGGGCTCTACCTTCTGGATGTGGATACCCACGATGGTGAAGATATTGGTGTTGGCTGTCGGGTGTTGGGTGTTGGCACCGATGACGGCACAGGCACAGAACGACAGCACGGTGACCTACTCCGTAGAGCGTCCGCTGATCTATGAAGATGCGTGGGACCTGTGGCCTTACACCTTTCTGAACGAGAACGGAGAACCCGATGGCTATAACATCGACCTGCTGAAAATGATCTTCAAGCGGCTCGACATTCCTTATATCATCAAACTTAAGCCTACCTTGGATGCCTTCAATGACCTGAAAGAAGGGAAATCGGACCTGATCTTCGGTATGGAAGCCAACTTCCACCATGAGTTTGGTACTTACGGCAAATCGATCATCAGCCTGTTCACCCACAGTGTGGTACACGAGAAAGACAAGATGCCCCTCGTCAGGAAGTTCCAGGACCTGAGCAACCACAAGGTCATCGTACATACGGGTAGTTTCAGCCATCATCTCATGGAAGATAAGGGATGGGGAGACAATGCCGTCGGCTACGATGACATGAAGGAGGCCATCCAGAAGGCCAGCAGCGACCCCACGAACGAGATTGTATGGAACACGATGTCGCTGAAATGGCTCATCCACAAGTATCAGATCAAAAACCTGGAACTCTCACCGATCGACATTCCTCACGGAGAGTATAAGTTTATCTCAAGAGACCAGCACCTGCTGAACCAGCTGGACAGCGTCTATGCCATCCTTCAGTCGGAAGAGAAACTGCAGAGTATCCAGAACAAATGGTTCTATCCCGAACGTTACGAGACAGGCATCCCCTCATGGGTATGGAAGTTGGCCGCAGTGGTGGCTGTCTTTGCACTCTTCTTCCTGTTCTATTATCTCTTCTACCGGCTCAGGGAAAAGAGGCTGACGAAGGATCTGAGGAAAAAGAACGACCGTTTGTCGCTGATACTGCAAACCAGTCATGTACGCTTCTGGACGTACGACATCCGCAGCAAGACCTTTACGCAACTGGACGAAAACGGTATTCCCACGCGTACATTATCATTACCTGAGGTGGCCCAGCAATATGTGAAGGAAGACTTCGAACACATGGTAGAAGCCATCAACCACATTGTGCGCAGCGAGAAGGAGAATGATACTGTCAACTTGCGTACCAGAAGTGAGAACAACGATGAGAATCGAGAGTACACAATGGCACTGTCGGTGCTGCGCTACCATAAGAACGGGCGACCTGCCGTCATCATTGGAACCCGCAGTGATATCACCGAGGAAAATAAGATGCGTCTGGTGGCGCAAGACAATATGCTGCGCTATCGGGCTATCTTCAGTTCCGTACTGGTAGATATGGCCTACTACGACAAAGAAGGAAACATGCGCAACCTCAACGGTCAAGGCTGTCTTACCTTTAACACGACACTCGAGATGATTCTTTCGAGAAACATCAATATCCGCGACGTATTGGGTATGCCCGACCTTGATGTGGAGAATATGGAATATATCCATCTCACCCAGCTCTTCAGAGGAGGTGTAGAAGAACATCGCGTGGTGAGGAGCCTGATCAGGGGCGAGAAAGTATATTATGAACTGCAGGTTGTACCCGTGAGAGACGAGAACGGCCATCTGATGGGTATCTACAGTTCAGGACGTGATGTGACCGAGGTGGCCAACTCGTATATGCAACAGCAGAAGAACCTGCAGCAGCAAGCCAAGGCCAACGAGGAGGTAACGACCTATATCAGCAATATCAACTATGTGTTGAAAGTAGGAGGTGTGCGTATGATGAACTACTATCCCGACACCCATCAGCTGGCTATCTACAGCGAGATCGGGCACGTGGAATATAAGATCACCCAACAGCGCGCCTTCACGCTGACTCACGATAGCGACAAGCAGACGGTGCGCCGCATCCTCGTGAGTATGGACAACCGTTCCATCGCACCTATCGAAGCCACGATCCATACTACGCTACGCGTGAAGGGCGGCTATCAGCTCTGCCTGCAGATGCACATGGTGCCCATCATCGACGACGACGGCCTGCCCATGTATTATTTCGGTATGTGTCGTGACGTCAGCGAGATCATGCACACCCAGAAAGAACTGGCCATAGAAACAGCCAAGGCACAGGAAGTGGAAGTGGTGAAGAACGCCTTCCTCCGCAACATGAGCTACGAGATCCGTACGCCCCTGAATGCCGTCGTGGGATTCGCAGAGCTCTTCCAGATGGACCATTCTACGGATGACGAGGGTATCTTCATCGAGGAGATTAAAGACAACTCGCAGGTACTGCTGAAACTGATCAACAACATTCTCTTCCTGTCGCGTCTCGATGCCAAGATGATTGAGATAAAGCCACAACTTACGGATTTCGCCAAGACCTTTAATATGGCTTGCGAGACCTGCTGGGAATTGAATCAGGAACCTGGAGTGCAGTATATCGTAGAGAATCCCTACGAGCAACTCGTGGTGGAGATTGATTCCCAGAACGTAAACGTCATCCTCGATCAAATCATTATCAATGCCTGCCAGCATACCCATCAAGGGTCCGTGCATGCCAGAATCGACTATATCGGCGATCGTCTGATCATAGCCGTAGAGGATACGGGTGACGGCATCGAAGAGGATTTACTACCCAACATCTTCGAACGGTTCTCAACAGGTGCGAGCAGCGGCTCAGGACTGGGACTCAGCATCTGTAATGAACTGATTCAGCAGATGGGGGGCACCATCAACATCAAGTCGAAAGTAGGCAAAGGAACCACCGTATGGTTCTCTATCCCCTGTAAGGCAACGGAAGTGGTGAGAAATAAGAAGTAGACATGAAATGCAGAAAGCCAATGAATAATAGAATCTATCATATATGGTATAGAATGGTGAGCGTACTGACAGTACTCTTCACTCTTCACTCTTCACTCTTCACTCTTTCCGCCCAGCAGATACATGAATATACGGAGGATCAGCCACTCGTGATTGTGAGCGATTGGGAGTTCCCGCCCTATGAGTTCAGCAACGACAAAGGCGAGCCTGACGGCTATAACATCGAGGTGCTTAACATCATCCTCGACCGTCTGCACATCCCCCACCGTTATGTGATGCAGGAGTGGTATATGGCCACAGAGACCTTTGAGCGCAGAGAGGCCGACCTCATATTCGCTCTCTCCTTCAACTATATGAAAAGGCCCTATGTCATGACTCGCAACCTGCTGCATTTCTACCGTATCGTTGCCGTGAGACGGACAAACGAAAAGCCACTGACGAAAATCGGTCAGTTAGGAGCTGAGGATACGCTCATCATGAAGGCCAATGACTATGCACCCATCCGTATCCTAATGACAAATCCCGAACCAGCCTTTACGATAGAATACCATTCACCAAAAGACGCATTGGCAGGTATACAACGAGGCACATACGACTATTTCCTCTGGGGAGAGATTCCCATTCAAAGGAAACTGAAGGAGTTCGGACTCAACAGTCTGGTGACAGATGTCACAGACATACCACCTGGCGAGCTGCGCCTGATAGGCTATGACAAGGATCTGATAGATGCCATCGACGATGAGTATGCCCGCCTGGAACAGGCAGGACAGCTGGAGAAGATCTACGACAAGTGGTTCCACCCTGAGAGAGAGCATAACGATACCTCTACGATTCCCCTCTTTATCATTGTGGGTGCTATCATCGTAGGTCTGATCTCACTGCTGCTGAGCCGTCTGATCCGCATCCGCGTACAAAAGGCCATTGACAAGAGCAAGGATGTCAACAACATGATGACACAGGCTCTCAGCATGGGTAACTACTATGTGTTTGAACACGACCTTCATACGGACCGCATGCAAAATGTCTACGGGAACCTCCTGCCCGAAGGGGGTATGTTGTCTGAAGAGTTCTTTGGACGCATTTCACCAAAGACCCCCCCTGAAATCGAAGATATACGGCAACAGCTACTGAGAGGCAGGGACAGTGCAGAGTTTAAGGCTATCTGGAATGCAGGAACACCCGAGAAGCCAGACTGGCGATACTTACACGGAAACTCTATCGTAGAGAAGGAGGGAGGCAAGCCCCGCTATATCGTGAACTCTTTGAAAGATGTGACCCACGACATCTTGGAAGAGCGCACCACCAGAGAATCCGGTGAGCGATATATCAAGATTTTCCAAACCAGCCTTACCCCTATGTCATTCTATGATGCCAATGGATACCTGCTTGATGCCAATGAAAAGATGCGCAAGCTTTGTGGTATTGATATCATGGGTGACGAACTGTTCCGTCAGACACGCCTGCAAGATATGCCACTCTTACAAAATGATTTTTCACAAGATAGTTTTGAAGAGTTCCACGCATGCCAGCGTCTCTTACTTCCACCGGCAGGCATCGACAAATACATCGAATTCCGGGTATTCCCCGTCATAGATAATAATCGAATCATCTATTACATCATCACAGCACGTGACATCACTGATGAGCGTCTCCTCTATCTCGAACAGCGCAAACATGATATCGAGATGCATAAAATCAGTGACGCTGCCAACACCTATGAAAACCAGCTGCAATACTTGCTGGAAAAGAGCAAGATGTATGTATGGAGATTCAGTTTGGAGGATAAGGTCATCCACCTGTCACGCTCGCTGCGCCAAGTGGAGTTCTCCTTCAGTCGCAATGACTATTATATGGAAAACATGGATTCCGACGAGCGTGATAGCAACTTTGACAAGCTGTACCAGATGATGATGAAAGGTAAGGAATTCAATACCATCTACCACTTCAACAAAACACCTGTCAGTCCGGAACCCAGTTGGCATGCACTCAGCGGTATTCCCGTCTTTGACAGCGAAGGCAAGCTGACGGGTTATTTCGGTGTGACACGTAACATCACAGAGCTGGTTTCCATCCAGCAGAAGCTCAAGGAAGAAACGGCCCGTGCAGAGGATTCCGGTCGTCTGAAGAGCGTGTTCCTTGCCAATATGACACATGAGATCCGTACCCCACTGAATGCCATCGTCGGTTTCAGTGATCTGCTGCAGGTAGTAGACACCCAGGAAGAGCGCATGGAGTTTATCCGCATCATCCGCAACAATTGCGACATGCTGCTACGACTCATCAATGATATCCTTGAGGCGTCGAGTATGGGACAGGCTCTTGCCATCGAACCTTCGGAATGCGACTTCGCGCAGGTATTCGACGATATCTGTCAGACGTTAGCCCAGCGCGTCCAGGAACCGGGTGTGGAGTTTATCAAGGACAATCCTTACAACACCTTCCCTGCAACCCTTGACAAGGGACGCATTCAGCAGGTGCTCACCAACTTCACCACCAATGCCGTGAAATATACCCATCAGGGACATATCAAGGTAGGCTACCACGAGCAGGATGGCGGCATCTATTTCTATTGCGAGGACACTGGTGCGGGCATTCCCAAGGAGAAGCAGGCATCCGTCTTCGAACGTTTCGTCAAACTCAACGATTTCGTGCAGGGCACAGGTCTTGGCCTTTCTATATGCAAGGCTATTGCTGAGCGCTGCGGCGGAAAGATCGGTGTCACTTCAGAGGGAGAAGGTCACGGCTCTACTTTCTGGCTATGGACACCAAGGGTAATTACTCCCCCCGATAAAAATGACTGATTATGCAGACAAGTAGTTATCTGTTAGCAAACGAGCGCGATGCCCTATGGGGACTCACCGTCAGTACTGTAGGGTATGAAGAGATATCCCCTGGTGAGGACTATCCCACGAAGGGACATGCCGACGGATATTATTTCAATCTCGAGAAAGGAAGAATACTCGACGAATACCAACTGCTCTATAACCCTGAGGGTGAAGGGGTCTTCCAAAGTGCCCATTGTCCGGAAACGCCCATCAAGGCAGGCGATATGTTTCTGCTTTTCCCTGGAGAATGGCATACCTATCACCCCAATCCCCGCACGGGCTGGAAGAGCCATTGGATCGGTTTCAAGGGAAAGAATATGGACGACCGCGTGACAGCAGGCTTTCTCACACCCGAGAAACCCATCTATCATGTCGGCTATTCGTTCGTGTTGGAATCTCTCTATCAGCGGGCATTGGATGAGGCAGCAAAAGAGAATGCCTATTCCCAGCAATTGATGGCAGGCATTGTTAATCACCTGATTGGGATGATGTATTCTTTGGAGCGCAATATCGAACTCAACAAGAACCATCTGCATGTGGATATGATCAACCGCGCCCGTCTCCGTATCCGTGAATCGCTGGAAAGCGACCTCACCATCCAGAAGATTGCAGAAGACTTAGGCGTGAGTTACAGCAATTTCAGAAAGCTCTTCAAGGAATATACAGGTCTGTCGCCTGCCACCTATCAGCAGGATTTGCGTCTGCTGCGTGCCAAGGAACTATTGTCGACCACAGACCTCACCATAAAAGAAATAGCCTACCGACTCAATTTCGAGTCGCCAGACTATTTCTCTGCCAAATTCAAGGCTAAGATGGGCTGCAAACCCAGCGAGGCCCGCAATCAGGTCTAGCATGTGGCTGTGGTGCAACCACTAGAAGAGCAACATCCTCTCCACCCAATAGATAAGAATACCTGCCAGATAGCCCACGAAAGCTATCCAGGTAATCTTCTTCATATACCAGCCGAAGGTGATCTTCTCAAGTCCCATTACGACTACACCTGCAGCCGAGCCGATAATCAGCATCGAACCGCCTACGCCGGCACAATAGGCAAGCAACTGCCAGAAGACACCGTCGACAGCCATCGCTCCTTCAGCAGCGACGGGATACATACCCATACAACCTGCTACAAGAGGCACATTATCTACAATGCTCGACAAAACGCCAATGATACCATTGATCAGGTAATAGTTTCCTGCAAAGGCCTCATTCAGACCCTGTCCAAGTGCCGTCAGTACACCGATTTCCTGCAGCACAGCCACAGCCATCAGAATACCTAAGAAGAACATAATGGTTGAAAGGTCAATCCTAGAGAGAAGGTCACTCACACGCTTGGCCATCGTATCATCCTCTGAAGTGTTATAGTGGAAAATCTCCGTCACTGTCCACAACACGCCCAACACTAACAGGATGCCCATGAATGGCGGCAGATGGGTCAACGTCTTGAAGATGGGCACGAAGCACAATCCACCCACACCGAGCCAGAAGATGATATCGCGCTGGGTCTTGGTAAACTGACTGACATCGGCCTTGGGCAGATTCTGTTCCTTATCAAACTTTCCCTTCAGTTGATACTGCAGGATGAAGGCAGGAATCAGCATCGATACCAGTGACGGGATGAAAATCTCTGTAATCACGCCCTGAGTCGTAATCACGCCTTTGATCCACAACATAATCGTTGTGACGTCACCAATGGGTGAGAAAGCGCCTCCGGAATTGGCAGAGATCACAACGAGGGCTGCATAGATCAGTCGATCGCCCCGACTCTGTACCAGTTTGCGAAGCACCATGATCATCACAATACTCGTAGTGAGGTTATCCAGAATGGCAGAGAGGAAGAACGTCATAAAAGCCACACGCCACATCAACTTACGTTTGGAACGGGTCTTCATCGTGTCTCGCACGAAATTGAAACCACCGTTAGAGTCTACAATCTCCACAATGGTCATAGCTCCCATCAAGAAGAAGAGCGTACCTGCGGCATCGCCCAAGTGATGCTCAATTACCTCAGCGATATGATGAATCACATCGCCCTCGGCTATTGAAGGATAATACATAGCGGGACCTGTCATCAACAGCGTCCAACAACACACACACATCAGCAAGGCAATGGCCGCCTTGTTAATCTTCGTCAAGCTCTCTAAGGCTATGCACAGATAGCCTACACAGAAAACGGCGACAATCAAAATAGTCAAAATAGACATGGCTTTTACTAATTTTTTAAGTGATTGTTTGGAAATCTGCTGCAAAGGTACAACAATTATTCGACAGCACCAAGACCCGTTATCAAAATTTCGAGATGAAAAATCAAATAACAAAGGTAGAGCCCTCAGAATCTTAGTACCTTTGC
>JAEEGG010000557.1_pt1 | contig 117092 bp, 87 predicted proteins | sample 9134161 | NCBI WGS metagenome assembly JAEEGG01 (sample SAMN16246543, study PRJNA631951) | gut metagenome | biome: gut microbiome; feature: rumen; material: CR-attached | host: Bos | place: Iran: Karaj | collected 2018-10
CTTGCATCCTCAAAAGCTATTTCCTCAGAGCCCGAATCCCATAGGTCCGACTTTGTCAGCAGTCAATATAAAGACCAGCTGCCAGTAGTTTCCTTCATTCAAATTGACGGCAACTTTATCACCGCAGAGAGTAATTGGGAAGACTTGGAAATTGCCGCTTTTGTCGATGATGAATGTAGAGGACATGCTTTCATGCACGATGAAACTGAGTTTGGAGACCCCTATCCCCATGTGATGGTCGGTGTCTTTTATAATAATCCCGATGAAGCGGTGACCTTTAAAATGTATGACCATGCAACAGGAATTGAATATGACAACTGCATCAGCAACATGGAGCTTTTTACAGGTTACGAACACGTTGAATTGTATTTTGATTACGAGGAAGCGGTAGTGTTGAACTACATCTCACCCATTACACCCGTATTCACAAAAGACATCATCGGATACGGCGAAGGCAAAGGCAGATACTATCTCATTGCCACCCCGATCGACGACATGAACCCCACCGATGTGGAAGGCATGATTGCAGAAGTCGAAGATGACTATGACCTTTATTGGTTCGACCAGACGCAAGACCTGGAATGGCGCAACTACAAGCAAGGCGAAGGATTCAACCTCGTCAGTGGCATGGGTTATCTTTATGCTAACAAGGTAGATACCACCCTTATCTTCAGCGGAAACCCATATGAAGGCGAGGGCATCGTTTCGTTAGTCTATGATGCCGAAGCCCATCTCCCTGGCTGGAATCTCGTGGGCAACCCCTTCACTGATACCGCCTTTATCGACCGCCCATTCTACAGGATGAACGCATTGGGCACCGAGATTAATAGTGAACCCGAGACAGGTGGCATTGAACCCATGGAAGGTGTCTTTGTCATCACCGAAACTGATGGTGAGGAACTGGTATTCAGCACTTCCGATCCCAACGCCAAGAATGCTATGGTAGCCCTCAACTTGAGCAAGAATTACAGCGTCATCGACCGTGCCATCATCCGTTTTGATGAAGGCCGCACCCTGCCCAAGATCCAACTGAACCCCAACCACAGCAAGATTTACATCTCACAAGATGGCAAAGACTACGCAGTGGTCAACGCAGAAAGAGACGATGTAAGCACCATCTCCACTATGGACATTAATTTCAAAGCAGAGACAAACGGCACCTACACCCTGACCGTCTCTGAATCTCTAAATTCTAAATTATTAATTATCAATTATCTCCACCTCATCGACAATCTGACTGGCACCGACATTGACCTGCTCCAAACCCCGAGCTACACCTTCGAGGCCCGCTCGACCGACTACGCTCAGCGTTTCAAGCTGGTGTTTGCCACCGACAACGCCTCGAACGATAATGATAACTTCGCCTACATCAGCAATGGTGAGATCATCGTCAATGGTGAAGGCATCCTCCAAATCTTCGATGTCCAGGGTCACGAGATCCTCCGCACGAACCTTTCATCTTTCACCTCTCACCTTTCACCTCTCACCTCCCCCGGTATTTACACCCTGCGCCTGATTAATGGCAACAATGTCAGAACACAGAAAATCGTGATTGAGTAATAGTATCTTCAATTATCAAAAAAAGCGACCTTGATGAAGGTCGCTTTTTTTTCAATAACTCGCCAAGTCCCTTTGACCTAGTCAATGATTGGAAAACCATCCGTGGCATAGGTCTCCATCTCACCTTTGTCGTTCACAAAAATGTAAAACGCCTCCACGTCCTCGAGAGATTTAAAAATCTCCAGCGACTTCTCCATGCCCATCACCATGCCCATAGAAGCAAAGGCATCGGCCCAAACGGAGTTCTTAGCCATCACTGTAACACTAAGTACTTGATGCTCAACAGGATATCCAGTATTCGGATCGATACAATGTGAATATCGTTTTCCATCACGTTCCACATACTTGCGGGTGCTTCCCGAGGTGACCAGTCCACGGTCGCGCAAAGCCACACGACATTGCACCACCTGATCCGCATCCCAACGGTCAGCGGGTTTCTCAATCCCCACAACCCAGAAACTGCCGTCTGGCTTTCCGCCTCGAGCCATGATCTCACCTCCGTTGTTGACAAGATAATTGCTTACCCCTTGGCGATCCAAGAAAGCAGCGATGAGGTCAGAAGTATATCCTTGAGCGATGGCGTTGAAATCGAGTTGCATGGCTGGATTCTCCTTGATCAGCTTACCCTCTTCGATTCGTACGCCACGGTAATTGACCAAGGCTCGAAGGCTGTCCACAACTTCGGGAGTGATCTCCATTCCTTTCTTGGCACTGAAACCCCAGGCTGACACCAAGGGTGAGATGGTTGGATCGAAAGAACCGCCTGAGAGACTGGCAGCCTCTTGCGCAATATTGAAATTGTCGATGAAGATGTCGTCGAGTTTTACCTCCTCGTTGCGATTGACCTTGCAAATCACCGAGCTGTCCACCCAAAGGTTCACCGACAAGTCAACAGCATGAAAAATGGAGTCGATCTCCCGCTGGAAATCACGGCCTTGCTCATCATAATAGGTGATGGCATAGTATGAACCCTGAGCTTCACCTTGCAGTATCATCTTCTTCGGCTGCCGTTCACAAGCCATCGACAACATCAATGCCCCAAAAAGCACCGAAATAAAACCCATACGGGAATAGCTTCTGTTTTTTCTCATTTTTCCACCTAGATTACCCCCCCCTGTAAATTCTTAATTATAAATTATAAATTAAACGTGATGCTATACTTAAAAGCAAAATTATCAAAAACCTTCGGATGAGAATAAGCCCCATAGCGATAAAACACGCCGGCACCCATCGAGACGGTAGGTGTACTCAGCAAGCCATGAACGACGATGCCGCTTTCGAAAAGTCCATGCTCCATCGTTTTAAAATTCCCTTCGGGGAAAACACCTTGTCGCTTCATGTCGCCCCAACCAATATTCGTCACCAACGACAGCTGAGGTCTGAAGAACATGACGTTTGGCGACCATAGCGTCCCCTCGAAGTCATGGCTCAAGAAGAGGGCCACGAAACGATCACAGAAAAACTCACTTTCGCGCGCCGTGGCGAAGCATCCAGGCGAATACAAGCCAATACGCTCATACGACCCTAAAATGTTGAACGTCTCCATCACTGGGCAACCTTCCGTGGCAAAACCCGCTTGCAACAACACCGAGGTGGTCCCAAGGTCTCTCGTATGGAAATCCTTCTCTAGCTGAAACTTAAAACGATCAAACTCATATTGTCCGCCAAAGAGATCCTTAAACGAATGTTGGTAGCTCAGCCATAATATAGGATAATCGGTGCCCAATGACTCCAAACCATTCAACGTGCTTTTGAACTTCTCATTATAGGCGAAACGCAACTTGATCTCGGCATTGGTGAAACTTCCCTGAGGCAGGAGTTCCTCTGGATTCCGGAAATACTGCTCATGATAATGCTTGTCGTAATGGCCAAAGGTGATGAACATTTTGAAATAGCGGGCAAAACGCGTGTTGAAATAGGTTTCATACAGTTCACCGCGCACCAAGACATTCTCATAGAAGGTATAGCGAAACGCTTTTTCCGACAACAAGCCTTCACCTTCGGAAAAGCCTCCGAACTCGCCCATTGGAGTGGAGCAATGTGCGTATCTCAGCCCCAGCTCCATCTGCTGTCGTCGATTGATGAACCACGCAGCCCCCGCACCATAGTCAAAGTCTCGAAGGCGCGTCCAATAGCCCCCATAAGCACTTAGTCGGACATGTCGCGAAAAATGGTTGTTGGTGGAAAGATGGATGCCGGCATAGAAGCCTCGCATAGCGGAGAGACGTACCATGTTATCGATATTCACATCGATGGGACCCAAAGGGATGGAACCCGCCTCCAGCAAAGTGTTTGCGAAACCCAAAGCCCGTTCAAGGAGGTTGTTTCCATACGTCAGTGAATCCATAAGATGATAAGTGTTGACGATGCGTTCAGTGAGCGAGTCGATGCGGTATTCTGTCCAAAAAGCGTCGTCGCGATAAGCGGCCTCAGGTTGCACATCAACCTCAACATTCGAGAAAGCCCTCTTGTCGATTGTCGGGTTGACCTCGACATGCTTCACGTGACTACTGCTCAGAGCCACCATCGGGAAAGTTTGCAGGCTATCACTGACAACAAACTGCGGGAAATGCAGGCGAGCGTTGAGTTGCTCGGGGAACCACCGATCACCCACCTTTTGATATTGGTGTTCTATGCTCACTTCCACCAAGCCACCCTGATCGTTAGGAAGCGCTTTCACTTGTTGCAAGGACCAATCGCCATCGCTGATTACCAACGAGCCATTGAGACCCTTGAAGTTGGCCTCGGTATAAGGATAGAAAGAGATAACATAAAGGCTGTCGTTATGACTGCCTGCACACACTGAGTCCAAGACGAAAAAATAGCGTTTTTTGCTGTTGCGGCTGATTGGGTTGACATAGTCGTTCCCAAGGATTTGGACCGTCTCGTCATAAAAATCGACGCTTTGCAACTCACTTCCAAGATAAACGAAAAGCTGATCCTTCACCCCTGCCATCTTTGTTCCAAGCACGTTTTGGCGTTTTTTGTCAGGAGCTTGAAACAACACTTCAGAGACTGTTTCCATGATCATCAGATCACTCTTTTTCAACAGGTCGTTGATCTTACTTTGACTCGTGTCTCCTTCAGCGGTGATGACCATCTGGTCATATACCTGATACCGATAGGCGTCCAAGGTGTTGGGGTTGTTATCATTACGATGCAGCATCACGCTGTCGATAATGCGATGGGCAGGATTGACTCCACCATGGATAGTCACTTCATCCAGTTGATAGGTCTTGGGGATATCTTGAGAAAACAAGGAACTCGTCCAAAAGAGAAGGACGAAGATAGTGAGAGATTTCAAAACGATGCTGCCACGAAGCGATTTCATTCTTGATCGGCAATTTTATAGACCACCTCGTTGTCGCGTTTCATGAAATATTTCTCACGAGCGATTTGCTCCATGCCTTCTGGATCCTCGGTGACCATGCGCAACGAATCCTTATACAAGGCTATATTCGTCTCAAGATGCTGAATCTCAGCTTCTTGCTCTTTAAGCTCGCGATGCAGTTCAACTTGTTTCTTAAGGTTGAACTGGTCGAAGAAGACAATCACGAGGACGAAGACCACTGTAGCGATCACGTAGCGATTGGTCAATTTCTTTAGAACTTTCCTGAAGGTCATGGCATTACAAGATTCATTTTGCAAAGGTACAAAAAATGGAAAATAAAATGTACTTTTGTGGGCAGAATCACATCAAACAATTAACGTCATGAAAAAAGCGATTGCTACCACCAAGGCTCCAGGAGCCATTGGTCCATACAGCCAAGCCATTGAGGCCAACGGTTTAGTGTTTATCTCGGGACAGCTTCCCATTGACCCTGCCACGGGTGTCATGCCTGAAGGCATCACGGCTCAAGCTGAGCAGTGCATGAAGAACCTCGAAGCCATCTTGAACGAGGCAGGATGCACCTTTGACAATGTGGTGAAGTCCACTTGTCTGTTAGCCGACATGAGTTATTTCGGCGACATGAATGCTGTTTATGGCAAATATTTCAGCGGTGACTGTCCGGCACGTGCTGCCTTTGCCGTGAAAGAGCTCCCCAAGAAAGCCCTTGTGGAAATTGAGATGATTGCCGCCAAGTAGCGTTATTTCTTCAAGGCGTTTTCGGCTTCTTTGATGGTAGCCCGTTCGCCATTGACGAAGGCCACGACGAAGGCATCGCTGAATCCGAGTTTGCGGATCTCCGCTTGTCGGTTGATGGCTTCCTGCTTGGTACGGAAGTCACCTGAAGTGTAGCGGTACGCTCCGTTATAGTAATACACATCCACTTCGCTGACACGGCTGAAAGCCTTGTCAGTCACGGGTATTTTTGTGTCACGGGTAGCAAACTGCACCTTGAAGGCGACGGCAGGGACCTCCGCCACTTGCGGTTTCTCCTCCACCGGCTTGACCTCTGGGGTAGGCTCTGGCTTGACTTCAGGTTGCGGCTCTGGCTTGGGTTCTGGTTTAGGTTCAGTTTTAGGTTCTGGCTGAGGTTCCGGTTGGGGTTCCACTTTCGGTTCCGGTTGGGGTTTTGTCTCTGCAACCAGGTTCTCTCCTTCGTAAGCGGCTTTGAAATCGCGGAAGGCACGATAGATGGCCGAAGCCATGTACGACTGTCCATCGGCAGAAGCGAGGAAACGTTCTTCGGCCGCGTTGCTGATGAAGCCTAACTCGATGAGAATGCTCGGCATGGCAGTCTTCCAAAGCACCAGAAAACCAGCTTGTTGCACACCTCTATCCTTGCGACCTACGCGTTTCGAGAATTGTTCCTGCACCTTGGCTGCAAGTTGAAGGCTTTGGTTGAGATATTCCTTTTGGAACAAAGAGAGTGCGATGTAGGCCTCTGGACTGTTGAGATCGAAGTCGCCATATTGCTCAGCGGCGTCTTCCTCATAGAGGATGGAAGAGTTTTCCTTCTTGGCCACCTCGAGGTTGGCAGCGTTCTTATGCTCACCCAACACGTAGGTCTCTGCCCCTGAAGCCGAAGCCCCTTTGCTGTCGGTCGAGTTGCAGTGGATGGATATAAACACATCGGCGTTGTTGCGGTTAGCGATGGCGGCTCGCTCGTTCAAGGTCACAAACACGTCGCGTTCACGAGTATAGATCACCTTGACGTCTGGAAGGTTCTTCTTGATATAGTCACCCGCCAACAATGCCACGGTCAAGTTCAGGTCTTTCTCCTTGCTGATTGCCCCAATGGCCCCAGTATCCTTGCCTCCATGACCAGCGTCGATGACCACGGTAGTGATCTTCTCACCACGCTGTGCCAACAAGGTCATCGGGAGAAGAAAAACCATCATCAGAATACCAAATTTTAAAGAGTTTCGTTGAGTCATAGTCAAATTTCTTAATTTTGGCACAAAATTAACGTATTTTCCATTCTTGAAGCGGAGAACTGCCCATATTTATTATACATCAACGGCATTTTTTTTGTCGTTCGTAATGGCATGCCTCTTCCACGCTTGCAAAACGCCATCGGCTGTGGTGGCCCCTGAGACGGCTCCAACACAGATCGATACGCTATGGCTGGAACCCGTCGAGGAATCGAGCCAACTCGAGAATGACACCTTAATCAGCACGGAAGACACCATCGCTAGCATCCATGACACTTTGACCGGCCTCAACGATACCTTGACTAACCTCAACGACACCTTGGTGAAAGAGCTTGACTCGATTATTGGTTCGAAAAGGCCCGTCACGGTTCCTAGGAAAAAAGACTCGCCGTTTGAAGTCAAGGTAGTGCGCACTGCCGTTGACTCGGTGGTGCAGGATGTGAAGAAGAAGATCCTTTACTATTACGGCAACGCTGTGGTGAAATACGATGATATCACTTTGGAGGCAAACTTCTTGGAATTCGACCTCAATACCAACGTGGTGACTGCCAAAGGCCTTCCCGACTCTACCGGAGTGCTTGTTGGCACCCCCAAATTCACCCAAGGGGAGACCAAGTTCGAAGCCAACGAGATGTCGTATAACTTCCAAACCAAGAAAGGCATCATCCGCAAGGTATGGACTGAAGAGAGTGGGGGCTACATCCACGGCGACAAGATCAAGCGGATGGACGACAACAGCATCCATATCCGCTCAGGAGGCTTCACCACCTGTAACCTCAAGGAACATCCCCATTACCAATTCAGGTTCAACAAGGCCAAGATTATCCCAAACGACATGATCGTCACCGGCCCTGTTTATGTCACTATCCAAGACGTGCCTTTGCCCATCGGGTTGCCTTTTGCCATGTTTCCCAACACCAAAGGCCAGAAGTCAGGTATCATCGTACCCACTTACGGCGAATCAGCCAACCGTGGCTTCTACCTTGAAAATGGTGGCTATTATTGGGCCATCAACGAGCACTACGACTTGCAATTGTTGGGCGACATCTATACCCGTGGAAGCTGGGCCATCAAACCCACCGTCCGCTACAACCGGCGTTATAAACACAATGGCTCTTTTGCCTTGGGCTTCGCCGTCAATAAAATCGGTGATGAAGGTGCAGCCGACTACGAAAAAAGCACCGATTTCAAGGTGAAATGGACACATAAGCAGGACACCAAAGCCCATCCTAGACATAACTTCTCAGCCGATGTCAACATCATCAGCTCCAATTTCAACAAGTACAACGCCACCACTTCAAACGAGTACCTCAGCAACACCTTCAAGAGTAGTATCGCCTATCAGACCAACTTCGGTGGCAAAGTCTATCTCACCCTCAATGCCAGCCATAGCCAAAACACCCTTACCAAGCAGGTCACCATCTCACTCCCTGAGCTCACCTTGACCGTCAACCGTTTCTATCCTCTCCAGAAACTCGGCAAGGCGGGCAAGAAACGTTGGTACAAGGACCTCAACATCAACTACACGATGAACGCCAAGAACTACGTCTCGGCCATCGACACCCTGCTCTTTCCAAGCCACTGGTATGAGGATATGTCCGGATGGTTTGAGAACTTGCAGCGATATACGCAAAGCGGCATCAAGCACACCATCCCCATCAACTTGCCCATCAAACTTTTCAAGCATTTCACTTGGACTAACTCGGCCACCTTCAACGACTACATGTATTTCAAACACGTGGAACGCTCTTGGGATCCCATTGATAGCCTCCTGAGAGTGGATACCATCAGCGGGTTCCGCAACATCATCGATTTCAACTTTTCCAGCAACCTCACCACCAAAGTTTATGGCATGGTCAGTTTCGCCAAAGGACCCATTAGAGCTATTCGGCACGTGTTTACCCCCACCATCGGATTCAGCTACCGACCCGACTTCAGCGACCCGAAATGGAACGTCTATAACCAATATGTCGATGCCAATGGCGAAACCCAGGTTTATAACATGTTCATGAACGCCCTTTATGGATCGCCCTCCCAGAACCGTTCTGGGCAGATCACCTACAGCTTCAACAATACCTTGGACATGAAGGTGCCCTCGTCGTCCGACACCATCACCGGACTCAAAAAGGTAGTGCTACTCGAATCGCTAGGCTTCTCCGGAAACTACGACCTTACACAAGACTCGCTCAATTTCTCCTACATGTCGGTCAACGCTCGAACAACCCTGTTCAAGAAACTTAAAGTCTCTTATTCGAGTGTTTGGGATCCATACGTCATGGACTCTACGGGACATCGCATCAACCGCTTCGAGATCATTGAGAACCGAAGGCTATTCCACAAGAACAACTCCGCCTGGAACTTCAGCCTCAGCTGGTCATTTAGCCAAAACGACCTCAAGAAGCTACGATCGGGTGGCAACGACAACTCAAGTTTCGAAGACGAGATCACCCGTCGCGCCACAGGGTCTGACTTCGTCACCGAAGGCGAACTCGACGACATCCTCGGGAACCCCAACGCCTACGTCGATTGGGACTCACCTTGGTCGTTGACCTTGAGTTACAACCTCAGGCATTCCTCTAACCTGACATACGCCGCCTTCATGGGCATCGCCACCAACCAAGTGGTGCAGACCTTGACTTTAAACGGTGACATCAGCATCACCCCGAAGTGGAAGTTCACCTTCTCTACAGGCTGGGACTTCACTAACCGAGGACTCTCTTATACCTCTTTGAATATTTACCGCGACCTGCATTGCTGGGAGATGCGCTTCAACTGGATTCCCATCGGCAGCTACAAGAGCTGGAACTTCACCATCAACGTGAAGGCTCAAGCCCTGCAGGACTTGAAGATTACGAAGAAGAAAGACTATAGAGACAATTAAGGTGAAAGATGAAAGATGAAAGGTGAAAGGTGAAAGGTGAAAAATAATATGATATGAGAGGGATTTGGATCATAATTGTTATGGCTTTGGGGCTTGGTTTGAGGGCGCAGTGCCCGTTGAACCAGGCTGTTGACTTCTCGGTCACGGATGTCCATGGCAACGAGGTGCATCTGTTCGACATTTTGGACCGCGGACAATATGCGCTAATCGACTTCTTCTTCACCACTTGTGGACCTTGCCAAGAAACCGCCCCTCTCCTTTCTCAGGCTTATCACTCCTTCGGCTGCAACCAACATGATGTGTTCTTCATGGAAATCTCCGATCGCAATAATGTTGAAAACTGCCTCAACTGGACCAATGAGCATGGCGTGGAATATCCCACCATCAGCGGTCCTGAAGGAGGAGGTTCCATCACCAACCAATATCTCATCCATTCCTGGCCAACCATCATCCTTGTTGCCCCTGACCGTTCCATCCTGATCAGGGACCTTTGGCCCATCGACACGGCTCAAGACATCATCAATGCCCTGGAAAGCCACGGCATTCAACAGCACGAATGCCCCTTAGACATCGCTGAGAATCCAAGCCAACCCATCATTTGCCATCCCAATCCGGCCAATGAATTCGTGACCCTAAAGGGAGATAATCTTGGTACGGTGAGTGTGTATAACACCCTCGGTCAAAGGGTGGCCGTAATTGAGGCCAACAACGACGAACTTTGCATTGACACAAGGCATTATAACAACGGCCTCTACATTATAAAAACAAACAGACAGGCACTTCGCTTCCTAGTCAAACACTAAAACCTTTCACACATGAAAATCCTCGTCCTTCGCTCCTCATTTCAAACGGATGAATTTGTCCAAACGGAATACTCAGCATTAATCCATCGACTGCAAACTGAATGCGCTGCAGAAATACTAATTGTCGGCGACCAGCCGATGGAGACCTTACATGCAATGTCTCTGCCCATTCCCGATGCGGTGATGATTGCCACGGGAGGTGTGGAAAACCTATTTAAAAACATTTTGGAGACGCAATTCTCTGCACCGATAACATTGATTGCCGATGGGCGCAACAATTCCCTGGCCGCAGCTTTGGAGATCTTGACTTATCTTGAAAACAACGGTTTGGAAGGTCGGATTGTGCATGGGACGAACGATGAAATCATTGCGTCGTTGATGGAGACGCAAAGCATTGCGCCTCTACGGGGAATTCGCATTGGATTGTTTGGGCATCCTTCGGATTGGCTCATCGCCTCCAATGTGGATCGCAACTATCTGCTGGAACATTATGGCGTGGAGACCCTCGATATTGACTTGAATCGATTGATTGAGCAAATCAAGCAGATCCCTCAGAAAGAAGCCGTGAAGGTGGCGCAAGGCATTGTGAAAGGAGCCAAAGCTGTCAAGGAACCCACGTGTGCCGACATGGTGGAGGCTGCCAAGGCTTATCTTGCCATCAAGAACATCTGCCAGGAAGAGCGTCTCGATGCCATGACCATACGTTGCTTCGACATTGTGAAGGCTTGTGGCACCACCAGCTGTCTAGCTTTGGCCCTGCTCAACGACGAGGGAATCGTGGCGGGCTGCGAAGGCGACATGCAGACCTTGATGACCATGGTTCTGGCCAAACGGCTCTGTGGTGAAGAGGCCTTCATGGCCAACCCATCCACCCTCACCGACAACAACTCTCTTCTCGCCCACTGCACCATCCCCATCAAGATGTGTGATGCCATGACCATACGGTCGCACTTCGAGTCTGGCATCGGCGTGGCCATCCAAGGGATGCTGCCTTTAACGGATTATACCATCTTCAAATGGGGAGGCCCTCAGCTAGACCGCTATTTCGTTGCCGAGGCTCAAGCCATTGAGGCTCCTTACAGCGACCATTTCTGTCGCACACAAATCATGTTGAATGTGAATCTCAAGTCCTATTTGCTACAACACTCCATCGGCAACCATCATGTCATCATCCGAGGAAGGCACGCAAAAACACTTAAACGCTTTTTCGAAGCACAATGCGGAAAGTAGTCCCTTGGCCTAAGACGGACGACTTCACGAAGATCTTGCCTTTGTGATATTCCTCGATGATACGCTTGGCCAGCGAGAGTCCCAAGCCCCAGCCTCGTTTCTTGCTGGTATAGCCTGGGTTGAACACCTGTTTGAACTGGGACTTCGGGATGCCTTTTCCCGTATCGCTCAGATCGATGACGACCTCCTCAGCATTCTCGGTCAGCTCCAAAGCGAGTTTCCCATGGTCACCCATGGCGTCAACGGCATTCTTGGTCAAGTTCTCAAGCACCCAACGGAATAGCGAAGGTGCGAGAGGAATGACCACAGCATGGTCAGGCAGCTGAATGTCAAACTCGAACTTCTTGGAGAAACGTCTCTGGAGATATTCCATGGTGTCGCTCACCACAGGGACGACATCGGTAGGTTCCAACACCGGCACTGAGCCAATCTTCGAAAAACGGTCGGTGACGATTTGCAGTCGTTCGATATCCTTCTCCATCTCTTTAGTACCTGCAAAAGGCTCTTCCTGCATCTTCAACAGCTCCACCCAACCCATCAGCGACGAGATGGGAGTCCCTAGCTGATGAGCCGTCTCCTTGGCCATGCCCGCCCAAACCTGGTTCTGTTCAGAACGCCTTGCCCAACTGAACAGCAGGTAGGCGATGATCAGATACAAGGCGATGACGATGATCTGGATGATTGGGAAATACTTCATCTGCTCCACCAAGTCGGTGGTGCGGTAATAGATGGTGGCCTTGCCTGTGTTCATGAAGTCGATCTGCAGAGGGTCATTCTCCGCGCTCATCAGCTCTAGTTGGCGTCGCACATAGGCAGTATCCTGCATCTGAACCGAGTCGAGATTACCAAAATTCAGCACTTTGGTCCCCGCAGCATTGGTGATGATGACTGGAGCGCCAACAGAATTCAAGGTGATCTCCGAAAGAAACCGATCGATCATCCCTTCCAGCACCGCCTTCAGCTCAGTATAGATCTGCGACTCATTGTAATACAGCCACTGGATCTGGCCGAAGCCCGGGTTGATCTTGATAGGAGGAAACTTCGAATAGGCTTTGCGCATGTCGGCGTCGAAAGTTTTCTTTTCTTTCTGATCATCAGGTAAGTTATTGGAAAACATGATATTACCATTATCATCGGTAATAACCAAAGGGATGCTGATGTTATTCTTGATAATCTCTAGATAGATGCCCGTGTTGGCATCGTTGGAGAAGTCGAGCACTTCACGGTAAGCATGAGCCAAGAGGTCAACGCGCATCTGTTCCTGTTCACTGACCTTATGGAAGAACTCCTCTGTTGACTTCATCATGCCCGCATGTTGTTCCATGGCAGCGGCCCACATCTTCACCTGGTTGATCTCTTGTTCGGTGACCGACTTCACCAAGTTATTGGTGTACCAAAGGGAGGCTCCCACGATGAGAAGAGCGACTACAGCGAGGGCCCATTTCCAGCGTTTCTTATTTGTGTAAAGATTCATGTAGCAAAATTACAAAAAAAATGTAATTTTGCAGGTTTATTAAAAAACGGAATTACAACAGCATCGCTCTATGGACTATAACTTTACCGAGATCGAGAAAAAGTGGCAGCAATACTGGCGCGACAACAAGATTTACAAGGTCGATATCGACCACAGCAAACCCAAATTCTATGTGCTTGACATGTTTCCTTATCCTTCGGGAGCAGGACTTCATGTGGGTCACCCCTTGGGTTATATCGCCTCTGACATTTATGCGAGATACAAACGGCTGAAGGGCTTTAACGTGCTTCACCCCATGGGTTACGATGCCTATGGTTTGCCTGCCGAGCAGTATGCCATCCAGACGGGTACCCATCCCGCTGTGACGACCGAGAAGAACATCAACCGTTATCGGGAGCAGATGGACAAGATTGGTTTCTGCTACGACTGGGATCGCGAAGTGCGCACTTCTGACCCAAGTTATTATAAATGGACCCAATGGACCTTCCTCCAGCTGTTCAACTCCTTCTACTGCAACGGTTGCCAAAAGGCTCAACCCATCAGCAAATTGGTCGCTCGTTTTGAAGAGAAAGGCACGGAAGGGCTGAACGTGGCTGAGAGCAAGCCGCTGAGTTTCACTGCTGCCGAATGGAAAGCGATGAGCGAAAAAGAGCAACAGGAAGTACTGATGAATTACCGTTTGGCCTATCAAGCTGAAGCTTTGGTGAACTGGTGCCCCGAGTTGGGCACAGTGCTTGCCAACGATGAAGTGGCTGACGGCCTCTCCGTACGTGGTGGCTATCCCGTGGTTCGCAAATCGATGAAACAATGGCTGCTCCGCATCACCGCCTACGCCGACCGTCTGCTGACGGGATTGGACACGGTGGAATGGAGCGAGTCGGTGAAGGACGTGCAACGCAACTGGATTGGCAAGTCCATGGGTGCTTCCGTCATCTTCAAAGTCGAAGGGAAAGACATCGACCTCGAGGTCTTCACCACCCGTGCCGACACGTTGTTCGGCACCACTTTCATGGTGCTGGCTCCCGAGCATGAGTTGGTGAGTGCAATCACCACCGAGGCGCAACGCGCCGAGGTGGAGGAATACATCACCCGCACCAAGAACCGCTCCGAGCGTGAGCGTATGGCTGAGGTCCGCAAGGTCAGCGGCGCCTTCACAGGTGCCTATGGCATCAACCCTATCACCGGAGCTAAACTCCCGATTTGGATTGCCGACTACGTCTTGATGGGCTATGGCACTGGAGCCATCATGGCCGTGCCCGCCCACGACAGCCGCGACTTCGCCTTCGCCCGTCATTTCAACCTGCCCATCATACAGGTAGTCAAAAAACCAGGCACCGAAGCCACCGACCCCAGCACTTGGGAAGAGAGTTTCGACGCCAAGGATGGCGAATTGGTCAACTCAGGCTTCCTCAATGGCCTCACCGTGAAGAAAGCCATCGAACGCATGATCGAGGAGTTGGAGAAACTCCATGTCGGCACAGGCAAGACCAACTACCGCCTCCGCGACGCCATCTTCAGCCGCCAACGCTATTGGGGCGAGCCGTTCCCGATATACTACAAGGACGGCATGCCTTATGCCATGGACGAATCGAAACTTCCACTGGAGCTGCCCTCCATCGACGAATACAAACCTACCGAAACGGGTGAGCCCCCCTTGGCACGGGCCAAGAACTGGGTCACCGAGGAAGGCTATCCCATTGAGACCAACACCATGCCTGGCTTTGCCGGATCAAGCGGCTACTACTACCGTTATGAGGATCCACACAACGACAAAGAGTATTTCAGTCGCGAAGCCAACGACTACTGGCAGAACGTCGATCTCTATATCGGCGGCGCCGAACATGCCACCGGCCACCTCATCTACAGCCGCTTCTGGTGCAAGTTCCTATATGACCTCGGACTGTCGTGCAAGGATGAACCCTTCCAACGCATGATCAACCAAGGCATGATCCAAGGACGTTCCAGCTTCGCCTACCGTGCCAACATGGAAAAACTCTGCGAATACGGCGTGTGGCGGCACCTCAAAGACGGCAAGATGGGCGTGAAGTTCGAGAAAGACTTCAAAGACGGTCGCCGTCGCTTCGACTTCTTCTGCCCCGAAAAAGGCATCCTCATCGAGATCAACCGCATGGGCAACCTCGAAAAAGTGGCCGAACCCTGGCAAGAATACGCCCAAAGCAAAGGATACAAACTCTTGCTGGTGCCTATTGTCGATGTGGTCAACGACTTCCTCAACGGCACCAACAAGGTGGAACAAAAAATCAAAGACCTCATCGCAGGTAAGGAGGTCCCCTATTTCGAAGAAGGAGAAGCCTATCACGGAGCACCCGTCTTCATCTCCAAGAACATCGAAGACCGGGAGCTTTTCAGCGACCCGATTCACGTGGATATCAACATCGTCCATAACGACATCCTTGACACCGAGGCATTTAAGGCTTGGCGCGATGACTTGAAAGACGCTCATTTCATCTTTGAAAAGGACAAGGACGGCAACGACATCTTTGTCACTGGCGTAGAGATTGAAAAGATGTCGAAGTCGAAATACAACGTTCAGAACCCCGATGACTTGGTAGAAAAATACGGTGCCGACACATTGCGTCTCTATGAGATGTTCCTCGGTCCGTTGGAGCAGTCGAAACCCTGGGACACCCAAGGCATCGAAGGCACCTTCCGCTTCGTACGCAAGTTCTGGAGACTCTTCCACAATGAAAACAACGAATTCAACGTCAGCAACGAGCCTGCTACTGCGCCCGAACTGAAGAGCCTGCACAAGCTCATCAAGAAAGAAGAAGACGGCATCGAGAGCATCTCATTCAACACTGTCGTCTCCGCCTTCATGATCTGCGTCAACGAACTCAGCGATCTGAAGTGCAACAAACGTGAGATCCTTGAGCCATTGTGCATCATGATTTCACCTTATGCACCGCATATCGCCGAAGAGCTGTGGCATCTGTTGGGTCACGATACCTCGGTGGTCAATGCGGCATTCCCTGCCTATGACGAGAGCAAGACCGTGGAGAACAGTTTCAACTATCCCATCAGTTTCAACGGCAAGATGCGTTTTAACATGGAGTTGCCAGTCACGATGAACGCCGACGAGGTTCAAGCTGCCGTGCTCGCTGCCCCAGAAGCCGCCAAATGGATCGAAGGCAAACAGGTGCGCAAAGTCATCTACGTGCCGAAGAAGATTGTGAATATTGTGGTAGGATAATGAGTTCAAACACCACCGCGTGTGGCATCTCGAAATGATTTGGGAAGTCTATGCGGTAACGACCATCAGCCTCCTTGCGAAGGGAGGCTTTTTTCTTGCTGCCCAAGACGTTGATCTTGCCCAGCCTTAAGCCGACAGGGAAATCAAACCAATAGGTGTCAGGCACAGGGCTTTCCTGCTCATCCAAAAGGAAGATAGCATACACCTTTTTGTTTTTTTGGGTGAAGCGGAACTTGCCATAGGTGAAAGGGTAAATGGGACGTGTGCCATAGATGGCCTCACCATTGACTTTCATCCACGCACCGATCTCCTTCATGCGAAGCAAGGCCGTGTCGGGAAGGTTGCCGTCGGCATCAGGGCCTACATTCAACAAGAAGTTGCCGCCTTTGGCAACAATATCGCAAAGAAGATGGATTAACTTATTGGTACTCTTATAGTTATCTGTAGAAACATACGACCATGAGTTTCCCATCGACATACAGGTCTCCCAAGGATAAGGCAGGAGGCTGTCGGGCACCTGTTGCTCGGGAGTCTGGTAATTCTCGTACTTTCCGCCTACCGAGCGATCAACGATGATGAGGTCGGGATTGTCCTCACGCGCCATGGCAGCGATCTTGGCCATGTCCACATCTTGGATATAGCCTTGACAGCCCAGCCAAGGACGTGTTTCTTCGTTGACGCTCCATTCAGGGCGCACCCATCCACCGTCGAGCCAGAGAATGTCGATGTCGCCATAGTTATGGGTAATCTCCTTGATTTGATTGAATGTGAAGTCTTTATACTTTTGGAAACGCTCAGGCTTTTCTCTGGGGTCATAGTTGACGTTACGGTCGGGAGTAGCCCATTCATGAGCCCAGTAGTCATCGCAATGCCAGTCAGGTTTGGAGAAGTAGAGGCCAGTCCAGAAGCCTTTGTCACGGAAGGCATCCACCACGGCACCGGTGACGTCGGCCTTGGGGTTGTTGGAGAAAGGGCAAGAGGGATCGACAGTGGAGTAGGTGGTTTCCTTGGTGTCGAACATACAGAAACCATCGTGATGTTTCGTGGTGAAGACCACGTATTTCATTCCCGCGTCAGAGGCGGCTTCGGCCCATTTGGTGGGATTGAAGTTTTGTGGATTAAAGGTTTTATTGAGGTTTTGATAATCCCGTTTGTATTCGTAGTAGTCGGCGCCGTTGCGGTTGATCCAGGGTTCGTTGCAGATGGACCAAGATTCCACGACTTCCCATTGGGCGTACATGCCCCAGTGCATCATGAAGCCGAACTTAAGATCCTGCCATTGGCTGATGCGGTTTGTGATGACGGGATCGGTTTCGGGGAGTTGCTCATTTTGAGCGACACCCTTCAAGTTGACGCAGCACAGGAGGGCTACGATAAGGGTTATTGTTTTATTCATTGTCAGGTGAGACGCCTATCAAGCGCCCATCATCGTTTTGACTTCTTTGGCTCTTACAGTATAGATATTGCCTTTTTCGTCGCAGAAACACATAGTGCCGTTATGCCGACTTCGGAGAAGGACCAATCGACGGAAGGAAAGGTCGAGGCCGTTCATCAGCGCTTTAGTCAAGTCAGAGACCTCGTTCTTTTTTGCATTAACTTTTACTGTTGTCATACTGTCTAATCATTTTAAATTTATCTTCATTATAAACTTTGACTGCCTCATGAAGGTTGCCTTCGGCGATGACCTCACGTGGGACGACGGAGTTGTCGATAAGGATGAAATAGTTCACCACGGGGCAGTACAATTTAAAAAGGTTGCGGATGCCCATGCTGTAGCGGCGTCTCACGATATGCTCTTCAACATTATGGCCGCCATTTTTCACCCGTTCGGCGACACGCTGAAGGGCGAGTTCAGGACTCTGCAACCAGAAATACATCAGTTTGATGTCGTAGCCTCTTTCCTGTGCCTTTTTGACCAGCGCATGGTACGACTTGGTGGCCAAGGTGGTCTCAATGGCAAAATCGGCATCGAGCGAAATGAGCTTTTTGATCCGCGACAGCATCAAACGTGCGGCAGCGTACTTGGCGCTGTCCGGATTGAGCGGGTTCAGCCCCTTGGCAATCTCGTCACAATTGACAAACTCGTGACATTGCAAGGTCTCTGGCAACACCGTCATAGAAGCTGTCGTCTTACCGGCTCCATTACAGCCCGATATGATATACAGGTTAGGCATGAAAAAAAATCTCTCTCGTTTTCGGTTGCAAATATACAAACTTTTCGATAACGCAACACAAATTCCACAAAATTCCGCAGAATTCCACAAAAAAAGAGACGCAAAAACATTGCGTCTCTAACAGAGTCGGGATGACAAGATTCGAACTTGCGGCCTCTTCGTCCCGAACGAAGCGCGCTACCGGGCTGCGCTACATCCCGAATCCTTGACGCTGCAAAATTACGACTTTTTTTGAAATACCAAGAAAAATTTCTTTTTTTTCAAAAAGCATAGTACCTTTGTCCCGTAATAATTGCTACGACTATGAAAAAGACCATCCTCATCCTGCTCGCATTGCTCATTGCTGGCGGCGCCATCGCTCAAGAAAAGAAAGCCAAGAAAGAGAAGACCTATAATGAAAAAGGAGAGATCATCAAAAAAGGCTGGAATTTCGGTCCCTTACCCGTAGTGGGTTTTGACGCCGACTTGGGGTTCCAATATGGTGTGACCTGCGACATTTTCAACTATGGTGATGGCTCGCGCTATCCTCGTTACGACTACAAGTTCAACGTGGAGGCTTCACGCTACACCAAAGGCTCGGGAGTGTTTCGCTTCTATAGCGACATGCCCTATGTCGTCAAGAACACGAAACTCTTTTTTGACGTCACCTACTTCTATGCCAAGAAATATGAGTTCTTCGGATTCAACGGCTTCGAGGCCAGCACTTTCGATCCTTATAGCGCCCTCGAGAAGAGCGGTTACCATTTCATCAACCGAAACCAATTCCGTTTTGTGGGCAGCATGCAAAGGCCCTTCTTCAACGTGCCTAACCTCAACTGGACGGCAGGCTTTGCCTATTACAACACCAGCATCAACCGCATCAACATGGAAGGCTACGAGGACCAAGTCACCTTGTATGAAAACTACATGAACTCTGACATCATCAAAGACGAGGAGGCCCATGGAGGCAACACCACCCAAATCCGTCTCGGCCTGGTCTATGACAGCCGTGACCACAACAGTGATCCCACAAGGGGCATCTACGCTGAAGGCACCCTGGTGGGGACGCCCGATATCATCGACAGCAAGGGCTATGGCAACCTGTCGTTCACCTTCTTGTGGAGACAATATGTGCCAATTTACAAGGACAAACTCACATTTGCCTATCGTTTGGGCACCCAGAACCGTTTGGCAGGCAACACCCCATGGTATATGATCAACAACCTGAATACCATGTTCTTCCAAAAGATGTACACGGAAGGTCTGGGCGGCAGCGTCACCCTGCGTGGCGTCAACCGCAATGGAGTGTTGGGTGAAGGATTCGCCTTCGGCAATGTCGAGCTGCGCTGGCGCATCGTCAACTTCAAGTTCATCAACCAAAACTGGATCGTTGCCTTGAACCCCTTCTTCGATGCAGGCATCGTGACTCAGAAGTTCCGTGAAGATGAATTGATTGAATCCGGTTATTACAGTGGAGAAAAGGATGGCTTGCACATGAGTGCCGGCACCGGCCTGAAGCTCATCATGAACCGCAACCTCGTGGTCTCCGTTGACTTGGGTCGTGCCCTCGACAACCGTGACGGACAGAAGCTTAAGACTTTTATCGGTTTTAACTACGTGTTCTAAAACAGCTGATTGAGATTCAAATCACGATATTCCTTGCGGAGCTTCGTCTTGAAGGCCCAACGGATATCCGAAACCATGCGGCGACACAACTCCAGGTAGTCGAACCAGATGTCGTAAGAGAAGAACAAGGCAACCATGCCGGCCAGAGCCCAATACCAAGGCAGCAGGCAGAACATCACAATAGTACCAGCTATGAAGATCAGGGGGAAAACCAACAGCTTCCCGCCGAAGCACACGGTATTGCCCCAAGCCCGATCTTTCAGCTTCGACTTGATAATCATCGTTGGAATCCATACTGGAGCGTTGACCACCGTCGAAGCCAAGAAATAAGGCAATCCGATAATGGCCACCAACAGCTTCCACAACGAGTTGAGCAGCGGGCGTTTTTTCGCCGTCGAAGTGACGGAAATCTTGTCGTTCACCCGATGCTTGGCAAACTCCATGACCCGGGCAAACAGCGATTTGGCCTCTTCGGGCTGTTCCTCTTTGAACTTCTGAATCTTTTCCACTGTGCCGCGATTACGCAACATCTTCTTGAATAGTCCTCCAGCTCGCTTCTCGTTCTTCATCTTTACAATCTCCCAAGTGGCGTCATAATCCTCATCATCAGGGATATAGGTGATCAACTTTGAGAGATGGTCGGAGAGCATGCCGCGAAGTTGGTTCATGACGACCGCGTCGTTTTCTTCGGTGCTGTTCTTGATGAAATCCGTCACATTGATCGGTTCGCCAAAATGCACCAAGCAGGTGGAACGGTAGCGAAAATAGTCTCCGTATTCAATGCCTATTGGAACAAGATAGACCGGATGGTCGTCGCCAAACTCACGGTTGGAGTCCATGGCAATATGAAAGATACCTTTGCTCAGCTGAAGCAGTGAGTGCTTGGTACGATGCCTTCCCTCAGGGAAAAGATAAAGACCCACCTGATCGTGGACCACGTCAACTGCCTGCTCCATCGAATCCGTGTTCTGCTTCACTGCGGCAACTCCATTGCGAATCCGAAATAAAGGTAAAATCCGCATGAACCTCAAGATTTTGGCCACCTTGGGGTTCGCAAAAATGTCACCACGGGCCATGAACACCTTCTTGTGATGGCTGGTGGCCAACACCACCAACGCATCCATCAAGGTGTTGCTGTGGTTGATACCATAAATCAAAGCACCATCCTTAGGCAACTTCTCTTGTCCATGTACCTCAAACCGTCGGTACGAACGACGACAGTTAAAGTCAACCAAAGGTCGGAGAAAAGAATAGAGACGATTGTTATCTTGTATTTTTCTTTTTCTTTCCATAGTAAAAAATGCGGCTGCGAAATTAGGAAAAATCCCCAAAAACTGAAAGTTTTTTTCGCTTGAAACGACAAAAACTCCGTCTGTATCAACATTTAACGTATTTTTGCACCCGAAAAACAACCATTATGAAGTCAAGTTTTACGTTCTTGCTTTGGGTTTGTTGTGTCCTTTTCACATTGATGGGATGCCAACTCAACAAGGAAAAAAAAGAGGTAAAACCCGCTCCTGACCCCGAGGAGGTTGTCCCTCTTGACACGCTGACAGCGTTGGAGCATCTCCAGGAACGTGGGGTGCTTAGGGCCGTCACCAACCGACGACATCTCAACTATCGCCTCATCGAAGGACGACCTGCAGGATTCCAGTTTGAATTGTTGGACGACTTCAGCGAACGGCTAGGGCTGAGACTTGACCTGCTGGTCAACGACAGCATCAACGAATGCTACCGCATGCTCTCCGAGGGCAGCGCCGACCTCTTTGCAGGAATCATAGACAGCACCGAGTTCAACGACAGCAGTTTTTGGCATCTCCTAATCGAAGTGCCGAGAAAGATGGACGAGAAGTTCGTTTGGATCACTCCCGAGTGCGATGCCGACACCAGCCTGCAACACGCCATCAACAACTGGATGGAAGCCTACGAGAAGAAAGGGATCCGAAACAGCTTCTTCCGCTACTTCCCCCGAGGGACGGCACAAACCAGCATCATGATCGATGACCAACACATCAGTCCCTACGACGACATCATCAAGAAAGAAGCCGCCCGCATCAACTGGGACTGGCGACTCATCGCTTCCATCATCTACCAGGAGTCGCGATTCAAACCCGATTTGGAAAGCAGCATGGGTGCTTATGGCCTCATGCAACTCATGCCCGTCGTGATGGAAAACTACAACATCGATTACGACTCACCTCCGGAGGACCAGATCAGAGCTGGTGGCAAACTGCTTCGTCACTTCGAAGACGAACTGCCCGAAAGTATCTGCGACAGCCTCGAGCGACAGAAATTTGTCCTTGCCTCCTATAATACAGGATTAGGCAACGTATTGGAAATCAGAAGAAAGACAGAAAATGACGGGAAAGACCCTGATGTATGGGACGACAATGCTGAGTTGTACTGTCCACGTCAGACCTATCGTTTTGTGAGAGATGTATTGGAACGTTATTCACATTATAAAGCTTTGATTGAACCATGAGAAGAAAGTTTTGCTTTTTGCTCGCCCTGCTGTTGAGCGTTGCTGGAATCAGTGGCTATGCACAACGTTTCGAGGGCGGCGTGACCGCTGGGATGATAACTTCACAGATCAACGGTGACGGCTACGGTGGCTACCATCAACTAGGTTGGACCGGAGGCGTGTTTGGGCGCATCCCCACCGATGGGCCATCGGCATGGCAACTTGAGGTGAGATATTCTCTTTTCGGCGCCCGTGCCTCTGTCGATGAGATCGAATTCGGCTATAACCCCATGGACATCCGACTGCATTATATTGAGATGCCTATCACCTATCGATACAACCTCGGACGTTTCCAAGTGGGTGAACAGCCCTTGGACTTCCTCACTTTGGAGATCGGACTCAGTGCGGACTTTTTAGCAAAGAACCTTCAATCCGCCAATTTTGACAGTGGCTTCGAGAACCCAAACTGGCTTTTTTTCTCCATCACAGGCAATATCGGCCTGCAATTCGAGCTCAGCGACCGTCTGGGTATCAACGTCCGGTCAATGAATTCGCTGACCCCTTGCCGCTGGAACCTCCAATCGCCAAGCATTTTCTACGGACACTACTATAACATTGTGCTTCAGGCAGGCTTGACCTACACTATTCTGGCTCCAGGAAAGTGATGTTGCGCTTCAAGCCCTCAAAACCTGCCCTTTTGACCGCCGACTTCTTGAACAACAAATCGAAGCCTTCCTTGTCGAGCCGCTTCCAGTCGTCTTTACGCATCCTCATCAACGCCTCCGAAGGCTGGAACTTAGGTTCCAGGTTACCCACGGAGAACTTGTTGTAAGGGCAAACCTCCTGACAGATGTCGCAGCCATAGATCCAGTCGTTAAAGGCACTTGGGTCACCTGTCAACTCCCCTTTATATTCGATGGTGAGGTAAGAGATGCACTTTCGGGCATCCAAGATGAAAGGAGCTTTGAGTGCCCCTGTAGGACAGGCGTCGAGACAACGGGTACAACGTCCGCAGCGATTGCCCATGGCAGTGCCCGTTGGTTCCAAAGAAAGAGGCAGAAACAGATGTCCGATAAAGAAAAACGAGCCTTTCTTGGGATGGATGAGGGTGGTGTTCTTGCCGATGAAACCCAAGCCACATTTCACGGCCCAGGCTCGGTCGAGAACCGGGGCGGAGTCAACAAAAACACGGGTGCCTTCGAGGGGTCCTGTCCGTTTCTCGACAACCTCCAATAGCATCCGCATCTTCTGCTTCAGCACCTCATGATAGTCCTCACCATAGGCATAGCGAGCAATCTTGAAGTTTCCCTCACGAGGCAAGGGATTTTGGGGATAATAGTTGTAAAGGACGGTGACAATTGACTTCGTTCCTTCGACAAGGAGACGGGGATCATAACGTTTCTCCCTGTTACGGCTCAGGTAGCTCATGGTGCCTTCATGCTCTGCCTCGAGCCATTGTTCCATGATGGCTGATTCCTCCTCCAAAAGAGTTGCCGCAGCAATACCGCAAGCGGTGAAGCCGAGGTGTTCAGCTTCTGCAACGATGATTTCGGAAAGCGTCGGATCAGGGTGCTTCACTTGATCGTGATGGGAAGATTAGAAAGGCGCAAAGGTGACGCCCACAGAGAGAGGCATGATACGAGGCGCATCGTGACCCACCTCGAACACCGGCACCAGCTGCATGGCGCAATAGAGATTCACCCATTTGTAGCCCACGCGCAAGGTGGCAGCATACTCATAACGCTCCACATTGTTGATATAACACAGTTTCTCATGAATACGCACCCCTTCGTCGTTGTTGCCGACAAATTTGGTCTTGGCGTTCACCAGCACACCCACTTTGAAACCGATGCCAATCTTCCAAGCATCCTTGATGCGGAAACGAAGCTCGAGAGGCATCTCTATATAGTTGCAATTCAACTTATTGCGTTTGAATCCCGTTTCTCCACGATATTGTTGGAACTGAAGGGTGTCGTTGGTATAAGGGTTCATGATCCTACTGTACGAGAAGTAGTTATGGCCACTGTAACCCAAGCCAAGGCTGACGGTATGCTTTTGGCTTTCGCCGAGGGGGAAGTTATAGGTCAGTGCGCAGCTGAATCCCTGGTTGAACATACGAGCGTCCCAGTTGTCGTTGGTGGAAAGTTGGAAGTCGTTGAAGAAATCCAAGCCCACCGTAACCTTATTGTCGGTCTTGTTAGCGATAAGTTGTGCATAGCTGGTGACCGAAAGGACGACAGCGATCAGAGTAAAGAGAACTTTCTTCATGATTAATTGACTTTTCGTTTAGAAACGACAAAAGTACGAATAAATTTCAATTCTCGGCCAATTTACTTGAAATTCGGGAGCGTCGATCCAGAAGAGCGTCAATCTCTTCATCGCTCAAAGCAGGATTTTTCAGCTGTTCATCGATGGTCTCGATAAGCGAAACCATGCGTTGCGATTCATCCGTGAGAGCCTTCAACTCCTCTTCCCTTTTGTCCACGATATCTTCCACCGACGGTGTTTCCATCACGTCAGCATCTGGGCCAAGTTGTTCACGCAGCTGCTTCACCATGGTAGAGATCATCATCTTGGTGAAGGGATCGGCATGTATCATCTCTATTTTAAGTTCATCCTTGACATTCTCGAACTGTGCCATGAACGACTTGATTTGTTCCATCTGCTTCTGATCGACTCCTGGGACATCACCCAACGACTCTTTTTCCACCAGCCTCTTGAACAGCCGGAAGAACTCTTCTAATTCTTGTTTGAAATTCTCGTCTTCCATATCTATGTCTAGCAAAACGTGTCGCGACACGTCAAATATCATGCAAAAGAAAAAAAATTCTTTGACATAGAGGTTGTTTATGACAAATTTTCCGATTTTTGCCGTATGGATTTCAAGACAATCAAGATACAGTTGGGCGAGAGCATGGCGTGGATCAACTTTGACCGACCAGAGTCGCGCAATGCCCTAAACGCCACTATGATCCATGAGCTCACAGAGGCCATGGACTGGTTAGGAGGGCGTGATGACATCCGTGTCATCATTCTCAAGGGCAATGGCAAGGCCTTTTGTGCCGGTGCCGACCTTAATTATATGAGTGAGATGGCAGGATACAAATACCTGCAAAACCTTGCTGACGCCGAGCGTTTGTCGAAACTCTTCCGCAGCATCTATTACTGCAACAAGGCGGTGATTACCGTAGTCCATGGGGCATGCATCGGCGGTGCCAATGGCATCATCGCTGCGTCAGACATCGTCATCGCTGAACGTGCCACGAAGTTTGCTTTTTCCGAGGTGCGTTTGGGCATCACTCCCGCCACCATCTCTCCCTTCGTAGTCCAAAGAATCGGCAACACCGCTGCCAAAGAGTTGATGCTCACGGGAAGGGCATTCACTGCTGACGAAGCTCTGGGCTACCGTTTGGTGAATGTCGTGGTCGAGGAAGGCGAGTTGATCGATACTGAACGTCGTTATATTGAACATTTCATGCACGCCTCACCCGATGCCGTTGCCGAGTGCAAGAAGCTATTACGCATGGTGAGTGGCAGCGACGATCCAAACAGCCCAGTGTTTTACCAAACTTCGGTAGCCATCGCCAACCAACGGGTCTCCCCGGCTGGACAAGAGGGAATGAAGGCCTTCTTCGAGAAGCGGAAGCCATCGTGGGATTGAGGACAATAATAAGAAAAGAAAATGAACACTAAGAAGATATATAAGGTCTTAATTGCCAACCGCGGCGAGATTGCTGTGCGCATCATCCGCACCCTGAAGAAGCTTCACATCACCTCGGTGGCCATCTTCGCGGATAACGATGCCGACGCTTTGCACCGCCGACTTGCCGACGAGGCATACCCCCTCGGCAACGGGAGCCTCAAAGACACTTATCTGAATATCCCAAAAATTATCGATGCTGCCCTCGACGCTGGTGCAGATGCCATCCATCCGGGCTATGGTTTTCTCTCTGAGAACCCCGACTTTGCCGAGGCCTGCCAAGCCAACAACCTCATCTTCATCGGCCCTGACGCTGACACTATGCGCCTCATGGGCAACAAGATTGCAGCACGACAAACCGCCATCGACAACGGCATCCCGGTCACCTTCGGACTGACAGGTGACCTGTGCCAAATTATGGCACAAGCAGACAAGCTACCCTATCCCGTGCTCATCAAGGCGGCAGCGGGTGGCGGAGGCAAAGGCATGCACATCGTACAACGCAAGGAAGACCTCCATGATGAACTGGAACGTGCTTCGCGCGAAGCTGCCAACTACTTCGGCGACGGCACCGTGTTCGTTGAGCAATACATCGAAAATCCACGCCATATTGAGGTACAGGTCCTCGCCGACCACTACGGCAACGTCATCCACCTCTACGAGCGTGAATGCACCATACAACGGCGATACCAGAAAATCATCGAAGAGTCGCCATCGCCCACCTTGACCGACGAACGCCGCGAGCAGCTCTTGGCCACAGCAGTGAAGCTCTGCCGTTCCATCGGCTACAAAAACGCCGGCACAGTAGAGTTTATCGTCGATCAGCAGCAGAACTTTTATTTCCTCGAGATGAACACCCGCATCCAAGTGGAGCATCCCGTCACCGAGATGCGCACCGGGATCGACCTCGTGGAGGAACAGATCCGCATCGCTCGAGGCAAAGACCTCTCAACTCTCAGCTCTCAACTTTCCATTCCATCAGGCCACGCCATCGAACTCCGCATCTATGCCGAAGACCCTGAAAACGGTTTCTTGCCCACCCCCGGTTGCGTCACCGCCTATCATGAGCCCCAGCTGAGAGGCACCCGTGTCGATAGCAGCATTGACGGTCGCTGCACCATCACCGAAGCTTACGACCCAATGATCGCCAAACTCATCTGCCACGCCAAAGACCGACAGTCCGCCATCGAAACCGCTCAGCAGGCACTCAATCAGTTCATCATCCAAGGATTGACCACCAATAAGGCCTACCTGTGGGAAGTCATCAAAAACCCCGACTTCCTCGAAAACCATATCGATACCTCGTTCTGTAAGACACATCAAGACACGTTGATCAACGCCCTCAACGAGAGTCGCCAACGGCTCTGTCCGAACGACATTGTGGCTTCGTTCCTGCTCTTCGACTTCTGCAAACGCAAACTCGACGGAGAAGTCGGCAACGTGTGGGAAGAAATCGGCTATTGGCGCTATCACATGCACATTACCGTGGACGTGGAAGGCAACAAGATCCCCGTGTTTATCACCAAGGCAAGCAACGGCAAGATCACAGGCAATATCGCCGAGAAGCCTTTTGCCGCAGAGTTCCTCGCCTACGACGGGCCACAGCTCAAGCTCATGCTCAACGGAAGGACGGAGGTAATCTATTGCTCCATCAACAAGGAACAGAAGACCATCGTCAATTTCCACGGACTCAACTTCACTTGTTTCCGCACCGACCAACTCAACGACACGTTCGACTATTCGCGGAAAAACGAAACCAACGACAAAAGCACCCTCATCTCACCCATGCCTGGCAAAGTGGTGAAAATCAATGTCAAAGAAGGTGATGAAGTCAGTGAAGGCACCGTCATGATTGTGGTGGAAGCCATGAAGATGGAAAACAATATTACAGCCACTGCCAAAGCCAAGGTGAAACGCATCTTGGTAACTGAAAATGAAATGGTTGACAATAAAATGCAATTAATTGAGTTGGAAGAAGTAAGAAGTAAGAAGTAAGAATATGAATTTTGACCTCACCAAAGAACAGGAAGCCCTCCGCCAGAAAGTGCGCGACTTCGCCGAAGCAGAAGTGAAACCCGTGGCCCGCGAAAACGACGAGGACCAGCATTTCGACGTAGCTCTGACCCTCAAAATGGGTGAGCTCGGCTTGCTGGGCATGACCGTTCCCAAGGAATATGGAGGCCAGGGGTTGGACAACCTGAGTTATATCATCGCCGTGGAAGAATTGGCCCGCATTGACGGCTCCACCGCAGCCACCATCGCCGCCGACAACTCGCTGGGCATCGGGCCCATCAAAGACTACGGCACCGAAGAGCAGAAACAGCGTTATCTTCCCCGCCTTTGCAAAGACCGTCTCTGGGGCTTCGGCCTGACAGAAGAGGATGCAGGAAGCGACTCAAGAGGCACCAAGACCACCGCCAAGTACGATGGCACACAATGGCATCTCAACGGCTCCAAGATATTCATCACCAACAGCGCGACGCCCATAAGCCTGGGCACCACCGTTCAAGCCGTGTCGGGAGAAAAAGACGGCAAGCCGGAGTTCACCGCCTTGTTAGTGGAGAACAAAAAGGAAGGCTTCACCCAGACTCCGATGCACGAGAAGATGATGTGGCGCGCCTCCAATACCGGCAAGCTGGTCTTCAACGACGTGCGCCTCTCCGACGACTGTATCCTAGGACAACCCGGTGAGGGATCCCATATCATGCTCGCCACCCTCGACTCGGGAAGGCTCTCCATTGCCGCCATGGGACTGGGATGCGCTCAAGGCGCTTACGAGATGGCACTAGCCTACTCCAAGAAACGCGTCCAGTTCGGCAAGCCAGTGTGCAAGTTCCAAGCCGTCAGCTTCAAACTCGCCGACATGGCCGTCAAGATCGAGGCCGCACGCAACCTGCTCTACCATGCCTGCTGGCTCAAGGACCAGCACCGACCCTTCGGCAAAGAGGCTGCCATGGCTAAACTCTATTGCTCTGAAGTCGCCGCCGAAGTCTGTGACAACGCCGTACAAGTCATGGGTGGCCACGGCCTGCTGAAAGAGTTCGACATGGAACGCTTCTACCGCGACCAACGCATCCTCCAGATCGGTGAAGGCACTTCGGAGATTCTCCGACTCGTCATCTCAAGGGCGATTGGATGTTGAGAAAAATGAAAATTAGAAATTGAAAAAAACTATAACACACCAATAATTAACTATGAGAAAGATCTACTTATTACTGGTGACGATGATTGCCATCAGCGTGAGTGTTATGGCAGCTCCGCTGAGAAATGTTAATGTCACTTTAACACAACCTGATGGACAAGTCATCCACTGCTTCGCCTCGGGCGACGAGTTCTACAACTACCTTCACGATGAAAACGGTTTCACTATCGTGATTGACGACAAAGGCTACTATTGCTATGCCACCAAAGATGCCAAAGGCGAAGTCATCGCCTCCAACTTCGTGGTGGGCAGCGTCGATCCAGCCTCGGTGGGACTGCAACCTTACACGAAGATCTCTGAACAAGAATACTATGTCCGTCGGCATGAACGCGAAAAACACATCCAACGGCCTCAGGTCCGGAATGGAAGAGAACTCAACCACGGCCTTTACAACAACCTAGTCGTCTTCATCCGCTTCGCTGGCGACACCTACCACACCTCGCCTTTCTCCACTGTCGAAGCCATGTTCAACGCCGATGGCTACGACGATAACTCGCTTCACAACTACTACCATCACACCTCTTACAATCAACTCGACTTGTGGTCCCATTTCTTTCCACAACCCGAAGGCGAAACTATCCTCTCTTACGAAGACATCTATCCAAAACAATACTACCAGCCATATCACCCTGTGACCAACCCCATGGGTTATCAAGATGGCGAAACCGCCGAACGCGAGTTCTCCATGTTGGAACGCGCCATCCAATACATCGAGGATATGGTGCCCTATGACATCGACCTTGACTACAACGGCGACGGCTTGGTTGACAACGTGGTGTTTGTCATCAAAGGCGAGCCTGGCGAGTGGGCATCCCTGCTTTGGCCTCACCGCTGGTGCATCTATGACCGCGATGTGCCGTTGCATGACCTGAAGGTGTATGACTTCAACCTACAGTTGGAAGAAGGCGGTTATTTCAACGTCAGCACCCTCTGCCACGAGATGTTCCATTCGTTGGGCGCTCCCGACCTGTACCATTATTCCGAGGGCATCGACCCGGTAGGACCCTGGGACCTGATGTGCGGCACAACGGAGCCTCCGCAACAGACTAGCACCTACATGAAATACAAATACGGCAACTGGGTGGACGAAATCCCCATGCTTGATGAGCCATCGTTAAACACACCACACACTTACGAGCTGGAGGCCGTATCTTGGGAAGGTGGCCTGCGCAATGGTTATATGCTTCCCACAGGCTATCCCAATCAGTTTTTCTTCATCGAATATCGCGACAAAAACAACATCTTCGAAAACAAGATTCCCGGAAGCGGTCTGCTCATCTATCGCATCGACACTCGCTTTGACGGCAACGCTTCGTGGAACGGATACGATTATTTCGACGAGGTCTATCTCTTCCGTCCTGGTGGGTCAATATATTCTGTTGGCGAACTAAACCAAGCCTTTTTTACTGAAGAATATGGACGAGTCCGATTCAACAACGCCACCGAACCTCATCCTTTCCTCAACCAATACCCCAACTATCAATGGCCCTATGAAATAACCAACATCCGTACAATAGGCGATCGGATGAGTTTCGATTTCTTGCCCTATGAAAGTGAAGGAGGAGGGTCTTTATTAGAGAATTTCACCGCCAACGTCAACAGCCTTGAACACCAAGTTGAGCTCTCCTGGGACGCCAATCCCAATGCCGACTTTTACAAGGTTTATTGCGATGGGGAAGAGATCGCTGAAAACATCACCGACACCACTTTTGTCTATCCTTATACCGATACTGACGCCGGTTACCACATCTTCAGCGTGCTCTACGTCAGCGGAGAACAGCTTCTCCATAGTGCCCCATCCTTTGCCTGGGTCATCCTTGGCAATTACGAAACCATCCAGTTACACCTCAGCTGTGATCCGCCCTACGGGACCAAAGGAGGCGAATTGGAGGTATGCTTCAACAACCCTTTGATGAGCAACCAATATCTTACGATTTATCGAGACACTGAGAACGAGACTGAAGTCTATGTACCCGCCAACATCGAAGCCGGTTTCCGTTGGAAGCCTGGTTTCGACACCGAAAGCCAAGGCATCCATGTCACGGCCACCAGAGTCAATGAAAGCGGCGTGGAAACCCTCTTCGACATCGATCAACCCCAAGAAGGCATCCTTGCCACTTACACGGCATCTGATTCGGAGATAGGCGTCATCGCTCCTCAAAACATCACCACCACCTCCACTGCCGATGAGGTTAACATTCATTGGACCGTGCCTACCGAGAGTCATCATTTCAACGTGTATCGCAACGGCACCTGCCTCGCTTCAAGTCTGACAGATTACGAATTCACCGACGACCGCATTGCCCAATCAGGCACGTTCCGGTATCACGTCACCAATGCCTTCAATCCCAATACCACCTTGGATCCTGAAAAAGCATTGTTGGTACTCGTCATGACATTTGCTTGCGAGCCACCACAAAACCTCCAAGGCGAACATCACGCGGGGGCTCAGCCTTACAACGAACTCACTTGGGAAGCACCACAATTCATGGGTCACGGAATGCTGGCGTATGATGATGGCAAGTTCGAAGACCAAATGGGTTCGAAAAACCAAAAATTCGGCATTAAGATCGACCCGGATCGCCTCACCTACTTTGAAGGACTGCCCTTAACCCATATTGAAATGTTCGACTGCTCTGCAGGAACTTATACCTACAAGATTTACAACGGCGACAACGTGGTGGATGACAACCTGCTCTACAGCCAAGCTCACGAAATGACTGGTTCACAGACATTTGTACGATTCCCCTTGGACGAGGAAGTCAGTTTCGACAGCACGCTCCCGCTCTGGATTGTTGCTGAACCCTCCAATGTGGAGAACCCTGTCCCCTATGGAGCTTATGTCGGCTACGACAACAGCTGCATGGTACGAGTCAGTGGTAACTGGAGACCCATCACCCACTATGACAAATACTACTCCTGGCTGCTCCGAGCCTATACACGTCCCGCCGACAGCAGGCCCGACTTCAGCTACAAAGTATATGTGGGTCCCGAAGAAGCCAACGACTATGAGATGAACATCGGTTTCCAAGACCTCACCGCCACCCATCTTACCCACGATACCAATGAGAACACCCGTTACAACGTCACCGCCATTTGGAACGGTAAAGAGACCATCTTCTCCAACACCGTCATCCTTGGACCCAGTGTAGCCGTAACGGAGCAACACGATAACAAGCAGGTTACCGTCTATCCCAACCCCGCTAAAGATCATCTGACCATCAAGGCTACTGGACTCAGCCAAGTCACCGTGATGAACCTCTTAGGCCAAGAACTGGAGCGGATAAACGTAACCGGCGATGAAACCATCTTGAATCTCAGCCACTACGATCCGGCACTGTATCTTTTGCGTATCGTCACCGAAAATGGCACTTTCGTGGAACACATTGTCAAAGAATTATAATTTATTAGTTACTAATTCTTAATTTATTCGTAATTTTGCTGCTTAATTTTTAAGTCAGCAAGATGAAGAATAACTACAAAGAGTATAAGCAGCTGAACCTCACCGAGACGGCTAACACCATCCGTCAATACTGGATTGACAACGATACGTTCCAGAAGAGTTTAGACAACCGTGACAAAGACAACGCCTTCGTGTTCTTTGAGGGCCCACCGAGTGCCAACGGAACCCCTGGCATCCACCATGTCATGGCCCGTACCATCAAGGATATCATCTGCCGTTACCAGACCCTGAAAGGCAAACACGTAGTGCGCAAGGCAGGTTGGGACACCCATGGACTGCCCGTTGAACTTGGCGTGGAGAAGAAACTCGGCATCACCAAGGAAGACATCGGCAAGAAAATCAGTGTCGATGACTACAACCGCGCCTGCCGTGAGGAAGTGATGAAATACAAGGATATGTGGGATGACCTCACCCTCAAGATGGGCTATTGGGTCAACCTCAACGATCCCTATATCACCTTTACCAACGACTATATCGAGACCCTTTGGTTCTTGCTTAAGGACCTCTACAACAAGGGGTTGTTATATAAAGGCTACACCATCCAGCCTTACTCACCAGCCGCTGGCACCGGACTCAGCTCCCACGAGCTCAACATGCCTGGCTGCTACCGCGATGTGAAGGACTTGACGTGCGTGGCTCTGTTCAAATTGAAAGGGGAAAAGTTCCCCTCGACTTATGCCATTGCATGGACGACGACACCTTGGACCCTGCCAAGCAACACTGCCCTCTGTGTGGGTCCGAACATCGACTATGTGCTTCTCAAGACCACTCACCCCACCACTGGAGAGCCTTGCCAGATCATCATGGCCAAGGCATTGGTGGGCACCATGTTCAAAGAAGCCCCAGAAGTCGTCGCCGAATTCAAAGGCAGCGATTTGGTGGGCATCGAATACGAGCAACTTATTCCTTGGGTCAACCCCGGTGAAGGCGCTTTCCGCATCATCCCTGGCGACTATGTCACCACCGAAGACGGTACAGGCATCGTCCACATCGCTCCGACCTTTGGTGCCGACGACAAACGCGTAGCTGCTCAAGCAGGTATCCCGCCTCTGCAGATGATCGACAAAGATGGCAAGCCGCAACCCATGGTTGACAGAACAGGCAAGTTCTTCCGTATCGAAGACCTCGATGCCGAGTTCGTCAAAAACTGCATGGACGTGGAAGCCTACCGACCCTATGCGGGACAGTTCGTCAAAAACGCCTACGATCCCACCAAGACCGAGAAAGACAAGTCGCTCGACGTCGATATCGTGATCATGCTGAAGGAACAGGGCAAACTCTTCAAGAGCGAGAAACACACCCACAACTACCCACACTGCTGGCGTACCGACAAACCCGTCCTCTATTATCCTTTGGACAGCTGGTTCATCAAGACCACTGCGCTGAAAGACCGCATGATCGAACTCAACAAGACCATCAACTGGAAGCCTGAGGCCACTGGCAGCGGACGTTTCGGCAACTGGCTGGAGAACCTGGTGGATTGGAACCTCTCACGCTCACGTTATTGGGGCACTCCGCTCCCCATCTGGCGCACCGAAGACGGCAAGGAAGAGATTTGCATCGGCAGCGTCGAGGAGCTTCGCAATGAGATCGAGAAGTCGATAAAGGCAGGATTCATGACCGAGAACCCCTATGCCTCTGACGACTACACCAAGTTCGACCTCCACCGTCCTTATATCGATGGTGTGGTCCTTTGCTCACCCACTGGCAAGAAGATGTTCCGCGAACCTGACCTCATCGACGTGTGGTTCGACAGCGGTGCCATGCCTTACGCACAATACCATTACATGGGCAAGGAAGGACAGTTGGGTAAGGACGTGTTCCCAGCAGACTTCATCGCCGAGGGCGTCGATCAAACCCGTGGATGGTTCTTCACCCTTCATGCCATCGCCACCATGTGTTTCGATAGCGTGGCTTACAAAAACGTGATCTCCAACGGTTTGGTCCTCGACAAGAACGGCAACAAGATGTCGAAACGTCTCGGCAATGCCGTAGATCCTTTCGGTGCCATCGAGAAGTATGGTGCCGATGCCGTTCGTTGGTACATGATCACCAACTCACAACCTTGGGATAACCTGAAGTTCGACGAGGCTGGTGTCGATGAGGTGCGCCGCAAGTTCTTCGGCACGCTCTACAACACTTACGCCTTCTTCGCCTTGTATGCCAACATCGACAACTTCCATTATGAAGAAGCCGACCTCCCGTTGTCGGAGCGTTCCGAAATTGACCGTTGGATTCTTTCAGAGCTCAACTCACTGATAATCAACGTCAACGATGCTTATCAAAGCTACGAACCCACCCGCGCAGGTCGCGCCATCCAAGACTTCGTCGATGCCCACCTCAGCAACTGGTACGTGCGTCTGTCACGCCGTCGTTTCTGGAGAAGCGATGACGACAAGGACAAGCTCTCGGCATATCAAACTTTATATACCTGCTTGGAGACCGTAGCTCGACTCAGCTCGCCCATCGCTCCTTTCTTCAGCGAACAGCTGTATCGCGACCTCAACAACGCCACTGGACGCAACCAAGCCGAGTCGGTGCACCTCACCGACTTCCCCACTGCCGATGCCAACATGATCGACAAGGCCCTGGAGGAACGCATGGAAGCCGCTCAGCTGATCTCATCCCTGGTGCTTTCGCTGCGTAAGAAAGCCAACATCCGCGTGCGTCAACCCTTGTCAAAGATCATGATTCCCGTGGCCAACGACACCATGAAGAGCCAACTCGAAAAAGTCGCCCCGCTCATTATGAGCGAAGTCAACATCAAAGGTATCGAGTTCCTCTCTGCCGACAACAACATCTTGGTCAAGAACGTGAAGCCTAATTTCAAGACCCTGGGCAAACGTTATGGCAAGCAGATGAGACAGATCACTGCCTTCTTTGCCAACATGAGCCAAGACGACATCCATGCCTTCGAGAAAAACAATGGAGCCCACCTCGATGTTGACGGCGTTGACGTGGAACTCACCCTCGAAGATGCCCTGATCTCCACCCAAGACATCCCAGGATGGGCTGTCACCTCACAAGACAACTACACCGTTGCCCTCGACATGAACATCACCGACGAACTCTTTAACGAGGGACTCGCCCGTGAAATCGTGAACCGTGTTCAAACCTTGCGTAAGAGCAGCGGACTCGAGGTCACCGACCGTATAGTCATCTTCATGGAGAAAAACGAAAAGATTGAAACCGCCATCCGCGACTTCAACCACTACATCTGCACCGAAACTTTGGCTAATGCCATCGAAATCACCGACTCCCTCGAAGGAGATGATGTGTTGGAAGATGAGCTCACTGATAAAGTTACGGTCAGAATAAAAATCCAAAAGAAATAACGAAAGATTTGTTTCCTAAGGATTTTTAACGTATTTTAGCACTTTCAAATAATAAAGACTATGGACGAGAAGAACAAAGTAGCTCCAACGGTGAGATACTCCGACGAGGAGCTGGAAGAATTCAAGGAGTTGATCCTTGAGAAACTGAAGCAAGCACAAGAGAACCTTGAGATATTAAAGGAAAACATCGCCGGTGGCGAGCACAGCACTGACGACACAGCGCCGACCTTCAAGATCTTGGAGGAAGGGTATTCCGTGTCGCAGAAAGAGGAGAATGCCAAGTTGGCCTCTCGCACCGAGAAGTACATCCAGAACCTGGAGTTCGCCTTGATGCGCATTGAGAACAAGACCTACGGTGTCTGCCGCGCCACGGGCAAACTCATCCCTAAGGAAAGATTGCGCTGCGTGCCAACCACAACCATTTGTTTGGAAGCTAAAATGAAGGAAAAGAGAAAGTGAAAAAGCGTAAAGGTCTTCTTGCCTCTTTTTTGATTATTTTCGCTGTCCTGTTTCTTGACCAGATCATGAAGATCTGGGTCAAGACGCATTTGACCCTGGGTCAAGAGATTCCGGTATTGGGCAACTGGTTCAAGTTGTTGTTCATCGAGAATCCAGGGATGGCTTTTGGTTTGATGGGAGGTGGAGGCACGGTCAAGACCCTGTTGAGCATCTTCAGGATCGTGGCTGTCGTCGTCTTATTGTATTTCTTGTTCCGACTCTCGAAAAAAGGGACGAGGTTTGGCGTGTTGTTCGGCATCTCCCTGATCATTGCCGGAGCGATGGGCAACATCCTCGACTGTTTGTTTTATGGTCAGATCTTCAGCGAGAGCAGTTATGACACCGTGGCGACGCTGTTTCCCGACGGTGGAGGCTATGCAGGATGGCTGCACGGGAAGGTTGTCGATATGTTGTATTTCCCCATCATCGACATAGCACGAGAGAACAACAGTTGGCTGCCCGACTTCTTCTTCGGGCAAGATGGACATTTCATCTTCTTCAGGCCCATCTTCAACATTGCCGACTCCGCCATTACCATCGGGGTGATTTACACCATCCTCTTCCAATGGAAATGGTTGAAGACAATATAAAAAAAGGCGTCCGATCGGACGCCTTTTTTGATGCAGCAAAAAGCTGATTAATGAGCTGCTCTTGCTAATTTTTCCTTGGCGGATTCGCTTGGCTCAACAGGAGCAAAGGTCTTCACGCACTTTTGTCCATTGTTGCCAATGGTGAAGGTTAAGAAAGGCTCATTGCTTTCCACATAGCTCTCAGTAATAGGATCGAAGGTGCTCGGAGCATTCACTGGGAAAATGCCCGACTTGGAGGCTATCTGCCTGCCACCGTAAGTGACGACTACCACATAGTTGGTGGCAAGTTCAGGCTGGCAATTCTCATAGAGGTCAACATACACTTTGTATGTGCCAGGAGCCACGAATGCATCGTTTTCGTTATAGGTGATGTTCTCATTGTTGACATTGTCGATAGAACAACTAGCATTCGAGTCGAGATCCAATTCACCACCACTTGTTGCAAAGGAGTTAGCAAAATAGATGTGACGATTATAGAAGGACATGGGATTACCATTTTCGTCATTATATTCAGGCTCAATAAGGTGAAGGTCCACATCCTTGGCGTTGTCAAAGCTAAGGCTCACCTGTAAGGCACCCGTTCCCACGACTTTCAAACCAACATAGGTCTGCCAAATCTCGCTGATTCCATCATTTTCATCAACGATGGCCACCTTAATGGTGAAACCTGTATTGTTTTCTGGCAACTCGATGTCCTGTTCTACCATGAAAACAAACGAATACTCGTTACTGCGTGCCTTGACAGGGGTGATCTCATAATAACCTGTCTGGCCCTCAATACCGACCAAGATTTTTTTTGCGATAGTCTCTGAAATCAGGCTCACATAAGAAGATCCACCCGGAATGACCTGTTGGTTCATCGAGACCTCAATGGTCTCATCGGTAGTAGTTGTAGGCATGTCCTCGCTGACTAAGATAGCATCTTCAATGGTGATGAATTTCTGAATCGTGGCTGTCTTTTCCTCTTTGCCACAGCTGTTAACGAACAAGGCAACCAACACTAGCAAGCTGCCAAGCATAATGGATAGTCTTTTCATTTTTTTATTTTTTAAGGTTTAGAAGGCAAAGATACAATTATTATTTAAGTTTCTGGGTTTTCCACTTACTTTTTTCCATCATTACCAATAAAATGCTATCTTTGGAGCCGTAAAATGAACCATATTAAATCATCATCATGAAGAAACTGATTTTAATCCGTCACGGCGAGAGCCAATGGAACAAACTGAATCTTTTCACTGGTTGGACCAACGTGGATTTGTCGGAGAAAGGCATCCAAGAGGCCATCGAAGCAGGCAATGTATTGAAAGAGAACGGCTACAAGCCCGAGATCTGTTTCACTTCGTATTTGAAACGCGCCATCAAGACCTTGAACTATGTGCTTGATGCCATGGATATGGACTGGCTTCCTGTATATAAGACATGGAGGCTCAATGAGAAATCATATGGTCAACTTCAAGGTCTAGACAAGAAGATGACCGCAGAGAAATACGGCGATGAACAGGTGCGCCTATGGCGTCGCGCCTTCGACGTGCGTCCTCCTGCGTTGGACATGCATGATCCAAAGAGCCCCCGCATGGATCCTCGTTACGCCGAGTTGACCGACGAACAAATCCCGCTGACTGAAGCATTATGCGACACTATCGACCGCGTGATGCCTTACTATCAAGACCATATCATGAAGGCCTTCGACAATCACGAACAGGTGATGGTCGTAGCCCACGGTAACAGCCTCCGCGGCGTCGTCAAAGTGCTCAAGAACATGAGCAACGACGAAATCATCGCCTTTAACATCCCGACAGGCATCCCCTACATCTTCGAATTCGACGACCAAATGCATCTCCAAAAGGACTTCTTCCTTGGCGATCCCGAGAAAGTGGCCGCGCTGATGGCTGCCGTAGCGAACCAGGGGAAGAAATGAGAGTTGAGAATTATGAACCGTTGGATTATTCCGGATATACATGGATGCGCCACGACACTGAAGTCGCTGGTGAAGAGCTTCCTGAAAATCACCAAAGAAGACCATCTCTATTTCCTGGGTGACTACATCGACCGTGGACCCAACAGCAAAGAGGTGATTGACTTCATCATGGACCTCCAAGAGCAAGGCTACCACGTCCATTGCCTCAAAGGCAACCATGAAGACTACTGCATCAAAGCCTGGGAAGCCGACCAAAAACCGCATCTCTTCAAACCGGAAATCCAACGCGCATGGGAAAAAGTGGGCGCCGCCGAAACCTTTAAGAGCTTCGGCGGCAAACGCCCACGCGACATCCCAGAGAAATATATCGAGTGGATGCGCAATCTCGACTACTATTTCGAATTGGAAAAATACATCCTGGTCCATGCGGGGATGAACTTCAAGATCGACAACCCCTTCGAAGACACCCATAGCATGATCTGGGTTCGAAACTTCAAAGTCGATTTCCAAAAAACAGAAGGCCGACGCATCATCCATGGCCACATCCCTGTGGATTACAGCTTCATCGACCACGTGATCCACCACCAAAACAACTACGACTTCATCGCCCTGGACAATGGCGTGTTCTGCATCAACCAGACAGACATGGGCAACCTCATGGCCTACAACCCCGACACCAACACCCTCATGGCTCAGACCAACCTCGACATGTGATTCATCGAGAGGCCACCGTCACAGCATTCTTACAACGAAGGACCTTGCCTTCCATATCAAACACCTCGGTCACGAACACATAGATTCCAAAAGGAACCTGACGACCTTTTTGGTCCAAACCATTCCATACAAAACTTCCCTCATTTCCTATCAACTCGCCGCGCACCAAATGACGGATGAGCTGCCCATCAGCGTTGAAGACATAAACGTTCATGGTCCCGCCTGCATCTTCGAATTCATAGGACACTACACAATGATCATCAAAGCCATCCCCATCCGGCGAAAACACCTTAGGCGCGACACTGACCCATTCCACGTCGGCAATCTGCTCAGCCGCTCTCATGGAGTTGGCATAACCAGGAGTACCAAATCCCACCGCCTCAGAAGCAGAGTGCCAGTTGTCGCGCTGTGAAGAAGGCACCTCCCATGACACCCGCTCCAAAGAAACACCTTTGGACTCCTTCAATAATGGATAGTGCATTGATGGCGAGAATGTCATCTGATCAACCACCGCCCCTTGGCGACTCATCAACAACGCCTCGCCTCCCGAGTTGGGATACGATGGAAACGAAGCCATATCAACATAATCAGCCAAAGCACAAGCATATTGCTGAGCCACTTGATAACCGTCTGTCGAGAGCAGAAGATAGGTTTGCGGCAATAGCAACCTGGAATCCGTCACAATCTCTTTCAACACAGTATCCGGAGGGTTGGGAAAAGATTCTTTAATGACACCCAACCTCAATTCACTGAGGTCGAAGGTCTTGTCTGTAGGATTGTATAGCTCCACGAAATCCACTCCGGGAGCGATGGGGTCGAAGAGAATTTCGTTGATCAAGACTTCTGATGCACCGATGGCTAGAGGGATGCCAAAACGCACTTCAGCACCCTCTTCGATGTAGTTTCCACTGCAGTTGGTTACACCGTTGATCGACAAGGTGTATAGCTCTCCTTCCAAAAACGACACATCGAACTTCAACCCAACAGAAATAGCATCCAAAGGGTTACAAATCACCTCGATGGGCGAAACATCAAGTTCAAGCACTTGGTAATGAGAAGGATCCTCCAAACTCGCACGATCCATTTGCTGATCGAACCACAAAAACACCATGTCATCGCCCAACATGCTGACTCGTTCCACTTGAGGATGGAAGGCGTTGGGAGCGTTGATGGAATTCTCACGACCCGGAGTGCCTCCCGAGGAATCTTCTGACGCTGACCAGTTGAACGTTCCAGCGCACGGATTGTAAGGATCAATCTGCTCCAACGACCATCCTCCCGCTTTTTTATCCGCGTCATGATACCAAGTATCATTGAATGAGACCTCAGAGATCACCTTCTCCTCTGGCGACAATAATCGCAAGGTGGCACCCGCATTGGCAATCGAAAACGAAGAGAAACCACAAGTCGGACCCAAAGACGACAATTCCTGCTCAGCATCCGTCTTGCACAAAATCAAATACCCATGGGGATCCAGTTGAACGCCAGCAAAGTCTTTGAGCGTCGTCCCTATACACAAGATCCAACCTGTCAAATCAATGCGAAAACCCGTAGTGTTAAACAACTCGATGTATTCCCATTCGGGAAGCCCCACCACCGGTGTCGGATCAGCCATGATCTCGTTGATTACCACATCGTTCTCAGCAGGTGCATAAAGACAAAAATCCCAACAAAAACACTCTACGACATTTCCCGCTTGATCCTTGATGTCTGATAACCATAGTTGAAGATTTTGGTTCTCTGGCAAGGGTGATGGAAAAGAGATCCGCACGATGGAAGGGCGATCCCCGAATTGAACATGGTCAGGGAACCCAATTTCAGGCTCCAGTCGATAATGGGAGGCGAGGAGAGCCGTACTGTCGAGCGGCTCATCGAAGCCTAAAACAAGTCCATTAGGCCCAACCACGTTAAGCGAAAGCAACGTCGGAGGTTTACTATCGATGGTCTTTTCTCCCACATAAACATCATCGAAGTAAAACTTTCGAGCGTTGCTTGAAGTATATTTGATATAAAAACCAAAATAGGCAGCTTCGTGATAAGTACTGTCTTGACCTTGCGCTTCCATGGTATAAAAACCCATGTTATCAGGATCCGTCAACAAGGTCCAATGCCCTCCGGCATCACGATTGACTTTTACAGCCATTTTGAACGAAGAGGCAATGCTGGCATCTGCACCTTTGCAAACCAGCGTCTCACCTCCAGGATCCATACGATACAACTCGATGGCATCTTGACTTCCCGCTGCACCAAAGCGAAGAAAATAACCCTTTGTCGCGTTCCTAAGGTCAGCCGAGTCGGCCATGAGCCATACCTCCGCATAGTTGTTTGCCGATGGATTGAAGTTCTCCCGAATCCAAAAGCGCCACTCCATATCCTCTCCCAAAGAGCCACTTTGGTCCTCCGGCAACAAACTCCGGGAAAGGTATGCTTCTCCAGCTACCGTACCTGCCGATTGCAGTTGCTGACTACCATTGATAATAAAACAGGAGTCCATCCCCGACCATGCAGGGGTCGTGCTGAAGTCTCCATCGGAAAAATCATCAACCCATTGTGCCAGCGACCAAAGTGGCATAAATATTAAAAGAAACACTGACGTTCTCATATTTTAACTATTTTTGCATGGGTGTTTATCCGCCACAAAAGTACAAAGGATAATTTATTAATATATAAAAGTGGAATAAAAATCTAATAAAAATGAAGATTGCCGTGGTAGGAGCCACTGGGCTAGTGGGTTCCAAGATGTTACAAGTACTTGATGAACAGCATGTTGTCGTCGATGAGTTGATTGTCGCTGCCTCATCAAGATCCGTAGGAAAGGAGGTTGTTTTCCGCGGGAAACGTCATCAAGTGATTAGCGTCGAAGATGCCATCGCCGCCCGTCCCGACATCGCCATCTTCTCAGCCGGTGCCACGGCTTCCAAACAATATGCACCTTTGTTTGCTGAAAAAGGCACCTATGTCGTTGACAACAGCTCTGCTTGGCGAATGTTTCCTGAGATTCCATTGGTGGTACCGGAAATCAACGCTGACGTCATCACCAAAGACACCCATATCATTGCCAACCCCAACTGTTCCACCATTGAGATGGTGATGGCTTTGGCTCCCTTGCACCAAGCTTTCGACATCAAACGTTTGGTTATCGCCACCTACCAAAGTGTTAGCGGCAGTGGTCTGAAAGGAATAGCCCAACTCGAAAGGGAAGAAGGTGAAAGGTTAACCTCTCAACTCTCAACTCTCAGCTCTCAACTCCCCAACGCCTATCCTCACCAGATTTATCGAAACGTTTTGCCGCATGGTGGCGACTTTTGTGAGAACGGCTACACCACCGAGGAAGAGAAGCTGGTGAACGAGACCCGTAAGATTCTAAGGGCGCCACAAATCGCCATTACCGCCACCGTATGCCGTGTACCCGTTACCGGAGGACATTCCGAAGCCGTCAACGTCGAGTTCAACAAACCTTTCCAACTCGATGAGGTACGTCGGCTACTCGAAAACTATCCCGGCATCATCGTCCAAGATGACCCTGCGAACAACATCTATCCCATGGCCATCACCGCTTACGACAAGGACGAGGTGTTTGTAGGCCGCATCCGCAGGGACTTCAGCATCGAGAACGGACTCAACTTCTGGGTTGTTAGCGACAACATCCGAAAAGGTGCTGCCACCAACGCCGTACAGATTGCCCAATACATCATCCAACACATTTTATGAGAATCATCAACAACATCATACAAGCCCGCAACATTCCCAACGCAGTGGTCACCATAGGCACCTTCGATGGTGTCCATCTCGGTCACCAAGCCATCTTCAAGGCGATGAAGGACATCGCACATGAGGTGCATGGCGAAACCGTGGTAGTGACTTTCCATCCCCACCCGCGACAAGTGCTTAACATCGGCAAGGAACAGCTGCGATTCATCTGCTCGCAACAAGACAAGATGGAGATATTCGAGACCTTTGGTATCGACAATGTCGTCATCATCCCGTTCACGAAAGAGTTTGCCAGCACTCCTTCCGACCAATTCATCACCAACTTTATCATCAACCGACTTCATCCTTCCGCCATCGTGGTGGGGTATGACCATCACTTCGGGAAGAACCGGATGGGAGATTACCCCATGTTGTGCGAATTGGGGGCTATCCATGGTTTCAAGACCGTTCAGGTGGATGCCCAATACGTCAACGAGGTTGCCGTCAGCTCCACCAAGATCCGTAACGCCCTCGCAGTAGGCAACGTGAAGCTCGCCAACCAGTTGCTCGGTTACCCTTATTCCGTTACTGGCACCGTGGTCAAAGGCAATGAGATCGGACGTACCATCGGCTTCCCTACCGCCAACCTCGACATCCCCAATGAATTCATGATCATCGACAATCCAGGTGTCTATGCCTGTCAGACCATGATCGAAGGAAAAACCTATAACGCCATGGCCAACATCGGATCACGCCCCACTATCGGCGACCGAGCCAAGGATGACTTCATTATCGAAGTCAATATTTTTGACTTCGAAGGAGATTTATATGGCAAAACATTGAGAGTCAGATTCTTGGAACGCATACGTGACGAAGAAAAATTTGATGGATTGGATTCCTTGAAGGTACAATTGGAATGTGATCGTGAGAAAGCAAAAAAAATACTAATTTTGTGAAGTATTTTAAAGAGAAGAAAAACAGGCAATCAATTAAAAACAAATAAACAAACCAATAACAACAATGAAAAAACTTTTCACAGCCATGATGGCCTTGGCTCTTGTGTTCCTTTTCGGGAAAGCCAATGCCTGCACCAATTTTTTGATTACCAAAGGCGCTTCAACCGACGGTAGCTGCATGATCTCTTATGCTGCCGACTCGCATGTGCTTTATGGTGAGTTGTACCACTACCCTGCTGCCGACCATGCCCCTGGAACGATGCGCGACGTCTATGACTGGGATGGTGGTGCCTATCTCGGACAGATTCCGGAAATCGCCCATACCTACAACGTGGTAGGCAACATGAACGAGTGGCAAGTAGCTATCGGCGAGACCACCTATGGTGGCATCGAGGCTCTCTACAACGGACAGGGCTGCATCGACTATGGAAGTTTGATGTATATCGCCTTACAACGCTCAAAGACCGCCCGCGAGGCCATCAAATGGATGACACAGCTCGTCACCGACTATGGTTACGTCAGCGAAGGCGAGTCGTTCTCGATTTGCGACACCGAAGAGGTGTGGATTCTTGAGATGATCGGTAAGGGACCTCAAAACAAAGGCGCAGTATGGGTTGCCCGTCGCATCCCTGACGGCTATGTGAGCGGCCACGCCAACCAAGCCCGCATCACCACCTTCCCCCTGGCCTCTCGCAAGTGCAAGACCAGCATCACTTACAAGAACATCGACAAGCTCATGAAAGACATGAACATCGACTGCGTGTATGCCGACGACGTCATCACCTTTGCCCGCGAAGCCAAGCTCTATAACGGTCCCGACGCCCAGTTCTCTTTCTCCGACGTCTATAACCCCGTCACCTTCGATGGTGCCCGCTTCTGCGACCTTCGCGTGTGGGCCATGTTCAACAAAGTGACCGACAACATGAAAGACTACTGGGGCTATGCCACTGGAAAAGACATCAAACGCGCACTGCCTTATACCGCCAACATGTGCCAAACCCCCGAAAACTTCCCCACCAACCGCATGCCTCTGTGGGTGAAACCCAACCGCAAAGTCAGCGTGATTGACATGATGGACTTCATGCGCGACCACCTCGAAGGCACCGAGCTCGACATGTCGCAAGACGTGGGCGCTGGTCCTTTCCACTGCCCTTACCGCTGGCGTCCCATGGACTGGGAAGTCGATGGTGTTCATTATGTGCATGAGCGTACCACCGCCACCCAACAGACCGGATTCTCTTTCATCGCCCAAAGCCGTGGCTACCTCGACTGGCCCATCGGTGGCATCATCTGGTTCGGTGTTGACGACACTGACAACTGCGTGTATTGCCCCATGTACACCTGTATGACCGAGGTTCCTGAGAGCTACCGCGAAGGCAACGGCTCAATGAGCGAATGGTCCAACAACTCAGCTTTCTGGACCTTCAACCAGATGAGCAACTGGGCCTACACCAAATACAATTACATCCACCCCGAGATCAGGGAGTTCCAACACGGCTATGAAACCAAGTGCGTCGAATCTCTGGTGCCTCAGATGGACAAACGCGTCGAAGCCATCAAGGGAAGAGAAGCTCAAGTCAAAGAGCTGACCAAGTTCTCATGCGACATGGGTAACGAATTGGTAGCCACATGGAAGAACCTCTATCATAACCTCTTCATGAAGTATATGGATGGCAACGTGAACACTGCTCAGCCACTGAAACCTGGCAGCAAATACACGCCTATCAAGAGCGAACACCCCAAGTACAGCGAAGAATACTATCGTATTCTGATTGAGAAGACGGGAGAGAAGTATAAGGCTTATTAAGAAGACAGAAGTAAGAAGTAAGAAGTATGACAAACGCAGAAGAAGAAAAAGTAACGGAAAAGAAGTCGCTCAATTTCATTGAAGCGAAGGTGGAAGAAGATCTCAGTAACGGCAAGAACGGAGGACGTGTACAGACCCGTTTCCCCCCAGAGCCCAATGGTTACCTCCACATCGGCCATGCCAAGGCCATCTGCCTCGACTTCGGCATCGCTGCGCAACATGGTGGCGTATGCAACCTGCGCTTCGACGACACCAACCCCACCAAGGAGAACATGGAGTATGTCGATGCCATCAAAGAGGACATCCAATGGCTTGGCTACCAATGGGGTAACGAATACTACGCCTCCGATTACTTCCAGCAACTCTGGGATTTTGCCATAGAACTGATTAAACGCGGCAAGGCTTACATCGATGAGCAGAGCTCCGAGGAGATCGCTGCCCAGAAAGGCACGCCCACGCAGCCTGGCATCGAGAGCCCCTATCGTAATCGCCCGATAGAAGAATCGTTGGATCTCTTCAACAAGATGAACAACGGCGAAATCGGTGAGGGTAAGATGGTGCTTCGTGCCAAGATCGACATGGCCAACCCCAACATGCACTTCCGCGACCCCATCATCTACCGCGTCGTCGATACCCCGCACCACCGCACCGGCACCAAGTGGCATGCCTACCCGATGTACGACTTCGCCCACGGGCAAAGCGACTACTTCGAGGGAGTCACCCACTCGCTCTGCACCTTGGAGTTTGTGGTGCACCGCCCCTTGTATGACCTGTTCATCGACTGGCTTAAGGAAATCAGAGGCGAGGGCGACAACATGGACGACAATCGTCCTCGTCAGACCGAATTCAACAAGCTCAACCTCAACTACATCCTATTGAGCAAACGTAACCTGCTCGTCTTGGTCAACGAGGGCTTGGTGAGTGGCTGGGATGACCCGCGTATGCCCACGATCTGCGGCTTCCGTCGCCGTGGCTACACCCCAAGCGGCATCCATAAGTTCATCGACAAGATCGGCTATACCACCTACGATGCCTTGAACGACTTCGCCTTGATGGAGAGTGCGATCCGCGAGGATCTCAACGCCACCGCCACCCGCGTGGCCGCTGTGGTCAACCCCGTGAAGCTCGTCATCACCAACTACCCAGAAGGACAAATCGAGGAAATGGATGCCATCAACAACCCTGAAGACGAGACGGCAGGCAGCCACAAGATCGCCTTCAGCCGTGAGCTGTGGATTGAGAAGGAGGACTTCATGGAAGATGCTCCTAAGAAATACTTCCGCATGACTCCCGGCAACGAGGTGCGCCTCAAGAATGCCTACATCGTGAAATGCACTGGCTGCAAGAAAGACGAGAACGGTGAGGTCGTCGAGGTTTATGCCGAATACGATCCTGAAACCAAGAGCGGTCTGCCCGGCGCCAACCGCAAGGTGAAGGGCACCATCCATTGGGTGAGTTGCAAGCGTTGCCTCGAAGCCGAAGTACGCATGTACGACCGTCTCTGGAAGGTGGAGAACCCCCGCGATGAGATGGCCCGCCTGAAAGACGAAGGCCTCAGCTCATTAGAAGCCATGAAGCAGATGATGAATCCCAACTCATTGGAAATCCGTCCCGTATGCTACGTGGAAGAGTTCTTAGGTGATGCCAAACCACTGGATCACTTCCAATTCCAACGCATCGGTTACTTCACGGTGGATAAAGACACCACGCCAGGACATTTGGTCTTTAACAGGACCGTTGCCCTAAAAGACACTTGGGCAAAGACGATGTGATTCGACTACGTCATTGCGAGGAGGAACGACGAAGCAATCCAACTTGACTCGAAATGGTCAGGTTGGATTGCTTCGCTGCACTCGCAATGACGATTACGCCCCCTTTTTTCATTTACCCAATTTAAACAATACCGGCAGCGTATATCTCACCTTGACGGGTTTGCCATCCACGGTGCCAGGCTTCCATTTCGGCATGGCTTTCACCACGCGGATCGCCTCATCGTTGAGGTCTTTCTTGGAAGGCTCAGGTTTCAACAACTCCACATTCGTTATGGAGCCATCTTCGGCAACGACAAACTGCACAAAGACACGGTATTCCGCTTTGGTATCCATTTCTTTGTACTTCTCGGGCACGGTCAGGTTTTCCTGAATAAAAGTCCTCAGGCCATCCATACCCCCAGGATACTCTGGCATCGTCTCAGCAATTTGATACACACCCTCCTCATTGGGCTTTTTTGCCTTTTCCAAGGCTTGTTCCACTTGTTCCTCCGGTGATTTGTCATTTTCATCCAGTTTGAAAGTGATGGGAAGCACATAGCTTACACGGACAGGTTCGCCTTTTTGTATGCCTGGCTTCCATTTGGGCATGGCCTTCACCACACGGACCGCTTCGTCGTCGCAGCCACCGCCAATGCCTTTCATCACCTTGACCTGATTGACAGAACCATCCTTTTCAATGACAAAACTGAGGTACACCCTACCGCTGATGCCTTTATCCTTGGCTTCCTCAGGGTATTTGATGTTTCCTGAGAGATAGGTAAACATTGCAGCCGCACCTCCGGGAAATTCCGGCATTTGCTCCACAATGTTATAGATGCTGTCCCGGTCTTGCTGACGGACAACCTTGATTTTGAGATTGTCTGAACTGATTTTTGTGTCGTGGCCATCGCTAAGGGCGAGGGTGAATGGCTCGATGTTATATGTGATGGTATCACCTTGCATTCCGACTTCCTTCATGCTGAAGTGATGATTAGGAGAACCGTCAGCATTGAACGTTGAAATGGAGATTTTTTTACGCGGCTCACCCGAAATCGGATCCAAGGCATCCGTAGTCTCACATTTGATGTAGGAACCATCTTCGTTATATAAGACGGTATCGATGAAATGCATCGGGGCACCATTGTCATCAAGGAATTCAAAGTTCCCCAATTCAATCTTTAGCGGCACATTGACGGAGGACTTAGCTTCATCAACGGCCTTCTTCTCCTGTGCTGTCACTTTGGCGTTGGCAAAGAGCAGCAGTGCCAGCACCGGTATGGTTGCCAGCAGCCTCCACCAGAGGCGTCTGGCCTTTTCATTTCTAGTAATCATCTTGATACGTTTTTTGGTTAGGATTAAACTGAAATTATTGCTCATGGTGCTGAAATCGACGGCCGTGCACTGCTGCAAGATCAACATCATGTAGTTTTTCTTATCAACACCGTTGGCTACCACGTCGTGGTCGGCGGTATATTCATGAAGGCTTTGCAACTCCCTCTTATAGAGATAGATGAAAGGGTTGAACCATTGCAGCACCATCATCAGTTCCACGAAGAGAATGTCCCAGGAATGGCCATGGTCGATATGGCTCCTCTCATGCCTTACGATGTCGGGCGACACCGTCTCGTCGGGGAAGAAGGCATAATGGAAGAAAGAGAACGAGCCTTGATCCCGATGGGTATAGACTGCGGTATAGCCGTCCATCTTTTGTTTCGGTGAGCGGATGATGAGGGCGACCAGTTTCCCCATCTTGAAAAGGAAAAACAGCCCCATGACCAGTACACCTATTATATAGATCACCGCCAACACTTTCCAGAGTGAGATGTGAAAACCAGCCGGTTGTGAAACCACAACCTCAGGCAAGGTGGTAGCGGTAGGTTCGCCGTACGAGATGGTGATCTCGTCAAGCATAAAGCCATGGAGCAAGCTTTCCTTCAGGCGCATCACTTGGGGGGCGTTTTGTCCCATAAACAAACCCATCAAGGGCAAGGCCAATGAAAAGAGCAAGGCACTCAGGAGGAAAGCGCGGTTGAATTGGAACCGGTTGCTGTTGGTGAACAGCAGTCGATAGGCTACCCACAGCACCATCAGGCTGATGGCGACAGGCAGAATATACTCGAACATGGTTTGTGCGTTCATGGCTTACTGCTTTTCGTTGTCAATGGCGTTGTCGATAATCTTTTTGAGCTCCTCCAACTCTTCTATGCTGAAGTTTTCCTTTTTTGCGAAGGCCGACACCAGGTTGAGGTAGGAGTTGTCGAAATAGCGTTCCACCACACTGCCAAGAAAGTTTTTGGAATACTCCTCTTTGCTAATGGAGGGAGTGTAGCGATTGGCTTTACAGAAGGTCTCATGGGTGACGAAACCCTTCTTCTCGAGGATGCGGATGATGGTCAGCACGGTGTTATACGCCGGTTTCGGTTCTGGGAAGGCGGCCATGACATCGCTAGCGAAGCCTTGACCGATGTTCCACAGCACCTGCATCACTTGTTCTTCTGCTTTAGTTAATTCTTTCATTTTCAGTTATATTAATCGATTAATAAATGACATTCAAAGTATCCAGACGTAATTCCTCTTCAAGAGTCAGCTTGAAAAAGTTGTCTCGGATGACCAAGATTTCCATCCCAGGCTTCTCCACCAAGTTCCACGGACATTCATCCAACAGATTGTGCTCACAATCAAATTCGTACAACGACTTCATCTTGGCCAAGTCCGGAAGAAACAGCAGCTGGTTGTAACCCACGCCCAGCCGTTCGATATGATCCATCTCTACAATCCATTCAGGCAGGGACTTCAGGTTGTTGTGATGAACATAGAGATATTTCAATTCTTTCAGATTCTGTAAAGTATCAGGAAGTCGATCTATCTCATTAAAGGAAAGGTAAATCTGTTCCAAATGTTCCAGGTTTCCCATGAACTCGGGGATTCCCTTGATGTGATTCTTATAGAAATCGATTTGACGCAAGGTTTTTAGACGTCCAATGCACTCGGGAATACTATCGAAGTTGTTTTCGTAAAAAATGATATTGCCAATTTGGCTTAGGTCACCAAAGGATTCAGGCAAGGTGCTCAACCTATTTCGCGCCATCACCAGGGTCTTGCATTGCAGTATTCCTATATTGGAAGGCAATCTCTCTATGCCGTTGTCGGTCATCAAAATACGTTCGAGTTTGGAAAGACGACGGATGTCGGCCTTTGTCAATTGCATCTGGTTGTAGTTCAGGTTGATTTCCTTGAGGCTGTCGAGGGATGCCACCCAGGCGGGGATATGTTTGATGTGGTTTTTCTCGAGGTTCAGTTCCTTCAGGTTTCTATACCTCTTTATATAAGAAGGGACCCGTTTAAGGTTTTTGTTGGCGAGATTCAGTTTTTCTACGGTATCGTCATAGCCTCTGAGTGCTGCGCAGGAGGCCATCAGCAGCAGTGCCAACAAACCGAAGAGGACTTTTTTTGCAACCATGATTCAGCCTTTTTTATTCCTTTAACGCTGCAAATATAATAATTATTTTAATCTTGCAACTAATTTTTTAGTTTTTTATTGATTTTTTTCAAAACCAAAAAATTTCGTTTTTTTTCTTGCATAAAATAAAAAAAGTGTAATTTTGCAGCCGAAAGCATTGCCCAATGGTGTAATTGGCAACACGACTGACTCTGGATCAGTAAAGTCCAGGTTCGAACCCTGGTTGGGCAACAGATTCCTCCCCTAACTTATTCATCTTCAAGTTAGGGGTTTCTTTTTATTATGATCATCCTTTTCAACAAGCCCTATGGCGTATTAAGTCAGTTCACCCCCGAGGCTGGGCATCGGGCACTCGAGGAGTTCGGGTTCCCGAAAGGAGTGTATGCTGCCGGACGGCTAGACCACGATAGCGAAGGGGCTTTGCTGCTCACCGATGACGGAAAGTTGATCAAGAAACTGTTGGATCCCAAGTTCGAACATCCTCGCACATATCTGGTACAGGTGGACGGACAAATTACGCCAGAAGCCCTAAAGCAACTGTCGAAAGGCGTGGTCATCAAAGGTTATCACACCAAGCCTTGCCGTGCAGAGATGGCAACCCCTCCCGACAATCTATGGGAACGTGTGCCCCCTATCCGTTATCGGGCCAACATCCCTACCAGCTGGATCAAGCTCACCCTCATTGAAGGCAAGAACCGGCAGGTACGCCACATGACCGCGGCCGTAGGTTTCCCCACATTGAGGCTCATCCGCATCCAAATCGGAAACCTAGCTCTCGGTGAACTCAGACCAGGAGAATGGAAAAAAATTGAGGAATCGAAACGTTTATTTTAATAAGTTTGCAAGGATAAAACCTTGTAAGCCATGAAAAAGACCCTTGCTCTCCTCACACTCATCATGATCACTGGCTTCGCTTTTGCGCAGCCCTCACACTACTTCACCTTCAACGGAACTGACCAATATTTACGAATCCCTCATCACGAGGACTTCAACATCGCTGCCGACCAAAGTTTCACTCTCACGGGTTGGGTGCGCAACGAGACGTACACTTCGTTCCCGCGATATGTCTGTAAACGCGATATGACCGTAACTACGGCTGGTAACGAACGTACTGGCTATGAGTTCTTTGGCACGGGAAACAATGGACAATCGCTGGGGCTCAACACCCCTACTTCGACATCGGGCCATGCACTCTCCATCTATACCGGCGTGACCATTCCCGCAGGCCAGTGGATGCACTTCGCCCTCGTGGTCGATCGCGAGAACAACGTCATCCGGATTTACCAGGACCTGAACTCCCCCAACGATTGGTCGGCACCATTAAACAACTGGACCGTCACCAACACCCATGACGTATTTATTGGTGCGGGGAACAATGGCGGACAACCCGCCAACTTTTGCAACGGATCTTTTGGCAATATGCGTTTCTACGGCAAATCCTTGAGTTATCAAGAGATCATGACCGATTATTACCATAACGATCTTGAGGAGCTCTCTACGGAGATGCAGGCGAACCTTCTTGCCGCCTACGACCTCAGCACGGAACATATCACAGGCAACCAGCTCGCCGATCTCTCGGGACACGGCCATCCAGCAGAACTCGTCAACTTCAACTTCGGTGGAGCGGAAATCCTCAACGTCACCCTCACCCAAGATACCCGTCTGACAGGACGTAGCAACCCCAAAGATGTGATTCTGAAAGCTGCTGTGGCTTACGGTGGCAACAACGTCGTGGAGAACCTCCAGTCCATGACCCTCAATCTCGAAGGAACTACCGACCTAGATGATATCGATGAAATCAAGGTGTATTCTACGGGAACCGTGAACGCCTTTGACGAGCGCGCCACACAAAACGCCACCTTGCTAGGAAGCATCGCTCCTGCCGCAGGAGACCTTGTCTGCCCGTTAAATGGCACCATCTCCACAGGCACCAACTACCTCTGGATCACCGCTTCCGTAGCCGAAAACGCTACTGAAGGTAATGTTATCGATGCCTCGTTAAAGTCCATCACCACCTCAAGCCAGACCTTCACTGTAGCCAACCCATCGCCTGCTGGCAACCGCGAAATCATCCTAGCCCATACTTTAATCTACCAACCAGGCGACTACAACTCCACCAACTACCGTATCCCAGCAGTCATCACTGCCAAAGATGGTAGCATAGTAGTTGCCACTGACAAACGCAAATTCAACGAAGGCGACCTTCCCGAAGACATCGACATCGTGTGCAATCGAAGCCTCGATGGAGGTCACAGCTGGAGTGATCCTTTCACCATCGCTTTAGGTACAGGTGTCAATCACGGCTTCGGCGACTGTGCTCTGGCTTGGAGCAACGACGACAACGGCCTGATTGCAGGCTTTGTGGGCGGTCCCGGATTGTGGTATTCCACCCCTTCGAACCCCATCCGCACCTACATCGCCAAGAGTTACGACAACGGACAGACCTGGACGACACCCGTGGATATCACCAACTTCATCTTCGGCGATAACTGCATCGTCCCCGAGCAACGCACTTGGCGCGCCTCTTTCTTCGGCTCAGGTAACGGCTTACGCACCTCCACGGGACGCATCATCTTTGTAGCAGCCATCCGCGAAACCACTGCTCAAATACTATACAACCACGCCGTCTATTCCGACGACAACGGGCAGACCTGGCATGTCTCTGGCCGCGCTTCTTCATCAGGCGATGAAGCCAAAGTCACCGAACTTGAAGATGGCCGCATCTTGATGAGCATTCGACACGCAGGCAACCGTTGGTACAACATCTCTGAAGACGGAGGCGAGACCTGGCAGCCTACCACCTCCACTTGGAATGACATCACCGCTCCCGCCTGCAATGGCGATATGATCCGCTATACTTGCATTAATCAAGGCCACGACCGCAACCGTCTGCTCCACTCGGTGCCTTACGGCTCGCAACGCAGCCACGTCTCGGTGTATGTCAGCTACGACGAGGGAGAGACTTGGCCGATACGCAAAGATATCGTGCCATACAGCTCCGCCTACTCCTCACTCTGCATCCTCCCCGACAACACCATCGGCCTCTACGTGGAAGAAGCCTATGCTGGAGCCTCGGGTTACTCCACCGTGTTCTATAACTTCAGCTTAGACTGGCTCACCAACGGCAACGACCACATCATCACATCCTTGCCCGAACAAGGCAATGCCACGGAAACCCTAAAGATCTACCCTATCCCAGCCTCATCAGAAATCAGCATCGACACCAAAAGCATGGAAACCATCAACATTTACAACATGACGGGACAGCTCGTGAAGATGATCAAGGTGAATGGCATCACAGAACTCCGCTTGGATGTCGCCGAATGGGCTTCAGGGGTTTATTTCGTTGAAGGCATCGACACCCGCGGAGCAAAGGCCAGTGGTAAGTTCGTGAAATAAAAAAACAACCCGTATTACAGGTTCATCTTGATCCTCGAAGCAAGGATATCGACTACCACAGGGCTGGATCCTTGAGGCAGGATGATGTCAGCGTAACGCTTCGTAGGCTCGATGAATTGCTGGTGCATGGGCTTGACGAAAGTCTGGTAATGACGAAGCACTGCCTCCCAAGTACGTCCACGCTCAGCGATATCGCGACGGATGATACGCATCAAACGCTCATCGCTATCGGTATCCACAAACACTTTGATATCCATACGTTTACGCAACTCCTCGTTGTTGAGCACCAAGATACCCTCCACGATAATCACCTCCGTGGGTTCCACATGCACCACTTCTTCCGAACGGGCACAGGTGACGTAGGTGTAAATAGGCATCGGGATGGTCTCCCCTTTCTTCAACCGGTCAAGATGGTCGATCATCAAGTCCCACTCAATGGCATCCGGATGGTCAAAGTTGATATGAAGCTTCTCCTCGGGACTGAGATGCCCGTTATCATAATAGTAAGCGTCTTGAGAGATTACAGATACGGAATTGTTAGGCAACTGTTTTACAAGCTCTTTGACGACGGTGGTCTTGCCTGAACCCGAACCGCCAGCGATACCAATGATTAACATGCTATTCAAATTTTTTGATGCACAAAGATAAAAAAGAAAAAGGAGTATCTTTGCATTGACATCCAAAAAGATTTAAAATATGCGCAAACACTTCATCCACATCACTTTAGCAATGCTGATCTTGTCATCATCCTTGCTGTTCTCACAATGTTCAAACTACACTCCTACCGAAAAGGACCAGCCTATTGAGACTTTGACAGACATTGCCACGGTCTATCCAAAAGCAGCCTATGTGGAACTCACTGAGACCGCCACATACATCGTGAAAGACAAATCGGGAAAGGCAATCGGCACGGTGCTGCTTTCCTCGCCATATTCTGACGACATCAAAGGTTTCAACGGCCCCACACCATTACAAATCGCCTTGGACAAGAGCGGTAAGATTCTCGAGGTTCGCGTGCTTGACAACAATGAGACACCCAATTTCTTGAAACGTGTGACGAGCAGTGAATTCATGAACTCATGGAATGGGATGACCGTCAAAGAGGCTTTAGCCAAGGAAGTCGATGCCGTCAGCGGTGCCACCTTCTCGTCCAATAGCATCCAAAAGAGTTTGAAAGCCAGGTTATCTGCCGTGAAATAACCTCCTGAACAAGCCTCCCCGAAAATGGTATGATTCTTGTTTATTCTGCCTCCTGTCTCCTGACTTCTGTCTTCTGACTTCTGTCTTCTGACTTCTGTCTTCTGACTTCTAAAAACCAATCATACCATGAAAAAACTCCTTTTATCCTTAGGGTTGATCCTGGCCATCACCCTTTCAGCTAACGCCCAAAGGCATCACCGGACCGTTCGCCACAGGGTAACACACGAGTACACGACAACTTCACATCAAGCACCCAGGCGCCATGCTCCGGAGCGTTATAGCGACAATCTTGGAGAGCTGCGCATGCATGTCGCTGGCGAGCTTGGCATCACCGATATTGGTGGCATCTTCATGCATGAATATCCGTATCATTTCAGCATTGGTGCCATGGCCGAAGCCCAGGTGGGGCGTGCGCTCAGCCTCGGTCTCGGTGCCGAATACTATGGCACTCGAAGCATTTATCCCAATCAGGCCGACAAGCCATATCTAAGCAGCGTTCCCATTTATGCCAACGCTCGTCTCAGCACTTTAGGCTGGGGCGCAAAGTTCTTCGTGGAGGCACGCGCTGGCTACGCCATCCCCGTGGGCTCTGTCAACGTCGGTGGGACCAACTACGCAGCCAAAGGATTCTTCACTGGTGCGGGAATAGGCTTCAGCTGCTTTGGCAGCAACATCAGCATTGGCGTCAATGCCCTCGATGTAAACAACGGCTACAGCCAATCGCATTACCACACCAGTTCCGACATCGTCACGGATGTCTATCTACGGTATTCGTTCGCCATTCCCGTGAATTGAAAAAGGCGCCCTAGGGCGCCTTTTTTCTTAAAGATTGTCTTTGAAATACTGTGTGATCTTCGTGATCATGTGAGCCCGATCCATGCCACGCACGTTGTGCTCATGGCCAGGATACACAAAGTAGTCGAGCTGCTTGCCGTTGTGGATGCAGTTCTCCACAAACACCAAGCTGTGTTGCCACATCACCACAGGGTCGGTGGTGCAGTGAATCATCAGCAACTTACCCTCCAGCTTGTCGGTCTTGTTCTCCAAACTGGTCAGCTCATAACCCTCGGGGTTCTCCTGTGGGGTGTCCATGTAACGCTCGCCATACATGATTTCATAATACTTCCAGTCGAGCACGGGACCGCCAGCCACACTCACCTTGAAGACCTCAGGGTGATTGATTTTAAGTGAGGTGGACATGAAACCGCCATAACTCCATCCGTCGGAGCCGATACGATTGGCATCGACATAAGGTAAGGTCTTGAGCCACTCGATACCCACCATCTGGTCACGCATCTCGAGCTGGCCGCATTGACGATGGATGCACTGCTCGAAGGCCTCGCCACGGTCGGCGGAGCCACGATTGTCAAGGGTGAATACCAGGAAGCCTTCCTGAGCCAGGTAGTTCAGGTAAATGCCCGCACCGGCCGTCCAATCATCGGTGATGAGCTGGGCATGAGGACCACCATACACATAAACGATGACGGGATATTTCTTTGAAGAATCGAAGTTATAGGGCTTGATCAGACGGGTGTAAAGGGTTTGGCCGTCTTCGCTCTTCAGGGTGCCGATAGTGGTTTCTCCAATGTTATAGTCCTTGAACGGATTCTCAGCCTCATGGAGACGGCTCACAAACTTGCCATTCTTATCCTGCAAGTCCACATTGAACGGCACATCAGTGCTGCTGTAATAATCTAAGAAGTACTTTCCACTCTTAGATGGAATCACGTTGTGGGTGCCGTGCTCTTGAGTGAGCTTGGTGACCTTGCCGCTCTTGATATCCATCATATAACAATGGCGTTCCAGCGGGCTGACCTCAGTGGAGCGATAATAGATCTTGCTGCCGTCTTTCGAGAAGCCGTTGAAATCGGTGATGACGAACTCACCCTTGGTGAGCTGTTTCACCTGATGTTTGCTGATGGTATAGAGATAGAGGTGATAGTAACCGTCGCGTTGGGCCTTCCAGATGAATTGGTCAGGATTGTTGGGCAGGAAGTAGGCAGGACCCTGGGGTTCCACATATTGCTCGTCGCGATCCTCGAAGATGGTCTGGATGAAGTTGCCGTTGATGGCATCATACTCATTGAACTTCAAGTAGTTCTGTTCGCGGTTGAGCACCCCGATATAAACGCGTTTGTTGTCGGGGTTCCAGGTGATGGCCGTCAGATATTGTTCCACCGGCTCTCCCGTCTTCACCACCACATCTTTTCCAGAAGCGATGTCATACACATGCAGGGTGACTTGATGGGAGGTCATGCCCGCCATTGGGTATTTGATAGGCGTGGTAGTGGCTATGCGCTCGGTGATATCGACCAAGGGATAGTCCGTGACCATGCGTTCGTCCATGGAGTAATAAGCCAGCTTGGAGCCGTCGGGCGACCAGAAGATACCGCCGTCGATGGCAAACTCGTTGCGGTGAACACTTTGGCCAGCCACCACACCTTCAGGATTGTCGGTGATTTGGATTTGACGGTTGCCATCGGCCACATAGAGGTTGTTGCCGATGGTATAGGCGATTCGCATAGACTTGTCATTAATCACCTGGTTCTCAGATTTTTGCGGGAAAGAAGCCATCGGCTCGATTTTCTTGGTCTTCAAATCGAAGCGGTTCAGGTTGATACCGTCCTTACCATGAGCATAAAAGTAGCACTGGTAGTCATTCAACCAAGTCAGTTGAGGCATACGGCGCAAGCTGTCAATGCCCGACTGTTGAGCATAACCGTTGAGTTCATCGAGGGTAAGAAACACTGTCTCATCTTTCTTACCTGGATTCATGGTGACAATCTCATTGCCTTTCACCTTCATCAAGATGTCGGTGTCGCCCACCCATTTCAGTTGACTGGGGCGTTGGACAAAGAGGTTGCGGTTGTTGGAAGAGGCGTCAACCGGAGTGAAAAACTTCTTTTCTTGAGCGGTGGCTGAAAAGGCGATGATCAGCAACATCGCAAAAGCAAGGATGGAAATAGGTTTTTTCATGATAGTTAGATTTGAAATTTGTGGCAAACTTACATAAAAAAACGTTAAAAATACAAATCTCGCTCTCCAGCTTTAATCCGTTCGATACGAGCTTTCAATTCGTCAAGGAACTTAGGATCCACGTTTTTGAAGTTGTTTTCAATGGTTTTCCAGCCTTTGGCAGCGACTTCGGGAGTTGCGTAGTCCACCAAATACTCGGCAAGAGTGAGGATGGCATTGGGTGTGCAGTAACGCTTGATGAAGCCCGGCACACTGAATTCCATGAAGTGTTCGCCCGTGCGACCCAAACGGTAACAAGCGGTGCAGAAGCTCGGGATGAAGTCGTGGTCAAGCAACTTGTCGATGATGTCGCCCAAAGAGCGGTCATCGCCGATCTTGAACTGCTCGCGATGCAGGTTCTGATTCTCTTGTTTATCACTGTTCTTCTCTTCCTCTTCGTGATGGTATTTGTAGTCGCCAATCTGGAGGTTGGTACCACCGTCGATCTGCGAGATGCCGTATTCGATGGCCTTGGCGCGGAAAGCAGCGTCCTCACGGGCGGTGAGGATCATACCCGTGTAAGGTACAGCGAGGCGGAAGATGGCGATGATCTTCTCGAAGGTATCGTCATCGACGAAATACTTCTTGTCGATGTTCAAACCCGAAGCGTCTTTGATGCGAGGGAACGAGATCGTGTGAGGACCCACGTTGAAACAAGCCTCCAGGTGATTGGTGTGACGGATCATGGCCAGCACCTCATAACGCCAATCGTAAAGACCGAAGAGGATGCCAAGTCCATTGTCGTCGATACCTGCCTCTTGGGCGCGGTCCATGGCGGTGAGACGGTAGTTGTAGTCGCCTTTCTTGGTGTTGATAGGATGATAGTCGTTATACACCTCAGGACAGTAGGTCTCCTGGAAGATCTGATAAGTACCGATGCCGGCTTCTTTCACCGTGCGGAAGCCCTCCACATCCAAAGGAGCAGCGTTGATATTGACACGACGAATGCTACCCTTGCCTTTCTTGGTGGCGTAAGTGACCTTCACTGTGTGGGCGATGTACTCAGGGGAATATTTCGGTGACTCGCCATAAACGAGGATGAGGCGCTTCTGTCCGTCGTCCTCCAAGGCCTCCACGTTACGGATCAGTTCCTCATCGGTGAGCGTGGTACGCACCTGGTCCTTATTGGAAGAACGGAAACCACAGTACTTGCAGTTGTTGACACAATAGTTGCCAACATAGAGCGGGGCAAAGAGCACGATGCGGTTGCCATAGATACGGCGTTTCAGCTCACGAGCACCTTCCTTGATCTCTTCCACCAAGGCAGGATCGGTGGTATTTACCAAAACAGCGGTTTCCTCCATTGTCAGACGATTCTTGTCGAGCGACTTCTGGATAATCTCATGCACACGTTCGGGAGTGCTTTTCGTGTTGTTGATGAAGTCCCAAATCTCTTGGGAGTCAATGAATGGACGATTGGGCTCGTCCGGGATTCTGCATTTTTCAGGGTTGAATTTCATAATATTTATTGTTAATCGTCTTTTATTATTTTTTAAATTGTTTTGTTCTCACCTTTCACCTTTCACCTTTCATCTTTCACCTTTCACCTTTCACTTTTCACCTCTCACCTCCCTCGTCGCCCTCTCAAAGGTGCCGGTCATGAAAGCAATAGCCATACCGTAGTTGCTGATGGGGATGCCAGCTTGGACAGCGAGGTTGGTGCGGTTGATCAGCTGCTTGCGAGTAGCCACACAACCTCCACATTGGATGGCCATGGCATATTGATTGATGTTTTCGATCGGTTGAAGTCCAGCCACGTAGTCGAACTGGATGTCTTTCCCAGTAAACTTACGAATCAGAGCGGGCAGCTTCACCCTCCCGATGTCACCACAACTGATTTCGTGCGTACACGATTCCAGCATGAGGATCTTGTCGCCATCGTCGAGTTGTGCCAGATGGGGTGTGCCTTTCAGATAGTTCTCGTAGTCGCCTCGCAATCGGGCCAAGAGGATACTGAAGCTGGTAAGCCGGACCTCTGCAGGAACAATCTTATTCACTATGCCAAACGCTTGCGAGTCGGTCACCACCAAATCAGGATGAGGCATGGTGTCGAAATACTGTTGCAAGTTGGTCTCCTTGAGCACCACGCAGATACAGTCGTTGTCGAGCGCATCACGGATGGCCATCACTTGGGGCAGGATGAGTCGCCCTTCGGGAGCTTCATCGTCAATGGGCGTGACCAGCACCAACACATCGTTGGGCTTGACAAGACCACCCAACATGGAAGCTTTATGGTAAGCACTCTCAGGAATGGCTTTCTTCAATGCTTCGATGATCACCATTGCATCATCTCGTAAAGCACTGAATTCCAATGTTTTAGTAATATATTGATTATCAATAAGTTGTCTAACCGAGGCATCCAGGGGATGTTCATCGGATTTGTTATGGACGACGAGGAAAGGAATAGCGCATTGCTTGAACTGACCGATCAAGGCCTTTTCAGGATCGCCGAACTGATTATCGGTGATGACCAGGATAGCGCAGTCGATTTGTTGCAAAGTCTGATAGGTCTTTTCCACTCGTTTTTTCCCGAGTTCGGAGGTGTCATCGATACCGGCGGTATCGATAAGGACCACGGGGCCGATTCCGAAGATTTCGATGGACTTCTTCACTGGGTCGGTAGTAGTGCCCGCTTGGGCGGAGACAATGGCGATGGATTGTCCCGTCAGCTTATTGATAATGGTACTCTTACCACTATTCGTCCTTCCATAAATACCAATTATTGTCTTCATCCCTCTAAATTCTCAATTCTTAATTGGTAATAGCGCCGATTTCACGTCAATGCCCTCAATACGACCAAGTTGGCCGGTGAGCGAACCAATGCGGTCAGTGGTCCCTTCAAAGACCACGGAAATCAAGCTATACGTTTGTCTTGGGAAGCCTTGGCGGCAGATGATGATGTCGGCATGACGCGACAGCACTTCGTTGAGCTGCGGTGCCGAATGACGGTCACCCACATAGATGATGACAGTTCCGATTCTCTTTTCCATTTGATAATTCCTCCGGATCAGATATGATGTTCATCCGTAGCGGCCTCGACGTCAACCTTGGTCTTCATTTCAGCGTGATACGGTTGCTTATTTTCGGCAGCAAAGATACAAAACAATTTTCTCACATCACTTTATTTCATGACAAATAGTAAAATATTCGTATTTTTGCGTTCATGAAAGTAAAATACATCTTTATTGTTGTTTTGGCCCTGCTTTTCTGCTTGTCTTGCCAGAAGCCCGTGACCTACCCTATTGAGCCGGAGATCACTTATCAAGGACTGTCGTTTCTGATGAATGCCGACAGCACCCTGACTGGCGAGGTGGTCCTCTCCATCGGCTACACCGATGGCGATGGTGACTTGGGTCTTAACGACAGCGACACCCTCTATCCTTTTGGAAACGGGGATCCCAATTATTACAATCTGCTCATCGACTACCTCAAATGGGACGGATCACAATTCGTGGAGACTCCCCTGCTCAGCTGGAATCAACAGACCCAAAGCTACGACACCATTAGCTTCAACGCACGCTTCAAACGCCTGGTTTTCAACGACGAGGAGAAAGCCATCTCAGGCACCTTCGACTATAAGATGATGCTATACAACCCATTATCACCCAACGACACCATCAAGCTGCGTGCCCGCATCGTCGATCGCGCTTTGCACTTCAGCAACACCATTGAAACCGAACGAATCACTTTTAATATGAATTAAACTATCCGCCTCTAACGGACCATAGCTCTAAAGACATGAAAAGATTGTTTTTATTTTTGACCTTGATGATTTCGGGAGTCCTTTTTGCACAGACCCCCGGCGAAAACATCGACGTGAAACATTATGAGATCAACCTTTGGGGATTCGACTTCAGCAACCACACGTTGCAAGGCGAAGCCTTCATCGATTTCCAAACCACAGCCCCCGTCTCCACCGTAGTCTTGGAGCTCAAGCGACTCTCCGTCACCGATGTGGCCAGCGACTACTACAATGTGGAGAGCTTCAGCCAAGAGGGTGACCGCCTCATCGTCAACTTCGATGAAACCATCGATGCTAACGAGAACGTCACTTTGGACGTGCGCTATGGAGGCAACACCTTCAGTGAGACTTGGGGCGGTGTCGAATGGTGGGGTTCCGACTACGTCTATAATCTCGGCGTGGGCTTCGACAGCCAACCTCACAACCTCGGCAAGACCTGGTTCCCTTGCGTCGATGACTTCACCGACAAGGCCACTTATACCCTTTACATCACCGTTGACAACAACAAGAAAGCCATCTGCGGAGGCAATCTCATCAATGTGTTCGACAACGGTGACGGCACCAGCACTTGGTATTGGGAGACACCACAGGAAATCGCCACTTATCATATGTCATTCGCCATCGGCGCATACCAAGTCTGGGAAGACATCTATCATGGCATCGAACGTGACATCCCCGTGGAAGTCTATGCCAAACCCTCTCAGATGGGCAACGTCCCGGGCACCTTCGCCAATGTCAAGACCATTGCTGCGTTTTATGAAGAATGTCTCGGTGCCTATCCCTTCAATAGAATTGGCTACGTCAGCACCAGCAAAGGCTGCATGGAACATATCGACAACATCGCCATGGCCGCCGACATCATCAACGGGAACACCTCACAAGAGGAATATGTAGCCCACGAGCTGTCGCACATGTACTTCGGCAACAAGGTCACCTGCTCCACCGCTGGCGACATGTGGCTCAACGAAGGCTTCGCCCAGTTCTGGGGCCTGTTTTATCGTGTCGGAGTCTATGGCGAGGACAACTTCCAAACCAACATGAGCACCTTGAACCGCACCATCACCGGCTGGTGCCTCAACCATAACAACTGGATTCCCCTGAACAACATGCCTCTCGACATGACTTATGACAGCAAGGCCGTCTATGACCGTGGCGCCGTCATCGTCAACTCCATGATGAATTACATGGGCAGGGATAACTTCCTCGCCGGACTTCGCCATTACCTCGACACCTACGCCTACGAAGCCGCCACCTCCGAACAGCTTCGTGACGCACTTACCGAAGCCACGGGCATCGACATGACTGGATTTTTCGACACCTTTGTCTTCACCGGTGGCATACCCCATTACGCCGTCGGAATCACCGGCATCAACCCCAGCGGAGACCAGTACCTTGTCCGTTTGAAGATGAACTATGAACACATAGGACCCTCACACGTGGGACAGCAAAACCGCATGGAGGTGACCTTTGTGGGCAACAACGGAGAGCTGCACACCGAACTCGTACAATGGGATGGCCTCGAAGAAGAAGTGGCCGTCACCCTCGACTTCGAACCCGAAGCCGTCTTTGCCGACTATTTCAACCACTTCCTGGATGCCAAATACGACCAAAACGTGATGGCTACCGAACCCATGAATTTCTCACTCGAACGTCTCCAAACCAAAGTCATCAGTGTCAGCGACTCGACCTTGTTGCGTGTGGAAGCCCATCCTGTCCGGCCCAGCGACGACCCCGAGATCCCTGGCCTAAACCTCTCCACCACGCACTATTGGAATGTGTTACGCCACGACTTCGGCGAAGCTGATGTCACCGGAATCTTCAGCTTCTCAAGCAGCAATGACAACGACATCATCCAAACCCAAAACGATTCCGCCGTGCTTCTCTATCGCGCCAACGTACTCGACCCATGGCACACCATCCCTTACACCCAAGAAGGGTCATGGAAACTTGGCCGCTTCCATGTCCATGACATGAGAACAGGAGAATATACCATAGCTGCCATCGACAAATCCATCTATGCACTCAATGAAACACCCATGCCAATACAAACACTCTTCCCCAACCCAGCTTCACAACAAGTCACGCTGCAATGGGAAGAAAAATGCGACGGCACCATCAAGGTTTACAACCAACAATTCCAACTCGTCAAAGCTATCCCCTATAGCAATGCCAGTCAGAAAACCATCGACATCAATGGCTTAGCCTCGGGCATCTATTACATCGAAAACAACCAAATCATCCAAAAACTCATCATTAAACAACCATGAAAAGAATCATCGTCATCACCATCATGCTCCTCGCAGCCATAGGCCTCAACTCCTGTGACAAAACCGAGGTAAACGAATGGACCCGCTTCTACGGATATACCAAAAACGATATCGTAGGCCATTATACCCCCAACCCCGATGAGTCAGTGTATCCTGAACTGCCCACCAACGGAGTCCAGGTTTACCGCAATGCAACCATCGACATCACCGACTTGGGCCCAGAACAGAACCTCGTTCAACTCCATATCGTCATCCCCGACGTCATTAACAAGACCTTCTCCGGTGTATTGTATTCCAATGAGAATGAATCCGACCTGGCCTTCCACAACTTCAACAATGAGGATATCCTTATGACGGTTTACAAAAACAAACAAAACCAGGTCCGACTCCATGGCCGCGAACGCCGCTGCGGATCAGATATCAGCGGAGATCTTATCGACTGCGCCCTCCACGGCTTCGATGTCGTCAAAACAAGTAATTCATCAAATAGCAAATAAAATCAACTATGAAAAAAAACCTTACCATCATTATGGCGTTGATGACCCTGAGCCTCTTTGGCTTTGCCCAACGCAACATCGACATGAAACTGGTCAACAAAGCACTCAACCCACAACAATTGCGCTCCACTCGTAACGACATCGCTCCTTCAAGGATTATGTACAACGTTGTCGATGGCGAAGTTCTCTTAAGCTATAGCCAGTCCTATTCATACGATCAATACGAATATTTCTTGACCCAGATCGAGACCCAATTCCAAGACTTGGGAGTATGGTATCCGGCAAGCTTGACGACCTATGAGTACGACTTCAACCTCATGCCTATCCAAATCCTGAAACAACGCATGGATGGCGACTGGGTGAACGACGAGATGAACACCATCACCTATAACGGCGACGACTTCATGCCATTGATTGGAGAAGAACTCTTCCAACGCTGGGAAAACAACCAATGGGTCAACGTCAGCAAGAACATCTACACCTACGAACCTGAATTGACCATCTTGGTCAGAGACTGGAATGGTACCACGTTTGAGAACCATTATCTCTACACCATTACCGAGGAATTCGATGCCAAATCCATCCTGTTCCAATACTGGAATGGAGGAGCCTGGCAAAACCAGGAGAAGATGGATATCACCTACAACGATAACCAAGAAATCGCCATGAGCATCACCCAAGAATGGGTCAACCAAGCCTGGAGCAATGCAGAGAAAGTGGAGTATTTCTATGATGCACCCTATAAACTCGGGAAAGTGACCAAAACACGCTGGGTGAACAACGAGTGGGCTTCCAACAAGGTCAAGACCATCGACTACGAATATACTTGGATGGGTTCGAAACATGCCATCGTGGAATCGAACTATGGCGATTGGGAAGAACAGAACACCGACATTGAGTTGTTCTACAACGAAGGAGAGTCGATCACTTTAGAAAACGTTCATGAAGTAGAGGCCGAATATATCGATGTCACCAACGTGAACGAACATCCTGCAACAAACGCTGTCGTTATCGCCCCAAATCCTGCTTCGGATCGTCTCGAGGTGAGCGCTGAGCATTTCATCAACGCTGAGGTTTACACCCTCACCGGACAGCGGGTGATGGAAAGCCAATCTCCCATCATCAGCCTCAAAGGCTTGGCATCAGGCACCTATTTCATTAAGGTGTATCAAGAAAACCATGCCGTGAACGTTCAGAAGTTCGTGGTGAGATAACCGCCCTTAACGATCTTCTTAACCAACACACCTTTATTTGTTGTGATTCTCAACAGATAGACACCTGGAATCAAGCCCTCCAAGCTTCCATGGCCATCTGCGCCAATGGTTTTTGCCAACTTTCCATCAAGGGAGAGGACGGCTGCTTCTGTCATTTCTTCACATAGGACGGTAAACCGATCATTTGTGGGATTGGGATAAACCTCAGCATGGGCTAATTCAGCCTCCGGCACTTTGTCCCAAGTGGGCACTTGCTGTATGGCAGCCAAAGCATCGATACGTCCAACCCCCGTGACGTTACTCTTAGTTTCGGTCAGCTTGACGGAAGTCTCCTCAAGGATACGACAAATGTCGGCAGGCAACAAATCAGGATTCTTGTTGAGCATCAAGGCAACAACGCCAGCCAAGCATGGTGTTGCTTGTGAAGTGCCGTCCATGTCACAATAACCATCGGTGGTTTGATAGTCCAACGACTTGATGCCCACACCAGGAGCACAGAGGTCGGGACGAATCAATCCTATGCCAGGTTCATAAGGATAATCGCCAAACTCCGTGTTGGTCCATGTAACAGGACCTTGGGAGGAAAAATAAGCAGCCACATCGCTGTTATTGACAGCACCCACGGCGATGACGCAACTCAGCTCTCCAGGATTCTCCAGCTGATCAGGATCAAGGTAGGGAGGAGGACAGCTGGCGGGAACGCGGATGTTATTGGGGATAGGGCAATAAAACTGGATATGGCCTTCGTTGCCTGCACATACAGCAGCAACAATGCCTGCATCCATGACAGAGATGCAGCTACGACGCAACAGCTCTCGATCAGGGATCTCCGAGTTGACCATGCCCAACGACATGCTGATGAGGTCGCAACCATGTTCAACACTCCACTCCATTCCCCCTGCGATGTTGACGGCTCCACCAAAGCCTTCTGCGTCGATGCTCTTGACACACATCAAGGTGGCCTCCGGAGCCATGCCAGTCAAGGAACCCGCCGTGCCATCGCCCAACACAGTGCCGGCACAATGAGTGCCATGACCTTTATCGTCCATCGGGTCGTCATCGCCATTGACGACATCGTAGCCATGATGCGGGAAGGCTTCACCACCATCCCAAAGATGATCCGACACATCAAGGTGATTGTAGTTGACACCTGAATCAACAACCGCCACCACCACGCCTTCACCACGATAGCCCAGTTCCCAAACCTTATCGGCATTCACTTGATAGATGCCGGGAACAGTCTCCCGATTTGAAGAAACAGGTCGTGAAGGCTCTGTTTCTGGAATCAGGTTCTCCTTGTGATCGAACCCGATCATGGCAATGTCCGAACGCTTTGACAAGTCGAAAATCACATCCTTGGTAGCGGCAAAAAAGAGTGCATTAGCCGACCATAAGGTTTGGGGACCGGAAACCAAATCGCACCTTTCCAGTTCGGCTAGGGTCTGTTTCAAGTCGTATTGTGAAGCTTCGGCATAGTTCTTCAACTCGCTGACAACCAAATCACGCCGCTCAGCACGACTACGGCAGTATCCTGCACGAAGATCCAACAACATGCGATCATATTGAGATTTCATCAGTACTACAACCCCTATCTTCTCGTCATCGCTACAACGCTCCATTTCCTTTTCCAAACGAAGGTCAACAAGCGCTTGGGATTGACCATAAAAAGCAACAAACAAGAAAAAGACCAAAAAAGTGATTTTCTTCATAACTATTTGATTTTTAGTATTTTATGATAACTTACAGTATTTTCTTTCATTATTTGAAGAACATAGATACCAGCTTTAAGACCTAGGATCTGTTCGGTATCGTTGGTCGTTTCCAAATGTTGAACCAGCTTACCGTCAAGTGAAAACACATTGATTTCCTTCAAGCCTTGGCAGGTCACGGTAAAGTCGCCAATGCTGGGATTGGGGTAAACGAGCATTTCCTGTTGCTGATCGTTTACGGCATCGTAGTCTATGGCTTGGACAGCCGCCCAAGCGTCGAGCAGTCCCGATCCGAAGTCGTTGCTTTTGTGTTCCGAGAGTTTCACGGCAGTGCATTCCAGCACTTCGTCGATAATCTCCGGGGTGAGTTCCTTGTTTTTGGAAAGCATCAGAGCGATGGTGCCTGTCACCAAGGGCGTAGCCATGGAGGTGCCGTCCAAAAAGGCATAGCCAGTGGGTGAATTGTAATCTAACGACTTGATCTGGACCCCAGGGGCACAGAGATCGGGGCGGATGAGCCCTATTTCATTGGTACTGTCAGATGCATATGGATAGTCGTCAAAATCCGGCACGTCAGTCCATTGCGAGGGCCCTTCGGAGGAGAATCCTGCAATCGTGTTATCATCATTCAATGCACCCACACTAATCACGCAGCTCCGACCACCAGGGTTGACCATTTGGTCTTCATGAAGATAGGGTGGTGGACATTGGGCAGGAAGGGTGATGTTGTTTGGAATAGGGATCAGGTATTGGATTTGTCGCACATTGCCTGCACTCACGCCAGCCACAAGACCTGCAGCCAGCGTATTCTCACAGGCCTTGCGCGACATCAGTTTTTGGGCTTCATTGGGTAGCGGACGACCCAGCGACATGTTCAGCACATCAGCACCATGCTCCACTGCAAATTGCATGGCGGCAATGTAATCAGTCTCCTCACAGGTATTGTCATCATGAAAAACTTTAAGCACCATAATGGTGGCACCCGGTGCAATGCCAGTCTGGGTTCCAGAGACACCCGTGCCACAAAGGATACCGGCCACATGTGTGCCATGCCCCAATGCATCGAAGGGGTTGTCGTTATGATAGGCAAAATCGTAACCATGATGAGGATATTCCGGACCCCCATCCCACAAACGCCCTTCCAAATCGGCATGGTCCAATCGAACACCTGTGTCGATAAGCGCAATCAAAACACCCTGCCCTGTATAGCCTTGCTCCCATACCTCAGGCGCTTTGACTTGCAACAGGTTCGGAGTAATCTCCCGTGATGATCCTTTTGGCGCTGGAATGAGCTCATATTCACTGATCATCGGGACACGATCAACGTAATAAATCGTCATGATGTCGCCTCGGTTGGCCAAGTCGTTGATAGCTTGCTTATTTGCCAAACAACTGATTGAGTTTACAATCCATAATGGACGGATGTCTTCCACCATGCCAACCATTTCCATGGCTTTCAATTGATTCAACAACTCAGCTTGTGAGGCCTCCGCTTGTTGCTTCAAAGTCGCTACGACATAGTCGCGTCGTTCTCGTTTCGCACCAAAAAAGCCAGCTTCCTTCTCAAGTCTCACAAAATCAGATTGTTCTGTCATCAAGATGTTGACTTTGATCTTCTCATCATCCCCCCGTTTGTTCATCTCGCTACGAAGAGAAGGATCGATGATGGGCATAGAGGCATGACCGGAGACTCCGAAAACCACCATACATAGCAAAACGACTATTCTTATTGTATTCATGCTAGTTTTCATATTCAGATTCTGTATTAAAACTTTAGGTGTAAAATTAGAAAAAAAATAACATGTGGTACGTTTTTTATCCATCGTTATTTTTTTGACTATTTTTGCACCTAATTATATCTGCTAAACAACGATAACAAATAGTTAAATGACTAATTCTATGAAAAGACTGTTTTTACTTGCATCTTTGCTTGTCTTGACAAGCGTGATGTTAGCTAGACCTGTTGGGCAGCAAAAGGCCCTACAGATCGGTGAGCGTTTTTTGATGACTACCACATTGGGTCAACAACGCAGCTCCATTGACCTTCAATTGGTTTATACCTCAGCCACACGCGAAGCGGTTGACTATTATGTGTTCAACGTCAGAGGCGAACAAGGTTTCGTGATTGTCGCCGGCGACGACCGTGTGAAGCCCATCTTGGCCTACGCTACCTCAGGTGCTTACAATCCAGAAGATGTAGCCGAGGGTTTCGCTTACAAACTGGCCACTTTTACAGAGGAAATCCATTACATCCGTGAGCATCAACTGGCCGCCACGCCTGACATTGTTGCAGAGTGGAAGGCAGTGATGGCCAACGGCCAAATCGGGCAAGGACGTAATGCTCGTGCCGTGGTGGGCCCCTTGTGCCTGACTACATGGAACCAAAACTATCCCTATAGCAGCCAATGCCCCGAAGATGAAGAAGGTAGCGGAGGCCATGTCTATGCAGGCTGCGTCGCCACAGCCATGGGACAGGTGATGAAATACTTCGATTATCCGGAACGCGGCTCGGGATCACACACCTACTACCCCGATGGCTATACTCAACAAACCGCCAACTTCGGTGAAACCGACTATCACTTTGAGCTGATGCCCTTGGATGTCGATTCCACCAGCACCGAGGAAGAATACTTCTACATCGCTCAGTTCCTGCATCATTGCGGCATTGCCGTAGATATGCAATACAGCGGCCATGGCAGCGGTGCCTATTCCATGGATGTGCCTCCCGCGTTACGAAATTACTTTGGCTACACCTGTGATGACGATGTCGTCTTGGGCTATTGGGGTTGGAATTTCTATACCAACGAACAATGGGCCCAGATGATGAAAGATGGTGGCTTGGATGAACACTTGCCTTTGTATTATAGCGGTGCCGACGATAATGGCGCAGGTGGCCATGCTTTCGTGTGCGACGGCTATGACGAAAACGATTATTTCCACTACAACTGGGGCTGGAGTGGCCGCGATGATGCCTGGTGCCCCATCGGCGCCCTCAACACCACGAAATATGCCTTCAACGACCAAAACAGTTTCATCGGTCATATCCTTCCCCAAAACTCAACCTATTACCAGCGTGCCGACAGTGTAGCCGACTTCTCTGTGGTGGAAAACGCACGTTTCGACGGTGTCCTGCTCAGCTGGACCAACCCCACGCTTAATCTCAACGGAGGCGAGCTGACTTCCATCAACTCGATAACCATCCGCCGCGATAACCAAGTGATCGCCACCCTCGATAATGTTCAAGCGGGAGCCCAAATGACTTATGAGGACAACGACCTCGAACCCGGTCTCTACAAATACTCCATCAGCGTGACCAATGAGGCAGGCATCAGCCGCAACGTACATCGCACCGTCCTGGTGGGTGAGAAATGCGAAGTCATCTTCGTGCTTCATGATGATGCAGGCAACGGCTGGAAAGGCGCTGCTATCAGCGTCACCGACGAGAACGGACAGCGTATTGCAATCATTACCATGGATGAAGGCTCGGAACAGACAATCACCTTACCCTTGCTGAAACAAAACCTGAACTTCATCTGGAACCATGGTTGGTATCACAACACAGAAGAATACGACACCGACTACGAATGCTCCTTCTCCATCATGGATGCACAGGGCTATGAACTTTATGCCTCTGCCGAGCTCGAAGACGGTATCTTCATGACCTACGACAACAACTGCGAGTTCGGACCGCTGACCTGCTATCCCGTCCAAAACTTGCAAGGCGAATACCAATGGCATGAGAACGACGACTTCGGTGCCTACATCAGCTGGGACAAACCCGATGTAACTTCAGGACTCGATCATTTCAGAATAATCCGTACCACCGGTGCTTATAAAGACGAAGAGTTAATCGCCGAGATTCCTTATCAGGGACAGAACAGTTTTGAGTATTTCGACAACACCTATGGTGTCATCAATCAAGACGATGTGTATTATTCCGTCAATTGCATCTTTATTCGTGGTGAGGAGCAATGCGAATCGGAGTACCGTGAAGTGCTGATCTCCATCACCGACCTGAAAGAACAGGAAGAGAAGCTGAACATTTATCCTAACCCCACCAAAGGCTTGGTGAACATTGAGAGCGCGGGAACGATGCAAATCATGGTGTCCAACATGTTGGGGCAGAAAGTGCTTGAAGCCGAGGCTGAGGGTAATTGCTCCATCGATTTGAGCCGTTTCGGTCAGGGCATCTATCTGCTCCGCGTTGAAACTTCCAAGGGTTCCTTGCTCAGGAAAATCGTAGTGAAATAAACATTTTTCCTCCTTAGGTGGATATAGAAAAACCCCGAAAGCAATATGCTTTCGGGGTTTTTCTTTTTCACCTCAAGAAGGTTTACATCATGAGGAATGACATCATCACACCAGCTGCGACAGCCGATCCGATAACGCCTGAGACGTTCGGAGCCATGGCGTGCATGAGCAGGTGGTTCGATGGATCGTACTTCTGACCTTCCACCTCGACAACACGTGCGCTGTCCGGCACAGCCGAAACACCAGCGGCACCAATCATCGGGTTGATCTTCTCCTTGAGGAAGACATTCATCAACTTGGCACCCAGCAAACCGCCTGCCGTAGCCACGGCAAACGAACAAGCACCAAGGACGAATATCTTGATGGAACTGGAGGTCAAGAACACCGAAGCTTGGGTGGAGGCACCCACGGTGAGACCCAAGATGATGGTCACAATGTCAATCAACGGGTTGGCAGCCGTGTTCTGCAAACGCTTCACGACACCCGACTCCTTGATGATGTTACCGAAGAACAACATACCCAACAGCGGCAAGGCCGTGGGGCTGATGAAGGTCGTCAGAATGAGGCCGACAATGGGGAACATGATCTTCTCGGTCTTGTTGACCATACGAGGAGCTTTCATCTTGATCAAACGTTCTTTCTTCGAAGTCAGCAAACGGATAATAGGCGGTTGAATCACCGGCACCAAAGCCATGTAGGAATAGGCTGCGATGGCGATAGGTCCGATGAGGTTTCGTGTGCCGTTGGTTCCGTTGGCCAAACGTGAAGAAAGGAAGATGGCGGTAGGACCGTCAGCACCACCGATGATGCCGATGGCACCAGCCTCACGCAAGTTGAAGCCGAGGTACAAAGCACCGATGAAGGTGAGGAACACGCCGAGCTGAGCGGCGGCACCGAGGACCATCAGCTTGGGGTTGGCGATGAGCGACGAGAAGTCGGTCATGGCACCGATGCCCAAGAAAATCAATGGTGGATAAACACCTGAAGTCACACCAAAATACAGGTAGTTAAGCACACTGCCTTTTTGGTAGAGACCCGTCTGGAGGTTCAACTCGCCATTTTGGAACACGCTGGTCATCAGACCCTTCACGCTTTCAATGTCATGATTGGACAGACCAAAGTCAGACATGTTAAGATGTTCGACTGACTTGATGGCCTCACTGAGTACCATGTGCTTGTCGCCAGGGTTATCGCCAAAGACACTCACCAACAAAGCTTTTGCAGTGTTCATGTCCATGTTCAGCGTGCCCGCATCCATCATGGCCTGCAGGTTGGCAATACCTTCTGCCAGGCTGATACCATAGCCCTGGAAGAAGGGGATGTTGCCAATGATGATACCCGTCCCGATAGGGATGAGCAGCATCGGTTCGAACTCAAAGCGCACGGCGAGGAAGATGAAGAGGATACCCACGAAGATCATGATGATGTTTCCGATCTTGCAGTTTCTGAAGCCGGTGAGGGTCCAGAACTTAAGCAAGCCGTCCTTCAGCTGGGCATGGCTCGACATGTCTTGTTCAGGGGCGTTGATCACCTGCACGGGTTCTTGTTCTTCCACCATGCTGTCGGCGACCTCAGCCAGCTGGGCGTTGCTCTCGTCAACGCTCATCTCGGTGACCGTCTCCGTCTGCTCCGTCAAGTCGCTTATCCTGGTAGCGAAGGTCGGGTTGTTGACCACCGCCATGTTCAGCAGGAATAAGACGACCAACGACGCAAGGATGACGACTGGTCTTCTATAAATGCTTTTCTTTCCCAACATGGCCTTATCCAATTACGATTAATACATCACCTTGGAGCACATTGTCGCCTTGGCGGCAGTTGACGGCGGTAATGGTACCGTCGGTCTCGGCCAGCAGGTTGTTTTCCATCTTCATGGCTTCGTACATCAGCAGCTTGTCGCCTTTACTGACGGTGTCGCCTTGTTTGACGAAGATCTGCATGATGGTGCCTGGAAGCGGGGCGGCCATCTTGTAACCTGCGCCACCGACAGCGGCAGCAGGTTTCGGAGCGGCACTCTGGCTCTGCGTCGCAGCAGGCTTGGCAGCAGGACGAGCCACAGGAGCGACCACCGGAGCGGCCTGTTCTTCCATCTCCACTTTATATTCCGTCCCGTTCACATTGACCGTGGCGAGGTTGCCCTCAATGTTCTGGACTTCCACTTCGTATGGTTTACCACTAATGGTGAATTTGAATTTTTTCATTGCTTCTAAAGATTAACGTTTCCAGTGTCTAACTCCGTAATTTTTGTCGTTCCAAGAAGTGTTCCTTCTTTCAATGGTGATCACATTGCTCTCTTCATCGTGAAGATTGGTAGAGAGATACAAAGCCATGCCGATGGCGGTAAGCACCTCGTTCGGGATCTCACCCTCGGCAGCCTTTACCGTTGGCTTGTCTTTCGGTTTCTCAATCACCTTGGGGGTGTTCTTCTTCTCGTCTTTCTTCATGAAATAGGCAGCGACGCCACGGAAGATGTACGAGAGGATGAAAAGGGCAATGATGACGATGAGAAATCCCGCAATGGTGACGATCCAGCCTTTGGTATAGACCCAAGGCTCGTGCGCCAGTAATACTTGTATGTGTAACAGGTTCATCACTTCAAAGATTTACGGTTACAGCGGGATGTTCGAATGTTTCTTCTCGGGGTTGGCGAGGCGCTTCGTCTCAAGGGTGCGCAGGGCACGGATGACACGGAAACGGGTGTTGCGCGGTTCGATGACGTCGTCGATATAGCCGAACTTGGCAGCCTCGTATGGGTTGGCGAACTTCTTGGTGTATTCATCCACCTTCTTGGCAACAAACTCGGCACGTTCTTCTGGGTTCTCGATCTCGGAGATCTTCTTGCCATCAAGCACCTCAACGGCACCGCTGGCACCCATGACGGCGATTTCGGCGGTCGGCCAAGCATAGTTGACGTCGTTGCGCAGCTGCTTGCAACCCATCACGAGGTGAGAACCGCCGTAGGACTTACGCAGGGTGACGGTGACCTTCGGAACGGTCGATTCGCCATAGGCGTAAAGCAACTTGGCGCCATGGACGATGATACCGTTGTACTCTTGACCCGTGCCAGGCAGGAAGCCAGGGACATCGACCAAGGTCACGATCGGGATGTTGAAGGCGTCGCAGAAACGGACGAAACGAGCGCCCTTACGGGAAGCGTCGCAGTCGAGCACACCGGCGAAGAAAGCCGGGTTGTTGGCCACGATACCGACCGGCATGCCGTCGAAACGGGCAAAACCGACGATGATGTTCTTCGCATAATTCTTGTGAATCTCAAGGAAGTCGCCGTTGTCAACGATGGCAGTGATGATGTCACCCACGTTGTAAGGCTTGTTCGGGTTGTCAGGGATGATCTGGTTGAGCGCATCCTCCATACGGTCCACGGGGTCATTGCATTCAACAATCGGAGGATTCTCCATGTTGTTTTGAGGGATGAAGGAGATAAGGCGACGGATGATGGCCAGACCTTCTTCTTCGCTTTCGGCGGCAAAATGAGCCACACCTGACTTCTGTGAGTGGATACGAGCACCACCGAGGTCGTCGGTGCTGACATCTTCACCAATGACGGTCTTAACGACTTTCGGGCCAGTGAGGAACATGTAGCTGCCCGCATTGGTCATGATGATGAAGTCGGTAAGCGCAGGAGAATACACGGCACCACCGGCGCAAGGACCGAAAATAGCCGAGATTTGGGGGATGACACCTGAAGCATTGATGTTGCGTTGGAAGATCTCAGCGTAACCGGCGAGGGAGCGGGAACCCTCCTGGATACGGGCACCGCCTGAGTCGCAGATGCCGATGACAGGAGCGCCGACCTTCATGGCCTGGTCCATCACCTTACAGATCTTCAGCGACATGGTCTCACTCAAAGCACCACCGAACACGGTGAAGTCCTGAGCGTAAACATAAACGACACGGCCGTCGATGGTACCATGACCTGTGACGACACCGTCGCCGAGATACTGCTGCTTGTCGAGACCAAAATCGACAGTGCGATGGGTCACGAACATGTCAGTCTCTTCGAAGCTGCCTTCGTCGAGCAGGATGGCGATACGCTCACGTGCCGTCATCTTGCCTTTGGCATGTTGGGAGTCGATGCGCTTCTGGCCGCCACCGAGACGGGCCTCACCGCGCTTTTCCAGCAATTCCTGGATTTTCTGTTCTATTAACATGATCTATGGTTTATTTGTTTTTGTTTTCGCAAAGTTCAGTCAACACACCAAACGTGGATTTTGGGTGTAAGAAGGCGATGCTGAGGCCTTCAGCGCCACCACGAGGAGCCTGGTCGATGAGACGGATGCCCAGTTCCTTGGCTTCTTCAAGATGACCTTCGATGTTCTCCACTGCAAAAGCGATGTGGTGCATGCCGCCACGGCCGTTGTTGTTCGCAATGAATTTGGCGATGGTGCTCTCTTCGCTGGTGGGTTCCAGCAACTCAATCTTGGTCTGACCGCAACGCAAGAATGCAGTCTTCACTTTCTGATCGGCAACTTCTTCGATAGCATAGCATTTGGTGCCAAGCAAAGTCTCGAAGAACGGAATGGAATCTTCCAAACTGGTGACAGCAATTCCGATGTGTTCAATGTGGGTAGGATTCATGATTTATTCGAATAAATTAAATTAAAAAATACGTATTTTAGAAATCGGTGCAAAGGTACGATAAAAAATTGGGGTTTCCAATATGAAAATCATACTTTATAAAAAACAACGAAGGGTGGCTTGTTAGCCACCCTTCGTTAATTGCTTTTGTTTATTCTGACTCATCTTGCTTCCATGCAACTTATTTATGGACTTTGCGGATAAACTCCTCAACCTCAGGCACTCCGCCCTGATATACGAGGTAGCCGTTGTAAGGCTCGCGAGGCGTAATCTCGCTGTTGATCGGGGTGAGCATGATCTTCTTGACCTCTTCCCTATCCTGGGTCTGGCCCAAAGCCCATCCCAACTTGATGTAAGCAGTCTCAGCAAGCATGTTGCCTGCCGGGATGATGCCACGGTTCATCAAGTCGCGACCCGTATCATAGACGAACATGTGTGCATAGCCCCAAACGGTTTGCACCGTCATGTACTGGTGGACGCCTTTTTCGGTGGCACGTTGGATGGAATCGAACATACCGCGGTTGACGTGACCCAGTCCAGTGCCGTCCCAAATGATACCCTTGTATCCATTGTCAACCAAAGCGTCGAGCACATCGGGTTTCATACCAGGATAGTAGTAAAGGATGGCCACACGGTCGTCGAAAGTGGGGATGATCTTCACGTCGCGGTCAGCGCGGCGATGGTTGTACTCGTCCTTGATGGGCACCACGCCACGTTTGCGATCCACGGTAGCCACTGGCGTGTCACCGATGGTACGGAAGGTGGAACGGTAACTGGAGTGCATCTTACGCACACGAGTGCCACGGTGCAGGAAGCCATATTCATCAGAGGTGGGACCAAACATGCAAACCATCACCTCGGCAACATCACCGTGACCGGCAGCAGTCATGGCGTGCATCAGGTTCAAGGCGGCATCTGACGACGGACGGTCTGACGAACGCTGTGAGCCGACTAAGACAATCGGAACAGGGAGGTTCTGGCACATGAAAGTCAAGGCAGCGGCAGTGTGGGCCAGGGTATCAGTGCCGTGGCCGATGACAATGCCGTCGATGCCGTTCCGGATCTCCTCACCAATCTTCTTGGCCAAGGCGATGTACTCCTTAGGCAACATGTTCTCGGAGAACACGGCAAACACCTTCTCGGTGTCGAGGTTGCAGATGTCGGCCAACTCCGGCACAGCACCGTAGAGCTCGCCAGGCGAGAAGGCAGGAATCACAGCACCCGTGCGGTAGTCCAAACGCGAGGCGATGGTTCCACCCGTACCCAACAACTTCACGTGAGGAAGTCCCTCAGTATAGGGGAATTCCTTCTCCGGGATGTGGTAGTTAGCCTTCTTGTAGTCGGTCTCGACCATACCAGTGATGGTGCTGATATCGACACCGATGTTGTAACCCGTGTTAACCTTCATCACGATATGCTGATCGTCCTGGAAGGCGGCACGTGGCAGAATCGTGCCTTTGAAAAGCCCGCCCGTAGTCTGGCATTCGGCCTGACTCCACACGCGGCAGTTATATTTCTTGAGCACCTCCAACGAAGCACCCCAATATCCTTGGAAAAAATCTTCAGCCATGTTCTTCTTATTTGATCGTGTTAGCTAATTCTTTCAATTCGATGTTACCCACAGCTTCTTTCATCTGACCCATGATCCAGTTGCGCTTGTTGACAGCGGCATGGAACTTCTTGTTGGGGATGTAAGCAGTCATGAGTTTATCAAGTTTTTTGTTGATGGTCTCTTCGGAAGCCCGGCGGAATCCAATCTTGCGAAGCACCTCTTTCATGTCGAGGCCGGCATCCTCCACCAAGGTCGGAGCCATATTCCATGCAAGACGGTAGTTGAGCTTCTCTTTCTTGAGGAAGGCAAACAACTTGTAAAGCGTGTCGTATCCGAACTTACTATTCGGGTTCTTGCACAACAGGTTCTTAAGACGCATCCCCACGAAGCAGCCTATCAAACGGCCATCCACGCCAAGCTTCTCCACAATGTCGTTCATCGTCGGGAACCAGTTCTTGGCAAAGATATACGTGAAGCAGTCTTGTGGGACGTTCCAATCCATCAGTTTGTAATAACGATCGATAATCTCCGAGGGGATTTCCTTCTTCATGGCTTCAATCTCCTTGGGGTCAAGCGGAATAGGAGCCGAGTCGGTGTCGGGATACATACGGTCGGCACCCGGGAGCACACGCTCGAAGATGGTGATGCCGTTGCAGATCGCCTTACGGGTCTCTTTCGGCACTCCATCGAAGGCCATGAGGCAACGTTCTTCGATAGTTTCGATGGCGGTAGGCATGTCATTCTTGGGACCCCAGATGAGGATCAAGGCATCCTTGTCAGTGGCATGGACTTTCTTACCCAACTTATGCCAAACGGAAGGTTCAAGCACAGGCTCCAGCATCTCATCATGAAGCATGTTGGGACGTTCGAGACAAGCGATGACTTTCAAACGGTCGGCAATCTCGTCGGCAAACATCTTACCCGGTTGGGTGAAGTGCGAAAGCACCCCGCGGAATCCAGGCAGACGGACAATCTTCAAAGCCCCATCGGCAGCTTTGGCGTCGCATATCGGAGCATAGTCGGTCTTAAAGCCCACATCGGCGACTTCGACTTTCCAACCATTCTTCTTCAGCTCTTTGTTCAGGCGTTCCTGAAGTTGAACCAACGACCATTGGCGGAAGCACTCATTGTGTGACAGCTCGGGGATCCACTTGGCATGCTGGACGCCCTTGAGCTCGACACGGGTACCGCCCTTGCAGCTCACGTTGACATCTTGACGTCCAGCGCCCATGCCCGTGCGGACCAAGCCCGTGGAACGGCCAAGGAAACGGATGTATTCGCAGGTCTCCTTCAGCTCGTCGGGATTCACACAGTCGGGATAGGTGACGGTCTCGATCAAAGGCATGCCCAGACGGTCGGTCTGATAGATGCGGCGGTGACCGATGTCAGAAATCTCACGGCAGGCATCTTCCTCGATGCTCAGCTGGATGAGACGGATGTTCTTCTTCGGCATCTTCAACAGACCCTCCACGCCGACGATGGCCGTACGTTGGAAGCCCGTCGGGATGGAACCGTCGAGATATTGCTTACGGGTGATATGAACCTCACCCACGATGTTGAGGTTGGAACGCAACGAGATGATGATGGCGTTGTGCAAAGCCTCCTTGTTGATGGGGAACGGCGGAGTGTCGTCGATGTCGTAGGTACATGCCGTATGGTTATTGATACGATAGACGATCTCTTTCTTGGTCTTGAATTCCATGAGGGCAGTACCGTCATATTCACCCAGCTCTGAAAGGGTCGGACGCATGTGGCGGATCAGCTCGGCGTCGTAATCGTCAAACTTATTCAATCTTCCTGCGGGACAATGGCAAAACAGCTTCTCTTTGGTCTTGATCTGCTGATGCACTTCCAACCCCGACATGAAACCAATACGGTCATAATCGGCCTGAGTGGCTTTTTTGCGCTCAACATAACCGGCCTGTTGCATGGTCAGCTCATAGTTGGCGCGTGGATCAAAAGTATTACTCATGTTTATTTTGTATTAATTCTTCATTTTTTTCATTTCAATTCAAAAACGAATCGGCTAAAATACAAAAAAAATGAATTAGTATTTTAAAAAAATCATTTTTCGAAAGTGAAGCTAACGAATAAAATATGTTATCCTCTACGAAACAAAAAAAACGTACCTTTGGAGTTTCAAACACAAAGTCATTTTATTCAATAGAGTATGGAAGACAACTACCAACTCATAACGAAGACCGTGGCCGGACTCGAAGACGTGCTGGCCGCTGAAATCAAGAATCTGGGAGCCAAGAATGTGAGGGTGATGCACCGCGCGGTCATCTGCGAAGGCAACAAAGAGATGATGTACCGCCTCAACTATTGTGTGCGCACCGGTCTGAAAGTGTTGAAGCCTTTCAAGACCTTCTTTGCCAAAAACCCTGACGAACTCTACAAGAGAGCCCAGGAAATCCAATGGTGGGACCTGCTTCGCACCGATCAGACCTTTTGTGTCGATGCCGTGACGAGTGGCCGTTTCTTTACCCATTCACAATACGCCGCCCTGAAACTCAAGGATGCCATCGTTGATCAGTTCCGTGAGGAGATGGGACCGCGTCCGAGCATCAACACCCTCAACCCCGATTTGCGCATCAACCTGCACATTCGCGAGGACAAGGTGCAGATCCTCTTCGACAGCTCCAACGAGAGCCTGCATCACCGAGGCTACCGTAAACAAGTCGATAAAGCTCCGATGAACGAAGTGCTGGCCGCAGGCCTGATCCAACTCTCAGGTTGGAAGGCCGACTGCAATTTCCTCGACTGCATGTGTGGCTCGGGCACCCTGCCCATTGAAGCGGCCATGTTCGCCATGAAGATTCCCGCAGGCTACTACCGTAAGCAATGGGGCTTCATGAAATGGGATGACTGGGATCCTGAGCTATGGCAACGCGTCAAAGACGAGGCAGACAGCCAAATCTGCGAGTTCGAGCACGAGATCTGGGCCTCCGACCGGTCACCAAAAGCTGTCACCATCGCACAAGGCAACATCGACAACGCCCGGCTTCAACGCGATATCCACCTGATGAAGAAAAACATGGAAGACCTCACCCCACCAGAAGAAGGCGGCATCGTCATCATCAACCCGCCCTATGGCGACCGACTGGAAGAGGATGACATCGACCAAGTCTATGAAAACATAGGCAACACACTGAAACACAACTTCAAGGGATATCAATGCTGGCTCATCACCGACGACGCCGTAGCCTTGAAACATGTGGGACTCAAACCCTCAGCAAAGATTCCCGTATGGAACGGTCCGCTGGAATGCCGGTTTGTCTGTTTCGATATTTTTGAAGGATCGTTAAAAGATAAAAAAGCACAGGAAAATCAATAAGCCCTACTGTTCCCGGAACCCCCAAGGCAAGGAGAACAGGTCGTATTTGGCCCTTGATGTCAACTCAACTTTGTGCTTCACAAAAACTCGCGACGACAAGAAACCACAACCGCCCTTGATATTAGTGTATTCATTTGAGAGACTAAGCCCACCCTGCATCGTCTGAAGATACTGGGAATAGTTGTAAAAGTCTTTTCCTGCTGCCGATATATAGATGTAAAAATCACCTATATACCGAACCACGTTGGGATGGTTCGCGTCCCAAACAGTGTCATTCCCGATGGCTTGTTTCATTTTATCGAACAACGCATTCACTGAATAGGATAAACCGTATAAGTTATCAAGATCTCCAATTTTCTCATAAGCACCGATGGGACGGCTACCGTATGACCACGACACTTGCTTTTGTGTCAGAGGTTGCCCATCATGTCCTTCCCAATAGTTGAATTGCATTCCTATCTCATAAAGAACGGCCTCTTCCGTGGAAGTGAACATGATTCTCGAATGCCTATCGCTCGGGAATGATTCAAAATGAATCAGAACCTGACCTAAAAAGATATCTCCTTCGATAACATCTAACTCAGAAGTGACCCTTTCGCCGTCAGGCTTGACCACTGTGAGCTTGTAACGGTACTTATCATTGTTTTGGGTGGTGTTGAAATGCTCCGTCGTGTAATACAGTTTTTGGTGAGGAGCGTAAAACAAGCCTTCTTTCTTATTGTGGATGGTCAGGGTGTCGAGTTGAAACCGGCGTCCTGTTGGCTCGAAAGGTTGACCCGAACTGCTTTTCAGTTCTTCGAAGAAGACATCGAGTTTGTCCGGATAGTTGCTTGAGTCAGCAATAGCCGCCACTTCAATGGCGTTGATGTGTTCATCATTGGTCCCGCAAAACGTTCTCGTGATCTTGATATAGTTCGTGTCGGCTTTTTGATTGATAAATCCATAAACAACGGGGATGGATTGGTAGTCGGCATAGAGATCAACATCGGTACTGCAAGCCTGAAATAGAGAGGCAAGGATAATACCGAAGACTAGGGCTCGAATTTTCATGGGGCTCAGTGGGTGTTGAAGGTATTCATTGTCCGATCCGGACCTTGTATGACAAAACTCTTGATAGCCTCCACTGCCCGATCCATGGTTTCGGCAACGACGGGCGTTTCTGAGGCTTTCCATTCGCCAAGGACATATTCGATTTGACGCCCTTGGGGGAAGTCGTTACCGATACCGAAGCGGAGACGGCAGAACATATTGGTACCCAGTTTGGCGATGATGTCGGTGAGGCCGTTATGGCCGGCGTCGGCACCTTTCTTACGGAGGCGGATGGTGCCGAGGGGCAAGGCGATTTCGTCGCTGACGACGAGGAGGTTCTCCAGGGGGACCTTCTCCTCATCGAGCCAGTATTTCACGGCCCTGCCGCTAAGGTTCATATAGGTGGTTGGTTTGATGATGATGAGTGTCTTGCCTCGGTATTTCACCTCTGCCACCATGGCGAGGCGTCCGACCACAAAAGAGGCGTCCAAATCTTTAGCGAGGCGGTCGGCAATCTGAAATCCCGTGTTATGCCGCGTATTCTCATATTCGGCGCCGATGTTTCCGAGGCAGGCAATCAGGTATTTCATGGAGTTGATTATTACAATGTGACGAAGCAATCCAACCCGACTAAAAAAGCTTTATAGTTCAGATTAGATTGCTTCGCTAACGCTTGCAATGACGCAAAGCGATTATTATTCTTCACTCTCTTCAGCAGCGACAGAGGCACCACGTGCAGCGCGGACCTCGACGATGACCTGGTAACCAGGAGTCACCATGGTAACGCCCTCGATGTTGAGGTCGCGGACCTTGATGGAATCGAGGATGTTAAGGTTGCTGATGTTAACGGTGATGATTTCAGGGAGGTCTTTAGCCAGACCGCTGACTTTGATCTTGCGGATGGCTTGTTTCAGCTTACCACCGCGCATGACGCCAGGGGCGCTGCCTTCGATAGCCAGAGGCAGGGTGACGGTGATCGGTTTGTCGTCCTTCACCAGGAGGAAGTCAGCGTGCAACACATTGTCAGTCACAGGATGATACTGGACATCTTGGAGGATGGCGTTGTACGACTTGCCTTCGATGTTGATGTTGATGATGAAGGTCTCCGGGGTGAAGAGGAGCTTCTTGAAGTTCTTGGCTTCGGTAGCAAAGTGGATTTGCTCGTCGCCGCCATAAAGGACGCACGGCACCAACTCGGCCTTACGCAAAGCCTTAGCATCTTTTTTCCCTACGTTCTCGCGAAGAGAACCGCTCAATGATACTGTTTTCATGATTAAAAGTTAATTTAAAGTTATTAGTTGATCAGTTGATCAGTTGTTTCTTATTTAAACAACGAACTGATGGATTCATAGTTTTCAATTCTGTGGATCACGTCGGCGAAGAGGCCGGCCGTGCTAACCACTTTGATCTTCTTGGAAGCGTCTTTCGGCAACGGGATGGAGTCGGTGACGACCACCTCTTCAAACACCGAGTTGTCGAGTCGCTCCATGGCGGGACCGCTGCACACGGCATGGGTGGCGAAGGCACGGACGCTCTTGGCGCCGTTGTCCATCATCAACTGACCTGCCTTTACAATGGTTCCAGCCGTATCGATGATATCGTCCAAGATGATGACATTCTTGTCCTTCACATCGCCGATGAGGGTCATGCTCTCCACCACGTTGGCACGTGCACGCTGTTTGTGGCACACAGCCAGGTCGCATCCCAAGCGCTTGGCATAAGCCGAAGCACGTTTAGAGGCACCCAGGTCAGGAGCAGCAATCAACAAATCGTCAATGTTCATCTTCTGGATATGGTCGATGAAGATGCTAGAAGCGTACAAGGCATCCATGGGGATGTCGAAAAAGCCTTGGATCTGGTCGGCGTGGAGGTCCATGGTGATGATGCGATCGACATGAGCGGCCGTCAGCATGTTGGCCACGAGTTTTGAGCCGATACTCACACGAGGCTGGTCCTTGCGATCCTGACGCGCCCATCCAAAATACGGAATCACCGCGATGACCTTATGAGCCGAGGCACGCTTGGCAGCATCAATCATCAGCAGCAACTCCATCAAATTGTCGGTCGGAGGCATGGTGGACTGCACGATGAACACGTGATGGCCACGGATGCTCTCGTCAAAAGAAGGTTGGAATTCGTGGTCAGAGAATTCGACCACAGATGATTTACCCAAAGGTGCACCATAGGCTTCGGCAATCTTTGTGCCCAGCTCTTTGGTTGCCCTTCCTGCAAAAATGGAAACGTATTTGCCTGACATTACAGTGAGAGTTGTTTCGGGCCGCAAAATTACTGCTTTTCGAGGAGACTGCCAAAAGTTTTTTTCACAAAATGATTGTGGTTTTAGAAAAAGTTGTATTTTTGCACCCGCATTCCGATGTGAAGCCATGCCGAAGTGGCGGAATAGGTAGACGCGTCGGTCTCAAAAACCGATGAGGTTAAACTCGTGCCGGTTCGATCCCGGCCTTCGGTACCAGCACAGCCTCCAGAATTTCTTGGAGGCTGTTTTTGTTTCAAGACCCACATCGCAAACCTTTGTAATGATGTCTATGCGCTCAGCCAGCAAACCCCTCGTGACATTGCTCTTCGCCATGCTCTTCATCGTGGCGGCAGGGCTGTTCATCGAATGGGATTATTTGAACGAATATCCCTCTCATATCCACGCTTGGGCTGAACAAGACCATTATGCACTCTCCATGGGATTTCTGAACAACGGTTTCAACTTCCTACATCCAGAGACCATGATCTACAACAAACAGTTTCCTGGATGGTGGAAAGAAGCTTACGACAGCACCGTGACCTCGGCAGGATTCCCCATCCATGAATATTTCGCAGCCCTGCTGATGAAGCTCTTCGGCACCACCTCGCCTTGGGTGTTCCGCGTCTGGACCCTGCTCTGGTCTTTCCTTGGATTAGGTTTCCTTTACAAGATAAGCTACCGACTCACCAACGATGGAGCCAAGTCACTTCTGGTCACTGGCATCGCCCTGACCTCACCTGTGATGGCCTATTATCTCAACGGCTTCCTGCCTGGCGTGCCCGCGTTATCGCTGAGCATAATGGGCCTGTGGTATTATCTCAACTATCTCGAAGAACCTCAACGATGGCGTTTTTATCACTCCATACTCTTCCTCACCCTGGCCACACTCATCCGCACCACCTTCGCCATCGCGCTCATCACGGTGCTATGCTTTGAGATGTGGCGCATCCTTCGAAAGGAAAGCAAGTTCCTCGACAAACTGCCTGCCGTTCTAATCTCGCTTTGCGTATATCTCGTCAGCGTCTTTTGGAACCATCATCTGACCCAAATGCACGGCACTATCTTCCTCAACCAGCTGCTTCCTCCCGAGAGCTGGCAGGATGCCAAAGAACTCCTCAGCGAAGCTCATCAAAACTGGAGATTTCATTACTTCCAGCGGCTGCATTACTGGTTGTTTTTGGTGTTTGCAATCCTCGCCGTAGCACTTGCCCTCTATAGAGCTTTGGGCAAGCACTCTCCCCAGCCCAAGACCTTGAAGAAGAAAAACTTGTCTTTATGGTGGCTTCCTCTGATACAACTGTTTGGATGCGTGTTGTTCACCATCGCCATGATGCAGCAAATCCAATATCATGACTATTACTTTATTGACACCTTTTTCTTGCCATTGTTGCTGGTGTTGATATTGATGTTACAAAACCTCCCCAAACCCACACACAAACTTGTTCTCGGTGGAGAAACTCTCCTCGCCCTTGTTTTACTTGCCTTGATGTCGAAGAATGCCTTGGATATGCAAGTATCACGCAGACAATCAGAGAATTATGCATTGCTTTCCTATAACAACTACCAAGACTCTGACCTATTGTTGGATTCACTCGGTATTGCAACCGATGCCAAAGTACTCTGTCTTTACGGTTATGCCCAAAATGGTCCATTCCTGCAAATGAAACGCAAGGGATTCATCGTGATGGAGGACAAAGACGAGTTGTTGGATGCCGCGTTTCAGTTTCCGTTTGATTGTGTGGTTATAGAAAATGAAAAACTCGACACCTTTTACAATAAAAGAGAATCGTTATTCAACAGATTGAAAAAGATTGGCAGTAATGACAAAATATCCGTATTTTTGCCGTCTTAAATCTCTTATTGAATCTTTAATATTTAAATAACAATGATTTACACCCAAGAAGTGCAGCATCAGTGCTGCGTAAAGAAAGGCGCCAACCATCCTTGTGCTCCCATTCCGGAGGAAGGCAAGTGGGTACGCGTCAAAGATGTGAAAGACATCAGCGGGTTCACGCACGGCATTGGCTGGTGCGCCCCGCAACAGGGAGCCTGCAAGCTTACCTTGAACGTTAAGGACGGTATCATCCAAGAAGCTTTGGTGGAGACCATCGGCTGTTCCGGCATGACCCATTCTGCTGCCATGGCAGCGGAAATCTTGCCTGGCAAGACTGTTCTTGAAGCCCTTAACACCGACCTCGTGTGCGACGCCATCAACACCGCCATGCGCGAGATCTTCCTTCAAATCGTCTATGGTCGCTCACAGTCAGCTTTCTCCGAAGGTGGCTTGCTGGTCGGTGCTTCTCTCGAAGACCTTGGCAAAGGCCTCCGCAGCCAAATCGGCACCATGTTCGGCACCCTCGAGAAAGGCCCCCGTTACCTGGAGATGACCGAAGGCTATTGCACCCGCATTGCTCTCGACGAGCATGACGAGATCATCGGCTACGAGTTCGTCAGCCTCGGCAAGATGATGGACTTCATTAAGAAAGGCGACGACGCCAACGAAGCCCTCAAGAAGGCCACCGGCACCTACGGACGTTTCGCAGAAGCAGCTAAATACATTGACCCACGTAAAGAATAAGGAGGACATACCATGGCAAGACGTGAAGTAAAATTTGAAAGTCAGGAACGCCGCATGGCCAATGTCCTGAAAGTATTAAATAAATATGGTATCCAAAGCATCGAAGAAGCCGATGAGATTTGCGAAGCCAAGGGCCTCGACCCTTACAAGATGGCCGAAGAGACCCAGCCGATTTGCTTTGAGAACGTGAAATGGGCTTATACCTGTGGTGCTGCCATCGCCATCAAGAAGGGCTGCAAGACCGCTGCCGACGCTGCTGAGGCCATCGGCGAAGGACTTCAGTCGTTCTGCATCGACGGCAGTGTGGCCGACGACCGCAAGGTGGGTTTGGGCCACGGCAACCTTGCCGCCCGTCTGCTCCGCGAGGAGACCGAGTGCTTCGCATTCTTGGCAGGCCACGAGAGCTTTGCTGCCGCTGAAGGCGCCATCAAGATCGCCGAGATGGCCAACAAAGTCCGTAAGAAACCCTTGCGCGTCATCCTCAACGGCCTCGGCAAAGACGCCGCTAAGATCATCAGCCGCATCAACGGATTCACCTACTGCCGCACCGAGTTCGACTACTATACTGGCAAGGTGACCGTCGTGGAACGCATTCCCTATTCCACAGGACTCCGTTCCAAGGTGAACTGCTACGGTGCCGACGACGTGCGTGAAGGCGTGGCTATCCTTTGGTTGGAAGATGTCGATGTTTCCATCACCGGCAACTCCACCAACCCCACCCGTTTCCAACATCCAGTGGCTGGCACCTATAAAAAAGAGCGCCTCCTCGCTGGCAAGCCCTATTTCTCTGTCGCCTCTGGCGGTGGCACGGGTCGCACCCTGCACCCAGATAACATGGCCGCTGGTCCCGCCTCATACGGCATGACCGACACCATGGGACGCATGCACAGCGACGCCCAGTTTGCAGGCTCCTCGTCCGTCCCGGCTCACGTCGAGATGATGGGCTACCTCGGCATGGGCAACAACCCAATGGTGGGCGCTACCGTCGCCGTCGCTGTCGCTGTGGAACAAGCGATGGGGAAATGAGAATTGAGAGGTGAAAGGTGAAAGATTTACCTTAAGACCACCTTTTTCGTCAATTCACCAACGGTGATGAAATACATCCCAGCAGGTAAACGACTGACATCGACCTGCTGGGATTTTTCATTAATCCTACCCGTCATCAAGGTCTGACCCATCACGTTGACGATACGAAATTCGGGCACCATTCCCGGTTGAGACGCAATGCCTTGCGTCTCTACAATGACAATACCATTGGTCGGATTGGGATAAATCCGAAATCCACCATCCTGAATCCCGTTCTCTGACACGGCGGTGACATCATACCCCACCGTCCAGCTCTCGGGTAGGCTGTTGTCCAAATCCAAGTCGATCAGCTCCAAATAGGCACCCTCACCGTCGGCCTCCCAAGGCCAAGGGTCGCTGTCGTAATAATGAACCTCATCGATGACCTTGCCCCAGGCATCCGCCAACACCAAGTTCTCCGACTTGTTCGACAAGTTACGGGTATATTGCCCGAACGGCACCAAATGATAATAGTCTATGAAAACCAACGAGTCAGAGCAAAGTAACAAAGCCTCATGAGCGTCAATGCTGGAACCCACTGGAAAACTGTAGGTGATGCCGAGCTCCCGAAAATAGACACCCGTCAAATCGACAGGCTCGTCACCGTGGTTGGTAATCTCGATAAATTCCAGCCGGTCACCGTCAACACCCCACCAGTTCTCGGGATGGTAATGAATCTTGGAAATCACCAGCGGAGGAAGCTCATCCTCGGCGCAAGCGTCATAGGAACCAAAATGGGCGTTTAACCAGTTGGTACGGTCCCGCAACCATTCACGCATTTCTTGCAAATAATAGGTGTGACTGTTCATCTGATGCCACCGTTGGTTGTCACGCCCTACAGCCTCGCTAATCAAAGCGTCGATCTGGTTGATGCGTATGCACACAAACTCGTAATTCAAAGGCATGCCACGTCGAGTCAGTTCAGCCCAGCGACGAGCCATCAAGCACCTAAACGGCTCCGTGTTGAACATGTCGTTGAAGAACTTCGGACCCGTGTTATCCTGATTGTCAAACTGCCACACATCATAACGGCTGCGCGCCCCAAATTCATCGTGACCAAAGGCAAGGTTATAGTCCCACACCGGTCCCGCACGGAGCTTGCCGTTGCGATCCTTATGGAAGAAAGTACTCAGGCTATAAACATCGACATTGGAGGTGTATTCGGCAATCATCATGAAGTCAATAAAAGAAGGGACGTCAATAATTGAAGGGATGCCATCCGCCGCCGAAGTGTTGTGTTGCCCCGCCTCACGTTCCAAGTCAAAAAACACCTGACGGATATATTGGTTTTGCGCCGTGGTGACATCCTGGGGTTTCGGGTAGTGATGGATGAAGCTCACATAAGAGGGCCACCAACCGTAAGTGTTCTCCTCCATCTGCCAAGCAATAGGGTCGCCACCGGTGGTTTTATCGGCTTTGGTGATATAGCCTCCGGTCACCTCAGGTATGCTATTGCAAGTCTCGTCAAGCTTTTGGATGTTGACACGGTTTTTGTCCACCTTGATCTTCTCCATAAACACGTACAGACCTTTATAGTCTCCGTTGATCATCACTTCGCAATATACGCGTCGCGGAGCATATTGGCCCAACCGTTCCGATAGCTCGTAAGCCAAGAAATCGCGCATCCCCGTCTGGTCAAAAGCCAACGAGTTCAACACCCAGTCATTTTCCTCGGGCATACCCAAGATGCTAACGTTATTGTTGGTCACGTCATCGGCCAAAAAGGTGGTCAATCCGTAAGGTTTCTTTTGGGGAAATTCCTGCGAGGTGCTGCCTCTCCGTTCGATACCGATTCGCCCATCATAGTTCAAAAACAAGGGATTGTCGATGTCTGTCAAATAGTTGCGTGATCCGTCGGGATGCCAAATAATCTTCATCGTCCCAAAAACCTTAGGCTCATCGGGGATGGTCACCCCACCATCAGTCTCGATAACCACGATAGGCAAGTTGCTGTCGCTAAGAATCTGAGCCCTCAACAACGGCATTGTCATGACAAACAGCAATATGATAAGCAGCTTTTTCATGGTTTTTTCTTTTTAGTGATCCATCCTTCATCGGTGACAGCAGGTGGGTTGTCCTTAAAATCGGCGGCACTCAGCTCCTTGATGATCTTGATGGCCTGCTTATCGGGGTCGATTAACGGACCGTTGTTGGGTGTTGTTTGATAGGTAGGGATGACTTGGGCATCGATGAACTCTCCCGTCTTTCCATTAAGTCTGATCCGGAAGATAGGAGCGATGCCCAACCTGCCGTGGATTTTGATCTGACTATACGTGGCAAAATTACCCATGCTATAAACGATCAGTCGGTCGTCATAGACCTCCACCCCACGGGTCACATGGGGACCATGGCCCAGCACCAAATCGGCACCCGCGTCGATGGCAAGATGGGCAAACTCATAGGCGTTGCCTCTGTTTTGCTCAATATAGTAATCGGCTTTTCTGGTGACATGTTGATAGGCTGTACCTTCTCCTCCGCAATGCATTGACACGATGACCACATCGCAAAGGCTGTCGAGTTCCCTGACGATCGATTTCACATTTGCATAATCGTGAAGCGAGGCGATGTAACTATTGGGAGAGAAAGCGCAAAAGCCATACTTGACGCCGTTGATGGTAAACATCGTTGAGGGTTTGGTTTGATAGCCCGCCCAGTTTAACCGATGCTTGTCAAGCACCTTGGCAGTGTTGGTGCGACCATATTCACGGAAGTCATTGCTGTGATTATTGCCCACGCTAATCAAATTAAAGCCCGCATCGACGATGTATTTCGCATAAGAGGAAGGCATCCCGAAACAAAACATCTTGCATTCTTTGACCAAGCTGTCGGCAAAAACCCCTTCAAAGTTACAGAACACCACATCGGCATTTTGGAAGGAGGGTTTCACCTGGGAGAAAAACTGGCTGGCCGTGGCTTCATCGGCCAGGTCGGAGACCTTAGGGAAAATGGTTCCCAACATGACGTCGCCAACGGCAACCACGGTGATGGTATCCTGACTGAACACAGGGGAGGAAAAAGAGATCAAGAGCGTTAATAGCAGAGAGAGTAAAGTTTTCATGAGTTCAGCCTATTGAATCGGGATGCAAACTTAATAAGAATTCCGTTGTAAACGCAAAAAAGATCTATCTTTGCATCATGGAAAAGAAAGAAACTCTATTAGGAAAGACTCCAGAGGAGCTCCAAGGCATTGTCGATGCACTCGGACTGCCCAAATTCACTGCCAAGCAGATTGTTGACTGGATGTATAACAAACGTGTGGGCTCGTTCGAGGCCATGAGCAACCTCAGCAAAAAGTCGAGGGAACTGTTGTCGGAGCATTATGAAACCGGTTTCTTCGCTCCGATGAAGGTACAGACCTCATCGGATGGCACGAAGAAATACCTCTTCCCTGCCGGTGAACTGAGCGTCGAAGCGGCGTATATCCCCGACCGCGACCGAGCCACTTTATGTGTCTCCACCCAGGTGGGATGCCAGATGGACTGTCTCTTTTGCGCCACGGGAAAACAGGGCTTCGAGAAGAACCTCACCGCTGCTGAGATCATGAACCAGATTCTGAGCTTGCCCGAGTTCGACTCGCTCACCAACCTTGTGTTCATGGGCATGGGCGAGCCGCTCAACAACTATGACAGCCTGATGCGTTCGTTGGACATCATCACGGGCGAGTGGGGCTTGGGCTGGAGTCCGACACGAGTCACCGTCTCCACCTGTGGTGTCATCCCCAACTTGAAACGTTTCCTAGCCGAGTCGAAGTGCAACCTGGCCATCAGCATGCACAGCCCCTTCCACGACGAGCGTCTCAAGATCATGCCTATCGAGAAAAACTATCCTATCAAGGAGGTCATCCATCTGGTGAAACAACACGATTGGCGAGGACAACGTCGGCTTTCTTTCGAATACATCGTCTTTAAGGATCTCAACGACACCAAGGACCACGTAAAGGAGCTGGCTCGTCTTTTGGGCAGCCTTCGTTGCCGCGTCAACTTGATCCGCTACCATGTAGTGCCAGGTATCGCCTTGAAGAGTCCTAACAACGACACCATGACCTGGTTCCGCGATGCCTTAAACGACAAAGGAATCATTGCTACCATCCGAGCCTCACGCGGGCAAGACATCGATGCCGCCTGCGGCTTGCTTTCAACTAAAAAGAAGAGTTAGCCAAAACTCCCGTCTCGAGTCAACCACTCAAGTCCTCTGAGGATTAAGGTTTCATCAACGATGAGTTGACGTTTGCAGAAAGGTGCTACTGTTGAGGCCATGCCTCCAGTGAGGATTAGCTGATATTCTTTTCCAGTCTCCTCCTCGATACGTTGCACCATGCCGTCGATCATGGCCGCATGGCCGTTAATGATGCCACTATTGATACAGTCTTGCGTGTTGGTACCGATAATCGTCTTTGGCACCATCAAACGGTAGTCTTTCAGCTGTGCTGCCTTGCTGGTGATGGCCCTAAACGAGGTATAGATGCCGGGACCGATGGAGCCGCCTTGAAACACTTGGTTCTCGTCGATGACGGAAAAGGTGGTGGCAGTGCCCAAATCGATGATGATGACTGGAAGCTGATGGTCGTGGATGGCCCCTGCGGCATCGGCGATGCGGTCGGCTCCCAAGGTTGAAGGGTCATCCAAAGCAATCTTGAAATGTGGGAAAAGGTCTCGTTTCACCAAAAGCACGGGCAATGAAGTCAGACGCATCACCGCCTCTTCCACTAAAGGGGTCACCGAGGGCACCACCGAAGAGACCCGAACCTCTTCGATAGGATGTTCGTGGATGAATCCCGCAATCTCCTCGTCAAAAGAGAGCGTCGTGGAAGGAATCCTCACCCAGTTATGCACCACTCCTTGGCTAAGCAGGCCCATGAATACGGTGGTGTTACCGATGTCGATACAAAGAATCATACGAGAGTACGCATGTTTAAGAGCGTGTTCAACAGTTGATGGGCGACTTCCTCCTTGGAGAGGATGGGTAAAGGCTTCACCTCGTCACGGGTGATCAGGGTCACCACGTTGGTATCGACACCGAAGCCGGCACCTTTGTCATTGAGGTTGTTGGCCACAATTAGGTCGAGGTTCTTCTCCTGCAGTTTTTTCTTTGAGTTCTCGAGGAGGTTGTCCGTCTCCATGGAAAAACCGCACACATATTGGTTAGGTTTTTTGATGGAGGCGACCTGACGCAGGATGTCCGAAGTGCGTTTGAGTTCCAGACTCAGCTCTCCTTCTTTTTTCTTCACTTTTTGGTCGTGATAAACGGCTGGGGTAAAGTCGGCCACGGCGGCTGACTTGACAAGGATGTCGCACTCGGGAAAATGCTCAAGGACGGCATCCAGCATCTGTGCGGCAGTTCTCACATGCACGATGTTGACCAGCAATGGGGGTTCCACGGTAGTCTCACCGCAGACGAGGGTCACTTCGGCACCCCGTTCCATGGCGGCACGAGCGACGGCAAAGCCCATCTTTCCGGTAGAGTGGTTGGTGATATAACGCACTGGGTCGATAGGTTCCTGTGTGGGTCCCGCTGTGACGAGCACTTTCATGCCTTTCATGTCCTTCTCGTAGGCGGCAGCCTTACGCAGATAGGCCATCAGCACAGCCTCATCGGGCATCTTGCCTTCTCCCACGTCGGCACAAGCCAAACGCCCCACCTGAGGCGGGATGACAACCATGCCGTGGGCCATCAACTTCTGCAAGTTCTCTTGAACGATGCTATTACGGTACATGTTGGTGTTCATGGCTGGAGAGACGATGATGGGGCATTGTGCCGCAAGAATCGTCGTGCTCAGCATGTCATCGGCGATGCCCGAAGCCATCTTTCCGATGATATTGGCCGTGGCAGGTGCTACAAGGATAACGTCGGCTTTTTTGGCTAAGGAGACGTGTGCCACATGAAACTCAAAGTTTCGGTCAAAGGTGTCCACCAAGCATTTGTTGCCTGTCAGCGTCTCAAAGGTGATGGGGTTGATGAAGTAGGTTGCATTATGTGTCATGATGACATGCACCTCGCAGCCTTCCTTGACGAGAGAACTGGCCAGATTGGCAATCTTATAGGCCGCGATGCTCCCCGTCACTCCAAGGACGATGGTCTTTCCTTTCATCATAGCATCTCTTCGTTGAGGTCTTCTTGATCCATCAGAAGGCCGTGTTTCTCATAACTCGCGATATGGGCAGGCCTGTTTTCATGATCCACGAAGACCACCGTAGGGGCATGGGTCTCCAGTTCATGCTCATCAAGCCAAACATAGGCCATGATGATGACTTTGTCGCCAATCTCCACCAGTCGTGCAGCGGCACCATTGAGGCAGATAACGCCACTGTTTCGCTCCCCAGGAATGACATAGGTCTCGAGACGATTGCCGTTGTTGACGTCCACGACCTGAACTCGCTCATACTCTCGTATTCCGGCAGCTCCCATCAATGCTCTGTCGATGGTGATGCTCCCAACATAATCCAGTTCCGCCTGGGTGACCGTAGCGCGGTGGATCTTCCCTTTTAAGACTTGTGTCAGCATTTTATACGGATATTAAATGTTTACGATGAAATTGTCAATCAGTCGGGTCTTCCCGATATACACGGCCATGGCAAACAGGGTCTCGCCCTTGACCACATCTACCTTCTGAATATTCTGAAAGTCAACAGCTTCCACATAGTCGATTCGGGCAAGGGGTTCTTGTTCGATGCAGGCCTTCATGGCTTCCACCACCTTATGCGTATCGCGTTCGCCATTCTCGACACATTGGCGACCGAGGTTGACGGCTCTTGAAAGCACCAAGGCTGCCTGACGTTCTTGAGGATTCAGGTAGGTGTTGCGTGAGCTTTTGGCGAGGCCGTCAGCTTCCCTGACGATGGGGCAAGGCACAATCTCTATGGGGAAGTTAAGGTCTTTCACCATGCGACGGATCACCGAAAGCTGTTGGGCATCTTTCTGTCCGAAGTAGGCCTTGTCGGGCATGACGATGTTGAACAATTTGCTTACCACAGTACACACCCCTCTGAAGTGGATGGGCCGCGATTTTCCGCAGAGCTCGGCAGTAGGGCCGTTCATATCGACGAAAGAGCAGAAGCCTTCGTCGTACATCTCTTCCGGTTCAGGGTTAAAGATGAGGTGGGCGCCAGCTGCCTCGCATAGACGGGTGTCGGCTGCCAAGTCACGAGGATATTGCGCAAGGTCCTCCGTAGGACCGAACTGCATCGGGTTGACGAAGACGCTGACCACCACACGGTCATTGTCTTTCACTGCTCGGTCAACCAGACTTTTATGTCCTTCATGAAGGTAACCCATGGTAGGCACCAGACCCACCGTTAAACCTTCTTTTCTCCATTGTCGGACCGCTTCGCGGACTTCTTTGATTGTATGAACTACTTGGATCATCTATTTTAAAATTTAGAATTTACAATTTAGAATTTAGAGAATTAATACAAGGAATCGAGGATTTCATCTCCGACCGAATAACTGTATTCTTCGGAGGGATAGGTGCCGTTTTCCACTTCGTGGATATAGTCGGTGATGGCGTTTTTGATTGTGTCACCGACGGGAGCGAACACTTTGACGAATTTCGGGGAGAATCCGTGCGTCATGCCGAGCATGTCCTGAGCCACCAAGATTTGTCCGTCGCAACCTGCGCCCGAACCGATGCCGATGGTAGGGATCTGCAGCTTTTGGGAGATCAGCTTGGCCAACTTGTCGGGAACGCATTCGAGCACCAGTGCGAAGGCACCTGCCTCTTGAACGGCGAGGGCTTCGGAAAGCAGCTCTTCGGCTTTCTCCTTGGTTTTCCCCACTACTTTATAACCACCGAAGGTATTGATGGACTGGGGGGTCAGTCCGAGATGAGCCATCACAGGGATGCCCGCTTCCACCAAAGCGTGGATCTGGGGGCAGACCCGTGTGCCGCCTTCGAGTTTCACGGCGTTGGCACGGCCTTCCTTCATGAGACGGCCAGCGTTACGAAGAGTATCTTCGACGGAGACCTGGTAACTCATGAAAGGCATGTCAACGACCACCATGGCATTGTCACAAGCACGTGACACGGCAAGGCAATGACGCAGCATGTCGTCCAAGGTCACGCTCACCGTGTCGTCATGGCCGAGCATGACATTGCCGAGGGAGTCGCCCACCAACACGGCGTCCACCCCACTGTCGTTGATGAGTTTGGCCATGGTGTAGTCGTAAGCGGTCAGCATGGTGATCTTCTGAGCTTCTCTTTTCTTCTTGCGAAAAGTCAAAACGGATTTTTTGGTCATCGTTGTAAAACTTCCTTGAGGTTAGTATAATCGTTATCAGGATGTTTCTGTTCAGCCATCGACACTAAACGCAGTGATAGCCGGCGATAGATCTCGCGGTCGTCGCCATTGAGCAAGTTCATGTGTTTGGTCACGGTACCCACATCATTGCGTTCCACAGGTCCAGTGAGGCCCTCCACACAACCTTTCAGTGCGATATTGTCGATGTTGACTTTCATCAGGGGAATGATCAGCGCATGGGCAGTCTCCTTGTCGAAGCCACACGAGGAAAGCCAATCTTCGCTCATCTGAGCCAAGGCACAACAAAGGTTACTTGCAGCCACCATTGCGGCATGATAACGTGCCTTGTCGGCTTTTCCAATGACGTGATAGTCATTGCCGGTCGTCATCATCATTGATTTCAGCATTTCGATTCCAGTTGCGTCGCCCTCCAATACAAAAAACTTGCCAGAAAAGACTTCGCCTGTCGAATGGCTGCTGACAGCGCACACCGGATGGGCAGAGCCCACGTGGACGCCAGCTTCGGAGGCCCTCTCAAAGACCTCTGAACTCAGGGTCCCACTGCAATGGAAGAAACCTTTTCCAGCGACAGGCAGATGGCGGCAAAACTCCCAGACAGAGGCTATCTTATCGTCAGGAACAGTAATGAACACCTGTTCTGAGGCATCGAGAAGCTGTCCAATGGAACCAAAACATGTCGAGCCTGTGACTTCAGCTGCAGCAATAGCCATCGCGTCTAGCTGGTCGTAGTAACCGCTGACATTGCAACCTTTGCTTCTCAAATAGCTGCCCAAAGCGGTACCGACCTTGCCTGCGCCAATGAAACCGATACGTGTCATTTATGATCTCTTGATTGAGCGGCAAAGGTACAGAAAACTTTGTCAAAAAAAAGACAAAAGGGTGTTGTCTTTTTATGATTTTCATAAATTTGCGGTCGCTTAACACGAAAACAAAAACATTTTAATATGTACAAAATCGAAAAACACCCCATTTTGGATATCCCGCAAGAGGATCTTGTGGAGTTCCAATATGAAGGCCAGACCGTTCGTGGCCAACGGGGCAAGACCATTGCCGCTGCCCTTCACCAAGCTGGATTCCCTATCCATAGCCATAGTCTCTCCGGACGTAACCGGAGTCTCGAATGTGGCATCGGCAAATGTGGCGCCTGTGAGATGCTCGTTGACGGCAAGGTTCGTCGTATCTGCATCACCCTGGTGGATGGCGTGAAAAAAGTTGAACGGTTGGAGGCAAGAGGTGAGAAGTTCTTACCCGATCAACCTTCAACGCTCAACGCTCAACCTACAACTAAAATCTATAAGACTACAGTCGCCATCATCGGAGCAGGTCCAGCGGGACTGGCATGTCGCGAAAAGCTCAACGAGCTTGGCATCCCCAACTTGGTCATCGACAACAACGCAAACATCGGTGGTCAATTCAACATGCAGACCCACCAGTTCTTCTTCTTCGAGAAAGAGCAGAAGTTCGGTGGCATGCGTGGTTTTGACATTGCCAAGACGCTTGCCGGTGACAACCACGAAGGAATCCTTTTGAACAACACGGTATGGGATTTGCTTGAAGGCAAACGCATTGCCTTGAAGAACGTGGTCACCCAGGAGATCAGCTATGTCGATGCAGAACATCTCGTGGTCGCCACGGGTGCCGTGCCTTTCATGCCGACCTTTGAGAACGACGACGTTCCGGGTGTTTACACCGCAGCAGTGTTCCAAAAGATGATGAACCAAGAGCACACCCTGCTCGGCAAGAAAGTCCTTACCGTGGGTGCAGGCAACATCGGCTATCTGACTTCCTATCAAGGCATGCAGGCCGGAGCCACCATCAAGGCGATCATCGAAGGCATGGATCACGAGGGAGGCTTCCCAGTGCAGGCCAACCGCGTGCGCCGCTTGGGCATCCCGATCATGACCTCACACGTGCTGCTGAAAGCCATCCCCAATGAGGACTACACCGGTATCGTAGGAGCCGTCATCGCCGAATGCGAGAATTTCAAGCCGATACCAGGCACGGAGAAGATCCTTTATGATATCGACATCATCAACATCTGCACCGGCTTGATTCCCGACGACCAGTTGCTCAACAAAGGCAAACAAGTGTTTGGGCTCAACTGCTACGGCTGTGGTGACGCTGTCCGCATCGGTGAAGGCACCAGCGCAGTGCTTCGCGGCAAGCAAGCGGCCTTCGAGGTGGCACAAAACCTCGGTATCCGTTACAACTACGACGAATATCTCGAAATCTCGAGACAATATATCGACTCACAACAACGTCCCGTGCGCATCCTTGAGGAGCCCAACCTCCCAAGCAAAGAGCGCATGATGGCCAAGCCTTTCGTACAACTCGACTGCCTCTACGGCTTCGCCTGCAATCCCTGCTCGTTCAGCTGTCCGCAAGGTGCCATCACCAAAGCTTCGACCAACACCACGCCGGTGGTCAATTATGACAAGTGTATCGGCTGTATGCAATGCGTCAACCACTGCCCTGGCCTGGCCATCTTTGGCTACGACCTCAACAAGAACGTGGTCTTCCTGCCGGTTGAATACGACGTGGAGGAAAACAAGGAGGTCTATCTCATTGACAACAACGGCCAAATCCTTTGCGATGGCGTCATCGAAAAGGTGTTGCGTAAGCCCAACAAGACCCACGTGGTGCGTGTGAAAGTCGATCCCGCCAAGTGGAGGACAGAGCTTCCAGTGATGACGGATATCAAGGGATTCATCTTGAAGGAACGCTATCCAGAACCGCTTATGTTCATGATGATCGACCCGATGCCTGGAAATACGATGGCCACCGTCACCACTGAGGATGCTTTCGTGTGCCACTGCGAGGATGTCGATTTGAAGACCATCCTGAAGGCTGTGGGCGACCGCAAGTTCATCTCCGTTGATGAGTTGAAGCACATCACCCGCATGGGCATGGGCCCTTGCCGTGGCAAACGCTGTGTTTCGAGGGCAAAACAAGTGTTGCGCAGCTATGGTATCGAAGTGGTCGGCGAGTCGTCACCTCGTGCACCGCTGGCCAACCAGGTCACTTTGGGCGAGGTGTATCAGCCCAACCGTAAGGAGACCTTCGTGTTCCAGACAGGCAACGACGTGAAGAAAGAACAAGTGGAAGTGCTCATCGCTGGCGGTGGCATCGCCGGTAGCGCTGCCTTCCGTTACTTCGCCGAAGCAGGCAAGAAACCGGTGCTGGTCAACTACGACCGCGGCTCCTCATGGCGTTGCATCGCCGGTGGACGTCCAGCTTTCTCGAACCCCGACATCGCCGACATCGCCAACCACAACCTTGAGATATTCAAGGAGATACAAAAGGCTCACAACATCGACTTCAAGTTGACGCGCTATGTGAACCTCGTCCACGACGACGCCACCTACAAGGCCCTCGACGCCTCACGTGCTTGGAGTGACGCTTACATGATTGAGAAAAAGGACTTCCGTAAGGAGATCTCCCCGTTGTGGAATATGGACAGCAACGTCTATAGCCACGCCTTGATTTCCAAGAACTGCTGGCAAGCCACTCCGGGTCGCACCATCGACTACATCCGCGGCATCGCCATCGAGCATGGCGGCACGCTGATGGAAGACTGCGAGCTGATCTTCGTGCAGAAGAAAGACGACAAATATGTCGCCCTCGTCCGCACTCACGACAAACAGTTCGTGGAATACACCTGCGACCACTTCGTCAACAGCATGGGCTGGGGAGCAGAGAAGTTCACCGACATGCTGGGCATCGACACCCAATTGTATCCAGTGAAGCACCAAGCCTTCATCACTCGTCGTCTGCCCAACCTAGGCGCCAATGGCGACTCCCTCGACATGATCATCGACCGCCGTCATTACAAGGGCTTCAGCGCCGTTTATGGACAGCAGTTCTTGCACACCGGCCAGGTCATCGGATGCGCTTCACCCGACTGCGACGCTTTCGAGGCTCGACAGAACCTCAAATACAACAGCAAGGAGTTCCTGGAGATCTGCTCCGAGGTCTTCGCCGACTGGATTCCGAACCTCGCCTCCGTGGGCTTCCACGCTGTGTGGGCCGGCTATTACATGGAGCCTCGCTACATCGTCGATCCCGAGGTGGGCATGCTCACTGGCCTGCGTGGCCATGGCTTCATGCTCGGCCAATACCTCGCCAAACTTTATGTCGATAAATACCTCGGCAAAGACGTGCCTAGCTACATGAAGGATCTCGCACTGAGCGGCAAAGGCTTGAGTGAGAATGCCTTTAAGTAAGGTGAAAGGTGAAAGATGAAAGGTTAGGGCTGCCGATGGGGCAGCCCTTTCTTTTTTACAAAGCTCATTTACAAACCTCAAGCGTTACGTTCAGCACAAAAATAGGTGAGATCGGATAATGCGTTGAGGATGATGGTATTTTTTGATGATAAAGCCGAAAGTGATCCAAGTGCCTTTTCAACATATGAGGGCAGCAGGGACTTGGCAAGGTTGACAGTATCAGGATGGTCAGCATCAAGGATGTCGTCGCGCATCTGGAAGACGATGCCGAGGTTGAGGCCGAAGTCGGCTACCTGTTGTAGTGCGTCGGAAGGAGCGTCAACAGAGAGTGCACCCGTGACACAAGACGTTCGAATCAGATGAGCGGTTTTTCGGGTGATGATATCCAAATAAGAAGCAAGGCTGTCCCTTTGTGACAATGCTTCAGGATGGGATTGCATCAATTCGCCCTCGGTCATGGTTGCGGCAGTGCTTACAATCTCATGAAGAATATCGTGATCACCAGGTTGGGAAAGAAGGAGAATGGCCTTAGCCAATAGGTAATCGCCAGCGAGGACAGCGGGGAGCTCACCGAAGCGAGCCTTCACCGAGGCCAGACCCCGACGTTGGTCGGCATGATCAATGACGTCATCGTGAATCAGCGAGGCACTGTGGATCACCTCCACCACCGTCGCCGCTCGCAAGGTGCGCTCGTTAACCTCACCGAAAAGCCTTGCACAAAGCAAAGCCAACACTGGACGAAGACGTTTGCCCTCAGTGTCATGCACATATTGCATGATGCTGTCCATAGGCTCCGTCGCGGCTTTCAGCGTCTGCTCAAAGAAAGCCTCAAAACGACCTAACTCAACAGCTATCGGGGAGATGATGGATGCCAATTCTTTCACGGCAGCAAAAATAACGAACTTTTCCTAAATTTTTAGCACGACATTTGCTATATTTGTACTTTCAGTTCAAAAAAATCATCATCATGAAATATATTGGTATCACCCTCGCGACGGTATTCTTGTCGATTATCGGCGCATTCTCACCCAACGATTACGAAACCATGTGGAAGAAAGTCAAAGAGAATCTTCAGAAAGAACTGCCCGAATCGGCGGAAAAAGAACTGAACGCCATTGAAAAGATGGCTTTGAAAGAAAACAATCAGACACAGCTGTTGAAGACCTACATCTATCGGCAGCATGTGATGTACGTCAAGGTGGAAGACGATCCCCAACAAGCCTTCATCAAATATCTAGAGTCGAAGCTTGGACAACTTGACGAGGCGCATGAGGCCCTTCTCCACGGGTGCATTGCCGAGGCTTACGCCTCTTATCTGGATAACAACGAATGGACCATCGACGATAACTTGGCCATCGACGGCGACTTGTCGAAGGTGGAGATGAAGTATTGGGACAAAGCCAGCTTCCAAAAGCTCATCGACGAGCATTACGCCCTAGCGCTGAAGCCGACCCATGCCCTGAAGAAAGCCAAGACAGAAGATTATCTCATTCTTTTTGACGACCTCCAGAAAAAAGCCTTGGAACATCTCGACTACGAGAGCTCACTCTTCGAGTTTATGTTCCACCGGGTGGCCAATTATTATAAGGAGAAGGCGACTGCCGATGATGCTGAGGGCGATACCGACCGGTGGTGGCTTCCCGCCGAAGAGTTCGTGAAGGTGGATTTCGGTCAAACCGACAATCCCCTCAACCGATGCCTCAAGATCTTCCAGGAGCTCATCGACTACAACCGCAAACAACGCAACGAGGATGTCTTGATTTACAATGACTACAAACGTTTTGTGTTCGTCAACGGCATCCTGGAGAAGGACGCTCAGTTCCAAGCATCGATGGAAGCGCTGAAGACGCAGCATAAGAAAAACCCCATTACGGCCGAAATCACCTCGCTAATCGCCAAAAACCTCATCAACCAGGCAGATAGCAATCCCAGCGACAGCAGCTATTTCGATAACTACAAGAAAGCCAAGGAGATGTGTGAAGAGGCATTGGAGAAGTTCCCTGAATCGACAGGAGCCACCAACTGCAAAAACATCATCCACAAAATCCAAGAACCTAAAATTGAGATGAGTGTCACCCAGGTGGCCTTGCCGAAGGAAGCCATCCCCGTAGTGCTGGAATACAAGAACACCTCCAATCCATACTACCGCATCGTGAAGGTCAGTGAGAAAGAATTTGAAGATTTTCAGCATTACTATCACAAAGACTTGATCAAGGCGTTGAACAATATAAAAGCCGTCCACGAGGAAGAGCTCCAACTGCCTGAAGAGACCGACTACCGAATGCACAAAACTCTCATCGCCCTACCCGCATTGGATAGGGGCATCTATTACCTCATGGCATTCTGCGACAAAACCCTTAAGGAGTCGGACAACATGGTGCTACTTAACTTCCAAGTGTCGGGTCTGGGCTACATCGCCGACCAAAACAATGAGAAGATGACGGTGACCACCATCAACCGCAAGACTGGAAAACCCGAGAAGGGTGTCAAGGTAGAGCTCTGCCGCCGCGAATACGACTACAATCAACGTGAATACAAGCGCATCGTGTTGATGACGAAGAACTCGGATGCCGACGGCAAAGTTTATCTGGATCGCTTTTCGGACAAAAACAATTCCTTCTACATCAACCTACGCAAGGACGACGACCTTCTTCTTTCAGGAACCAACTACCATCTCAGCAAGGGCTATGAAAACGACCAGTCCCGATATTACACAAAGCTTTTCACCGACCGTGCCATCTATCGCCCTGGACAGACCGTTTATTTCCAAGGCATCGTGACACGTCACCAGGGCGATGACATCACTTTGGTCAACGGTTATGATGAGAAAGTCATCTTAAGGGATGCCAATTCGCAAGAAATCACTTCGGCAACCTTCAAGACCGACGAATACGGCTCATTCAGCGGTTCTTTTGTCATCCCCACCGACCGCCTGAACGGCTCGTTCCTCCTCGCTGCCAAACAAGGCAGCACGAACATTCGTGTGGAAGAATACAAACGACCCACCTTCGAAGTCAAATTTGAACGTCCGAAGGAACAATACAAGCTCAACCAAGAAGTCACGGTACATGGCAGCGTGAACGCATATGCCGGCTTCGGCTTGGACGATGTGGAATACAGCTACCGTGTGGTTCGCAAGACCTCATTCCCTTGGCGTTGCTGGTGGTGGTGGTACCCGCCTGTCGAAGACGAGCAGATCACCTATGGCAAGGCACGCACCGACGAGAATGGCAAGTTCGCCATCAGCTTCAACCTGAAGCCTTCTTTAGGCATCGCCCCTGAGAAACAGCCTATGTTCACTTACGAGATTGAGGTGACGGCGACAAGCAAACAAGGCGAGACCCATGCCGACAGCTACAGCATCCGTGCCGGTTACAACGAAATTGCCATCAGCACTAACCTGCCTACCAAAATCGAGAAGTCAGAACTCAACAACTACGAGATCAGTGTGAGCAACCTAAGCTATCAACCCGCCAAGAGCCGGGTGGTTCGCACCATCTACCGCTATGACGACCAAGACGAGATCAACTACTTCGACGCTATGGGACGCCAAGAGGACCTCGACCGTCAGATCCTCAGCGACACGGAACTGCAACGCCTCTTCCCTGCCTACCGCTTTTACCACAAGCAGAACAAGACCAAAGTCGCAGAAGACGAGATCATGGTCGATGACAAGGCCAAATTCTACACTGGAAAGCCTCTGGCTCCTGGACGATATATGATGGAGCTGAAAAGCCTCGATGATCCGTTGGCCAAGACTTCAACACAATTCACCATCTATGACAACAGCTCCAAGAAGATGCCTTATACCGCCATGGAATGGATGAACAGAGGCAAAACGACAGCCCATCCTGGTGAGGAGATTCAGCTCAGCCTCGGCAGCTCGGCCAAGGACGTGAAGACACTGGTGCAGCTGTTCCACGGCAACGAGCTCCGATTGGAGAAAACCGTCAACCTCAACAATTCGGTGGAGACCTTCACTTATACGGTGACCGAGGCTGACCGTGGAGGCTTGAGTTGGAGATATGCCTTCGTGAAAGAGAATTCTTTCCACACCAATTATCTCAGTGTGTCGGTTCCTTTCGACAACTACGACTTGGATGTGAAACTGGCCACCATGCGTGACAAGCTCAGTCCTGGCGCTGAGGAGACCTGGGAAGTCACGGTACACGACTACCAAGGTAAGCCTTTGGAGGCTGCCCTCCTGGCGGGAATGTATGATGCCTCTCTGGATGAGTTCGCTTGGCACCACTGGTGGTTTAACATGAGTCCATCGAGCATCTACGGCCGAAGTTTCAGCACCGATGCCCATGGCTTCACCTCATCCGCTACCAGCCAGGAATATTTCTTCTTTGCTGAACTCTTCAACTTCAGTCTGCCTTCCGATGCACCGTTCTTCGACTATATGTTTGGCCTTTACTTCAGCATGCGTAACAGTAATGAAAGAGGGTTGTATAGAAAAGCTGCAGGTGGCAGGGTTGAGGTGGACTACATGGTCATGGATGAGGTGGCTGCCCCTCTTGCCTCCGTTGAAGCTGCTAGCGTTGAAGAAAGTTCCGATAACGAAATGGTTGAAATTGCCAAGCAAGAGGAAAGCGTTGAAACCGGTGGTACAAACGCCGACAAAGAGCCTGCCGAGCCTGCTTTGCGCGAGAACTTCAACGAGACGGCATTCTTCTTCCCGCAACTGCGCACCAATGCCGATGGCAGCTCGACCTTCAGCTTCACCATGCCCGATGCACTCACCCGTTGGAAGCTGATGTTGCTGGCTTACACCAAGGACCGCAAGACAGGGACCAACGGATACACTTTCACCTCGTCGAAGCCGGTGATGATCATGGCCGACATGCCACGTTACATGTACGACAACGACACCCTGTGGTTTGTGGCCAACGTCATCAACACGGGTGAGGAAGCCGTCACGCCAAAGGCGAAACTCGAGATTTTCGACGCTGGAACCATGAAACCGCTCAACCTGTTACTCACCGATGCTGTCATCCCGATGGAAGAAATCGTTCCCGGTCGCAGCAAAGAGGTTCGTTGGAAGGTCGCTGCGCAATATGACTTGAACCTTCTGGCCTTCCGTTTCACCGCCTATGCGGGTGATTTCAGCGATGCCGAACAGCACCTCCTTCCCGTGCTGAGCAGCGAGATCTTTATGACCCAGACCCTCCCTATCACCGTGAAGGCCGAAAAGGAACAGACCTTCGACTTCGAGGCCATTGCCAATCCCGACAGCCATGAGCGCGACTATAGCTTGACACTCAACTTCAGCACCAACCCCGTGTGGTATGCCGTTCAGGCCCTGCCTTACCTGGCGAACGTCAACACCAACCGTGCCGAGACCGCTTTCTACGTGTTCTATGCCAACACCCTCTCGTCGCATATCGCCAACCACATCCCCAACCTGCTCAACTACATCAAGAAATGGCAAATCGAAACGCCCGACGCCCTGCTCTCTCAACTCGAGAAAGACCAAGACCTGAAAGCCATCATGCTTCAAGAGACACCTTGGGTGCTTGAGGCAAAGAGCGAAACCGAGCAACGCAGCCGCATTGCTGCACTCTTCGAGGTGAACAACTTACGCGGACAACAGACCCGTGCTTTGCAGCTCATCCAACAGAAACAGACCCCAAATGGTGGTTGGAGTTGGATGGACGGCATGCCCGAGAGTCCTTATATCAGCACCTATATTCTCAGCGGCTTCGGTAAACTCAAACAGATGGGAGCGTGGAGTTCGTTGAGTAAAAACGACCAAGTGATTGCCCAACGCATTTGCGACAATGCCGTGAGTTACTTGGAATACGAGGTGGCAGAGACTTACCGTTACATGCTGGCACATAGCAAGAACAAGGACTGGGCCATCGGATCTGGAACGCTCAACGAACTGTATGCCTTGAGTTTCTTCGAGGAGCAAGATTCCGATAAGGATTTCGTTACCGCCAAGAAGTACTACCTGAAGAGCCTTGACACGGAATGGACCTCGTTCAACTTCTACCAGCGTTCAAAAGCTGCGGTGCTGCTATACCGCTCGGGCAACGAGAAAACTGCCAAGCTGATGATCCAGTCGTTCAAGGAATGCGCTCAGAAGAACGAGAAGATAGGCATCTACTGGCCTAAGAAATATTTCTCTTTTGAGTCGCACATTGCCACCCACGCCAGCATCATGACGGCTTTTGCTGAGATTGACCAAGACCAAGAGACCATCGACCAGCTTCGCGTATGGCTACTGACGCAGAAGCAGACCACGATGTGGGAGAACTCCTCCTCCACCGCTGAGGCCATCTATGCTTTGTTAATGCGCGGCACCGACTGGTTCGACGAAGGCACAGAGGTGACCTTACGCTTTGGCGACACCCCCATCAGCACCGAGGGTGGTGTGGCTGGAACAGGATTCATCCAACGCCGCTGGAATGCTGATGAAGTGACCCCAGAGATGCGTCAGCTCACCGTCAACAACCCCACCAAACACTTGGTCTGGGGCGGCTTGTTCCGCCAGTATTTCGTTCCCATCGACGAGATCAAGAGCGACGAGTCGGGATTTAGCATCAAGCGCGAACTCTTTGTGGAGACTGTGACTGACAAGGGCAAACTCTTGGTCCCGGTGACGAAGCAGGCCTTGAAGGTCGGCGACAAACTCACGGTGAAGATCACCTTCGAGAACCAACAGGATATGAGTTTCGTCTTTGTGAAGGACCTGCGTGCAGCGGGGTTCGAGCCGCTGGAACAGGTGTCGCACTACGAGTATAACGACCAGATGTGCTATTACCAGTCGAACACCGACACCGACATGGAGTTCTTCATCGAGTTCCTTCCTAAAGGCGTGCATCAACTGGAATACAACCTGTTTGTGACCAAGGAAGGTCATCTGAACAACGGCTATGCCTTGATTCAGTGCCAGTATGCACCAGAGTTCACGGCCTATTCCGACGGAATGAAGGTCAAGGTTGGCTCAAGGTGAGCTAAAGTTTGTTAAAAAAATTTAAAAATTATTGTCTGTATTTTCACTCGAACCCCGCCGTGAGGTGGGGTTTTCTATTTTGTCGAGTTCACAACAGCGTTATAACAGGCGCGACAGAGAGGCTCATAGCTTTCGGTCTCCCCTAGGACAACGAGCTTGTCGCCAGCGATGGTACGATGCGAGTACTGGGCTGGGCTTCCACAGTGAACACAGATAGCGTGGACCTTGGTGACATCTTCGGCAATGGCCATAAGCTTGGGCATCGGACCAAAAGGATTGCCAAGGAAATCCATGTCGAGCCCAGCAATGATGACACGCACCCCGTTATTGGCCAGCTGTTGGCACACGTTGGGCAACTCGTCGTCGAGGAACTGGGCCTCGTCGATACCAATGACATCAACATCATTGGCATACAACAGGATTTGAGTGGCATTCTCAACAGGGATGGAATGCAAGGCCGTGGCATTATGTGAGACCACGTCTTCCTCGCTGTAACGGGTGTCCACACCGGGTTTGAAAATTTCGACACGCAACTTGGCAATCTTTGCCCGCTTGAGTCGCCGAATCAACTCTTCAGTCTTGCCTGAGAACATGGAGCCACAGATGACCTCAATCCAGCCCTGGTTCCTGTTATGAGAATCTTTTTCAAGAAACATGCCCTAGATATTTTAAATCTTTGTAATTTAGCGTTTCATTCCAAGCAAAAATAAAGATAAATCAGATATGAACGACCAATTCCAATCGCAAAAAGACATTTTAGTTTCTTTGAAGCACGAAATCAGCTTATTACATCAGCAGGTGAATTATTTGCTCCGCAATGAGAAAGAGCTTGGCCTGCTCGATCTCGACGTGATGATGAACCGCACACACACCATCTACGACAAGCTCTGCTCCATCAATCTTGGTGGTTCCGATGATGACGTGGAGGTCGATCCCGAGATGCTTCAAGCCTTGTTTGGCAGTGCTGACAGTGAAAATGAAGAAGAAGTGGAGGCGGAACCCAAAGAAGAAGAAATGCCAGAGGAAAACAATGAAATATCTGAAAATCAAGATATTATAGAAAAACCAGAGATAGAGGAAAAGGTCGAATCCGAAGAAAAAGAGGAAACGGATTTTGGTTTTATCTTCAAAATGGAAGAAGCCCAAGAAGAAGTACCTGAAGCAATGGAGGAAACTGAAGGACCAGAAGAAGTATCTTTAGAAACCGAAGAACCAGAGAGACCTGAAGAACCTAAGGAAGTTGAAGAACCTGAAGAGGCCGAAGAGCAAGAAGAACCCGAAGAAGTGGGAGAACCCGAAGAGACCGTGGAACCCGAAGAGACTCCCATCGAAGAAGTGAAGCCTAGCGGTGTTTACACCACGGGAGACCAAATAGAAATGGAGATACCGCATTTGGATTTGTTCAATACGTTTGCGTTCGAAGAAGAACCAGAAGAGGAAGAAGCAGAGGAAATTGAAGAACCCGAGGAATTCCCTTCAGAGACTGAAGAACTTGAGATACCAGAAGAACCCGAAACAGAAGAAGAACCCGAGGCTGAAGAAGAACCTGAAGAAGTTATTGAAGAGGCTGAAGAAAACGTTGAAGAGACTGAAGAAGCAGTGGAAGAAAAAATTGAGGAGACCGTAGAGGAAGAGCCAGAAATCGCATATGAGCCAATTATCTTCGGAGAGATGGAAGAGGCGGATGATGGAGGTTTTGAATTTGAAGGACCTGAGACTTTGGGAGAGCGGATGCAACACGAGGAAGACCACTCGCTGGCAGCACGGCTGCAAAGTCAGACGGTCAACAGCCTTCGTTCTGCGATAGGCATCAACGACAAGTTCTTGTTCGTAAACGAACTCTTTGGCGGAAGCATGGAGAAATACAACCGTTCCATTGAGAATCTCGACGATGTCAAGACGCTCAACGGGGCATTGATCTACCTCAACGAACTGCGCATCGAGTTGCAATGGAACAGCAACAACGAGGCCTATAAGAAACTTCTTGAATTGGTCCACCGTAAGTTCGAATAAGCCATGCTGTATCTTGTCCCTACCCCTATCGGCAATTTGGAGGACATCACCCTAAGGGCCATCCGCATACTCAAGGAAGTCGATGTCATCTTGGCCGAGGACACCCGCACCTCGGGCAACCTGCTGCGTCATCTCGGCATCAGCAAGCCGATGGTGGCGTTTCACCTGAACAACGAGCATCAGCAGGTGGAGCGCATCGCCGACCGCATCGAGGCCGGCGAGACGATGGCACTGGTCACCGATGCCGGCACCCCAGCCATCTCCGACCCAGGCTTCATGCTCGTCAGAGAATGCGTGCGCCGCGAGATTCGGGTGGAATGCCTGCCCGGACCTACCGCCTTCGTGCCCGCATTGGTCAACTCGGGACTGCCCGCCGAACGTTTTATCTTTGAGGGTTTCTTGCCCCATAAGAAAGGAAGACAGACCAAGATACAGGCCATCGCCGAATACCCCTACACCACCATCCTCTATGAGTCACCCTTCCGACTGGTCAAGACCTTGGAACAGCTGATGGAGGTGATGGGACCGGATCGACAAGTGTCGGTAGCACGAGAGTTGACCAAAGTTCACGAAGAGAACGTCAGAGGCCGTATCGAAGATGTGATTGGGTATTTTGGACAGAAAGAAGTCAAAGGCGAAATCGTCATCGTGATAAGTGGAAAATTGAAAGGTGAAAATTGAAAATTGAAAGGTTATTGGCTGGGCATATTATTACTTTTTTTTGCGATGACAGGATGGTCGCAGGAGAGAACCTTGGTCCATATCGAACATGCCAACCAATTCCATAAGACCTCGGGCTCAGATGCGGTGCGATTGATCGGTAACGTGCATATCCGTCACGACTCGACGCATTTCTATTGCGACAGCGCCTATTATTATGAGAAACGCAACAGTTTCGATGCCTACCAAAACGTCCACATCAACGTAAACGACAGCATCGACATGTACTGCACCACGATGAACTACGACGGCGACCTGCGTTTCGCCGAGTTCTTCAACGAAGTGAAGATGAAGGACGACTCCACCCTGCTCGAAACCGACTATATGACTTATGACCGCGACCAGCACTTGGCCTGCTATCCCCACCACGGGGTGACCACCCGAGGCGACAAGATGCTGGTCAGTGAGCTGGGTTACTATCGCGACGACCTCAAAGAGTTCCGTTTCTTCCAAAAAGTCGAGGTCACCAGCCCGAAATACCAGATGTTTACCGACACCCTCATCTACAATACCCGCATCGAGAAGATGTGGTTCGAAGGGCCAACCACCATCATCAACGAGGAGAACACCATGGAGGGGGAACACGGCTATTACCTCACCGAGCTCGACCTAGCCTATCTCGACAAGAACCCCGTGATCTATAACGAGACCCAAAGGATGTGGGCCGACTCGATGCTCTACGACCGATTGCACGGCTTCGCCAAGGCCATGAACACAGTACAGATGATCGACACCGCCTACAAGGTCATCATGCAAGGTGAATACGTTGAGGTGTGGGAGAAAATCGGCTACTCGTTTGCCACCGACAGTGCCCATGTCACGTATTACGATGGTGGCGACTCGCTTTACATCGCCTCCGATACGATGTTTTACCATTTCAAGACCGAGCTCAACGACGAGGAAAAGATCATCGGGCGGCGCAACGTACGGTTTTACAAATCGGACATGCAGGGCCAGTGCGACACCATGACTTACCTCACCGCCGACTCGACCATCCGGATGCGAAACCATCCTGTATTGTGGGCCGATGATGCCCAGATGACTGGCGACAGCATCGACATCAAGGTGGTCCACCGGAACATCGACCATGTGGTGCAACACGGGAATGCCTTCATCATCGCCGCCGACTCCGTGGAAGGCTATAACCAATTCAAGGGAGCGCTCATGGTATCGCACTTCGACGACGGGGCATTGCAACGGGTAGAGGTGACTGGCGATGCCAAGACGATTTCTTGGCTTCGTGAAGACGACCAATCGCTCATCGGCATCAACGTGGCATCGGCACAGAACATGGAGATGCTGATGAAAGACAACAACATCGATTTGGTCAAATACTTCAAGAGCATTGACGAGACGCTTTATCCTGAGAAAGACCTCAAGGAAAACGATCGCTACTTGGAGGGTTTTAATTGGCGAGAAGAAGAGAAACCCAAAGACAAGAACGACATTTTTAAAGCACGTTCTCTTTAAGTTTGGCCGCAATCATTTTTTTCAAGTCCATGACCATCTGCTCGGTGTCGCTACGACGTTCGGGACGATAGAGATGCGGGTATTTGCATGACTCGAGACTAAAGCTGAGGTTGTTGAGCGGACCAGAGATCTTGAGGCCCAGACGCGTCGGCAAAGGTGAGTCGGTGACGGAGATGTGGTACTCTCCAATGGTGTTGAGGTTGTAATGTCCGTCAACGGTAGCCTTGAACTTGCCTACTGCAATCTGGAAAGGCCACAGATCGACCTCGTCGCGGAAGGCCGTCATTTGCATGTCGAGACTGTCAATCCGGTATTCACCATCGGTGCTCACCTTCAGCATATCGGTGATCTTGGTAAAGGTGACGATATCTTTCACCCGCAGGTTGGCACCTTCGATGTCGGCTGAGGCACGCAAGGTTGACATCTTGGGTTCGTAGTTCGACTTCAGGTTGGTTTGCGCCGCGATATGGAACTCTGCCGCACCGTCGAAAGTCTTCAGCATCGGAACGATGGTATCAATCTCAGGAATCATATGCAGAAGGTCGTAGATCTGCACATTGAGCAGGTGGAAGTCGAGACCGAGGAAGAGGTGGTTCTTGCGTGGCGACTGATACATGGCCGTGAGTTGCATCTCCGCTGCCTCGTTAGTGAAACCGATTTCGCGCAGCAGCAAGGTACCGTCTTTGATTGTCGCTGTTCCTCCCAGGTTGTTGAGGTCAAAGTTGCCGTACAACGCCTTCTTGGCCCGTATGCCAAAGTTGAAGTCGATGCCTTCCGGCACCATGAATGGGTTGTCGTCTTTCGACACCATCTCTTCTTCAGCTGGCTCGCTCTTGACACCCATACCCGAGGTAAGATCCATTATCTCATTGATATCCAAATAGTTGGATGTTAGTTGAAAATCAGCTTTCATCAAATTGTTCTGATCTTCAATCCATTTGTTGATGCCGATGACGTTACCTTCAAGAGTCATATCGGACTTGCCGATTTTGACAGTGCCTTTCTTGAAGCCCAGCTCATGCGAGTTAAACAGGAAGTCGATCGTGGGGATGATGATCTTCTCATCGAGGCCTGCCAGCTGCAGCTCAGCGCTGTTAAGCGTGAAGTCAGCGGTAGGATTCCAACGGTTGAGGAAGTCGGTTTTAGCTTTATTCTCGTTAGCTGAGGCGCTCATCTTCAGCGAGTTAGTATTCAGCACATAACTCGATCCAGCCAAGGCATTGATATTATTGCCGTTGAAGGAGGCTCTCAGGTTGAGGTTCTTGTTTTTCGAAGGGGTCGTCTCGAGTCCGATGACGGGGTTGGTGGCATTGACATGGATGGTATCGTAAACGAAGTCAAGGCTCGCCAGATTAAGTTCCGCTTGGGCGGCCATCTGTTCTATGGCACCATTGAGATGGTCAGCGATAGCCGTCAGTTGAAGGCCATCAAGGTCAGCGCGCATCGCTTGCCCCATATTAAAGTCGAGATTGTCCGTTTTCAGGCCAATATAAGCCCCTGTGCGACCTTTTTCCTTCCTAGATGCAGGAAGAGTCAGATCGACATTCAACTTCGGCGCACGGGCGTGTATGGAATCCATGTCGAAGCCAAAGTCGTTCAGGCTGATGGTGGCGTCGGCACGAAGTCGGTTGTTGAACTTAAAGTCGGTGACGGTGGAAAGGAAGTCGTCGAGGGTGCTTTTGAGATTCATGTTCACGTTGGCGCGACCGTTAAGTTTGGTGTTCTTGGGGAGGAAACCCTTCAGGTCGGTCATGAGGAGGTCCGACTTGAGTTTAAGGTCGAGAGCCATGTTGTCGGCCAAGTCGTTCAGTTGTCCGGTAACGTTGACCTTCGACTTGTTCATCATAGCGCTGAGGTTGACATCACGGGCGTTGATGCTATCGTTGAGGTCGAGGTGCAGGAGGGTGTTGAGTTCCACTTTGGTGAAGGGATAAGGCATCTGTGGGATACGCACTGTAGCGTCGGAGGCTTTAACCTTGGCAGTGATGAGGGGCATGAGGCTGTCGTTGAAAACGCCTTTCACAAAGCCATCAGTGAGCTCGATTTTCCCTTTGAAATTGATTCCGTTGAGGCTTTTGGCAACATTTTCGGGGAGATAGCTCATCACGTCTTCGATGTCGAGTGTGTTGGTGTTGAAAGCCAGGTCGATATCGGTGTCGCCATTTTCGGCCATCGCTGCATTGCCCTGAAGGTGAATGAGGTAATCATTGAGGGCAATCTTGGAATCGTTGAGATGGGCGTTCATGGGTTTGAGGCTCAGATTGACGGGCAAGGTAATGTCGATCTTGTCGTGGTCAAGCACAGGGTAGCCTGCGTTGAGGCTGATGTCGGGGGTGGCGACATGGAGGTTTCCATCGATGTCATTAAAGTCGTTGATCGTACCATCGAACAGGAGGTTAAGGTCAGCGAGGGAGGTAGAGAGTTGAGGAGTGGAAAAAGACAGCTTGGTTATGCTATTCTTTACGTTGGCATTGATCAGCTGGTCCTTGAGGTTTCCTTGAACATTAAGGTCGAGGCCTGAGGCTTGGGCATTGAGGTTGGAAGACTGGTCGATATAGGTGATGGTAGCGTTGTTGAGTTGTACCTGTTGAAGGTCGAGGGTATAGTTGAACGGTTGATTTGTGGTATCGGGGTTTTCTGAGGCAAAGATGTCGAGATTGCTTTTGCCTTGGGCGTCGGTGAAGAGGTTGACGGTAGCGTTGTCGAGGATACAGCGGTTGACGACGATCTCGTCATTTTTGATGAATTTCTTGGCGTTGGCCGAGAGGATGAGTTTCTCCACACTGGCGAGGGTATCGGTAAAACCGTCCATGGGACTATAGATGACCACGTCATCGATTTCGAGGCCCACGTCGGGGAAGGTCTTAAGGGTAAGGTTAGCCTGTTGGAGGCTCATGTCGAAGTTGACAACCTGGGGCACATATTTTTTGACCAGTTTCGTAAGTCGTTTCGGCGAGGTCACAGTGGTGAGGGCGATGATGGCCGCAATGATGACGAGGCCGAGGAGACAGCCCAGGGTGATGCCGGTGATTTTGAGTGCCTTTTTCATGATGGGTCATCTTCGGTTTCTGGTTCTGTTTCAGGATCTTTAGAGACGCGTCGGTATTCGTGGGTGTTGCCGTAGTCGTCGGAATAGACGAGGTAGTTGGCGTTGAGGGTGGTGACGGTATAGGACTTAGGCACGATGGTTCCGTTCCATAGGACGTGGGTGATGAGGAGTTCATCATGGATTAGGCTCCAGTTGAAAGGCAGGGCTTCGTCTTCGGTGATATCGTCGGCGGTGTCCCAAGTATATCCCGATCCGTCGTTGAGGTAAGTGTCATGGACGGTTCCTTCGACCCATTCGCCGAAGAGGAGGTTCACGTCATAGTCGATAGGGGTATCCGTAGGCCCGCATGAGGCCATAGCAAAGCCTAGGCCGAGGATTAAGAATATGATTTTAAAACGTTTCATGGTGCAAAGCTATTCATTTTTTTGGTTTTTGTGTAATAATAATATGAAAAAACCCCGCCAAGAGGCGGGGTTAGAGCAATAATACGTTGAATAATAACTACTTTTTCTTGCGTTTACCAAGCAGGTAGGCGGCGCCCATAGCTGCCAGCAGCAGCACGCCCTCACCGAGAGGAGCATGCTTCCATTGGTCATAATAGGCACCCTCTGCGGGGACCATGACAGTGACCTCCGTCGGATCGCTTTCGGCGCGGTTATGGTTAACGTCGCCATCGGTGATGATGACCTGACCGATAGCAGGGCCGATGGTCATCAGCAATGCGGCTGTTAGGGTTAGGATTCTCTTTTTCATTTTATATGGTGTTTTTTGTTATTATCTGATGACGATCTTTTGGGTCATGTTCTTAGTACCGTTGTTCAATTGCAGCACATACACGCCAGCGGCGACGTTGTTGATGTGGACACGGCTTTGGTTGCCGCTCAGCTGTTGGGC
>JAEEGG010000558.1_pt1 | contig 117078 bp, 99 predicted proteins | sample 9134161 | NCBI WGS metagenome assembly JAEEGG01 (sample SAMN16246543, study PRJNA631951) | gut metagenome | biome: gut microbiome; feature: rumen; material: CR-attached | host: Bos | place: Iran: Karaj | collected 2018-10
GCTCAGTTTGCTGGTTCTTCATCAGTTCCCGCTCACGTTGAGATGATGGGTCTTATCGGTATGGGTAACAACCCTATGGTTGGTGCTACAGTTTCTGTTGCAGTTGCAGTTCAGGAAGCTTTCGATAACGGCAAGTGCTGAAATAGAAACTATTCACAGCTAATATGAATATAAAGTGGCATGTAAGCTCGCTTACAATGCCACTTTTTTTCATATTATGCTGTAAAGGCTGGCCAAAACACACGAGTAAACATAAGCCGCTTAAGCGGCGACTTACGGCGTAGCCGGAAGGTTTATGAGTGCGTTTTTGCCAGCTGTGAATAGTTACGTAGAAACATACAGGTCAGGCTCGGATATATTTCGCTACATCGCTCGTTTATCGGATTTTGCATATTATACTTTTAGTCTTATTTATATATATGTTATATGCAAAATCCTTATCAGACGTTTTTGCAGCGAGCAGACCCGGCTCGCTAACCGCAAAAAGTCTGCGCTTGCGCGGATAGCGAGTAGCGAAACACATCCGAGCCTGACCTTTTTCACATTTCAAAATGACCAGGAATTAAACAGTTTATCAAAGGGGACGGTTCTCTTGTCACATTTTTTATTTTTAGATTGCCAAATAAGGTGAGTACAAATATGTTGTGCCACTCGCTGTCCGCGCAAGCGCAGACTTTTTGCACTCTTAGCGGACCGTTTTTGTCCGCTGCAAAAACGTCTGAGAAGGATTTTGCAAAATATATATCTAAAAGCATACACTAAACATAATTTTGCAAAATCCGATTTTCTGCGATGTGGCACAATTTATTTGCACTCACCCGTTAGGAAGTATAAATGTAACAAGAGAACCGTCCACCTGTCACACAATTATAAAAATTTTATTAAATTGTCCTTGCGTTTTATACGGGCTAGAGTTATAATTTTTTTGTGGGTTTTAAAGATATTTCTTTAGAAAGCAACATTAAATGATCGGAGGTTTACAATGGAAAAATTCTTTAAGTTGAAAGAGAACAAGACCAATGTCAGGACTGAAATCCTTGCAGGTCTTACCACTTTCATGACTATGGCTTACATCATAGCCCTGAACCCCAACCTTCTTACCGGTTTTGCAGTAGGAACACCCCTTTGGAACGGTGTATTCCTTGCAACATGTCTGGCTTCGGCTATAGGTACCATCTGTATGGCATTCCTTGCCAACAAGCCCTTCGTTATGGCTCCCGGTATGGGCCTCAACTCATTCTTTGCAGTTGTAGTTGCCAATATCGCAGTTATCAACGATACAAGTTATGACAATGCCTTCCAGGCAGCGTTAAGCATCATCCTTATCGAAGGTATCGTATTCATCCTTCTTTCAGTACTCAATGTAAGAGAGAAGATAGTTACTGCTATACCGCTCGGTATCAGACTTGGTATCGGACCCGCTATAGGTCTTATGCTTATGAATATCGGTTTCGGTTCCAACGTAGGTATTTATGCAAAGGACGGCGGACCTTTCTATGTAATGAGGGACTTCTTCGGTGCTATGACTCCCAAGTTGCTTAAGGATGATATGGGTGCTGACTACGACAAGATGGTTGTTACCGTCATCACTATGTTTATCGGACTTATCATTATCGTATTACTTGCCAAGAAGGGCATCAAAGCAGCAGTTCTGGTTGGTATGCTCGTTGCTTCCATCCTTTACTGGATCTGTGATGCAGCTGTACTCGGAGAGAATCCTTTTGCTTCATTAAAGACAGCTTCATTCGTTCCTCCTTTCAAGGATATGTTCGATACCACATTATTCAAATTTGATTTTAAGGGATTGTTTGATATAGGTATATTTACCGCGATCACGCTTATCATCACATTCTGTATGATCGATATGTTCGATACTATCGGAACTCTCGTTGGTACTGCTTCAAAGGCCAACATGGTTGATAAGGACGGCAAGATGCCTAATATGAAGGAAGCTTTACTTTCTGACGCTGTTGGTACAGTAGCAGGTGCCTGCACAGGTACTTCAACAGTTACCACATTCGTTGAGTCTGCATCAGGCGTTGAGGCAGGCGGAAGAACAGGTCTTACAGCTCTTACAGCAGGTCTTGTATTCTTAGCTTGTATCTTTATCGCTCCTATAGCTGCCATTATTCCTGCAGCTGCTACAAGCTCAGCTCTTATCTATGTCGGTATCGTAATGCTTCAGGGATTGAGCAAAGTTGATTTCCATGATTTTGACCAGTTTGTTCCTATAGTTATCATGCTTCTGGCTATGCCTATTTCCGGTTCTATCGGACACGGCATCGGACTTGCTATGATCAGCTACACATTCATTAAGCTTTTCTCAGGCAAGGCTAAGGAAGTATCGATACTGACATATGTTATTTCAGTATTGTTCATTATCAAGTTCTTCGTGATCGTTTGATATATGATAAATTCAAAAGGTCGGGTTTTTATACCCGACCTTTTTTTGCGCAATAAGATTCTTTTCTTTTCTGCGCTCAGAATGACATGTTAAACAATTCATGGAATAATAAATCATAAGATCAATCAAAATGCTGTATCATGGCCCTGGATAGAAGTAAAGTATATAATTGCATCATCAGAAAGAGCGAATTCTTTTGTTAAGCGTTCTTTATCCAGAGAAGAGTAGTATTTACTTTCCATAAGAACTTTTTTATGACGGTAGTATGTGGCTCTCGGGATATTAAGTTCTTTCATGATAGCTGCATCGCTTTTTGTCAGCATGAGAATAAGAAAAGCGGCATATGTAAGCTTTTTTCCTGAATAGAAGGTCTTAATATGACCGTTAATTTCATATTTTTCATATACACCGGTCTCGGACATTATCTTGCGTCTGCGTCCGGCATTTCTTTTATGATATTCGTTGTAGTATGAAGCAGGGATGAAGAGGGAGAGTTCACCTTCCTCAGATACGGAAAGGTTTATATGTATGTCATTCAGTGCTTCTATCACTATAGGCAGATATTTTTCATTGAATTTCTCAAAGCCGGGAGCATCTGAGACTATGTATTTTATAAAAGGGGATTCATTAAGTTTTTTAGCTGGCATATCAGTATATTCCTTTCTCTGTTGTATCTCTTATATTCATGAGTATATTGGATAGTTATATCATCCTTTATTCAAGATAATAATAGCATATTGGTGTATCAGATACAATATCATTTTTAAATATGATACCATATTTTGGGTGTTGTCATTGTTTTATATACTTTTATCTCATAAAAATATCTTTTTATACGATAAAAACTTGTTGTTTCATGCGATTTATGGTAAAATAATCATATATTTTTTTTGATTATGGGGTATTAGAATTTTATGTAAAGAGGAGAAGGTTTATGATCGACAAAAAAAATCTTTTGATCATTGATGATTCTGAAATTGACAGAAGCATACTTAAAAATATCCTGATAGATGATTTTACCGTTTTTGAAGCTTCAAACGGATATGACGGATTGAAGCAGATGATTGAGAAGCGGAACAGAATTGACGGGGTATTACTTGATCTTCATATGCCGATTCTGGATGGTTTCCACGTATTAGAATTAATGAAAGAGCATAAAATATACAATATTCCTATAGTTATCGTTACTTCGGAAAGTACTGAAGAAAACCTTGTAAAGACTTTACCTTATCTTATAAGTGATTTCATATGTAAGCCTTACGACAAAGAATTTATACAGAAGAGAATGAGGACACTGTTCCACATAAAATGGGTGTAAATTTAGGAGGATAATATGCAGGAACTTCTTGAGAGGAAAAAAGGACTTCACAGAAAAGTTCTTATCGTGGATGACGAGTTTATTGAGAGAGAAATGCTCGGTGCTATGCTTAGTGACCTGTACGAGATAGAATATGCGGGCAACGGGCAGGAAGCTTTGGATATCATCAAAAAAGAAAAAATGACATTGTCTTTGATAATACTTGATCTTCATATGCCGGAGCTTGACGGCTACAGTGTACTTGAGATCATAAGAGCTGATAATGAACTCCGCCGCATCCCTGTTATAGTCCTTACATCGGAAAAAGGTGCCGAGGTACAAAGTCTTCAGCTCGGAGCTGCCGATTTTATCACAAAACCTTACGATATGCCCGATGTTGTAAGAGCCAGGGTTCAACATGCAATCGAACTTAATGAAAACAGCATTATCATTCACGAAACCGAACGTGATGAGCTGACCGGGCTTTTCCACAAAGAGTTCTTCTTTGAATACGGTAAAAGACTTGATATTCAGAATGACAATATGCCCATGGATGCCATAGTAGTAGATATCAACCGTTTTCATATTATTAATGAATTGTATGGCCGTGATTACGGTGACGAAGTTCTTAAAAAACTTGGCGAGAGAATACATAAACTTGTCAGTGAGACAGGTGGTCTTGCCTGCCGTTTTGACAGCAACGGTTTCTATATTTATCTTCCTCACAACGAAGCACTTCAGGATAAACTGTCCGAAAGGATAGTAAGGCTTAACGATTACCTTAATGACGGTAATATAAGCATCCGAATGGGAGTGTATATTGATGATATGAGCGGTCTCAACATGGATCAGCGTTTTGACCGTGCAAGACTTGCGTGCAATAAACTGCGACACAGCTATACCACATGCTTTGATGTATATAACGAAGAACTGCACAGCAAGGAGCTTCACGAAGAACGTCTTATCGGCGATATGGAAAAAGCGTTATCCGAGAAGCAGTTCAAGGTATTCTACCAGCCAAAATACAAAATTTCCGGTGAACAGCCCGTACTTACCAGTGCTGAGGCTCTGATCAGATGGTTCCATCCCGAATTCGGTATGGTAAGTCCCGGCGAATTTATCCCGTTATTTGAGGATAACGGTCTGATACAGAAACTCGACAGATTTGTATGGACGGAAGCCGCGGCACAGATTAAGCGCTGGAAAGACGAATTCGGAGTATACATTCCGGTATCGGTCAATGTTTCAAGGGTAGATATATTTAATCCCATGCTCGGAAGCATACTTACCGATCTTGTAAATATCAACGGTTTTGCACCCGAAAAGATGCTTCTGGAAATAACCGAATCCGCTTATACCGATAACTCACAGGAGATAATCGATACCGTAAATAAGCTTAGGAAGAACGGCTTTAAGATAGAAATGGATGATTTCGGAAGCGGATATTCATCGCTTAATATGCTGACATCACTTCCGATAGATGCTTTAAAGCTTGATATGAAGTTTATCAAAAATATCACGGAAGATACCAAGGCCTGCAGACTGGTGGAGATCATGATACAGATAGCAAGGTTGTTAGAGGTACCGGTCATAGCAGAGGGTGTAGAGACAAAGGAACAGATGGAACTGTTAAAATCCATAGGATGTGATATCATCCAGGGTTACTACTTTTCAAAACCTCTGCCGCCTGAGGAGTTCTCGAAGCTGATCAAATAACATTAAAGGAGAATATATATGCTTACAATAGAAACCTTAAAAGAATTCGGAGCCGATGTTAACGAAGGTTTAAACAGATGCATGAATAACGAAAGTTTTTATCTGATGCTTATCGGAAAAGCTTTGGCTGATAACAGACTTGAACAGCTTGAAGAACAGTTGATCAATAAGGACTTAGACGGTGCATTCGAGAGTGCACATGCTCTTAAAGGTATGTATGCCAACCTGTCACTCACACCTCTTTCAAAACCCATCATAGAAATGACAGAGCTTTTAAGAAGCAGGACGGAGATGGATTATTCTTCACTTTTAGATGAAGTAAAAACTCAGTTTACCAAACTTAAAAATCTGTAAGCGGGGAAGAATAATAAGACACTTCGCTACGCCCAGTATCACATGAATCCACTATAAAAGGAGTAATTAATGTTCGGTAAAAAATTCTTATTAAATGAACAGACAATGCATATAGTTGAAGAGATCGGACGTCATATGCCCGGCGGATTTTTCATATACAAAGCAGAGACACCCGATGAACTTCTGTATGCAAACCAGGCAGTTCTGAATATATTCGGCTGTGAGAACTTAGAAGAGTTTAAGGAGCTGACAGGCTTTACATTTAAGGGAATTGTGCATCCGGACGATTATGAAAGTATATCGGCTTCAATTACAGATCAGATTGCTAAAAGCAATGATGAACTGGATCGTGTGGAATACCGCATAATAAGGAAAGACGGTCAAGTCCGCTGGGTGGATGATTACGGGCACTATACCGAAACCGACAGCTACGGCGGTATTTATTATGTATTTATATCCGATATAACCGAAAAACATGATGCGGAACAGAACAGGCATGAGCAGAAGGATCGCATGATCTCTGAACTGGAAAATGAGACCATTGAAAAGAACAAAGCTTTAAGTGAGGCTTTAGAGGCTGCAGAGCAGGCTAATAAAGCCAAGACTGCATTCCTTTCAAGCATGAGCCATGAGATCCGTACCCCGATGAATGCAATAATCGGTCTGGACAGCCTGGCACTCAGGAATGAAAACCTTGCTCCCGAAACAAGGGATTATCTCGAAAAAATAGGCGTAAGTGCACGTCATCTTTTAGGACTGATCAATGATATACTCGATATGAGCAGGATAGAGTCCGGAAGGATGATACTCCGCAAAGAGGAATTTTCATTCCGAAATATGCTTGAGCAGATAAATATGATGGTAATGACACAGTGCTCAGACAAAGGCTTGAAATATGAGTGCAGAATGACCGGCGGAGTGGCTGACTTCTACATCGGTGACGATATGAAGCTGAAGCAGGTATTGCTTAACATCTTAAGTAATGCCATAAAGTTTACCTCGGCTCCGGGTAATATTGTTATGACCGTCGAGAGGACCGCTGTATTTGAAGACCAGTCCACCATAAAGTTTACGATAGCAGATACCGGCATAGGTATGGAGAAATCCTTTATCCCTAAAGTGTTTGATACTTTCACTCAGGAAGACAGCAGCCGTAACAACAAATATGGAAGCACAGGCCTCGGAATGGCTATAACCAAGAATATAGTTGATATTATGAACGGTACCATTTCCGTAGATTCCGAAAAGGGTAAGGGTACCGAGTTTACCGTAGTAGTAACACTTAAAAATTGTGACAGAAATCTTTCAGAAACCTTCTTCATCAACCCTAAAGATATGCGTGTTCTTGTGGTTGACGACGAAGAAGTGGCAGCCGAGCACGCACGTATAGTGCTCGACGAAGCAGGTATAAAAGCCGATACCGCATTGTCAGGTCAGGATGCCATGCATATGCTCGAAGTACAGCATCTGAAAAAAGAACCGTACAATCTTGTGCTTCTAGACTGGCGCATGCCTGAAATGGACGGGTTAGAAGTTGCCAAAGAAATCAGAAAGCAGTACAGCAGTGAGACCACCATCATCATACTTACCTCATTTAACTGGGACGAGATCATGGACGAGGCTCTGCATATCGGTGTTGACAGTTTCCTCGCAAAACCTCTTTTCGCATCAAATGTCATAAGCGAGTTTGAGCGTATAGCACGCAAGAATAATATGGCTCTTTTCCGTGAAAGAGGAAAGACTGAGCTTGAGGGTAAACATATTCTTCTGGCTGAGGATGTATTAATCAATGCAGAGATAATTAAAGAGCTTCTGAAGATAAAAGGTGCCATAATCGAGCATGCAGAAAACGGCAGGATTGCCGTAAATTTGTTTAACAAAAGCACCGAAAGCTATTATGATGCGATACTTATGGATGTCAGGATGCCTGAGATGGACGGTCTTGAAGCTACCAAAACTATAAGGAAACTTGAAAGACCTGATTCTAAAACAGTTCCTATCATAGCTATGACCGCAAATGCTTTTGATGAGGATGTACAGCGTTCACTGCAGGCCGGTATGAATGCGCATCTGTCCAAGCCCGTAGAACCTGAGAGGCTGTACCAGACACTGGAAGAGCTTATCTGGGAAGCAAAGAACATAGCTGAATCAGCATTGCAATAAAATAACAAAGAACCGTCACGGTGATTGACGGTGGTCGAAAGGATTAATTATGTATTACTCATCGGTAGCGTTTTTAGCGCTGGTCATCTTTATGATCATCAATTATGATATCATGTTAAAGAAGCAGGAGGACTTTAAGGATATAGTACCTGCTGTTAAGGAGTACAGGTGGTTCCTGTACTCTGTCCTCTTATTCTTTTCGGCAGACCTTTTATGGGGTATCCTTGAAGGTTTAAAGTTGATCACGCTTTTATATATCGATACCATGGTATTCTTTACGGAGATGGCTTTTGCAGTATTCTTATGGACCAGATTCGTTATAGCATATCTTAATGACAAGAGTTTTTTCGCTAAAATATTAAAATATACCGGATTATTCTTTTTACTTGCACAATGGATCGTTGTGATCTTAAATCTCTTTACCCCTGTATTGTTTTCATTTGATGAAAATGATAACTATGTAGCTCAGAATCTGAGATACATATCAATGCTGTTCCAGATCATCATGTATCTTATGAGTTCGGCATATCTTGTATATGTTGCCGTTATGTCTGAGGGAAGGAAGAAATTCCGCAGACGTGCGGTAGCCGTATTCGGTCTTGTAATGACTGCATTCATAATCCTTCAGGCATTATATCCCATGCTGCCTTTCTATTCGGCAGGATATCTTGCAGGTACATGTCTGCTGCACACATTCTTTGTAGAAGACTTAAAGTATGAGCAGGTAACCAGACTTAAACAATTACTTGAAAACGAAAAGAAACAGAAAGAAGAGATTACAGCAACCAGGCATGTAGCATATACGGATGCCCTTACTCATGTAAGAAACAAACATGCATATGTTGAGAAAGAAGCTGAACTTGACAGAATGATAGCTGAAAAAGAGCTTAAGAATTTCGGATTAATTGTATTTGATGTTAACGGCCTTAAATATGTAAACGATACATATGGTCATGATATGGGCGACAAATATCTTCAGGATGCCTGCAAGATGATATGTGTCCAGTTCCAGCACAGTCCCGTATTTCGTATAGGTGGAGATGAATTTGTGGCTCTCATTTCAGGAACGGATTACGACAACAGAGTACAATTGCTTAGTGATTTTGATAAACGAGTGGAAGAGAATATAGAAAAGAAATCCGTTGTTGTTTCAACAGGATATGATGAATACAATCCCGAAACGGATAACAGCTTTAATACTATATTTACACGTGCCGATAAAAAAATGTATGAACGCAAGCGTAAACTAAAAGAAATGGGTTCAATATAAACGATATTATCCGGATAACAGAAATTATATGATATGAGGTATTTTTTATGAATGATGCAAAGCAAAAAAAATTAAACGATCTGTTATCATATATAATGATATCCGTCGGAGCTTTGATGGCCAGTTTTTCCGTAGTATGCATCCTTATACCGAATGATGCGATTGATTACGGTACCGCAGGTATAGCCATAGTCATCAGTAAGCTTACCGGTTTTAATCTGTCCATGTGCGTGGCATTTGTATTTTTCCCTTTTCTTATAGCAGGATTCATAGTTCTGGGCAGGAAATTCGGACTTAAAGCCATAATAGGCTCTCTTGTATACACTTTAGGACTTGCAGTATTTGAAAAAATACCTTTTGAGCTTAACACAGAACATTTCCTGGCAGTAGTATTCGGAGGAGCAATACTCGGTGCCGGACTTTCATTGATACTTAAATACGGCGGATGTATTGACGGTTCGGAGATATTTGCCAACATACTGGTAAAAAAGATGTCCGACAAAACAGGCAACAACTTCAGTATGACACCGATACTTATCATATTTAACGCATGTGTATATACTGCCGTATTCCTGCTGATCAACCGCAATGCTGCTTTAATGAGTCTGCTCGTATATGTGGTGGCAACTTCTATCATCAACCACTTTACCGATCATTTTGAAGCCATTAAACAGGTTACAATTATCACCAAGAATGCAGATGAACTTGTAGTGGCCATCAAAAAAGAACTTAATAAAACATGCACTATCATGAATTCATATGGTGCCATAGCAGGAGAGAATAAAACTCTCATATGTTATATCAACTATTTTGAATTGACCAAGATGAAGGAAATCCTGGCAAATAATCCCGGATGTTTCAGTACCGTATCGACCATAGACGAAATATTAAAATAGGAGATATGCATCTATAAAAAACTGAAGGCTAAATAATAAGAGGACAAGGAGTATTTATATGATATTAAATGAATTCAGATACGAACATATATCAGAGTCTGACGGACTTTCTTTATCAGTGCTGAGGATCGAGCCTGATGCTTCAAGACCTGTAAAGGGGATTGTACAGCTGGTACACGGTATGTCAGAACATAAGGAAAGATATATCGATTTTATGAAATATCTCGCCGAAAACGGGTATATCACCGTAATTCACGATAACAGAGGCCATGGCGAAAGCATCAGGGAAAGCGGCGATCTGGGATATCTGTATGAAGGAGGTTACAAAGCTATAGTAGAGGATATCCACGAGATAACCCTTGAGACAAAGCAATATGTAAAAGAAGAACTTGGTATCAGCGACCGTCCGTATATCCTGTTAGGTCACAGCATGGGTTCTCTGGCAGTCAGATGCTATATCAAAAAGTATGATTATGAGATAGATAAACTCTGCGTACTCGGCTGCCCTTCCGAGCAAAAAGGAGCCAAAGCCGGACTAAAGCTTATACAGGCTATGATCAAAGCCAAGGGTGCGAAGAGTCTGTCAAAAACAGCGGATTATTTTGTAATGGATTCAAGGCTTGGTAAGAGATTCAAGGACGAAGGCAAAGGGATGTGGCTTAATTCCGATCCCGATAAAGTGGCTGAATATATAGCCGATCCCGGATGCGGATTCAGATTCACATTAGGAGGTTACGAGGATCTTATTAAGCTTACCATAGAGACTTATAATACTGATATTAACGGTTATGCAATGCAGAATCCTGACTTAAAGATCAAGTTTTTCTCTGGCAAAGACGACCCTTGTGCAATATCATATAATGACTTAAGGAACGCAATGCTGCTGCTTAAGCATATGGGATATAAGAATATCGACGGTAAGATGTACAAGGGCATGCGCCACGAGATACTTAATGAACCGGAGCATGAAAGGGTATATAAGGATATTCTTGATTTTATACAGGAGTAATCATGGAAAAATATATCATGTCATTTGACGCCGGAACTACTTCCGAGCGTGCGATAATATTTAATAAAAACAGCGAGATCGTAAGTGTGGCTCAAAAAGAAATAGCACAGATATATCCCAATCCCGGATGGGTTGAGCATAATCCCATGGAGATATGGTCGGCACAGGTAAGTGTGGCCGTGGAAGCTATGGCTAAGGCAGGGATATCTGCGGAACAGATTGAAGCCATCGGTATAACTAACCAGAGAGAGACCACCATAGTTTGGGATAAAAAAACAGGCCTTCCCATATATAATGCCATTGTATGGCAGTGCAGAAGAACCACAGATTTTTGTGACAAACTGGCCATAGAATATGAAGCCATGATCAAACACAAGACCGGTCTGGTTATCGATCCTTATTTCTCGGCTACCAAGCTTAAATGGATACTTGATAATGTTGAGGGCTCAAGAGAAAGAGCCAAAAACGGCGAGCTGTTATTCGGTACAGTTGAGACATGGCTTATCTGGAAGCTCACAAAAGGAGCAAAGCATGTGACCGATTACAGCAATGCTTCACGTACCATGCTGTTTAACCTTGAAACCCTTAAGTGGGATGAAGACATCTGCAAATTGCTTGATATTCCTATGAATATGCTGCCGACACCTGTTTCTAATTCAGAAGTTTACGGTGAATCCGCATCCGAGTTTTTAGGAGGAAGCATTAAGATAAGCGGTGCTGCCGGAGACCAGCAGGCTGCACTTTACGGACAGAAGTGTTTTGAAAAGGGAGATATGAAAAACACTTACGGGACCGGTTGTTTCCTGCTTATGAATACCGGTGAAGAGCCGACTTTTTCCAATAGCGGACTCGTGACCACCATCGGCTGGGGTATAAACGGAAAGCTTACATACGCTTTGGAGGGTTCCGTGTTTATGGGCGGGGCCATAGTGCAGTGGTTAAGAGACGAGCTGCATATGATAGATAATGCTCAGGAGACTGAAGAAATAGCTTTAAAGGTAAATGATACAAACGGCTGCTATATAGTGCCTGCTTTTACAGGTCTGGGTGCACCTTATTGGAAACCCGATGCCAAGGGTATCATATGCGGCCTGACCCGTGGTGTCGGAAGAAATCATATAGTAAGAGCTGCTCTTGATGCAATAGTATACCAGGTAAATGACATAGTAGCCGCCATGGAGCAGGATGCAGGATGCCGGGTTGGTACATTAAAGGTTGACGGCGGTGCCAGCAACAATAACTATCTGTGTCAGGCTCAGGCTGATATCAGTGCCACTACGGTTGTGCGTCCCGCATGTGTCGAAACCACAGCGCTCGGTGCAGCATACCTGGCAGGTCTCGCTGTGGGATACTGGGAGAATGAGGCAGATATTGCAGGCTCATCAAAGGATTATACGGAATTTAATCCCGACATGACAATAATAGACCGTATGCAAAGACTTGAAGGCTGGAGAAATGCTGTAAAGATGTTATTGTTAGATTAATGTCATTCTGAGCGTAGCGAAGAATCCTGATATCATAATGTTGAAAGAAAAATCAATCATAGGGACGGTTCTGTGATTGAAAAAGGACATAATATGAAATTGCTAAAGGAAATAACTATTCTGTGTCTTAGCATTATACTTATTACCTTAACACTTCCGATAAAGGCAAACGCTAAAAAGCCCTACATCACAGCAAAAGAAAAGGTCTGTGAGGTGGGAGATAAGTTTTATGTAAGACTAAAAGGTACTAAGGCCGTTAGCTATACAATAAAGGATGAGACCGTTGCCAAGGTCAGCGACAAAGGAAAAGTAAAAACCAAGCGTGCCGGTAAGACCAAACTGGTAATACTCGGCGAAAACGGCAAGAAATACACCTGTAAGATATATGTATATGATACGGAGAGATTTAAGGATCCTATAACAACTCCAAGTGAAAGCAGCAAAGTTACTGCCGATATACAAATGAAGGATGTGCCTGATGTAGATTTCTCTGTAAAACCCGGTACACTTATAGATTTTACCAATTTACTGTATACTCAAGGGAAACCGGAAGGACTGGTTTATCTAAAAAAATCAAAGGTATCAGGTAAGCTTAAATATCCTGATCCTGACTGCAGGCTTCAGGCAGAAGTAATAAGTCCGTTATCAAAGATGATTGAGGATGCATATGCTGAGTGCGGATATACATACACCATTGAATCCGGCGGCGGATACAGGGAATACAGCACTCAGGAGAGATACTGGCGCAGGCGTCAAGGCATGTATCCGGGATATGGTGATGACCCTTACCATAACGGCGGTGTAATATGTGTACCTGCCGTAAGCAGCGAACACCGTACAGGCTACGCTATTGATTTTGAAGCTTCTGCCAAAGGTTTTCAGTGGCTCAAGGACAACTCCTATAAATACGGCTTCATACATCGTTATGATGGCAATAAGACCGAAATAACAGGCGTCATGGATGAAGACTGCCATTATACATATGTCGGAAAAGACATTGCAGCTACATGTTATCTTGAGGGGCTGTGTCTTGAAGAATATTATGCAAAATACGTAAACATCAACTAAACTACAAGATAATACCTGCAAAATATATTGATAATACAAAGCCTCCGGTGGTATAATGATATCATAATTTATTTACCGGAGGTATTTTTATGCTTGATTTACGTGAAAAATGGGTGTTGATCACAGGCGCAAGCAGGGGTATAGGCAGGCTTTCGGCACTTTTTATGGCCGATCAGGGCTGCAACCTCATCCTGCATTCAAGGACTAAGGACGGAACAAAAAAAGTACTCGAAGAAGTACTGGCAAAGGGTGTAAATGCTTTTAGCGTATCGGCAGAGCTTTCTAATATGGATGAAGTGGATGATATGCTTAAATACATTGACAATTGTGGGGCAGTAGTCGATGTGGTGCTTAACAACGCAGGTCTGCAGATAGCTTACAGGACCGATTACCTCGCCACACCTATAGATGATTACGACAAAAGTTTTCTTATAAATACAATGGCTCCTATGAAGATATGTTATCATTATCTGCCTAAGATGATCGAACGCGGCTTCGGCAGGATAGTAAATACTACCAGCGGTATCGCATTGGAGGCTGAACAGGCTGGATATTCCGCAAGCAAAGCAGCACTCAATAAAGTAACCGTTGATTTAGGATATAAGCTTAACGGTTCAGATGTGATCATATCTTTGGCAGATCCCGGCTGGTGCCGCACGGACTTAGGCGGTCCCAATGCACCTAACGCACCCGAATCTACCATACCCGGTATCGTAGTAGGAGCATTTATAAATGACGGTAAATCCGGCAGACTGTTCGGTGCACAGGATTTTAAGGGCATGAGCTTAGAAGATGCGGTAAAGAAGGCTGAAGGTTATGCTTCGCCGTATAATAAATAATAAATAAGTTATAATAAGGGGAGAGAAAAAATGGAAAAGGTTAAATGGGGAATACTCGGAACAGCAAATATATGTACTTACGGGACCATACCCGGCATGAAGCTATCCGAAAGCTGTGAAATGTATGCCATAGCTGGCAGAAATCCTGAAAAAGCCGAGAGATTCAAAAATGAATACGGTTTTACCAAGGCATACGGAAGCTATGATGAGCTTATAGCCGATAAGGATATTCAGGCCGTATATATTCCTTTACCCAATGATATCCATTTAAAATGGGTAAAAGCCTGCTTAAAAGCAGGGAAGCACGTGTTATGTGAAAAACCTCTGGCACTTAATGCGGATGAAGTAACCGAAATGTTTGCTACAGCCTCCGAATGCGGCGTACATCTTATGGAAGCATATGCTTATCTGCACAGTCCTTATGTAGAAAGCTTGCAAAATGATGTAAAAAGCGGTATTATCGGAGATGTGGACTATATAGAGTCAGCATTTATCACCCAGGGGTATAAAGAAGATTTCAGATTACATAAGCAATTTGGCGGTGGTGCCATGTATGATCTCGGATGTTATTGTACTACGATGATCCTTTCGCTTATTGATTCGGATCCCGATATGGTAAAAGCTGTAGCAGAATTCTCAGATGAGGGAGTTGACTGGAACACGGCAGGTATCATACGTTTTAAGAACGGAGCCAGGGCTTCGTTTAACGTAGGCATGATATTGGGAGAAAACTCCAATTCAAGATTTGACAGGTTATACATACACGGTACCAAGGGGTCTATAAGATCAGATGTGGAATATAACCAGGCAGGGGAGTTGTCTTATAAAATTTATAATGCCGACGGTATCATAGAAAGAAAAGTATCCGTACCTCAGAATTACTCATTAGAGATAGAAAATTTAAGCCGCAGCATATTATATGGTGAGAAACCGCATATCACGCCTGCATTCTCGATAAAGAACGCTGAACTGATAGACCGCATATTAAAGGAAATCGGGTACTAAACCGGATCCTTTATTATTCGGAGGATGTTATGTCAGAAGATATAAATACCCTGATCTGTTCCATATGCGGACAATTTATAGAAAGCCGCATTCTGTCTGCTGGTCCGCTTGGCGACGGCCATATTAACGATACTTATCTGGTGACTGCTGAAGGCGATAAATACGTGCTCCAGCGTATCAAAGATATAGCCGATACCGCTAAATGTGAGTATAATTACGGCCTGTACGCCGATATTTTTGCCCATAACGGCTTTTATTACCCTGTATGGCTTAAAAATAAGGCCGGAAAACACTTTTTTACCGACGAAACCGGCTGTAACTGGCGTATATACAGGTATATAGACGGCGATATAATATGTCCGCCACTAAAAAACGAACAATTGTTCTTTACAGGACAGGGGCTGAAAAAGCTCCATGTATTGTTACAGAAGATAACCGCAAACCCTAAGCCCGTATACCCGCATCTGCACGATCTGAAGCATTATTATGACGTGTATTGCAAGGTTAAGAACGGTAATGACCTGTGTACGGAAAATATTGATCCGGCGATTGAAAATATAATAAATACAGGCATCGATAAAATGCTTAACATATCGATCGATAAAACGGCTGTGGTGCACGGGGACACGAAGCTGGCGAACATTTTATTTAAAGATAATAAGGTTACAGGCTTTATAGATTTCGATACGATAATGAACGGATCGTTATTGGAAGATGTAGCTGACTGTATCAGGTCATGTTGTATAGATAACGGCACACTTAACAGGGAAAAATCAGATGCATTGGTTAAAGGTTATGATATAGCGCAGGAAGAAATAAAACAATTACCTGATGTATTTAACAAAATATGTTTTGAACTGGGACTGAGGTATTATACGGATGCCATATCAAAACATAAGCTGTTTAAGGAGAAATACCCGGGATTTCACCTGGATAGGGCAAAAAGCCTGTTTTCCGTCAAATATTAGGGTATTATTTCGTTAAACCTTGATTTAGCGAAATAATAGATATTTTAAATAAGGGGCAGTTTCTCACTGCCCCATTTGTTTTAATGGATTTATGAATCGTTCCTTGTTCCTTATCCGGGAACATAGAACCGTCCCCTGTAACCCTTTATTAATATCCACACAATGTAATGGTCTTAAGCATATCCTGGAATTCCTGTTCGTATATCGCAATCTCAGGAGTCATTGTTTCATCTGTAGGTATCGGAGCTTCAGGTCCGTCCACATCATAGCTTCTTCTTGATAAATCTAAGAACCAGATCATAACAAGTGTTTTCTTGGTCTGTAACAGATAAACGTCCTGATCCTGCCAATAACCGTTAGAACCTACACAGATGTTAAATACATGAGCACGGATATCATTATCTTTTCCTACAGTTACGTATTTATGATCGTAAAGCTTATATGTAGGCATATCGGCCATCATTTCATCCATATCGAAATCTTCCGGGATATCACCTTCATCAAAATCATCAGGCATGTACTCTCCCATCATTTGATTAGAATACTGGTTCATAAGCATCTCAACAGCATCATCGAGTGACATATCCTGTACTTCGAAGTTCTGAAGTGCAAATAATCCTTTGCCGTATCCGAAATAAAAGTCCTTCTCATCTCCTGTCTCAAAGGGCTCCGACCAGCCTACGGGATAATCAAACTCAATAAGGTTTCTGTACTTATAATGCTTTGTTTTATCTGTTCTGTATTTCTCGTAATCACTCTTAAACATTGCTGCATGAGCCATATCGGCTACGCCGTAAGTAAATACAGGACATTTGTTCGCATCATCATATCCCATGTAGAATCCGTAGAATCTGCCGGCTGTACCTACCTCGGGATATGTCTTATATGTTGACAGGTTGTTAAATAAGCAGTTATAATACTGGAATTGATATACCGATTTACCTGCATCATCCTTAAAAAACTTTGCCTGATAAGGAAGAACATCTGCAAGAATTACATCACCGTAGTTCGTAGTAACCTTAAATGCTTTGGTGGTAACATCCATTCCCTTAAGTGTCTGACCATGTTCGTTCAGATCAAGGTAACTGTCGATATCATCATAATCTTCTGTGATGATACCTCTTATAATATAAGGATCACCGGTAATATCGACACCCTCATCCTGCTCTTTAAAAAATACCGTATCCGTAAGATCCTTAGCACTGTAATAATACATTGAATATTTCTTCTCTTCAGGATAGTCCTTAAGTGTTTCATCATCCATATTTGAGATATCAACATCCTTGCCTAACTGAGGTGTAAGATCTCCTGTCTTATCTCCTGCCGGTGTTGCCGAACCGGTAACATTAGCGTTATTACCGTTACCCGCATCATCTTTTTTGTCATCTGATTTACTGCATCCCGTAAGAAGGATAACACTTAACAATAATCCTAAAAATGCTTTGATCAAATTTGACATACTCTCAATTTTCCTTTCTTGGTGCGAAAAATAAATTATGTTTCATAGCCTCATTATCGCACTTTTTAAAAAATAATAAACCGTTATCATAAGCGATTTACACGGAACTTTTTCCGTAACAGCTACGTAATATATTAACATAAATCGATTTTTCGGACAAGTCAAATTATTAACAAAATTGTGCATATACTGCCTTAAATTATGTAAAAAATGACAAACTTGATAAAATGACCAATATATGGTAAAATATCACACGATTGTTATCAAGGGAACAAGTGATGTTTTTCCAGGTGACATCAGACAATATATATACTATCTGAGAAACGAGGACAATATGACCTGTAAACAATGTGGCGGAATAATGACCGTCGATAAACAGCGTGAACTCTTTGTATGCCCCTTCTGCGGTGCTATCGAGCCATTTGACAGCATGACCAAGGAAGAATTACAGAAAATGCTCAATGAAGCATTATATGACGTACGAAAAGATACCAGACAGATAAAAGAAACCTTAAAGGATACCCAGACAGACTCTTCGATAAAATATGCTTTATCACTGGTTGCGCTCTCCATAGCCTGTCTCGTATTTTTGATATTTACGGCATATGGCTTTGATACCGGCTCATATATGGTCGGAGTCGTAAGTGCGATCCAGTTTTTATGTGCCATGCTTGCCATCATATTTAAAGTGTCGGCGAAGTCTCAAAAAAAACCCAAGCTGTCCATAGTATCCACCATACTTACCGGTATCATACTATCGCTTGTCATAGTCTGGTTTATCGCTCTTGCGGTAGATACACCCTCTTCTGACCGTCGTAATGACGAAGAAAAAACCTGGCCCACCATCGGTATGGGCAGCGACTTACCCGTGCCTGATCTGAAGCTCAAGGAAGTATACAATACAGATAAATACTTCCATGCCAGACTCGAAGATACAGACAAAGCCGGTTTTGAAGCTTATGTAAATGAATGTAAAAAAGCAGGCTACAATATCGATCCTTTCTATAAGGATTATCATTACATAGCCTACGATAAAAACGATAACGAACTTGAGCTAAACTTCTTTTACGGCAGCGAGATCAGCATCACCATGAATAAGGCCATTACCTTTACAGAATTTTACTGGCCGAAGTCCGGCGGACTTCAGGATGTGCCCGCACCCGAAGCTGACCAGATATACGTGGAATCTATCTCCGAAAGCTCTGCCCGCCTCCACGTCGGCATGATCACAAAAGATTATTTCATGAAATACATTGACGAATTAAAGGAAGCCGGCTTCTCAGGAGGTTATGACGATAAAGAAAACCAATACAGGGGCGAGAAAGATAACGTAAACCTAAGGATCACCCTCAAGAGAGACAAAATCCTATATTACGACGTATTTGTACTCGACCGCAAATAAAAAAATGTGACAAGGGGACAGTTCTCTTGTCACATTTTCTTTATTTGTTTGCTTTATATTCGGCGGCTGTGATACACTTGGTGTAGGATACGCCGTTTTCAAGTTCTACGCCTCTGGCTTCGAACATCTCGCTTACGGAGCATACCTGATATCCCTGCTGGATCAGCCAGGGAAGTACGGTCTTTACTGCCTCACAAGAGGTCTTATGGATATCATGCATAAGAATGATACCGCCGTCTCTAGCCTGAGCCTTTACTTCCTTCATGATGAGCTCGGTGCAGTTGGACTGTGTCTTATATTTCCAGTCAAGTGAATCAACCGACCAGATGATAAGGGGCACATTTGCTATCTGCTTTACTGTGTCATTAAATGCACCATAAGGAGGTCTGAGTAAGAATCTCTGTCCTTTTCCTACAAGTTCTGCAAGCTTATCGGCATTGCCGTTTATTTCGTCATCGATCTTGGATGCAGAGCATTTGGTAAGCTGGGGATGATTCTGTGTATGGTTGGCAACCTCACAGCCTGCATTGTATACTTCGCGGACTACATCACTGTATACCCTGAATCCGCTGCCGTTTGAATAACACATGAAAAATGTCGCTGTGGCACCATAAGTCTTAAGTGTCTCCAAAAGTCCCGAGGTATTAGGTCCTGGACCGTCATCAAAGGTTAATGCAATGATGGGCTTTTCGGGATCTATCACACGCTTGCTGATATCGGGTGCATTTACCGTTACCTTACACTTATAAGTCTTACCGGTAGCTTTAACCTTTGCTTTGATCGTGCACTCTCCTTTTACCAGAGCCACTACCCAGCCCTTGCGTGATACCTTAGCTACAGCCTTATCACTTGTGCTCCATTCGATATCTTCTATCGCAAAGTCACCGTTCTTAAGTTTAAGCTTTTTCCAGTCGCCTGTAGTAAGTGTGATCTTCTTTTTGTTCAGCTTTACCTTCTTTTCTGCAGCCTTTACCGGCATATCACCCAAAGGCAGAGCAAAAGAAATGGAAAGAGCCAGTACAGCTATCAAACTGATCGCTTTTATGATCTGCTTCTTCATTTTAAACCTCCGAATTACTATAATAAATTGATATCTGATATTAAAAATGTTATCTCAAAAACGTATTCGACGTTTCCTCAACAGAACTTCTTATATCAGCCATCATATATAATGAACCTGTTACAATAACAGGCATCTTACCGGAATACTTTGTGATACTTATCTCTATGGCCTTTTTTACGGCGTCTTTAGGATCACTCACAGCCATAAATCTCCCTGCAGGCCTTATAGGTTTATTATATTCGGTAAATACCGATACTATATCCTTTGCAGCCAGTCTTCTCGGATTATCAGGCTCAGTTGCGACCAGTCTCTTCACATAAGGGAAAAGCAGCTTAAATACCTCTTTATAATCCTTATCGGCCATAATACCGATCACAAATATGGCTTTATCAATGCCTTCCCGGTCAAGTGATTCACACAGAGCCTTAGCACATTGGACATTATGCCCTCCGTCTGCTATGACCAGAGGTTTTTTAAGCAGTGTCTCAAATCTGCCGGGCCATGTAACAGTCTTGAAGCCCTTTTCTATAGAAGTAAAAGAGATCTTTTTAGCAAAACATTTATACTTCAATGCCATTACGGCTGCCAAAGCGACCATGGCATTCTTCTTTTGGAAATACCCGTCAAGGTTAACGCAGTCTAGCAAATACGGCATAGCGCACCATACTCTCTCAACCCTTGCTGAATTCATAAATCTGTATATAGAGTTTAAGGTATCAGAATATATCATATCTGCTTCCGCTGCATTATATTCCATCGACTTATATGTCGATTTGGTTAAATTATCTGTAAATCCGGGATTATAATATATTGAGCGGCCTGACTCAATATAATCAGGTGTGATAAGCCAAGAATGCGTCTTTTTACATGCTTTCTTTATCACACTCATAGCTTCTTTGTCGGAAGGATATGCTATAACAGTATCGTTTTTAATAATGATACCGCATTTCTGCTCTGCAATATCTTTTATAGTATCACCCAGCAATTTGGTATGATCCAGGCCTATATTCGCAATGATACTTAAAGCCTTATCTTCGAAAATATTGGTAGCATCACTAAGTCCGCCCAGTCCGCATTCCACTATAGCAAAGTCGCATGCATTATCCGCAAAATACTTTAGTGCCATAGCAAAGGAAAACTCAAACTCAGTCGGATATTGGGACATTTCTTTTGTCTTAACGGCATCAATTACAGCCCTAGCGGTATCTGCATACTCTTTGTCCGTAGCATCCATACCGTTGATGCACAGATATTCATTTCTCCATCTTAAAAACGGCGAATTAAATATCCCGGTCTTGTATCCGGATGATGTCAGTACACTCATGATCATCCTTGATATGGAACCTTTTCCGTTGGTCCCTGCTATATGGATGATTTTCATCTTCTTTTCCGGATTATCAAGCCTCACTAACAGCTCCCTGATACGCTCTAAGCCGTATACGGACCCTTGAGTACACTCATTCTCTATAAAGTTTTGCACCTGATTATATGTCATATCTGAATTATACCCTAAAAAATAATTACCGTTTTATAACTGTCATCATTAAATCCATGTCATCCTGAGCGTAGGCGAAGAAGGATCTAAAAAAACCAAAACGCCTGCTTAACGCAGGCGTAATGTGATTATTTTCTAAGACCAAGCTTCTCGATAAGAGCACGATACTCATTGATGTCTGTCTTTTTGAGGTACTCAAGAAGACCACGTCTCTGACCTACCATCATAAGAAGACCACGTCTTGAATGATGATCCTTCTTATGAACCTTTAAATGCTCTGTAAGTTCATTGATCCTTGCGGTAAGGATAGCAACCTGTACCTGTGTAGAACCGGTATCCTCAGGTGTCTTACCATACTCAGCGATAATAGCTGCTTTCTTTTCTTTTGTAATCATGTCGATTACCTCCTTATTATTTATTGACGACCATGACTAAGTAACCGGTTGGAGATTCCGAAAACTGGGTCAAAGTCCTTTAAAACAAACGTATTATATAGTAATTACGTAATCTTGTCAAGATTTTTTTATCAGCCCACAGGTCCGGGTACGGGTGTAAGTGTACCAAGCTCTACTTCTTTACCGTTTATGATGACTGTTCTTCCGGTACCTGAGCCTTCTTCACCGGATTCACCTGACTCACCTGATTCGCCGGATTCGCCGCTTTCTGTCTTATCCTTTTTCTTTTTAGGCTTCTTGGTAGGCTCGGGAGTATCGGTGATCTCAGCATCGGGATCGGGTGTAGGTGTAGGAGCCACATACCCTTCGGGAGCTGTAACCTCACCGGTAGTCTTATCAAGCTTGAATATGGTCACACCGTCTTCAGCTAAGGTACCGACTCTTACCTTCTTGTTGATCATCGGATAACTGCTTGAGAAATACTGCTCACGCTTGATCTCATTACCTTCTGCATCATAGTATACCTTATAAGATACAGCTTTTATAGCATTATGTGCACTTCTTTCGGTAACTGTTTTGCCGACTGCAAGAGTACTGTCAGCTACATATTCAACCTTTTCTGAAGCAACATTGCTTGTAACTTCACCGATAAGCTTTATAGTCTGTCCGTCAGGTAACGGACGTCCGAATACCTCTACGGTAACCTTCTGGTTTCCGTAATATGCATGAAGTGCTATAGGATAATCGGAACTGTTGGTAAACTTAAACTCGGGACCGCCCCATGATACTGTGGCATCTGTACCTGTAGGTACGTAGTCGCTCGGCCATGTATGACAGGTTCTTGTATCAACCTTGAGGTCTGCCTTTGTAACGCTGTGATATATCATAGCATTTGCCTGGCAGATACCGCCGCCAAGCTCCTGTATGAGCTTTCCGTCAAATATACCGCCGGCTTCCTTAAATCCGGCCTCTGCAGTACGCTTACCTATGAATGTATTAAAATCAAATGACTCACCCGGCATTAATACAAGACCGTCTATCTTCTTACATACCAGATCTATGTTGTTATTTCTGTTGGATGAAGAGGTTGTGGTCGATGTAGTGGATGAAACCTTGCAAAGGTAACCGTCTAAGAATTCCTTTGATACTTCAGGTTCTATAACTTCGGTCTCAACAGTGATCTCTTTTGAAAAATCACCTGTCTCAAAAGCTTTTGTAAGCTCATCAACCACCTTATCTACATTGACTTTTAATCCTGTTTCCGACTCGGTAACGATAAATGTAAGTGTCTCGGTATCAAATCCTGTAACCTCAGCATTTACAGGCTCTTTTACGTACTTATCAAGGGCATTGTGTACTGCTTTAGATATACTTTCCTTAGATACCTTCTCATCGATCTTAAAGTCCTTAGGATTCTTTAAGAGTTCTTCTATCTCGCTGTATCTTTCCTTTAAACCGTCATCACCGGCCTTATCTGTCTCACGTCCGATGCTGTATGCCTCATCGATTATCTCTTCAAGATTGTTATCAAACTGAACATCATTTCCATTGAGTGCTACAGTCTCATCATCAATCTTGAAGCTGATATTGATGTCCTTCTTATCGTCTGTACCGGACTTGTCGGCAAAAAGTTCTTTTACCTCGTCCTTAGACTTTCCGGATATATCAACGCCGTCTATCGTGATACCTTCATAAAATGTTTCGGAATCAAGCGTCTTCTGCATCTCATCGGTTATACCGTTATTATTTTTATCGTTTTTGTTTCCTTCGGAGCCCTGCACTTCAGTAAGCATGGACGACGGTTCCTTGCTGTCATCCGCAAATATGACATTCTTAAGGATAAAAGCCAGAGCAATAATGCCGACCACTATCGAAAGAATACCAATAATAAGTATTTTACTGTTTCCTCTGTTGTCACTCATCTATATACCTTCTTATATCTATCAATTCAATTTATAAGCCCATATTTCCTAATCTCACAGAATAAAAGGATACAACATTTTACAAAGATTTTCAATAGTAAAAATATTAAATTATTGCGTAAAAAAAGCGTAACATGTCGTAAAACTGCACAAAAACGCAAGTTAGCAACATATTACGCTATAGTTTAATTATAATTCAAGTATCATCCAAGTACTACTCTTACATCATTCTGGGCTTTAAGCAGCTTGCCGTCGATCTTGTTGCCTGCAAGCTTCTCGCCGTTAAGATACAGCTCTTTAACACCGCTCTGTACATGATCGGGGTTCTCAAACTTCATGGATATATGAGCACCTCTGAAATTCTTCTCAGCTGTAAAGCCGTCCCACTCATGAGGTATAGCGGGATCGATGATAAGGCCGTCAGCATCGGGACGCATACCAAGGATACCCTCTACGCAGCCAACCATTACGGTTGAAGCGGTACCGGTAAGCCAGTGTACATGTGAACGTCCCTCAAAAGGTGAAGCCTTGGACTCTGTAAACTGTCCGTGTACATAAGGCTCAATGCAGCGGATCTCAGCCTTGTCATTCATGGATGCGGGTGAGCTCTCTAAGAAGTACTTAAATGCTCGGTCACCGTTTCCTAAAAGTGCCTCAGCCAGTATAGCCCAGCCCTGTGACTGAGAGAAAATGCCGCCGTTTTCCTTTGTATCGGGGTTAAATACCTTCATAAGAGCATCCTCGAACCAGTGGAATCTGTAAGGAGGCTCCATGATCTTAACGCCGTAAGGAGTATTAAGGATCTCTTCTACCTTGCCCATAGCGGTCTGGCCCTGCTCCTTGGAAGCAAACTTTGAAATAACAGACCAGCTCTGGGGATTAAGCCACATATTAGCCTCAGGATCCTTCTTGGCTCCTACAATAACGCCATTTTCTCTGATACCGCGGATGAAACGGTCCTCATCCCAGCACTTTTCAAGTGAAGCAGCAAGTTTTGCTCTAACATCTTTGATATATGCGATATATTCATTATCACCGCGAAGGGTTGCAACTTCTTCCATCATGTTCATAGCATAGTAAAGCTGGAAAGCTACGAATGTGGATTCGCCCTTAGCACCGAGTCTTAAGCAGTCATTCCAGTCTGCATGTAAGCCTGCGGGCATATCGTGATCACCAAGCCTGTTCATGGAGAACTCGATAGCCTTCTTTAAGTGGTCGTATACGGATGCTTCGCCGCCGTTAGCATATACGATTACTTCATCATAGAATGCCTTGTTTCCTGTCTCGCCTACATACTTGTATACTGTAGGGAAGAGCCATAATGCATCATCTGCACGGTATGAAGGATGTCCTGTCTCTCTTACATAAGAAGGATCATCGGGTGTATTCTCGTGACCAGCATTGTGGTTGAACTTAACTAAAGGAAGTCCGCCGCCGTTATCTACCTGAGCGGAAAGCATGAAACGGATCTTATCACAAGCCATCTCGGGATCAAGGTGGATGATACCCTGGATATCCTGTACGGTATCACGGTATCCGTATCCGTTACGGAGTCCGCAGTATATAAGTGATGCGGCTCTTGACCAAGTAAATGTGATGAAGCACTGGTAAGCATTCCAAACGTTTATCATATTGTTAAACTCAGACGAAGGAGTATTAACCGAGAAATTGTTAAGCTTTGCATGCCAGTAAGCCTTAAGCTCTTCTACTTCCTTCTCTACTATGCTTCCGTCTGCATATTTATCAAGTATCTTATCGGCTTCCTTCGGCTTTTTCTTACCGAGTACGAATACAAACTGCTTGGTCTCGCCGGGAGCTAAGGTAACATCGCTCTGAAGAGCACCGCATGAATTGCTGTTGTAGTTCATGGAGCCGTCGCAGGCACCCTTTTCAACAGCTATAGGATTGGAGAAGGTTCTGTAAGGTCCTATAAACTTCTCGTAGTCGCCTTCACCTGCGGTTACAGGCTGGTTAGCAAGACCTAAAAATCTCTCATGTCCGTTTTCACCATTCTCATCGCGGCCTATAAGCTCATTGATATGCTGAACGATCTTGCGTCCTGCAAGCTCAGTTCTGGAAATGAAAAGTGTATACTGAAGGTTTACACCATCCTGCTCGTAGTTATCTTCATTAGTGAACTCTACAAAACCGAATACGGAAAGATCACGGGCAGCAGCACCGGTATTTGTAACTAAAGCTGACCATACCTCATATTCGGCATCCTTCGGTACATAATATGTAACCTCTGACTTTATATCCGAATAATCAGAAGTAAATACAGAATAACCTGTACCATGGCGAACAACATTCTTATATTCATCCAGGCTCTTACCAACAGGCTGCCAGGATGTGGTCCAGTAGTCTCCCGTAGCCTTATCCCTTAAATAAATATAACGTCCGGGCAGAGCCATCATGGAATTAAAACGATATCTGGTGATACGTCCGTTTGCACCGCTCTTTACAAAGCTGTAGCCGCCGGCATTATTCGAAATAATAGCACCGTATGCGGGTGAGCCCAGGTAATTACACCAGGGTGCCGGGGTATCCGGACGTGTGATAACATACTCTTTGTTCTCGAGATCAAAGTAACCGTACTGCATGTGATTTCCTCCGTGAAATTAAATATTTGATGATCACTTACTATCAGGCTTCCCCTTGAGGGGAAGCTGTCAGCCAAAGGCTGACTGATGAGGTGTATAATAGTATATATCATTATACAATCATAAAAAGCATATTACAATGTAGTTTTTTGCCTATTTTTGCAACAGTGGTCTCGAACCGTCCGAGACCACTGTTACATGTTGTCACCTATTCTTTCGCTCTCCCGCAGTTCCAGCAGAATTTGCCTGAAGTTGTGGCACCACATACACATATCCACTCGCCTGGAGCTAATTCTGCTTTGTCCTCAGGACGTTTCGTACCGCATGACTGGCAGAAGTTGCCATGATTCTTTCTGTCACCGCATTTAGGACATTTCCATGCCTCGGGATAAAACTTCGGTTCCACATTGGGTTTATACATCATACCGGGGCCGTCAAGCATGTGGTCATTAATATGATCCCACCCGGGTCTCACGTTAACAGACTCAATGTACAGTTTCTGCAGCTCTTTTATTCTCATCTCGGATTCGGGAGTTAAAGTGAAATTTACTATCTGCGTTTCAGAAACGATTCCCATCTCCTCAAAAAGCTCATCTAATATGGGACCAAGTTTCTTACAGGCTGCAAGTCCTCTTATCTTTGAAACACCTTTGGGCCAGCGATCATTTAAACATCGGTCAAACATTTCGCAGATATTTGACTTTATATATTGTTTAACTTCTTCATCTGAATTATACAGACTTTTACTATATTCTTTTACTTTTACAATGCCGATAGAACGGCATAATACTTCTTCTTCAATATCTTCCGTTATCGGTTCTATAAATTTTACAGGCTGTGGTGTACCAAATTTAAATTCAAACATATCAAATCTCCCACCATTTATCATTATAGTCTTCAGGGTGTTCAAAATCCACCGTCTCAGATATATGCGGTGTAAGTACATTTAGTCCCAATTCTTCAGCCTTATTGGTAAATCTTATGATTGAATCATCCCATGCATGATCGGCTATGCAAAATGCACCCCAATGTATGGGGACGACTGCTTTGGCACCGACTGTTTCAGCCATATCCACGGATTCTTCAGGATACATATGGCTGTAGTGCCATTTATCACTGTACTGACCGCACTCCATAAATGCCAGATCAAAATCGCCGAAACAATTATGGATCTTCTCAAAATGCTTACCGATACTGCCGTCACCGCTGTCAAATATTTTATACTCCGGTGTTTTGATAACCCACGAACAGTATTCAGTCTGATTCTGTCCTGTAAGCCTCCTGCCTGAGAAATGCCTTGAAGGAGTACATGTAAATTCAATGCTTTCATCGGCATTTTCTATATTGTCCACCGTAGTACTTTCCCACCATGAAAGGCTCTTTATCTTCTTGGCATCTATACCCCATTTTATCAAGTGCTTTTCAACACCTATAGGGACTATGTACCTGTCCACCTTATGATCGAGTTTCTTGATAGTACGGGGCTCTAAATGGTCATGATGATCGTGCGTGATAAGCATTATATCTATATGAGGCAGATCATCCGGTTTTACGGGGTTATCAGAAAATCTCTTCGGTCCCATTTTAGGTATGGGGAAAAAGCGCTTAAAAAGCACCGGATCTATCAATATGTTTTTACCTGATACCTGTAAAAGTATGGATGAATGTCCGAACCAGGTAAACTTTAGTTTTCCTTTTTCAGGAATATTAAAATCGGGTGTATATACCGGTAGCTTAAAATCGGGTCTGGTACCTTTTGAAGATACTTTTTCATTTGTCGAAAGCCCGTCCATTTTCCATTCGTCGGGATATATAAATTTCTTACCCTTCATGTATCTGCATCTGGACTTGTAGCTTTCCCTGTCTTCATCCGTGACCTTCCCGCCAAATGCCGGATACAGTCTGAAAAACGCTTCTATACCGGCAACAACGCCAAAAATCGTAATAAGTTTCTTATATATTTTTTTCATAACTTCCAGAAGCCTGTTCCTATACTATTTATTATATTTAACACCCGTTGAAATGAGTAATATGATACCAACTACAATTCCGACAGTCATCGGTATAAAACTGAGCAGCGCACCTGAAACTATCGTCCAAATGCCTGATGCAATAAAACCACACCCCATTACAAATAATCCAAGACCGGATAGTCTGCAAAATGCAGGTTTATTGACTTCACTCACTTTATCCATATGATAAACTATGATCAGATTGATTTTCTGCTTTATCCATACATTATAGCCTAGCCAAATAAATATAAGGCCCAATACGATCAGTATGACACCGATTATGATAAACCAGATAGTATCACCCATATATACCTCCTTGATTGTCAATGTCACCTCGTTTTGTTAAATCAGAGATTCTTGTCTACATAAGCCAGTTCATTTAATTCTATAAACTTCTCGCCGTCAAATCTCATTTCAACTATATAAGGCATCCAGCTGACAATCCTTAAGAAATCATTCAGACCGAAATCATGTTTATAATACCTGAGTATCGTGCTTAATGCAGTTCCATGAGTCCCTACAACTATGGTCTTTCCTTTATACGTTTTAAGGATTTCTGTAAATGCTTCCATATTTCGCTTCTGAACTTCTCCCAGGCTCTCCCCACCATCCTCGGCGAAAGAGAAATCCTTCCATCTTTTTTCCAACAGGTCGGCTTCGAAACTGCCTGTTTTTCGCTCCCTCAATCGTTCATCACAGATTATCTCTGAACCAAAATAATCGGATGCCGGTTTTATGGTATCTATACTTCTTTTGTAAGGGCTGCATAAAAAAGCATCTATCTTTCTGTCTTTTAATACATCTAATACAATCTGCCTGTCCTTAAGTCCGTCTTCGCTTAACGGCCTGTTTCTGTCATCTTCGCCATATACAGACTGTGCATGACGAACAAATATGATATCGGTTAATGCGGTTAATGGCAACTCGCATATCATCTTTACCTTTAATGGCCTTCTTGTTAAAAACTCTGCATTCGGATCCATCGTAGTCCTCGGGTGCTGATAAATATCCACACCTACAGTTACAGGTTCATCAATAATATACAGATACCCTTTCTCTTTTCCGTTATGCGATATTACACCGTTATCATCATAGTTAAGTCTCGACGGTTGGTGTGAAAATGCTTCGGCGAGTTCTCTCCACGGTGTAACAGTACTGTTTTCTCTTAATTCCGTAAAAACGCAATTTGAACCATGATACCATATACCATCAGGATTTATGTCAATTTTCATATCTAGTATACCTTACTATTCAACTTTGAGTGTTATCACTGAATACTCTTCTTTATCAAAACCTTCACCGAAAATCCTTAAGGTGATATTCCCTTTTTCATAGCCCGAACGGATAATAGCCTGGGCTCTTCCACGGAAGCTGACGGTCTTATCATCTGTATAATCCTCATCCGTACAAGGGTTGGCAGAGCCGAATCCGGCAAGTGTGCCGCAGCCCGTAACAATTAACTGTAAAACCATCTCGGCATCAGGTACCACTTCTCCATGCTCGTCTATTATCTCTATATCGACATATGCAACATCATGTCCGTCGGCTTTAAGTACCAGCTTATCAGGATCCATTCTTACGGCACAGGGCTTAGAAGAGGTCTTAAGCTCGGCACGGCTTACTTCTGCGCCGTTAACATAGCTTACCGCCTCGACTTTACCCGGCTGATATACTGTCTCAAAGCGTACACTGTCAGGTAACGGCCTCTCGAACGATACCTTCTTTCGTCCCACGGAAGTCCCGTTTACAAAGAGCTCCACTTCCTCCGCATTGGAAAATACAACAAGCTCTACAGGCTTACCTGTGTAATCTTCATAATTCCAGGAAGACCGGACATCGGTAAATCCCCAAGGGCTTATCATCTCATACTTACCGAAATATTTCGGATGTACGGAATACAGATAAGTATTCTTGCTTCCCCAGACTACGCTTCTGTAAGCTCCCTGCGGACGCATATGGCCCGTGATATCAAAATCTGCGTCATTTGCAGTCCTCCATGGACACGGTGAAGAATACTGAGGCATCAATGCCCAGCAGGTGTTATCCTTCAAGAACGGATCGTCGGGCTCAAAATACTTGGTCTTTCCGATACCTGCTTCACCCAGATAATCCCATGCAGTCCACGTAAAGTCACCGATGATATAAGGATGCTTCTTAACTAAAGGCCACCTGAATCCTATCTCCTGAGGGAAGTTCTCCGAGCCGAGTATCACTCTTTCAGGGAAAAGCTCATGGTCATGCTCGTACTGATCCTCCATGTAGTTATATCCGACTATATCGAGTCCGTTGGTAAAAGGCTCGGTAACATTCTCCCAAAGGTCCTTAAATGAATCATTTTTTGCATTCTGTAAGTGACTAAGGCCTTCACATATTTCATCATCCAATCCGCTCCAGAGCGAGCATATACCGTTGCTGATAGGTCTTGTCCCGTCAAGTTTTCTTATAGCTTCAGCTAACATCGTAGCTTTCTTATATCCGTCATTTAAGCCGCCGCGCTCGGGTATCTCATTGCCTGTAGACCACATGATGACACAAGGATGTGTCCTGTCCCTTCTGATAAATGAAGTTAAGTCCTTCTCCCAGCACTCATCGAAAAACTGGCTGTAGTCGCCGGCACGTTTACCTATGCCCCAAGCATCAAAAGCCTCATCAAACACATACATGCCGTATCTGTCACATGCCTCTATAAGTGCAGCAGAGGGCGGATTATGTGCCGTACGTATGGCATTAAAGCCCACGGACTTAAGCTTTTGTACCTTACGGGCTTCTGATCCATATAATGATACGGAGCCAATAAGTCCGTTGTCATGATGCAGGCAGCCGCCTTTCAGTTTAACGCTTTTCCCGTTTATGCGAAGACCGCGTACCGCATCAGCTGTGATAGTCCTGATACCGAATATTGTATCAGCCTCATCCACAGTGCATTCTTCAGGTGCATAAGGGGTAAAATGAGTACGGTATACTCCTGTATCCGTTACTTTGACATTGACTTTGTAAAGTTCGGGACTGTCAACATCCCAAAGTACAGGATCCTCAACTGCAAAAGCCATCCTGGCTGTCGTAGTAGAAAGAGGTTCCGCACATATAGTTTTTTTGGCGATAACGGGCTTGGCATTTTCATTATCAGTTTTTTCTGGAGTAAGCACGATCTCTACTTCTGCCAGCCTCTTTTCAGAGTAGTCATTTACTACATCTATCTGAGCCTCTAAGAATGCATATCCGTCAGCTACTTCCTTAGTATACAGGTATATGCCGTCCTGTGCGATATGCAGCTTAGGGCCGTGCACAAGCTCCACGCCGCGGTACAGACCTGAGCCGGTATACCAGCGTGAGTTAGGCTGCATACTCGCATTGATATTAACTGTTATCCTGTTTTCCTTACCAAAGGTCACAAGGTTTGTGATATCAAGGCTAAAAGGTACATAACCGTAATGCTGTTTTCCGGCTTTTGCTCCGTTTACATCCACAGCAGCATTCAGCATGGCACCGTCAAAATGAAGCGCAATATAGTCATTTTTCCATTCTTCCGGGATAAATACGAATTTGGTATAATTAGATAATCCGCCGGTAAAATACCCCATATCCATCTGTGCCGGAGCATCGGGAGTAACAGGCGTCCCTATCATCCCGTCATGCGGCAGATTCACAGAAACACCCGGATCCGACTTTAACATCCCCGGATTATCAAGGTAACCCCTTCTAAAAGTCCAGTTTTCATCAAGTTTAATTCTTTTCATGTTTTTAACCCCATTCTTTTTATAATTTGTGACAAGGGGACGGTTCTCCTGTCACACTCCCAACATTTTCTCGGCATCTGCGATATTACCGGATTTAATATCCTCACGTATACGCGAACTGCTCACAACATCACCTGCGTACTCGACCATCGGGATCACATATACGTCAAAGCCGTATTTTTCTCCGAGTACTTTTAATGTATCTGCATCACCTTTAGCCCCTTTTCCGAATCTGAAATTATCCCCCACTACCAAGGCTTTTGCACCAAGCTTTCCCTGCAGCACTTCATAAGCGAACTCTTCCGGACTTTGGTTCTTTGTCGTATCATCAAAAGGATAATCGATCAGCAAGTCAATACCGCACTCTTTTAAAAGTGCCCTTTTCTCCTCCTTGGTATTAAGCCTTTTTTCAGAGGTATTAAAATAATCAAGATCAAAAGTAAAAACAGTGCTCTTATAACCGAACTCTCCGCTTAATTCCAGGACCTTGTCGAGTATCCTCCGATGTCCGATATGGATACCGTCAAACTTACCTATGGTGACACAGGTATTCTCATATTTAAAGTTTTTCCCCTGTATGATATCCACTTACGGAACCTCCTTAATACACCTCATCAGTCTGCTACGCAGACAGCTTCCCCTCAAGGGGAAGCCTGATATATTCTTAATCCTTTATGCTAATAAAAACTTTCACTGGTCTGTACAGTTTTCTTTCTTCTACCCACTCGTACAATGCCTTAAAATCATTATTGCTGTCATATACACGGTTGATGGCATCTGGTACTTCTATATATTCCTTAAAATGCCTCATACGCATCAGATTGCCGTTACAGAGCACACTGTCATATTTTTCTTTACAGTGTAGTGCAGGATACTCCATAAAACATCTGTCGGCTGAGATCAAAACCTTTTTATCTCGTAACTGTGCATCTATATCATCATTACCATTACCGGACGAATTATCTGATGCATCCTTTATATTCTTAACTATCTCCTCAAGTTCTGCCAGGCTGTGGCTTTCCTCTATGGTAAAGGCACCGGACCTTGTACGGAGAAGTCTCTCCATACATCCGCCGCAACCAAGCTTTCTGCCTATATCGGCACATATAGTACGGATATATGTACCTTTTTCACATGATATTCTTAGAGCCACACGTATCACAGGAATATCCCTGTTCTCATCCTTACGGATATCATTATTCTCCCAGTGCCATCTGCCTTCTTCCGGATCTTCCTCTTCCTTAAATCTTGCAAGCATACTGTCTTCATAAGGTTTAAAAGCATCTTTTTCCGATAAATGACATCTCGTAATATCCGATATCACATTTATAAAATCAATATGTACGTCTTTTGCTTCACGCTTTATGCTCTGTCCCTTACGCGCCAGATCGTAATATCTCTGTCCGTTTATCCTCGTAGCCGAGAACATCGGTGGCACCTGGGATATATCACCTTCAAATGCTTTTATAGCCTCCATGATCATCTCATCGGTAATCTGGGACACATCACCTACGGATACTATCTCTCCGGTAGCATCCTCGGTATTTGTCTCTATACCGAGCAGCAGAACTGTCTCATATTCCTTACCCTTTTCTGTTAATAGCTCACACGCTTTTGTCGCAGTACCCAGGCACATCGGAAGCACTCCTGCGGCAGCAGGATCAAGCGTCCCGGTATGTCCTATATGTCTTTCTCCGGTAATGCCTCGTAGCCTTGCCACCACATCATGCGAGGTATAGCCTTTTTCTTTGTAAACATTAATAATTCCGTCCATTTAATTACCACCTAAAACAGCCGAAGCCTTGATCCATACCGCAGGTCTGATCGCGTATTCTTCATTGTATTCACAATGATATCTCACAATCCTGTCCGTATCGGAAACCGCTTCTGTCACGCTGTATACATATAATACGTTATCTTGAGCTTTATTCATGATGACTGTTTTTCCGCGGTAGCCATTTACATCACGTAATACCCATTCATCAGGAATATCTGTAATACTCTTTTTATATTTCTCAAATTCTTCCTCTGATAAAAGGAATATCATATCATCATATTCCGATGTATCAGTCGTTATATGATAAGGTATGATCACGTCCTTCTCAATGTCACTGAATTTCTTTAACAAGGTTCCGTTCAGCCATTTCCTTACATCGCTCTGACCCCAGTCATATACGGGAAGCTCTTTTAAGTTCTTGCCAAGCTGGTCATCACTGAAAAACGTTCTGGTATCTACCTTTTCCGAACAAAGGAGCAATACTTTATCGTCCTCAACAGCAACTATATCCCATTGAAGTTTCTTGCCGCCGTAGGTTCCCATCTCCACTTTGACATCCGCATACTGATTCATCTTCTTTATTTCTGCTTTGATCGATTTAGCACTAAGTGTGGATACCTGTACAGGCAGCTTATACAATGCATTGTAAGTCAATGCATACAGATAATTGCCATAGATTTCTATATCCAAGATCTCATTCTTCGTACATGGAAGCTGTATCTTCCTGCAGGACGAAAATCCATCGGCAGAAATGTAAAAATAATCACCCTCTAAAACTACTGACCAGCCCTTATTGGTATTGGCACATGCATATCCCGGGTTATACTTATCCGTAACAAACGGAAGTAAAATCCTTGTTTTTTCACCTTTACTGTTTATCAGGTATGAACCGGAATTGCTTTCAGCACTGAGAAGACAGTATTTTACCTTTATCTGATCATTTATATTTGTCTTGGCAGTGATAACACTTCCATATACTATTTTGCCTATTCTGTCGAACTCGCTTTTGATATCGCCTTCTATCGGGAAATTAACATTATATCTTTTTTCACTGCCTGTTTCCCCATATGTGGCATGATAAGTATCATCATCGGCCCAGCAAAAAGTGTAGAAACGCTCATATCCGCCGATATAAGCATCCCTGTATTCATTTTTTGCAATCTGAGTAAGTTTACCGAATTCTTTAGTTGAGCCGGTACTTAAGAAGTATTCCGTGATATATTTGGTTTTTCTGTTGTACGTGCTGGTATTTCCGAAATCCTGCAACACATATAACCTTATGCCTGACTTTTCTACCACCATATACATGTCGATATCAAAACCATAAGCATATTCACTCATATCATATTGCAGAGAGTCAATAAAATACAATTCTTTCAATGAATCAAGCGAACTACCATAGTAACCGATAGGCTTTTTAACATTAAAAGTGGTGAGACCGTTTTTACTATCTCCTTCTTTATCACTCAGCTCGAAAGAAACCACCTTATACATATAGTAAAACTTGCCATTAGCTTTAGAGAGGCACGGTAATGCACCGTTACTGAAAATACTGTAAGTATCTATGGTATCCGAAAACATCTCATATACTTTATATGATTTAAAGTCTTTTGTCTCGGCAATATAATATACTACATTTTTCTGATATCCGTAATCAGAATAATCATTAGCATAAAAACAGATATAAAACCTGTTATCCCATTGTGACATATCATAGCAATTGATATCCGCGCTCTTGCTTAAGTCAAGCTCTTCCCTGATCTTTTGTTCTACGTCGCATTTATACAGTTTTTTCCCGTTCTTACTGTATAATATCTGGTACTTATAATCTATCACACATAGCTGTGCCACATATTTTCTTGATCTGGCAGGACATATAACCTTGTTGATCTTATAAGAGATATCTACTTTCTTAAAACTTTTGTCAACATCAGTCACTACAGATTTTATAAGCTTATCACTATCCTGAGCGGCTTTTGCGGATATACCGGCAGGTAAAAATGACATAAATACAGAAATTATAATTAAAGTAACAAAAATTCTTTTAATGACGTTCTTCTTATTATTTTTTTTCATACCTGCCTCCTCTTATTTGCTTTATGATATCCCTTATTCTTTTCAGATAACATATTTATAGTTACGCACATACATAATAATTATACAATAATATCCTTAAATTTCAAACTATAAATTTTCCCGTTTCATGACAAAAAAAAGAATGCTTCCGACAACATTTAGGATCGGCCTGCATTCTCTTTATAAATTCTTGCGTTTCATCTTTTCTACAATTTCAATATAAAAGCAGAATTTGACAAAACTATGTTATAAATTTGACATTTTCGAAAACTCTAAAAAAAGGGGCTTTTTCACAGCCCCAAATGATCCTGATCAAAGTCCGAGTCCGTTAAGCAGGGATTCTATATCCTCTGATGAGGGCTCTTTTGCATTTAATGCTTCTGCAGGTATCTCGACCTCAGGACAATCACTTTCGTATTCGATATCAAACTTGGTCATGGTTATCTCCATGCCTTCTTCTTCGCCCTTAAACGGCTCGCTGAGATACATCTTGTATCCTGATACTTTTCCATCGGTATCGATGTAAATCTCGCAGTCAAGCTTGAGTAACATTCCATCCTCTTCCGCACGCATCTGGCCTGTTACGGTATAACCGGTAGATGTCTCAACTATACGGCCGTTTTCAAATATATTGGCGAATTCTTCAATATTATTTCCTATAGGCATATCAAAAGAAGCAACAGCACCTGCACTCTTAGTCCATGTCTGGCCCCCGTCATAAGTAGTATATGACATGGTCTTTCCGGACTCATCTACAGTATACTGGTCAATAGACATATCTCCGCCCAGCATATTTGTATAGGTGATCATATGCTGGATGTTTTTATACTTGTATAATGTTTCCGTCATGATCACATCCATGGTCTGTCCGCCCATATCCATGCTCATTTCGGTATCCATATACATATACATCTTTTCGTTTTTAGCTATTTCAGTCAATGCCTGAGCTATTTTGATAAGTTCATCACGTGTAAGCTCTCTGCCATCACCGGTTATACCTGACAGATCAAGGCCGCCGTTAACATCGACTACGGGCTCCGAGGTAGGTTCAGGGGTAGGCTCTGCAGTGGGCTCAACGGTAGGCTCTGCGGTAGGTTCAGGTGTAGCGGTAACTACAGGCTCAGATGTAGGCTCAGCAGTAACCTCAGGTACAGCAGTAACATCAGCTACATCCACATCAGGTACAGGTGTAGAAGTAACATCAGGTACATTTCCATCAGGTACATCTGTAACAGCCTCGGTAGGCTTGTCATCCTCAGGTGCTTCAGTAACCCTGCGTCTTCCGCGTCCTTCATCCTCATCAGACTCATCCTTGCTGCATGCGGTAAATGCCAGACACAGGCACAGCATAACAGCCAGCAACTTAAATAAATTCTTTTTCATCTTCCTAATCCTTTCATAGATAAAATGTTTGCTTATAGGTTGACATTTCGCTTTATTATATGATTATTATAGAAAAATGTCAAATGCTCCGGTATGACAGGTGCCCTTTCCTATAGCATCATATAACCTAAAGCATCTTTACAGTTAAAAAGTATATCAAACTGTTATATTACATAAAAGTGCTATCAGAACATAATAAGATATCTTTATATCGCATTCATGAGAAAATAAAGAGTGTGACAGGAGAACCGTCCCTCTGTCACACTCTCAGAGTCACATTATGTCAAATTCTTCTGTGTTGAGCACTTCAGCAGGTATCTCAATTTCGGGACAATCGTATATGTATCCGATATCAAACTTATTCACAGTTACTTCTGCGCCGTCCATATCACCTTTTACCGGCTCATCAAGGTACATCTTATATCCTAATACATTTTTCTGAGCATCAAGATATATCTCGCATTCAAGCTCGTACGACAGACCTTGCTCATTCACACACATCTTCCCTGTAATGGCATAACCCGAAGTGATCTCAAATATACGTCCTTCCTTGAAAAAATCAACGAATTCCTCAGCATTATCTCCTATCGGAATATCGAATAAGAAGAAAGAGTCATTGCTCTTTGTCCATGTATTGCCACTGTCATAGCTTGTATAAGACACAGTATTGCCCGATTCATCTATATCAGAATATTGTTCAATATATGTATCCTCACCAAACATATTTGTATTTGTGATCATGTGATGGATATTATAATATTTGTATACTGTTCCCGTCATAATGACATCCATACGCTGTCCGCCAAGTTCCATGTTCATATCGGAATTATTATACATATACACTTTGTCGTATTTTTGTATCCCTGTAAGCAGACGGGCTATATCAATAAGTTCGTCGCGGGAAAGCTCTCTGCCTTCCCCGGTAATACCTGACAGATTTAAAACACTATCTATATCGATCACAGGCCCTTGAGCAGGCTTTGCTGTAGGTTCAGGTGTAATCTCCGGAGTGGGCTCAGCAGTGGGCTCGGGCGTAAGCTCCGGGGTAGGCTCAACAGTAGGCTCAGGAGTTGTCGTAACTACAGGCTCTGCTGTAGGCTCAGGTGTAGCAGTCAACACAGGCTCAGATGTGGGCTTTATTTCATCATCTGCATCACTGCCTTCTACTGTATTAATATCAGTTACATTCGCGTCAGGTACATCTGTTACAATATTGCCGAGCTTTTCATCTTTGGATATCACCATAACATCTTTATCAATGTCATCATCAGGCACATCAGTAACCCTACGTCTGCCGCGTCCTTCATCTTCCTCGGGCTCAGCCTTGCTGCACGCAGTAAATACCAGGCACAGGCACAGCATAATAGCAAATAACTTAAATAATCTCTTCTTCATTTTCCCAATCCTTTCATTATGCAAATGTATTTTTTTGTTCCTACATACATTTGACGAAAGAAACCTAAAACAAGTTCCATCAAAAAATATAAGGGAGACAGAAAACCATCTCCCTTTTTTCTCAAAACAGACCTCTAACCCCGTCCCAAGAGTCCAAAATCACTTATTTGCAGAATATAAAACCTGAATTGTATTCTTATACCCTGACTTCTTGATCAGTCTAGCTATCTTCTTACGTGTATCTGACTTAACTTTCATGACAAATACAGCATCTTTTGATATCCCGTTAAATGCCTTATTGCCGAACTTAGTGATGGTCTTGCCCAGTACTACACATTTTACAGAAGAAGCTTTTTTAAATGCATTCTTACCTATAGTCGTAACTGTGTATGAAGTTCCGTTGATAGATATCTTGGATGGTATGGTTACCTTTTCAGATGCGGTAATGCATTTTACAAGCTTTGCCTTCTTATCCGATGTGGTTGTATATCTAAGTTCTTCTACTGTCTCTGCATCTGCAGGTAATGAAGTATCAGGTGCGGTGATAGATACTGATACCTTAGCTACCATATCGCTGATAGTAGTATCATCCACTTTACTTCCGAATGTGCCAAATACAGCACTACCTGTAACACCGGATGAAGGTGTCATACCTGCAAGTATATCAGATGCAAATACTTCGGACGTAGACTTTTCAGATCCCGATTTATCCGATCCTGATACACTGCCTGAATTAGTTTTAGATGTATCATTTTTATCATCGGCTACTGAAGTATCAGCTGTATACTTACAGAATGTGATATCAGCTGTACCGTCAGCTTTTACTTTCACGCTGTTCTTTGTTATATTACCGTCAGAATAAGTTACTGTCTTTTCATAAGACGAGGATTTATCCGCATTGGTTATCTTTACTTCCGATACTTCTTTACCTGACTTTGTAGTCTTGACCTCACTCTGGTAATTATATCCGTTTACAGCCTGGATATTGGTTGATATAGTCGTGGTACCTTTCTTGTCGGTCTTTATAGCCTCTGAAGCTTTGATCAGGTTCACACCCTTATCATTGGTCAGGGTAAGCTTGGTGGTCTTATTGCCATTGGTGTATTCTCTGACAGATGTCTCAGTCTTACTGCCGTCTTTATTATATGTGGTCTCTATCTTGGTTGCAGAGCCATCCTTGTTGGTCACGGTCTCATTGGTAGTATAGGGAAGCTCAGGCTCCTTTACTTCCGGCTCCGGTGAAGGCTGAGGTTTAACCACCGGGGCAGGATCGGGTATGATCGCAGGCGTAGGATCGGGAGCAGGCTCACTTACAGTCACAACTACATCTATATCCTCTATTGTGTTGTAGTTGGCAGTATCCTCAGGAGTATAGACAGCCTTAAATTTATTTGCCCCCGCTGCTCCTACTGATGCGTCTTTATCTATCCACGTCCAGCCATCAGGCAAGCTTACATCACTTAATGTTTTTCCTGTAAGTGCGGTAAGCCCTGTAGGTACGTTGTATGCAGGATCTGCTTTTTCTATAGTAAATGCTGCTGTACCGCTTACATTATAGTTCCCGCCTGCTACATCAGTCACGGTTACTGTGGCTGTACCCGCATTTATGTTGTTGGTTATGGTTACTTCGTACTCTGCGGCAGGTATAATTGTAGTACCTGTGCTGACTGTTACTGTAGGTACTTTTTCAGTACCATCATATGTATATGTATCTTGTGACAATGTAATATCATATATATTTTCAGTACTGGTGGTAATGGTATATATACCGGGCACATATGTTACAGTATAATTACCCTGCTCTGCTTCACCTGCGGGTGTGATCGCATATGTACCTGCATTCTCTCCCTCTGTACGTGATAAGATATATTTTATCATATCGGCTGTATCAGTACCTTTAAGACCGGATACGGTAGCTGTAAGAGCTGCATCGACAGCACCATAGCTCTTAGTCTTATCATCAGCTGTTACAGTCACGCTTGCCCTAGATATGCTTACAGGTATGCATGCGGCTTCATCATCGGTAGAGTGATTATCGTCTGCTACTGCCTTAAACCATACATAGTATGTACCTGCATCTTTAGCGGAAGGTATAGCAGTACCCCATGTATTATCAGCATCAGGTGCGGGAGCAGTGATGTTGTCAGCTCCCAGTGCATAATATATAGTGATGCCATCTTCCGGAGTACCTGAAGTTACCAGTTCCTGATTATTACCGTCATATTCCAGACCTTTTACAGCATCAGGGTTCTTAGTTATACCTGCGAGCTGTTTAATAATGGTCAAAGTACCGGGTACATATGTTACGTTATAATTACCCTGAACCGCATCTCCGCCGGGTGTAATGATGTAAGCACCAACATCTGTACCTTCAGTTCTTGAAACAGTGTATGTGATAAGATTCTGTTTATTCTCATCTGCCGCAACTATACCGGATATATTAGCAGTGAGATTGGGGATAGCATCGCCGTAAGTTATGGTGATATCATCAGCCTTAACTCTTGCCTCTGCCCTATTGATGGTAAAGGTCATAGTAGTACCGCTTACATTATAGTTACCGTTAGCATTGTCAGTTACGGTAACTGTCGCTGTACCTGCATTTATATTATCCGAGTAAGTTACTTCGTACTCGGTGGTAGGTATAACTACTGTTTCAGTCTTAACTGTTATAGTAGGTTTCTTTTCTGTACCATCATAGACATAATCATCTTTAGATAATTCTATGATAAATGTATCCACCGTACTTGTAACGATCTTATATATGCCTGAGACATAAGTTACATTATAATTGCCCTGCACTACATCACCCTCAGGTGTGATAGTATAATCACCTACATTCTCACCTGTGATACGTGATATAGTATATTCTATCATATCTACTGTATCAGTACCTTTAAGACCAGAAATGGTAACTGTAAGATTTTCATCTGCAGTGCCATAACTCTTTTCCTTATTATCTGCAGTTACAGTAGCATCGGCTCTGCTAATGGTAAACTCCTTTCTTATCGCAGAATGACCACCTACTTCCACACAATAATTTCCGGCATCTTTGCACTCCTCACATCCGGAAAGAAGTTGCCAATTACCCTCAGCATCTTTTTTATAATACTTAGAATTACTATCTATGATGGAATATACTTTTTCTGTTGTCTCAGTATCACTGAGCTTTATAGAAATCTTGTAAGTTCCAGGTTCATCAGGTTCATCCGAAATATCCTTCCAATTTCCATTAATATTCAGCACATAATATTTTACATTGGCATTTTCAGGGTACGAATCATCTCCTACTTTTAGCATCAACTCAGGATATAATGCTGAACCGTTATACACATAAGATTCAGGTTCCATATATGTAACAGTACCCTCTACGTAGGCAGGCCAATTTGTTATTTTTGCAGGATTACTTATAACATTCCCTTCGTTATCAACATCAAACCCCTTTAAGTGAGGATAATACCATTTAAAACCATTATCAGTTACCTCATCTTCTTTTACAATCCAGGGGTTTTCATTTGAATCATCATAAACAAATTGAATTTTTATTGCTTCGTCATCAGACGTACCAGTCATCTCTGCAGTTGTTAAGCCAAAAACCGTCTCTGTATCAGTTTCATCCATTCCTTTTAAATCTCCAATAATATCTTTATTATAATAACAGTATGTGATGATTCCTTCTTCATTATTTCCAGTGACGCCACCTACAGAATGCATTTTTCTTGTAACAATTCCGATATTATAGCAGTTAATGATATTTGATTCATTTGTAAAAATACGTCCAACCAAGCCGCCGATATATTTTTGTCCATTTACATAACCGGTATTATAGCTGTTAGTTATTTCACCAATTCCAAATAGTCCAACCACACCGCCGACTTCGTCAATCCCTGTAATCGTTCCAGTGTTATAACTGTTTATGATTCTTCCACCAAATTCATTCTCTCCCGCCACGCCACCGACAAATTCAATACCAGTAACTGTTCCAGTATTATAACTATTGATGATTTTTCCATTACTACTTCCAGCTATACCACCAACACTATATTCACCAACTATTTTACATCCTACTAAACCTAAATCTTTTACTTCTCCATGAGATATATATCCAAATAATCCTTGATCTTTTTTATCATAGATTTGCTCAACATTTTCGTTACTAAGTCCGATTATCTTTTTATTATTTCCATCAAAATGTCCGGTATATTTTTTATTATTATTACCATCTCCTATTGGTATCCACAGTTTATCTGTACATACTATATCATTTGTTATAATCGCACAAGCATCCGTTTTTTTATTGTACCCGTTATATCCGTTTACAATATCCGAAAACTGTTTAAGCATGTTGTAATCGGATATCTCATAAGGATTATTTTGGCTTCCTCCATTTTCACTTCCGCTTAATATACGTGCAGGCCAGTCTTTTACAGGTACTATACTTTTATCTACAACATGAGTTTCCGAAATTCCGGTTTTCTTAGTAAAATTAACACCATTTAAGTGAGGATAGAAATAATTATTATTATCATTCTCCTGATAAAGCCAAGGGTTAACTTCATCAGGTCCAAAGGCAAATTTCATATTCTGATCAACATTACTGCCGGTCATTTCTTCTGTTGTCAAACCTTCGACTCTACCATCATCATCCTGATTACCGATAGCGTTTGAAACATTACTTCTATTACTATCATAATAACAGTTGGTTATTGGTCCAGAATTATATCCGGCCACGCCTCCGACATAAGCATAATCTCCGTTACCACTAATCGAGCCTGTGTTATAACAGTTGGTTATTGTTCCTTCATTTCTTCCGGCCACGCCTCCGACATAAGCATAATCTCCGTTACCACTAATCGAGCCTGTGTTATAACAGTTGGTTATTGTTCCATCAAGATTTCTTCCGGCCACGCCTCCGACATAAGCATAAGCTCCGCTACCACTAAACGAGCCTGTGTTATAACAGTTGGTTATTGTTCCATAATTATTATATCCAGCCACGCCTCCGACATAAGCATAAGCTCCACCAGCACTAATCAAGCCTGTGTTATAACAGTTGGTTATTGTTCCTTCATTTATTCCGGCCACGCCTCCGACCCATGCACTAGCTCCGCTACCACTAATCGAGCCTGTGTTATAACAGTTGGTTATTGTTCCTTCATTTTCTCCGGCCACGCCTCCGATAAAATCTTTTCCTTTTATTTCTCCGCCTTCAATGCCTATGTTCTTTACAATTCCATTGCTATCGATATAACCAAATAATCCCTGATATTTTTTATCATCTACATCATTAAATCCGGTATTATTCAGACCGATTATCTTTTTAATTTCTTCATCATTATCATTAAAATGACCATTGTACTTATTATTTGCATTTCCTATCGGCACCCATAGTTTATCGGTACATACTATATCATTCATCAGTTTTGCACATACATCAGTCTGTCCATCATTAACTATTCCGGCAAATTCTTTTAACTGGGTATAATTTGTTATCTGGTAAGGATCTCCTTCTGATCCAGAACCCTGCATAGTTACCGGTTCCTGAGCATATGTTTTTACGAACCCAAGATCGAGTCCCGCAAAATTTGATATTGCTAAAGCCAGCACCAACATAGCACACAATATGACTTTAAATACCTTCTTGTTATTCATACCTAAAAATCCTCCAATATATTTTAATTAATTAAATGTTTTTGTCATCTATATCGTCCGGTTTGCCTTTGTTTTTCTCATTTATCTTTATGCATATGATAGTTATGGCTACTGCGGCGATGAAGGATATGACCGCTGTCAGTACATATCCGCCTGCATCCGCCGACAGTAGCGAGTTCCCGGCGAAGTCGGCATCAGCTATACTATGCATTCTTCCGTCAGCTATATATATCCATCCGACCAGCAATGCAAATATCCCAAACGATACCGCACCCAGCGTCTTTATCATTCTTTCTTCTATTTTTCTCTTTTTCTTATAGGCCAGCTCGTGCATCAGGTCTATCCTTTGTCTGTTTGTTCTCATAGTATTCACCTTTTCTTAAAGTGTGTGGATATATTATCCATTATATTTTTATTTTACCTTACATATAAAAAGAGTCCTGTTTCGGATAAAATCCAGACAGGACTCAAAGTTAATCTTTTTATAGATTTCAGTACTATTTACAGACTATTCAAAGTATTTTTTCAATTTTTTGCGGTATTTCTTAACTATCAGTACAGCTATGACCGTCACTATCGGGAACATATATCCTATATATGCGGGTACTCCGGTCTGGGATACCAGGATATTAAATGATGCATGATATACTATCGCTATGGTGAGCAGTCCCAAAGTCCCTGCCAGACGCAGCCAGAGCTTTTCCCATACTGCTTTCATGCCAAGCATAACTACCATACCTGTCACCACATGCATAGTACCGGTACCGAATCCCCTTATCAGGAGGTGCTGTATGTTAGATGTATCGTTGCCCAAGAGATAACATACATTTTCAAATGTTGCAAAGCCTATGGCTACCGTGATGGTATTACCCGCCATCCTGTTCTTAGGAGGCTCAAATACCAAAAGATAAAATATAACCGGCAACAGCTTCATCACTTCTTCCACCGTAGGTGATATCTCCACCGAAGCGGTGAGTGCATTAAGGCCGTATACAGCAGCCAAGAATGTATTGATATATGATGACAGCAGACACATCGTCATGCCGCTGAGCATAAATATGATGATCCTGCGACGGTATGACTCAAGGCATAAAACAGCAACCATCAATGGTGCCGCAAGACATATATAGATATTTTCGATGTAATTCATCCTCAGCCTCCCGACTTAAGATTCTGAATCATAGACGATCCGTCCGCTTTAGCCACCCTGTCTTTTACAATTCTATCCACTGCCGGGATAAATAAGATATACGATATACTCAGCATTATATCGCTCCAGTAATACGGATTTGTCCAGCTGTCATCAAAGAAAAAGCATGACAGGACCCATGTCTGGTATTCCAGATAACAGAATATGAAAGAGGCTCTGTATAACCATTTTGAAGTGTAGGTTTTCCCATATTTTTCCCTGTTATACAACCCGCCCTTTACCGTTTCTCTTATAAGCATCCACATCAGTAAGGCACATATTACATTGCTCAACACATCACCTTCGGAATACATGATAAATCCCATCGCCATAGCGAAAGTAAATATCGGGATAAGTATCAGAGATCTATATCTTTTACTGTCCATTTCCTTTTCTCTTATGTATTGTAAAAGAATTATCAGGAAAAGATAGGATACATAACATCCAAGCTCATATATATGTCCGGAATGCGCCTCATCACCCAACAAAAGCGCATACAGCTCGTAGTAAAGTGCCGATAGGAAAATAAGAGTATGATAAAGAAAGAGCAGCATCCACTCTCTTGTTCGGAATTTAACTGCTCTGATTATATCTATGGTCATACATGTAGCAAGTATGAATAAGGTTATCGAATTATTAAAGATATCTAACGAATTCATATTCTTTACGCTTTAATCCTCTTTATCGTTCATCCTTTTCCTCACCGGATTCTTTTCTCCACCTGTTCAGCTTGTAGCAGAATATAGTGAGTACTGCTCCCAGTATAAATGCAAATATCCCGACGATAACATAGTTCAGAATATCCTTGTCGCTGAATATGCTTCCGTACATAACATTCTGTGTCTGGCTGATGACCCCATCAGCTGAGCTGCCGGAAAGCCCCGGAAGGATAAACACTATAAAAAACATCGCAGCCGCAGCCACAAGTCCTGCACATACATAATACAGCCTTGCTTTTGCTTCTCTAGCTTTTTTCTCTATCATAGCCGCTCTTTTATGCATTTCATCTATCCTCTGCTCATTACTTTTAAGCATATGCGCTATATCCCTCCTTTTCCATTTCTCTTTTTAATACAGTCTTGGCTCTGGTGAGCCAATAATCCACTTTCTTCTTAGACACATCCATGACTCCGGCAGCCTGTTCATAGCTTAGTTTTTCAAAATATACAAGCCATACTGCCTCTCTCAGTTCCGGTTCAAGCCTGCCTATACATCTGTGCAGAGCCTTTTCCTGAGCATCCTTACAAAGCGTATCCTCAAAATTTACGCCATCCGCAGTCATCTCTTCTTCTAAGTCATCGAGGCTGAATACTTTCAGTCTTTTTTCCTTGGCATACAGGTGATAGACCAGGTTGTGCCCCGTCCTAAACAGATAAGCCTTAAACCCCTGCTTTATCTTCGGCTTTTTAGCCATGATATTGGCAAAGGCCTCTATCATCAGGTCCTCCGCATCCTCAAAGCTTTGAAGATAACCCTTAAGATATGCAGTAAGAGCATCCCCATAACGCACCATAAGCTCATCATAGCATTCGGTATGACCGTCTAAAAAAAGCCGGTAAAGCTCTTCGTCGCTTTTCATGGGACCTCCTATTTAAAAATATGGACGGTAATCCCGTCCAAATTTTACATTATCTTTTATACAATAATACCCTAATTATAGTTAAGCGTCAAGTTGTTTTGATATCTCTTTTGTAAGAGAATTTATACAGTCATGAGCCGATCCGTACATTGTACAACCTGCGGCTCTGACATGCCCGCCGCCGGCAAACATAACCGAGATCTTACTGACATCAACTATGCTGTTTGAACGAAGGCTGACCTTCCATTCACGCTTGTTGCATTCCTTAAGAAGGATTGCCACTTCAACGCCCTTTGTCACACGCAGCTGGTCAATGATGCCGCTCATATCTGCATTGCCTATGCCGTAAAGCTTTTGGACATCTGCAGGCACATAAGAAACTATAACCTTTCCGTCCATAAGCAGTATGCTTTCCATCAGACATCTGCCCAGCATCTGGTTCTGTACATAAGTCTTCTCATAGAAAGTCTTATCGATTATATCTCCGGGGATAACACCTTTCTCAATCAGAAGTCCGGCTATCTCCATAGTCTTCCTGGTAACATTCGAATGCTTAAATACACCTGTATCATGCACAATACCAAGATATAGACAGTTAGCGGTATTTACATCGATAAACTTCTCATCAAAAATAGTAGCCAGAAGCTCAGCTGTAGCCGCAGCCTGAGGCACTATCATATTTTCGTTTGCATATCCCGTATTGGTAGGATGATGGTCAAAGCAATAGGTATAACCCGCATCCTTAAAATACTTGTAACCATCACCGAGTCTTTCCGTATCTCCGCTGTCCAAAGCCAGAAATACATCATACTTGTCGGCATCAGGATAATCTTTTATGACTTTTTCGCTTCCGTTAAGAAAAAGAAACTCAGGAGAAATATCTTCAAGATAAACATCAGCCTCTTTCCCGAAAGCACTAAGGATATAATTATACATACCAAGGCATGAACCCACACAATCCCCATCGGGTCTGATATGACCGCAGATACCGATGCGTTCAGCCTCTTCTATCCTTTTCCATAATTTCTTTAAATCCACTTTCAAAATCCTCTTTTTAAAAACCATTACACCTCATCAGTCTGCTTCGCAGTCTTCTTCTGATTCTTCAGTATCTGTATTATCTTCACCTGATTTCTCATCATCATGAAGATCAGCTGTAATCTCATCGATAAGATGAGACATATTAACGCCGTATTCGATAGACTGATCTGATATAAAACGAAGCTCAGGAGTATTTCTCATATTCATATTATGAGCAAGCTGGCTTCTAAGGAAAGGAGCAGCACTCTTAAGACCTCTGATCGTATCCTGCTGAGCCTTCTCATCACCTAAAACGCTTATGAAAACCTTGGCAGTCTTAAGATCGGGAGCCACCTCAACATTAACGATGGTAGTCATGGGAGAAACTCTCGGATCCTTAACTTCCATCCTTATCAGATTGCTCAACTCTTTCTGAACTTCCTGATTGATCCTTATATTTTTAATACTGTTTTTTCTCATTTTAATACCTCTATGTTTAGCAAACCAAATTATTACACCTCATCAGTCTGCTATGCAGGCTGTGAGCGTGTACTGTATTGCGAAATCAAGTTGATTTGCCGGCTGTAGACATCATCATATCACTCTTGAAAACCGTAAGTAAGCGGTAGATGAACTACGTTCGCAGATGCTTCGTAATGAGGCGGAAAACGATTATCCGAATCGTTTTCCGAGTGTAGCACAAGTGTGCCCGGTATCAAGCGGGCACACGATTGCAAACGTCCGAAATGAAGAAGTATATGCGGACGTAAAAGTACATCACCGCTTACGATGTCGTGTTTTCAAAGTAATATGATGATGGCTCAGCCCAAATATATTCTTGAGCAATGCAGTACCGCTCACAGCCGTAAATATTACATTAGGTTCTGGGAACCTCAACCATCTTGTAAAACTCAATCTGATCAAGCTCAGCAAGATCAGTAAATTTCTCAAATACAAGACCGCACTCGTAACCAGCAGCAACTTCCTTGACATCATCCTTAAATCTCTTAAGCGATGACAGCGGACCATCATAGATCTGGTTGCCTTCACGTGAGATCCTTGCTGAACATCCGCGCTCGATCTTACCGTCAAGAACGAATGAACCTGCGATAACACCGATCTGAGAAGCCTTAAACAGCTGACGAACCTCAGCATGAGCAATGATACGCTCCTCATATACAGGCTTAAGCATACCCTTCATAGCTGCTTCAATATCATCTATAGCATTGTAGATAACCTTGTAAAGCTTGATCTCGACGCCTTCATGCTCAGCGATATCCTTAGCTGTATTATCAGGCTTAACATTGAAACCGATGATGATCGCATTGGAAGCACCTGCTAAGTTAACATCTGACTCATTGATGTTACCTACACCGCCGTGGATGACACGTACAACAACTTCTTCGTTAGAAAGCTTAACCAAACTCTGCTTAACAGCCTCAACCGAACCCATAACGTCGGCCTTGATGATAAGATTAAGCTCTTTGACATTACCTGCTTCAATCTGTGAGAACAGGCCATCCAGACTGAGTCTAGCCTTAGTCTCGGAGATCTTCTGCTCTTTGCTCTGTGCGATAAATGCTTCGGCGATAGTTCTTGCTTCCTTCTCGTCAGCAACAGCCATCATGATCTCACCTGCATTGGGAACTTCATCAAGACCCTGGATCTCAACAGGTGTTGAAGGTGTAGCGGTCTTAACACGTCTGCCCTTGTCATCTATCATGGCACGGATACGTCCGTGAGATGCTCCTATAGCTACATAATCACCGACATTAAGAGTACCCTTCTGTACAAGTACTGTAGCGATACAACCCTTACCTCTGTCACGCTCGGCCTCGATAACGATACCACGTGCCTTACGATTAGGATTAGCCTTAAGTTCGAGCACATCAGCGGTAAGAAGTACCATCTCAAGTAAGTTCTCAATACCGTCTTTAGTCTTAGCGGATACGGGTACAAATACTGTATCTCCGCCCCAGTCCTCAGCTACTAAGCCGTACTCGGTAAGCTCCTGCTTAACCTTTTCAACATTAGCGCCGGGCTTATCTATCTTGTTAACTGCTACGATTATCGAAACATTTGCTGCTTTTGCATGGTTGATAGCCTCAACAGTCTGGGGCATAACACCGTCGTCTGCAGCAACTACAAGGATAGCGATATCTGTAGACTTTGCACCACGCATACGCATGGAAGTAAATGCCTCATGTCCGGGAGTATCAAGGAAAGTTATCTTCTCACCGTTGATCTCTACCATGTAAGCACCGATATGCTGTGTGATACCGCCTGCCTCGTGTGATGTAACGTTGGTTGAACGGATGGCATCAAGGAGTGATGTCTTACCATGGTCAACGTGACCCATAACACAGACAACGGGAGGACGCTTGATAAGTGTAGCGGGATCCTCTTCTGTCTCCTTTAAGAGTTCTTCTACAACATTGATCTTAGCTTCCTTCTCACACATGATCTCATAATCAAGTGCGATCTCTTCAGCTTCTTCGAAAGTGATCTCTGAGTTCTGGTTGATCATCTTGCCGGCTAAGAAAAGCTTCTTAACGATAGCACCCGCATTCTGCTTCATCTTATCTGCGAGTTCCTTGATGGTGATAACCTCGGGGATAGTGATGACCTTGATATCCTCTTCCTCTTTAACCACCTGCTTAACAGGCTTCTGGAATGCGCCCTTACGATTGGGATCTTTCTTAAGATTTACATTCTCATCATCGTAATCACGCTTGTCTTTTTTATCTTTACCTTTATTCTTAAACTTACCTGCACGGTCGTTTTTATCGATCTGTGTGCTAAGTTCGCTCTTTAACTTGCCATCGGGTGAAGGCTTGGAAGGCCGCTTGGTAGCAAACGGCTTACGTCCGTCATCGTCCTTATCCTTGTCACCGAATCCCTGAGGGCCGCCCATTCCGCCGCGTCTGTCGCCGAATAACTTCTGTCCGCCCTGGAATTTATCTCTGTCACCGAAAGGACGCTGTCCCTGACTGCCTTGTCCGCCGGGTACATTTCTGTCCCTGAAAGGAGGACGATGCTCTCCGGGTCTTCCGTCAGGTCTGCCCTCACCGGGTCTGCCATCACGTCTGTCCGGTCTGCCCTCGCCGGGTCTGCCGTCACGTCTCTCGGGTCTGCCCTCGCCGGGCCTTCCGTCACGTCTGTCCGGTCTGCCCTCGCCGGGTCTGCCATCGCGTCTCTCAGGTTTTCCCTGCTGTGCGGAACGCTTATCCTTCATAGCCTGCTCTTTATCCTTTGCAGCGGCTAAGCTTTCAAAGATATTGCCGACTATACGGGGCTGAACTTCATTTGTATCCTGAGCTGTCTTTGCTGCAGCAGCTGTATTTTCCTCAACTGCAGGTGCAGGTGTATTCTGAACTTCAGGCTCAGCCGCCTTAGTTACAGCAGCCTGTTCATTTGTCTTCTCAACGGTATTTACATCCTGTTCTTTTTCAGGTCTTGAAGCATGACCTTCAACAGGGTTTGTAGGTCTCTTCTGCAGAGGTGAACCGTCAAGTTTAACTATCTTACCGTTTGCATTCATTTTCAAAGGGAAGGGCTTGCCGTCTTTTCCGATAAGTCTTCCGTCTTTTGCTATCCAGTAAGGAACCTCCTTACCGTCCCTTCCGATCAGCTTACCTGCAGGCGGACGCTTCTTGCCTGCCTTAGCAGGATCGCCTGCTTCAGGTCTTGCAGGTCTTTCGGGAGCTGCCTTCTTAGCCTCGGGTTTTGCTTCTGCTTTAACCTCAGGCTTAACCTCGGCCTTAACCTCTGCCTTTACTTCTTCTTTTACTTCAGGCTTAGTCTCAGCCTTAACTTCAGGCTTTGCTTCTTCCTTTGTAACACTCTTTTTTGTATCTTTCTTGGACTTACTGTAATGAGCCCTGACATAATCCGCATCCTCGTCCGATACACCGCTCTGGTGGCTCTTTACTTCAACGCCCTTTTTAACGAGCAGGTTGATGATATCGGTATTAAGGGTTTTCGAATCCTTAGCCAGACCTTTCTCTACCAACTCTCTTGCCAGTTCATAAATCCTCATTTTGGCCATTCTGTACAAATCCTCCAATATTATTAACAAATAGTATAATTATCTTCTTTTAATAAATCCATGATCTTTTTTGCAAGACCCTGATTGTTTACGGAAACGCATGCCCTAAACTCATAACCGATCGCTTTTCCAAGTTCTTCCTTATTTCCGAACTCTGTGTACGGAACCTTGTAAAACGAAGCCGAATCTTTAAACTTCTTCTTGGTATTGTCCGAAGAATCTGTAGCCACGATCACAAGGCAGGATAAACCTGTTTTTATGTGTCTGTCGGTCTGAAACTCCCCCGAGCCGATATTTCCGCCCCTCCGGCATAAGCCTAAAAGGGAATACACTTTTTTCTCATTATTGCTCACAAGACCATTCATATTCGTTCCTTAATTTATCAAGTACTTCCTGAGGTATCTGAGTTTTAAGCGATCTTTCCAAGCCTTTGGTTTTTACCGCTTTTTCAAAACATTCAAGTTTATTGCAGATATAAGCGCCTCTTCCGTTCTTTTTACCGGTCGCATCCAGACATACATTTCCGTCCGGCTCGAGTAAAACTCTTATCAGTTCCTTTTTGCTCTTCATCTCACCGCAGCCGGTGCACTTCCGAAGCGGAATCTTTCTGACCTTTACTGCCATTTATCGCTCCTTTTAGTTTTCCTCGTAATAGTAATACTCTTCCTCATCCTCTGAACTCTGTGACTCAGGCTTGATATCGATCTTGTATCCTGTAAGTCTGGCTGCAAGTCTTGCATTCTGGCCTTCCTTACCGATAGCAAGTGAAAGCTGGTAATCGGGAACGATAACCCTTGCCCACTTCTCTTCGGGATAAGCATCTACCGAAATAACCTTTGCAGGGCTTAATGCGTTCTCGATAAGTACTGCGGGATCATCACTCCAGTTGATGATATCGATCTTTTCTCCGCCGAGCTCGTCAACTATCGCATTTACTCTGTCACCGTTAAGACCTACGCATGCTCCTACGGGATCAACATCGGGATCTGATGAGTAAACAGCCATCTTGGTTCTCTGGCCTGCTTCTCTTGCGATCGACTTAATCTCTACGATACCGTCGCTTACTTCGGTAACGGTCTCTTCAAACAGACGCTTTACAAGCTCTTTGTGATTTCTTGATACTGTGATCTTGGGACCGCGTGTGGTATCCTTTACTTCGATAACATATACCTTGATCCTGTCATTAAGCTTGAAATGCTCTGTAGGAATCTGCTCGCTCTCAGGAAGGATTGCATCAGTCTTTCCAAGATTGATTGCAATGTTTCTGCCGTTGTAACGCTGTACTGTTCCTGTTACAATCTCATGCTCACGTGAACTGAACTGGTTGTATATAACTTTTCTTTCTTCCTCACGGATCTTCTGTACTACAGCCTGCTTAGCCTTCTGTGCTGAAATTCTCAAGAAGTTCTTAGGGGTAACCTCAATATTTACGACATCACCGACTGCAAGCTTCTTTCTGGGGAACTTCTGCTTAGCTTCATCTAAAGTAATCTCAACAAGATCATCCTCAACCTCATCTACAATGGTCTTCTCAGCATATACGTTAACCGCACCGTTTTCTCTGTTGATATTTACCTTTATATTGTCAGTCCTTCCGAACTGATTCTTGCAGGCTGCAAGAAGTGAATTCTCAATCGCCTCCAGTAATATGTCCTTGCTTATGTCTTTCTCCTTCTCGATTTCATTTAATGCATCGATCAATTCCTTGTTGCCACTCATTTTTTTCCATTATCCTCCTTATATTATGTGATTTTACATTGAGACTCATTTTTTATATTTTAAACACTTATGATTTAGATTCTTCCATCCGCTCAGAATGACAAAACTGATGCTGTCCTGAATCATCATAATTGTCATCCTGAGGGCTCTGCCCGAAGGATCTTAGAAATCTAAATGTAAATTTATCTTTGATATCTGTGAAAGATCAAGTTCCAGATCGGTTCCGTCCACATCAAAAACGAAATGTTCATTTTCATAGGACTTTATAGTACCCGTAAACTCCTTACGTTTGTCAGGAAGAGCCTTGTAAAGCCTTACATCCACCTGTTCACCGATATTCTGCAGAAAATGCTTTTCCTTCTTCAGCTGTCTTCCGAGTCCTGGTGAGCTTACTTCCAGGATATAAGCATTGGGGATAAAATCCTCTTCGTCGAGCTTAAGCTCTAACGCCCTGCTTACCTTTTCACAGTCATCGACCGTGATGCCGCCTTCTTTGTCAATATATGCACGAAGGTAATAATCAGCACCTTCCTTGACATATTCGACATCATACAGACTGTAGCCGTATTCTTTTAATATAGGTTCCAGCAGGCGTTCTGTATTAGCTTCGTACGTTTCTTTGTTTGCCATGTAATCCTTTCATATATGTAACTATTCACGGTGGACTAAATACACTCATATACCATCCGGCTGCGCCGTATGTCGTCGCTTCGCGACTTAGTTACTTTAACAATAAAATTGAGTGGACTTTCGCCCACTCAAAACTTTAACTATATGCAACATATTTAAAATATCACAATGCAACTATAAATGCAAGTATATTTTTTAATTTTTTTAAGATTCTTCGGGCCTTTGCCCTCAGAATGACAGGATTTACGAATACACCTCAGGTCTGAGTACTCCGACATAAGGAAGATTTCTGTAATATCCGGCATAATCAAGGCCATAGCCTACTACGAAGTTATCCTCGATATCAAAGCCGTACATAGTAGGATTAAGGTCCTTCGGATGACAGTTGTACTTGTTAAGCAAAGCTACGGTGATAACCGACTTAGCTTTCCTGTCGTACAGATAATCCTTTAAATAGCTTAAGGTTAGTCCGGAATCAACTATATCCTCAACTATTATCAGGTCTTTACCGGCTATATCGTTATCAAAATCCTTCCTCATGATGATCTGTCCGGAGGATTTTACATCATTGCCATAGCTCGTAACGCTTATGAAGTCGAAAAACATAAGGCAGTCCATGGATCTTACCAGATCCGTAAAGAATACGGAACCGCCCTTAAGGACAGCCGCAACTATGGGACATTTATCCTCATACATCTCGGACAGCTTCCTGCCCATCTCATCTACACGTTTCTTGATCTGATCCTCGGTAAGGAGAACATACTCCACATCATTTTTTTCGCATGTAACGCTCATATAATCCTTCCCAATTCTTTATCAATTTCAATCAGAGAACCGTCTCTCTGATCGATCAGAACTTATTGTCGTAGTAAGCTTCACCGCCGGTAGCGATGACAATACATTCGTCATCCTCCATCTCGTTCAGCATCTCCGTATACAGCGTACCCGCTATCTTCGACTTCGTCTCGTTTACCTGCTGAGCTACATACTCTATGGTATTTCTGTCCCTTGTACCCATGTATACCTGCATTGAACAGCTTCGGATAATAGTAGGATAATCCTTGTACATATTCCTAAGGTCATCGATGGATCTTAAGATGATGGAACATGATACATCATATTTCTTTGCACTCATAAGGATTCTCGGGAAATCATAAATCTTTCCGTTCTCAGCGAATTCACTCATCATGCAGTGTACGGGATAATCAAGAGGCATACCTGATGCTTTCTTGAAAAGTGCTGTAAATATCTGTGAATAGATAAGTGCCGGGAATTCTGAATTAACACCGGTATTAGGTCTTACGATGAAGAGGATCCTCTTGGAATCACCGAGCTTATCAAGCTCTACTGAGTCCAGATCGCCCGAACGGTCGATAACACCTGCAGTAACTGCGTTGATGGTCTTAATGATTGATTCTGCTATCTCCATCTTGTCTGTGCCGACCATGATACGGAAGTTATCATACTTTGCAAGACAGGGATGATCGGGATTGGTAGTATCAACCTCAAGGAAACGTCTGTCAAGATCGTCCACGGGCTTGATCTTCCAGTTATCACCTGAGTCACCGAATCCTCCGTGCTCCATCTCGCTAAGCATCTGCTTAACCATCTTGAAGTTACGGTTGGAATCATCAGCAAAATTCTTAACGTAGCTGATAAGTGCCTCGAGAAGCATTCTCTTTTCACTTAATGTGATAACATCACTCTCATCTGCTGCAAGAAGTGCATTTGCAACATCGGTGATATCTTCTTCGGACTTAATATAAACGAAAGGATTATAATAATCGCTTCGCTCGGGATCCAGGCTGTTGATAACCTTTACCGTATAACCCGAACTCTTAAACAATGCGTTAAGGTCGTTGTAAAGTAGACCTGCCTTATCGGTTACAACATAACTGCAGTTACGCTGAAGGATATTGGGCTTTACATAAAGCTTGGTCTTGCCTGCTCCGGCTCCTCCCAATACTATTACGTTATTATTATAGCTGTTGTTCTCTCTGTATCTTGTAAGTCTGAGTCTGACACTCTCTGAAAGAATAAAATCGTTATCCTCAGGCTCACGCTTCACAGAGAGATGTGAGTAAGCTTTGTTGAAAGCCTTTATATTCCCCCATTTTAAATCTTCAAGACCTCTTTGTTTTGCCATAAACTTTTCCCCCTCATTGGTGTATCTATGATAATAATATCAATCTACATTATTTTGTGATATTATAATACACCAAATAAGGGGGAACGTAAGCATTATTTTTTTGACATTATTTGCTGAAAAAAATACACTTTTTACATTTTATCAAAAAATGCATGTTAATCATAATAATCATAATATACTTCAGGTTCGTATGCATCTTCATACTCATAATACCCGGAATTTCTGTCTGTGAACAGCTGGATATTTTCTTTCATGAATTCTTTAAGTTTTTTATCCAGATTGCTTCCTTCGGTCACATAATACATCCTTCTTATATTTCCTTTTTCCATTTCGATATGGATCTGAAGTCTTTTTGTATCTTCGAAGTAGGTATCATAAGAATATTCACCGCATACATCATCAAAATTATCAATCACAAGCTGTAACAGTTCCACTGTTTTATTTACGCCTGCCTTATTATAGGTATGATAATTTTTATATTTTCCGTCCGGTGAGTACTCGCCTATTATTGTTGCTTCCTTACAGTCCTCTTTATCAGGTACGTATTTTTCGATTTTAAATACATCATGGAACATACCTATCATAAGAAGCGCAAGCACACCGAGGAATATACAGCATTTTACCATATTCTGACCGAACACGCGGAATTTTTTCTCGGCTATCATACAGGATGACATATATCCGGTAAATCCCAGTATCAACAGTATGACAAGTATTCCAGCTCTGTGCGACATGATATGTGCCTGGCCTTCGCCTGCGGATATAAATAATGCTATAAAGAAAAGTCCGAATCCGAGTGCACTGTACAATGCAAAGCACCAGTTAAATACTACTCTTACTGCAGGGAATACAAAATTGTCATCCGTCTTTTCGGATTTTCTTCTTTCATACAGAAGAAATGCAACTACTGTAAGTACTACTACAGCGATCAATGCGATAAGTACCTTTACGAATGTTCCTTCCTGATAAAAATATGCACTTCCGTCTAAATCGTATGATGATCTCGTTTCTATCTCTGTAAAGAACTCAATGGGTGACAGTATATTATAAGAAGTAAACTCAAATAATCCGAGACCGCTTTTAACGCCTACATATAAAAGCTGTGAATATGCATCAAGTAAAACCTCAAAGAGCATCCAGGCAACTGATACAGCTATGTAGCAGAAACATGCCATTCCGTATCTGCCGCACAGAATAACTACAAATACACCCAGCGAATACCAGAACAGATACTCAGCCAGGGATATGATCATCCACTGTGTCAGCTCCCATATAGCAAAATAACCGTAAAAAGTTGTCTGTATTAATTCTATTATATATAATGAAACAACAGGTATCGCAATAGTAATCACACCAAAAAGGTATCTGGTAGCAAAAAGGCTCAGTCTGTTAAAAGGAAGCGACTCATAGAAATAATGCTTTCTCTTTTTAGTCAGATACCCGAATGATGCAAGAGCTACAGCCAGGCCCATACATATCGAAAACAAATGTGTTGTTTCCGTAAGGCTTTGTACAACGCTGTATGCTATATCATAATCATGCGTCAATTCATAACGGGGAAATCCGAGAGCAATAACAGCCGTACATGTAAATGTATAACCAAGCATACCCATGAGCCAGATAGGCCAGTGCATTTTGATATCGCGGATTATCATATTGAAATTAAAGAATAATTTCTTTGATGCCATAATGCTCACCTCCCAGTTCATGAATGAATATTTCTTCCAGATTCAAAGGTATGAAATCCATGATAAGCGGATCATACTTATTAAGTTTTTCTCTTACTTCGCTGTCTGAACACTTGGCGATAAGAGTATATACGCTTCCGCTCTTTGTAATTGACAGGCAGGATATATCATCTATGCTGTTCTCCGTGATACGAGGCATATTGTCTTCCCTGAATGCCAGCTGGATCTTGGATATACCCTCCTGCAGCGAGAACAGGGATTTTTCTATAAGCATCTTGCCCTTGTTCATGATACCTACCGTATCACATATATCTTCCAATTCTCTCAAGTTGTGTGATGATACAAGTACGGTCACCTGACGTTCCGTAACATCCTGCATGAGCAGGCTCCAGATCTGTCTTCTCATGACCGGATCGAGACCGTCCACCGGCTCGTCCAGTACAAACACATCTGCCATTGTGCTCATTGCAAGTATGAAAGCTGCCTGTTTCTGCATACCTTTTGACATCTTACGTATGGTCTTTTTCGGATCGATGGAAGTAAGTACAGAAAGGAGCTTTTTATATCTGTCCTCATTAAACTTCGGATAGATTCCCTTATAGTACTTCATCATGTCATTAATATCGGAATTGAGGAAGAAAAACAGGTCATCAGGTATATATGCGATCCTGCTTTTTATATAAGCATTGTCATATACCTCCTGTCCGTCTATGGTCACGGTACCGCTGTCCTGCTTGTAAATACCGGTCAGATGCCTGATGATAGTCGATTTTCCGGCACCGTTCGGTCCCACAAGCCCGTATACCGAGCCTTTATCTACATGAAGGTTTAGCTGATCAAGAGCTGTAAAGCCTTCAAATGTTTTTGTCAGATTATCTACGCTGATCAATTTTCATTCTCCTTTCAGGATCTTATATGTTCTCAATACGTCCGAGCAGCGGCGTTGAATTATCTGTATCGCCAAGTACATACTTTGCCACTCTTTCCCGGCTCTCTCCTGCTATATCAAAATCCTTTAACACTATATCCAGTCTGTCATATATCTCGGCCAAATGCTTACCGGAAACTTCATTCACATCTACAACGAAAGAACCTCTGCCCGGAACCGAATATATATAGCCTTCATTTTCCAGATCTCTGTATGCACGCTGTATGGTATTCGGATTAATGGCATATTGTGCTGCAAGCTCTCTTACCGATGGCATTTTTTCATCCTTCTTGATAAGTCCCGTTACGATAAGCTTCTTAAAACCGTCCACTATCTGTTCATACACAGGCCTTGAATCCCTGTAATTAATACTGATCAATCGGCATTCCTCCTTTCTCGTGTTTTAACTGTATTAATTATGTTAGTACAGTTATATCTCTTTTTAGGAAAAAAGTCAACCCCTTTTTAAATATTTTTTTAAGTATAACATTAAATATGTACGTATTAGGCTCCGCTAATCTTGAAAATCATAAAAAAATATGATATAATATCTAAACTATTTTATGTAGCATGTCGAAATAATATGTGCATTACAAAAACCAAAGAAGGAGTATGCCATGAATATCGAGAAAATCCAAGCTTTTACATTAGAAAATGCAATTGATATCTTTAAGAACAACGTTGATGCCATCATCGCAGTCAATATTGATGAAGACTGTTATCATGCAGTACTTAAGCGCGGTTATTTCGAATCATTCATCGAAGAAAAAGGAACTTACCAGGAGCTTATGAATAAACTCTGGTTCCACTTAAGTGATACTGGCGAACAGATTACTGAAGACTATCAGGTATTCATCCCCGCTCTCGGTAAAGTAGAAGGAAAATACAGCAAGCGTCTTAAGGTCATGTTTGATGACCAGCAGCGTCCCGTCCAGATGAATATCTATCCTCTCGACGAGGCCGGCTCCTATCTGTTTGTGCTTGATGTACTTGACACCAGTGAATCCATAGATGAGTTCCAGACCAATTCCAAGGTTAACACCATGCAGAACGCTTATCTGTTCTCCATGTATATGGATCTCGTTAAGGATACTACCAGCAGCATCAATATTTCGGAAATTTCCGATGAAACTGTTAATACACAGCTTAAGTACTCCGACTGGCGTATGATGATCGTTAATATGATCTGGCCCGAAGATCAGTCCATGTTCTTAGAGCGTACCGATCCCAAGTATCTTAAGGAAAACTTTATCCCCGGACATACATCATCTTTTGACTGTCTCATGATGAATCTCGAAGGAAAATATATCTGGGTAAAGCTTATCTTCAGCCGTGCAGAAACCAACAACGATGACGACTTCCGTTTCGTGTTCATGGTACAGGATATACACGAGAATACCGTAGAGCTTATGTCCACTCTTAAGAAATACGAAGAGATGGCTTCCATGGATCCTCTTACAAACGTATTCAACCACGGACGTATCGAGACAGAGCTTATGAATGCCGTAGATGCCAAGAAGAAGAACGGTTCTACTATTTCAGCCATGATGCTCGACATCGACCACTTCAAGCTTGTAAACGATAATCACGGACATTCCGTAGGCGACATGACCTTAAAGCGTTTCTCACAGCTTATCTCCGACTTCTTCTCGGGAAGTGACTCCGTAGTAGGACGTTGGGGCGGCGAGGAATTCGTAGTAGTATGCTATGATACCGACCAGTACGAGATAAAAGAACTTGCAGAACACTTAAGGATCAAGATAGCTTCCGAAACCTTTAAAGCTATCGACCACATTACCTGTAGCATCGGCGTTACCGAAGTACTTGACACCGATGAAGCAAATACAGTATTTGTAAGAATGGACAAGGCACTTTATGATGCCAAGTCCGCCGGAAGAAACTGTGTGAAGTCTCTTCCGTAATAAATAAGAAACGACCGGAGGTGCTTGTCAGGGGGGACACGCTTCCGGTCGTTATATTTTTTTATTATATCTTTTTATATCTGTTTTTCATCGTTAAACTCTTTTTCTATATACTCAGTATTATTTCTCGCATTCAGGATTTTTCCTCGATTACCGTTTATAAAGCACACCTGCGGATCTTCCGGCAGGTATTTTACCTCTATCTCGGAATTCGGAAACTTTTCACTGTGGGCATATATCTCCAGTTCTACCGTATATATAGTGTTATCTACACTGTATTCAAATACCGGATTCCATTGTGCCCTTACATATCTTCCGCACAATTCGCCCTTCCACACAGGATATAAAAAATGAGCGACTGTTGTTCCTACACATTTGTCCTGTAAGCGGAAACGACTGTATATCTTAAACAGAAAAAGCCCCACAACACCGGCTGCACAAACAGCAATGATTATCGGCATACAAATACCTCCTTCAAAATATCCCCAATATTTTATAGATATAGAGATCGTATCATAAAATATCAATAGGATAAAGGCATTTCTTACATAAATAGAGTACTCTAATTCCACCGGAATAACAACTGTATGTGTTTATTTCAGATTTCTCGCCATGTCATGTCTTATAGCTTCGATAACACTGGTCATGTGGTATTTTATCAGGAAAATCTGGTTTGCATACTCAGGGAACTGGTTAGATGTATTCTCCATCATCGGATAAATGTATTTCTCGGTTTCCTGGATGTACTGGGCCATTCTCTTCTCCGTAAAAGCTGTCGCCATACCGGAGATATTATTGCAGCGGTCAAGAAGTTTTACTATGGATGCTATCCTGTTTTTACTTATCTCTTCATAATATGCTGCGAGCCCTTTTTCCGAAGCTCTGGTCAGAGTTTTATTCTTTGTAAGCAGTCTTACCGCTTCACGTGTCTCATTATTTACCGGAAGCTCTTCGACCGCAACTCCGCAGTCTTCACATACGTCATGAAGCAATGCTGCAGATACCAGATCATCGTCCTTCATACCTAGCGATAATGCGTGACAGGCAAGAAGTAACGGATGGTAGATATAAGGTACTTTGTCTTTACCCTTTCTGAACTGACCTTCATGTTTTTCCCTGATATAAGGCAGGATCCTCAAAGTCTGGAACAGATCCAGAGCCTGTGCGTAGGATTTAACATGAGTATACATCCTTTTTTCGTCAAAAAGCCTGTCGGAAAGCATCCTGGTCACGTTCACCAGATCCTCATCCGGCTCTTTGCCTTTTAACAGCCAGTCGGTGGTCACTCCGTACAAAGATGCAATCTCAGGCAGTTTTAAAATATCCGGAGTCGTCTCATCTCTTTCCCACAGGCTTACAGCCTGTGAAGATACATTCAGTTTTTCGGCAACTACAGCCTGCGTAAGTCCGCTGTTCCCACGTGCCTGCATTAGTCTTTTGCCTAAAGTATCCATGACTTTGCCTCTCCTAATGTTTACTTATCTTTACGCCTAATTCATCATATTCATACCTGTATTCTGTATCATTATCCAACGCTTCACTTCCCTCACCATATAAGTACCTGGTAGCGTTGGTCTCACGGATCAGATTATAGGCTTTATCGTATTCGTATGTGTCTATATACTTCATATGATCATCGATCAGGTATTTTTCTCCGGTCAGCATAAAGCCGTTCTTATCATATGTATATTCAGCTGTCCAGCTCTTTCTGCTTGAAAGCCTGTCATCATCAGTGAACCACATCATGGTAGTCTTTTCACTTATCAGCAACCCGTTGTCATCATACGTATATGCAGTATCTTCACTGTAATTAGAGCCTGAATCATGAGTCCCCGTCAGTCTTCCGTTCCCATCATATACTTTTTTATATGTGACGATGTTTGACTCAGATGAAAGATCCTTTTCCTCAATCAGTTTATTATCTTCGTAATCATATTCAAAATAACTTGTCAGTTCCGGTTCATCAGAACCTGTATCATATTGTTTCCATTCGATACAGTTTCCGTTCTCATCATACCGGTATTCGTCACATTTATCGGTTGCCCAACCCGAGTATGATGTCTTTAGTCTTCTTCCGCTTTCATCTAGGACAGCTGTATAATGTATGGGATATTCTTCAGTTACCAGATTTTCCATCGTACCGTAATAATCATAATCATAGGAAGTCCAGATACCTACTGTATCATAAGTGAGCGTCCTCGTTTTTTTATCAAAAGTACTCTTATGGTTTTTGTCGGCTATTTTTATACTCTTTATCGAACCGTTTTTTTGAATATCATAATATCCGGGCACTCCGGTATACACAAGTTTTTTGACCTTAACATTTTCCGCCACGTTCAGATACGCATCCGGTGAGATTTTAATAGTATTGCCGGAAACTGCCTCAATATATTCTTTTGCATTTAACACTTCTATGCTTTTAAATCTTGCTGTATTGGTAACAGCTGCATTAGGAGCGTCGATTATGATCTTCTTAATCTTAGCTTTGCTTGATTTAATGGTTATATCTTTATAAGATATGGTCCTAAGAACGATAGTACTGACTTTCGAATTCTTTAAGGCAGCTTTTATCTGTTTTTCCGTCGCTACGCGCAAAGTCTTTTTAGAAGCTGCATGTACTTCTGCAGTATTCTGTATGAACAGCGGTGTAACCAGTGACAATATCATAAGCAACGAAAATATCGCAGTTTTTATCCGTTTATTCATATTGTAAACCCTCATAATTGTTTATTTTTTTTTATCCCCGGCTATATCAGATTATCATTCATTTGTAAAAGAATATGTCCTGACCTCACAGTTCTTTATTCCGAATGAAGCATATTCATCATTGGTCATCTCATAGAAATATGAATGAACCACCCTGGCTATCCCGTTATGTGCCACAAGTATAAAGTCTCTTCCGTCTGCTTTCAGTTCATCGAGCAGATTGTATACCCTTTGTGCAAGCTGAAACATCGACTCTCCGCCTTCATAGCGGTAAAGGAACTGTTTTTTAGCCTCGTGAAACTCTTCTCCGTTACGGGCTGTTGATTCATACTTCCCGAAGTTCTGTTCAAACAGCCTCTTTTCCGCTCTGGCAGGTATGCCTGTGATCTCCGATATATGCAATGCAGTATCTTTCGCACGTGATAACGGTGAATACAATATCATATCCGCTTTTATCCCCATCTCCTGTATCTTTTCAGCAGTTTCAATAGCCTGCATGTGCCCGCGTTCTGTCAGAGGGCTGTCAGTAGCCCCGCATATTTTGTTTTCCACATTCCATACCGTTTCACCATGACGGACAAAGTATATAACTGACATTTTAGTTCTCCTGATTATCTGTATTAGATTCCGATATTTATTATATCAAATCAAAATATTGTTTTCAAACCTAAAATGTCCCTTTATATAATCTTTCTACAGATAAAATCCCTTTATGTCACTGAACTTCATTAACACATTCTGACTGCAATATGCTGCACAGACTGTTATACCGTGTACTTCTCTTACTATCTTTTTTCTCATATCCACTTCAAACGGCCAATATCCCTTTATCACATTTTTCCATTTAGGATCAGGAAACACGTCCGGGATACGATATCTGTCCCTTTTTTCATATCCTTCAAGAAATTCAAGCAGCTCTCCTACAAGACCCTCTTCAGGCCGGAACCAAAAGCTGCTGTCCCGTGTAAATTCATATTCAATCCCATACGACTCACAAAACTTTTCAAAGGCTTTTCTTTCAAACCAGTCCTCGATATGTGTTACACTGTAAAACATACGGAAAAACTTATATATCGGATCATCTGCATTTAGGATAGTTTTTATCTTTGCCCAGTTATCAGGATCAAAGCGATATACTGAAATGGTTTTCATATCATCATCAGGCATAATATCATCAAGATCCTGGGTAAAAAGCATAGCGGATCCGTCTTCCTTTTCCTTAAGGCAGAACTTGTAATCTGTGATCTCATACAGGCATTTATCTTTCTCTTCTTCAATCTCCTCATTATTCATTTCTATAGAACATCTTCCGAAATCATAATCCGCAGTATCAAACTTCTCACCCTCAATATCTTCATCGTCGTTATCAACCGGATTTCCATCAGGATCATAACCGTTATACGAATTCAGCAGATCGTAAGAACATATGCTTGCCCCCTCGATCACCGCCGGTTCATCCTCCAGACCTACTACGATATTGATCGAATAAAACTCATTCCCACTGCTGTCTCCTACTATGTATCCCATCTCCGGCGGTATATACCCCGGAAGCTTAGTATATATTTTACCCTCATTGATAAGAAGATTTTCCATCTCTTCCAAAGTATAATCCTCTATACCAATAGTTGACAGGAAAATTGTGATCATTGTGATTCCATCTGTGGCCCAGCACTCTAAGAAATACGGCCTGTTACCGATGAAATCGCAATTCCATCCGATATTCACTTCACCGCACTCCGCACGTCCCGGGAAAAACTGTGTTTCATGATCAATAAGCGGTAAGTATTTGTCCTTGTTTGCTCTGTACTCCTGTAATCTCTCAATAGCGTTCATAAGCATTTCCTCCTATCGTTCAAGCTTTGGCACCTTACCTGTCCGGCAGGTTGCCGTGCGGTCACCGGGCTTGTCCCTCACGCACTCTTCATAGGTATCTCTTACAATATCATAATACTTTGAATAGCATAAAATGTAAAGAAAGCAGCACTTGTATTTAAAAAATTTTAAATCAAGTACTGCTTGATTATGCTACACTTTTGGCAATATCTGTTACCTAATTAACTCAGAGGCTTCCTTTGCATATCTGCAGAAACATATTATATTCTATGTTTTCATTTCTGTTGAAGCTCCATGTAGCTTCACACTCTTTTATTACGTGACCACTCTTTGCAACAGCTTCAATGCACTGATATGCACCTTCCACCGGACGCTCTTTAGAATATTCATTGCCGAATATAACATAATCCCCGGCGGACTTCAGTATAGCATTAACGATTGCAGGTATTATCACATCATTTTTACTTTTTAATCTCTGCTCGGCTCTGTCAGCCACATCCATAGCACCCTTGAACAGCGCTTCCGGTATACTCGCAGCAACAGATCTTATAAAATAAGATATGACGGAAAACAACTGGCTGCATACACCGTTACATACCGCAATATCTGCCCTTGGTAGAGCTTTCATGACTTCATCTTCCGTATATGTCTTACTAAGAAGCAGGTCGAGATTATCCATCAGTATCTCATCAAACTCATGGTAAGTTAGATACTTCCCACGATTCTGAAGTTTGATAAGTGTATCATTAAAGAATTCAGATACATTTGATTCTTCTATGCCGGTAAGTGATGCTTGTCTAAGTATTACCTTTTTAGCATCTTCCTCATCCATTCCGTAAATCACATTATTTAAAGCTTCAGTGTCACAGTCCACCAAGAAAATCTCACCAAATTGTCCGCATAAGCTCTTAATATCAATGTCATTACAATAACCTGCACCGATCACGGCTACTGTTTTTGCCTTATCATCGCCAGCTATATCTATCACCATATCGGTCAATAGCTGCCTGTAATCCTTCCAGTCCTCATAAGCATTTACGAGCCGGAATTTCTGTTTTATGTCTTGGAGTATCATAATTTATTAAACTATTTCCTTGATAATATCAATCTCCGAAAGCTGCTATAAACCATCCAAGCACTGCCCATGTAGCAAGTGAAAATGTGTTACAGTATTTGTCTTTCCCTGATTTGTATAATTTCTTGGCCTCTCCTGTGTTTACAAGTTCGAATCCGTTAAACAGTTTCGTTCCCACCGCTCCGGTCTGCTTTAACATCGATGTATCCTCAAGTGTAATATCAGCACTTAAGAAGGCATTACTTTCATCTGTCATGCCCGGAGTTGAAAAAGCACAAGGATTAAGTATGGTGATCTTATCACTTTCAGATACCTTTATACCTGTTTTCTCAAATATCTCCCTTGCCGCTCGGCTCCTCAATGGATCATCGCATTCATTGTCTTCGGGATCAAGCAAACCCGCTATAGGGCTGAGCAGGAATCTGCCTATCGGATATCTGTATTCATAAGAAAAAAGAAGTTTAGGCTCTTCTCCCGGAAGATGCAATACATCCGCTATTGTGACTGCATCCGACTGCATGATTTTAAAAGTATAATCCAATTTTATTGCTACCAGATTATCAGCACTCAAAAATAATGCTTTTCTTCACTATAGCGAAGATCATATGGTTTTAAAAACTTTGCATCATATAACATGTCTACATTTTCTTTAATCATATTAGGTTTTTCCATAAAACTCACTCCTATTTTCACGGTCTTTTAATTATTTGTAAGTACAATTGATTTTTTATAATACTTATCATTAAGTGTAAGAGTATTACCTTCTATCTTATAAAAATAGAATTTAGGCTCATCATCTCCTTCAATCATCCAGAGTACTTCACCGTTTGCCGAATATTTATAAGTCTCTTTATCTGTTACCCCATCCTTTTTACGTTCATAGAGCATTAAATTATTCTTTTCAAACGTATAAAAATAAGTACGATTATTTTTATCATAACTCCATGTTCCATAGAGTTTTTCATCAACATCATATTTAAATGTGATCTCTTTTTCAAATAAGCCTGTAGTCTTGGTAATAGTATCATTCTTCTCTATCCACATTGCGGGGCGAACTCCGGTACCTAATTCGTTCATATTGGCATCATAATCCCAACCAAATGAACCACAGAATACATAGCAAGCGTAATATCCGTTATAACCCGGGTTACGAAGCCACCAAGAACCACAATGCTCTCCCTCGTAATAATCTAAATACCCGCTATCTTTTAAGTCTTCAATATTTTTATATGAAGAAACTTTATGAGAAGCAGCATAAGGGGTAATATCAGAAAACAATGACTTCCCAGAACCTGACATTGATTCATCAGACCAATTATCAAGTTGGAAATACTTCTGTACCTCGTCAACACTCAGACAAAACACTTTATCTTTAGTATTCTTTCCACCATCAGTATTAGTCTTTATATTACTGTAATTTTTCAGTTTAGTTGTTTGGATCATCTTTTGTTCATCTTCATTGAATGCTGTATTAAGGAAATCATCATTAAGCCATTTACGCAAGCTACACTTATCCCAAGTAGTGGCTTCATTTTCATCGTTGAATGTACATCCGTCAAGAACATACCTACTTATTATAAATATCTTATCCCCTTTCTCTGCAAGAACAATCCATTCGATAGGTTCAGGACCATCCCCTGTATAACCATTCTGTTCATAATGTCCAAAGACTATATAGTTTCCATCATGACCGGTTATAATTTCTTCCTCAGATTTTTCGGATTTTTCAGATTTATAGGTTGTATAATTAATTCCGTTTTGCTCACAATATAAAGCTGCAAACGAGTCTTCTTCTGCAAGAACATTTAATATTGTACATTCATAAAATACATTCTTTCCAAAGTTAGATACACTTGCCGGTATTTCTATATTTGACAAACGCGAGCAATGGAAAAATGTTTTATCGCCTATGTATGTAACACTATCCGGTATTTTAATATTGGTCAAAAGATCACAATTAGCAAACGCTCCTTGAGCATCATAAATATCTTCACCGATGCTTGTTACACTGTTAGGAATATTAATTTCATTTAAACGCTTACAGCCTGAGAAAGATCTGTTTCCAATTAGTTTTACACTGTTCGGAATAACAACACTTTTCAGCCTTTCACATCCGACAAATGCCCCACTGATAGCAACTACTCCATCCGGTATTACAGCATTTTCCATATCCTTGGCTTTTATAAGTATATTATTTACGATGACATATTCATTTTCTGCAAGTTTCGCCTCTAACCAAGGAGTCTTTTCAAATGCACAATCTCCGATATTTGTAACAGATTTCGGAATATCAATATTACTTAACTTCTTACATCCGGAAAAAGCTTCATATTCTATACTTATTAAGTTATCCGGTAAATCTATATCAGACAGAGCTGTACATCCATAAAACGCACAATACTTTATTTCTGTAACACCACTAGGGATTCTTATATCAGTCAGATTGGTACAGTATAAAAACATATCTGTATCTATAGTTTTTATATTATCCGGAAGTTCTACACTTGTCAGATTCCTGCAATCACAGAATGCAGAACCTCTTATACTGATAACACTATCAGGAATACTGACAGATGTTAAAGAACTACATTCTTGAAATGCGCTGCTGTTTATTTTCGTGACAGAATCCGGGATAACTACAGTTTTCATTTTATCACATCTGTACAACGCATACATACCTATTTCGGTTACACAATCCGGAATAACTACAAGCTCATCCGTTCCTCTATATTTCATCAGAACACCTTTTTCTATTTCAAAATCGCCAATCTGTCCGGTGAATCCTTCATCAACCACTTCAACAGGCTGAGGTTCAGGAGTACTTGTAACATCAATTGAGCTTTTCCCCGTATCATCAGCATTATCTGCTTCATCATTCTTTGCCATATCTGTTTTATCAGTCACAGTTTTATCATCATCAGATATTTCCGTCTTTGTTTCTTCCTGCTCTTCTTTTTCTGAGTTGTTTCTTTCTCTTCTACCGTTCTTTGATGACTCATTATCTGAAGAACATGCAACGATACTCAGACATAATACTATTACAAATAGCGATGTAAAAAATCTCTTTTTCATTTTATATTGCTCCTAAATATTAATATATTAAACAATCAAGAATTTATGCTTATCCACATAGCAGGTCGTATAGCCACATAGTCTTTATTAACATCTAACCCCTCAGCATCTACCTTATCACCGTAGCATACTGCCGCATACCAACTATCCCAACCCGGATTACGTAGCCACCAATAACAGGATTCATCATCATTATTTGCATCATATAGGTTTACTCCGGATGCAATTGCATAAGTTGTAGGCTGACATTTACATGCATTACCGTAACAGAAGATACTACTATGCTCGACAGCATTAACCGTTAGATTGAAATAATTATAAACTTCATCAATTGAAAGTAAAAATATCTTGTCAATTGTATCTTTTGCCCATTTAGAGTCCGAATAAATAGGATTTTCTTTCTTTTTTACTTTTGTATCAACTATTAATTCCTGTTCAGATTCAGTAAATGCCTTATTTAAGAAATCATTATTTAGCCACGTTCTAAGTGTACAAGAATCCCATGCAACACTAGCATACTTTTCGTTGTATTTATGTTGTTCCAAACCATATTTACTTATTATTAGCATTTTGTCATCTTGTATATCAAGAACTTCCCAATCAATCGGTTTTATGCTCCCGGCAGCTGTCTGCGGATAGTTACCAAAAGTGATTATGTCGCCTATATTAGCTTCATTGATATCTTTTATCGGTAACTTAACCGTACTATTCTCATTCCGGTCTGATATATCATCATCCTTTATATTCACCCATACAACAGGACGAACACCATAATTAGTTGAACTTACTCCAAATTCATAGTCTGCTCCTACATACCCATTGGGCATTACAGCACAAGCCGTATCATTAAACCACCCCGAAGTACGTAGCCACCACGCTGTACCGGTTTTTCCTATACAGTCTTTTATATATCCCTTAGGTGCTTCTGCATAGCCAATATGATCATCGTCTGCTGTTAAAGTTTTAGTCCATACACCTTGCTCTTTAGCATAAGCTGTAGATTCGGTAATAAGTTCTTTGCAATACCCAAAACATGAATACTGATCATAACTAAACTTATAATATTTTACAGCCTCATCCATGCTCAAGCAAAACACTTTATCATCTGTGTTGTTTCCGCCTTCAACAACAAAATCAGAATTCTCGTTATTTACTGTAGTTATCAGTGATTGCTCATCTGCACTAAAGGCATTATTAATAAAGTCATTGTTTAACCATGAACGTAATGTACAAGTCTCCCAGGTAACTTCTTTTTGCTCATTATTATAGGGTACATTATCAAGAACATACCTGCTTATGAGAAGTTTTTCGTTTTCATTCTCATCAAGTATAATCCATTCGATAGGTTCCAGCCCATTATCCTGATTATCATCCTGCTCATAACGGCCAAAAACTAAATAACCTTCATCATTTAAACTTACAATGGTAGAACCATCTGTTTTGTTTTGAAACTGTTCTTTATCATAATAATCCTGAACATAAAATGCCAAACCTGTATCAATTGAATCTAATATATCAGCATCATCCTTGTACTTTGATGAATCCAATGTATTATCATAATCAACATATGTTATCCCAGGGCAGTCTGATCTAGGTATGGCTGTAGTATAGAAATGATACTTTTTCCCAAGATTATCTGTATAATCAACCTTAAAATAACTTGCTCTCTCTCCCTCATCTATTCTATAGACATTGTTTAAATCTAGTACAAATCCATCCGGGACATTAATTCCTAATTCAGTAATTATAAAATTATAAATAGAATCCCTAACTATTTTTTCGTTCAATTCTGGAAAATCCTTGTATCTGATTTCAGGAATCATGCCTGTTATCCTTGTAGTTAATTCCAAACAACATTCTCCATAATTTAATCCTTCTAGACGTAGATTAATATGTGGAGCATTAAATATCTTAGCACTAAATATAGCAATACAATCCAAATTGTTTTCATTATAATTATCATTAGAAATCATGAGACCCGTAGCATTATCATAGGAATAACTAGTAGTATTAATATCTTGATTGTACATATTTGTGACAATAATACTATTACCTGTAACAGCTATAGAAAAGCATTTTGATTTATCATTTAGATTACCTGCTGTTTTATCAATATCAGTAATTAAAAGAATCTCTATCAACTCATTAGCATCTGGATCATACTTCATTACATGAAGATTTGCGCTCTCTCCTTCAGCTGATACTTGTATTGTAAAAAGTTCAGGAAATCCATCCCCAGTCACATCACATAAAGAACATCCCCTATTTTTATTATCACTTATACAGTACAAATCGAATTTTTCTATGGCTTCTTTAATACTCTTTATAAATTTTGCACCTTCAAGAGCATGCCAATCATATCGTAAGATATTATCTTTATTATTATACATATAATCAAGATATGCCTGGTATGCCATCTTGTTTTCATTGCTCTGTACTACATGATTGCTATGATCTCCATTTAGATTATCAATATATTTTTGTACCTCCTCTGCAATCATTATCTGACCTAATGCATTAGGATGCCCCGAGAATGAACTGATAACATTTTCCACAAAACCTTGCGTAGTTCTTTCATCAATATCCTGTGTGAGTTGATCTTTGATAGTCACACCATTTATCCAAGGTATAAGTGATTCCATTCCATGGTTTTTAAACTTATCATAAACTGAAATATAGTCAATATTAACACCTTCTACTTTTAAATCATTAACAATTCTTTCTAACTCTAAATCAAACACTTCTTGGTTTACGTCAATAAGCGTTTTATCATAATTATCAAAGAATACACCACATCCTCCAATCAGTTGAGGATATCCTACCACAATTATTTTTGCCTGAGGCCCTACAGCAGCAGCTATCGTTCGATAGTATTTAATTAATTGATCTCTTACCCCATCAGGTACATAAAAATTATTCCAGGCTTTGATCAAAAGATTTTTTAGTTCGTTAGGTTTAATAATAGTTGAAATAGGTAAAGCTGCTGTCCCAATTATTTCCGTGAACCCGATATTATTTCCGCCCATTGTACAGGTTACATAATCAACTTTTCCATAAAGATTATTATTCTTGATAATATCAATCTGTGGAGGAAGTTCGCATATATCGTCATAATAAAAAGTCTGAGTCCCGAAAAAATTTCTTTCATCCTGATGAACATGTTTGAAATAACTCTTAAACAAATAATCCGTAACTGCTCCGCTGGCAGCATCAAAATACCATTGTATTGTATCTTTACCAGCCTCATCAGATTTATAATAATGATGGGCACCAAGGCTTTGTGGTTCATCATATCCTGAAACATTAAATTTAAGCTGCCCTGCCCAACACAAAGGTGATCTATGTGCTGCCCAATCGCAAAATACTTCTTTGTTATTAATTAGTTCCTCTTTAGACAGTTCAGAACCATAAGGTATATTGCCTTCTCCAGAAGAATATGAGTCCCCAAGCGATACTACTATGATTTTATCATCGTCATTATTTGTTTTAGTTTTATTCTTGGATTTACCTTCAACCTCTACTCCTTGATTTCCAATACTACATATTATAATTAGTATAACTAAAAATGATGCTAACAATCTCTTATTTTTACTCATTTTCGTTTAATACCTCCAATGTCATAGAATCAAGCGTTTTTTTATCTATTCTATCTACTTTACGAATTATCAAATCTGTCTCTTTGGGAATAATCTCATTATAAGTATTGGTCTCACAATCATAGCTCATTATGCTGTTTTTCTCAGAAACAACAATATATACATCTTTACCTGAATTTTGGTTATAAGTTATTGGGAAAGCAAAAAACTGGCCTCCATAACAATATATGAACCATTGGTCCCCATTATCCGGATTATTGTATACCATATCATATGTAGGATGAAGTGCTTCAATATCATTGTTTTGACTGTACTCAAAATCAAAGTCACCATTTATATTGTATGTGGCGGATATCAACAACGATTCAAATCCACGGTCTTTAAGTTCTGCCTGTACATCAGCAGTCGATTTATTGTTCTTTGATTCTTCAACATTTTCCGAAGAAACAACAATTACTTCCGTACCATTGTAGTCTTCATACTTAACATCTTGATTATTTTGGCTTTCAGTTTCGGTTTCATTATCAACATTCTTATCAGTATTTTTTTCGGGTTCTTTATCTACATCCGGTTCTTTATCCCCGTCAGCATCTACCAAATTAGTAACATTATCTTTTTCTGCCGTTTCGGTTTCATTATCATCTTCGGATAATTTAGTAACCAAAAATACAACTGTACATACTATCGCTGTTATAGCAACAACAAAAGCAATAATCAAAGGCAACTTCTTTTTCATGATTTATGAGATCTCCTGTTTATTATTTATTATTAAATCTTCCCAAATACCTGTCTTCTTTCATTTAATGATACTGCCCTTAGTTTATCTTATCTCAAATCATTTTTTATAGTTTTGTATCATCTTCAAGGTATCGGAAACAGTAGGACATGTTGCATATCTTCCGGGCCACATGTTTTTATTAAAGAATTCATATGTGGTCTCTGCATCCATATATTCATTGCTTCGTGTGGAATTACAATATTCCGGAACGATCATCTCGTATCCTCTTTCAAAACCGCTTTTTACTGTAGCATCTATACAATAATCTGTCTGAAGTCCGACTGTGATCACCTTTTTTACATTTTTTGATTTAAGATATTTATCCAGTCCTGTCGAATCATAAAAAGCACTGTTGACATTCTTCTCAAATATCTTTTCCCCGCTCTTAGGAGCTACACCCTCATAGATTTCAAAATCGGCATCCCCTTTTGAAAAACCTGAACCGGGACCGTCGTCATGTCTGACATAGATTACTTCTACTCCGCATTTGCGGGATGTATCAATCAGATTCTTTAAATTTTCTTCGAACTCCTTAAAACGATATAATCTCTCATCCGTAATTCCCGTTTGAACATCGATAACCAGTAAAACCATACTTCCTCCTGTTATAAGTCTTATGCCACCTTATCGTTTCTTACTTTGAAAGTTTTACGACCGTCTCTATATGCTCCGTCCATGGGAACATATCTACGGGTGTTATCTTTTTAACCTTATATTTTTTCTTTATAAATGTCTTAAGATTCCTTGCCAAAGTCTCCGGGTTGCAAGATACGTATACTATATGCTCAATCCCTGCATTTGCTACTGCTGATATAAAAGCATCCGTAGAACCGCTTCTCGGAGGATCCATGATCAGGATATAGTCATTCGCATTAAGCTTTATCTTATCCTGATACTCCTGCATCCATGCTGTTGCGTCAGCCTTTACGAACTCTATGTTATTTATCCCGTTTTTCTTAGCATTTTGTATAGCATCCTTTACCGCGGAAGCATTAAGCTCTATACCTATGACCTTTTTAGCTTTGTCAGCCATACACATGCCTATGGTACCGGTACCGCAGTAGGTATCTATTACTGTTTTACCGTTATTTATATTTTCTTCAAAAGCGTATTCCAGGGCCTTTTTATACAGTTTTTCAGTCTGGTAAGCATTTACCTGATAGAATGAATCGGGAGAAATCCTGAACTTCAGGCCCATCAGTTCATCCTCTATGAATCCGGGACCATAGCATACGATATTCCTGTCTCCCAACACCATGCTTGTACGCTTGTCATTTATATTCTGTACTATGGTAGTTATCTCAGGAAACTTAGTCCTTATGGCTTTTACAAAGTTGTTTTTTCCGGGGAATGGTACTGATACTGTAACCAGCACAAGCATTATTTGGGTCTTCACATCATCCTTGCCGCTGTTATTCGTAGCGGCATCTGCCTTGTTACCTACATGCCCTACTCTCACTAATACATGTCTCAGCCACCCTGTACCTCTGTCCTCATCAAACACCTTATACTTAAATGAAGGCAGTAGCTTAAATACTTCTTCTATTATCTCGTCAGCCTTTTTGTCTTCCAGCATACAGCCCTTTACACCCACTACCCGGTGACTGTTTTCGCTGTATATGCCTCTTACGGGCCTGCCGCCCGCATCCAGGGCAAATACGGAATGCACCTTATTTCTGTAATAATAAGGCTGTTCCGATCCGATTATCCTGTCTGTCTTTATTCCCTGGGACGATGCAATATCCTTCAGGTACTTAGTTACATTCTGCTGCTTTATATCAAGCTGCTCAGCGTATGTTTTATTTATATACCTGCATCCGCCGCATTTAGCAAAGTAAGGACATATATCCGTTTTGTTATTAATCTTATTATTCTGTAGGGAATTTTTTGATTTTACGAAATTGTTTTGTTTCGTTTTATCTTGTTTCGTTTTATTTTCACTCATATCTGTCTACCACCGGATGAATCATATCTGCTTCCTGACTATCGTGTACTCATTGCCTTCCCTGTAATACGGGCAATGATAATGGCTGTCCTGCGCCATCCTGGCTATATCATCCTCATCCAGGCAGCTCTGTGTGCAGTAATACTCTTCATAATCGTAATCATATTCGTAATACATGCATTCTTCGCAGTTGGTACCGGTCTGTTTTTTCTTGTTTAACTTAATGTTTTTTTCTGCCATCAGAAGCTCCTGTTTCAAAATAAAGGGACGTAATAAACGTCCCTGAAAAAAATTATTTATTCTGTCCGTAATATGCATTTGCGCCATGCTTTCTGAAGTAATGCTTATCAAGAAGGCTCTGGGGTACAGGACTGATGGTGCATCCTGATAATGAAAGGTTATGCCATGCCATGAAAGCTACTTCCTCAAGCACTATAGCATTCTCTACAGCCTTGGCTGCATTCTTGCCCCATGCAAAAGGTCCGTGTGACTTAAGAAGTACTGCAGGTACATCCATAGGCTTGATGCCTCTGGCCTTAAAAGTCTCGATGATAAGCTTGCCGGTGTTACCCTCATAGTCCTCATCTATCTCTTCCTGTGAAAGGCATCTTGCACAGGGAACTGCGCCGTAGAAATAATCCGCATGTGTAGTACCGAGTGCAGGGATATCCATACCCTGCTGTGCCATAACAGTTGCCCAGCGTGAATGTGTATGTACGATACCGCCTAAGTCCTTATACTCTCTGTAAAGAGCAAGGTGGGTAGGTGTGTCTGATGAGGGTCTTAAGTCTCCCTCTACTTTGTTGCCGTCAAGGTCAAGTACTACCATATCATCGGCAGTCATGGTTTCATATGATACACCTGAAGGCTTGATAACTACAAGTCCTTTCTCACGGTCAATTCCTGATACGTTTCCCCATGTAAGGGTTACTAAGTTGTGCTTGGGCAGCTGAAGGTTTGCCTCTAATACTTCTTTCTTTAATGCTTCTAACATGATCGTTTTCCTTTCTTTTATGTGGTCTATATATTATTACAGATTCTTCTTCCAGCTGGTAGGTGTAAACACAAGTATCAGCGGGAACAGCTCGAGACGTCCGGCAAGCATATCAAATATCAGTGTCAGCTTACTAATATCCGAGAAAAATGCAAAGTTGCAAGTCGGACCGACCTTATTCATACCGGGTCCCATATTGTTAAGCGTAGCAAGTACCGCAGTAAAATTTGTCGTAAAATCATGCCCGTCGGCTGACAAAACAAAAGTCGATGCGGCAAATATAAAAAAGAATACTGCAAGATACACAAGTGTGGTATGTACAGTCGCATCGTCTACCACCGACCCGTCCATCCTGACCTTGGTAACAGAACGTGGATGGATAAGATTCTTTATCTGGTTCTTAAAGCTCTTCCAGAGGATGAGTATACGGCTCATCTTTATACCGCCGCCTGTGCTGCCGGCACATGCACCCATGAACATGCACAATATCAATACCATCTTTGAGAACTCAGGCCACATATCAAAGTCTGTAGTGGCAAATCCCGTAGAAGTGATAAGCGTACCTACCTGGAATGAAGCGGCCCTCACTGTCTCAGACATGGTAGGATACATGTTGCTGATGTTTATCGATATGGCTACTACAGCCACCACTATCATGAAGAAATACAGCCTTATCTCCTCCATGCTGAGTGCCTGTTTAAGCTTTTTCCTTAAGATAAGGAAATACATGCTGTAGTTAACACCGCTCAGTATCATAAAGGCCGTGACTACCCATTGTATGGTAGGCGACATGGAAGCTATACTGTCATTTCTGGTACCGAATCCGCCTGTACCGATGGTACCGAATGTGGTACACAGGCTTTCAAAAAGGTTGAGCCCGCATATAAGAAGGATGATACACTCCAATGTGCCCATTGCCAGGTATACCGAATAAAGGATCTTTACCGTATCCTTTATCCTGGGTACCAGCTTATCCACAGAAGGTCCTGTACTCTCAGCCTTCATAAGGTTGATGGTATTGCCGCCCAGCATGGGAAGCAATGCGGACAGGAATACAAATACACCCATACCGCCGAGTAAGTGGGTAAAGCTTCTCCAGAAGAGTGCAGCATGAGACATTACCTCAACATCTGTAAGTATCGTGGCTCCGGTAGTGGAGAAACCTGATGCTGTCTCAAATACGGCATCAATATATCTCGGGATCTCTCCCGACATCACAAACGGTATTGCACCGAACAAACTCATTATGATCCATCCGAGTGCTACTACGAAAAATCCTTCTTTAAGGAAAAGTCCGCCTTTTTTAGGCTTTTTCAGGGTAAGCAGCGTTCCGCATACCAGGCATATGCCGGCTGTTATAAGGTAGCTGAAGCCCTGGTTTTCGCCATATATGAGTCCTACCACAAACGGGAACATCAGGAATATGGCTTCTGATTTTAATATCCATCCGAGGATATAAAATACTACTCCGTAATTCATGATCTAGAACTCCTACTCCATTATATCCTCAATATTCTTGATATCTACTTTAGTATGTATAAGTACTACCCTGTCGCCGACCTCCAACGTATCGGAACCGGTAGGTATGATGTTCTTTCCTTTTCTGGAAATTATACATATAAGTACGCCTTTTTTCCTTTTAAGCTGTGAAAGCGGTACGCCGGTAACACCGGATTCTTCGGTGATCCTGAAGGAAAGCGCTTCCGCTTTTCCGCCGCCTAAGCGTCTGAAATACTCGATATTGCTGCCCATGGTATACTGCAGTGATCGTACAAACTGAAGTATCCTGTCTGACAGGATCTTGTTCGGGAAGATGATGGTATCGAGATTCATGCGGTTGATCACTTCTTCGAAATTGGTACGGCTTACCTTGGTAGCAGTCTTAACATCGGTAAGTGACATCGCATTTATCGAAAGCAATATGTTTTCCTCATCGATACTTGTAAGTGCTGCAAGTCCTGCGGCGTTTTCTATACCTTCCTCCAGCAGTATCTCTTTAGCGGTACCGTCAGCACAGATGATATCTGCTTCAGGCAGATTCTCTGCCAAGAAATCACATCTTGCCTTGTTTATCTCTATGATCTTAACACTTATACCGGATGTTATAAGGTTCCTTGCAAGATAATAACCCGTCTTTCCGCCGCCTACGATGATAACGTTAGAAGCTTTTTTAGTGGCAAATCCGAACTTCTTAAAGAATGCGTATATCTCACGCATGGTACCTACCGCACCGACTATATCGCCCTCTTCAAGTACAAAATGTCCGTCGGGGATGATCACTTCATCTCCTCTTTCAACCATACTTATGAGGACATTGCAGTTATGCTTGGACCTCATGTCCATCAGTTTGGTACCCTTAAGATTGGAATCGGGTTTGATCTTAAAATGGACCATTTCCACCTTATCACCCAAGAAGGTATCGATCTGTGATGCATAAGGGAATTTGAATATCCTGGAGAACTCGTAAGCAGTCATAAGCTCGGGGTTTACAACCATATCTATGGCAAGCTCCCGTCTCAAGAAGTCAATCTCCATGTTATAGATGGGATTACGTACTCTGGCTATGGTCTTGCAGTTTCCCTTTTTCTTAGCTATAACGCAGCTAAGTAAGTTCGTTTCATCCGAATCCATAGCAGCTATAAAAAGGTCTGTCTGCTCTATGTTCGCACCGTCCAGTGTGGCAGCACTGCAGCCGTCACCGCAGTATGTCATGACATCGAGTCCGTTCAGTCTGGTATTAAGTCTTTCCTTGTTTGTATCTACAACTGTGATAGTATGTCCTTCTGCGGCAAGTTGTTCCACTATGGCTACTCCTACTTTGCCGCATCCTACTACTATAATCTTCATGTTTCCTCCGGATTTTTATATTGTAAGCTCCTTTGTATAGTGCAGTACCCGATGAGCAATGCGAATCGCAGGTACTGCCTATATGCAGATGGCCGAATGATAAAATCATTCGTTGCCATCGAGCCATTCGCTCAGGATTACAATTTTATGATACTTAAAATATGATCAAGGCACTCCTCGATAGTACCGTTGTTTTCCACTGTATGGTCGCTCCAGCCCTCGTATTTCTCTTTTCTTTGGGCATAAAGCTTTTCCACTCCGTTCTGCTCGGACAGTGGTCTTCCCTTACTGGTAAGCTTATCCAAGTCTCTTTTTATATATATGACTACAGAGTTGTTCTTTAATACCTCTTTGTTTTCTTCCTTAACCACGATGCCGCCGCCGCAGGAAATAATACGTGATCGTACGCCTCCGCCGAAGGATTTTGCATTTTCTTTGCTGGCGGGATCGGTCTTTTGAAATATGTTTCTCAAAAGCTCACTTTCTAATGCTCTAAATTCATCCTCGCCCTTATTCCTTATACATGCGGACGGTGTGATATGATATGAAGTCCTGAACAGCACATCCATATCCATAAAATCACGCTGGATCCTTTCAGCAAGCATCCTTCCTATTGTGCTCTTGCCGCACCCCGGCATACCGATGAGATAAATATCTCTTGTACCGTAAGTATTGTTGCTCTGCTGATATTTGGAACAGTCCATAAGAGCACAGAGTATGCTTTCCAAATACTTTGAATTCTTATATCCCGAAAGCGTCTCCCTTAAAGACTGTTTTTTTTCTTCTTCACGTTCAGGACAGAAAAGCTCCTGATTGTTCTTTGCTTTATATTCACCTATCTGTTCCGTGATGTCAAATCTCTGCTTTAACAGTTCCAGCAGACCTGCATCAACGACGTCGATTTCTTTGCGTAATTCTTTCAGATCTTTCATATTTATCCTTTATTTTTCAGGTTTCTCTAGTCCGAAGTGCAGGTAACCTTCCCTGGTCACGATCCTGCCTCTGGGAGTTCTTGCGATAAGTCCCGACTGTACCAGATAAGGCTCATATACATCCTCTACAGTACCGGAATCCTCACCTATGGTTGTAGCTATAGCGTCTATACCCACAGGACCGCCGTCAAACTTATCGATCATGGTATGAAGTATTGCTCTGTCAATATTGTCAAGGCCGAGTTTATCCACTTCCATAAGGTCAAGTGCGTAATTGGCTACTTCCTTCGTGATCTTTCCGTCGTATTTTACCTGGGCAAAATCCCTCATACGCTTTAAGAAACGGTTCGCAAGTCTGGGCGTACCTCTCGAACGTCTTGCAAGCTCCAAAGCTCCTTCAGGGTCTATCTCGCACTTAAGCACTTCGGCCGACCTGTGGATGATGTCCTGCAGTTCTTTAATGGTATAAAATTCCAGACGGCTTACAACACCGAATCTGTCTCTTAAAGGTGCCGTAAGCATACCTGCTCTCGTGGTAGCCCCGACTAAAGTAAACTTAGGCAGGTCAAGTCTTATGGACTTAGCTGCCGCACCTCTGCCGATAACGATATCTATGCAGAAATCCTCCATAGCCGGATACAGAAGCTCTTCCACCTGACGGTTTAAACGGTGTATCTCATCGATAAAGAGCACATCGCCTTCCTTTAACCCGTTAAGGATGGCAGCCATATCTCCCGCCTTTTCTATGGCAGGTCCGGTAGTGGTCTTGATATTTACGCCCATTTCGTTGGCAATGATACCTGCAAGCGTAGTTTTTCCGAGACCGGGAGGTCCGAACAGAAGTACATGGTCCAATGACTCATTTCTCTGTTTGGCTGCATCTATATATATTTTCAGATTTTCTTTTACTTTCTGCTGACCGATATAGTCTTTTAACATCTGCGGTCTAAGTGTCCCTTCAACCGTACTGTCTTCCACCGTATATTCGGTCGTGATCATTCTTTTTGCCACTTATCTGTCCCCGTTTAATTTATATATTTCTTAAGCTCAGGCTCAGCAGCCTGTCTACCGTCATGTCCTCTGTTATCTGTACAGCACGGACTGCCTTTGTACTCTCTGCAGATGTATATCCGAGCGATACAAGTGCAGCTATCGCATCACTGATGATGCCTTCATCAGCCTTTGATGCAGGTGCAGCTGCTACATCAGCTGCCGATATTGAACCGTTCAGTGCATCTGCAAGCTTAAACTTATCCTTAAGCTCTAAGACAAGCTTTGCCGCAGTTTTCTTGCCGATGCCGGGAGCTTTTGCTATCAGGTCGCTGTTCTCATCAAGTACCGCCATGATAAACTGTTCACGGTTAAGGGTAGAAAGTATGCTGATACCGCCCTTAGGCCCTATGCCGCTCACACTGATGATCTTTTTAAATATCGAAAGCTCATCAAGTGTAGCAAAACCAAACAGAGACATTCCGTCTTCCTTTACCTGCATGTATGTGTAGAGCTCGAGGTCTGCATCGTTATTAAATGATGCACGTCCAAGCAGTTCTGCCGGTACAAACACTTCAAAGCCTATACCGTTTACGTTTATTATCAGGCTTCCTTCATCGGTCCTGTCTATGTATTTTCCTTTTAAATATGAGATCATGTTTTATATCCTTATTTATTGTAATTCAATATCTTATGGTATTAAGATCCTTCGCGTTCGCTTTAGCTGACAATTATTAAATCTTGGAGAAAGAACCGCCGCTGGGGAAGAGCCTGCCTTCATCGATATATTTTAATATCAGGCTTACATTGATACCGAGTGCTTCGGAAATCTGGACTGCGTTACTGTTCGGATATTTTCTTAAGTATACCCTGATCTGGGTGAATATCATATTGTCGATATCCCTGCATGCATCACAGGTACATGTGCCTATGTAGCCCTCGTATTCTTTTCCGCAATGCTTGCAGACACATGTTGTTTTGTAACGCTTCCTCATGGTTTCCTCCAAGTAGTATTATTACACCTCATCAGTCTGCTAAAGCAGACAGGTTAGAAGCCTTATCACATCAGGCTTGAGAACAGTGAGAAGAAATTCTGCAATATCCTCGTGATCATCGGTCTCTTTTTCCATTCCTCGTATGTCACTTCATGACTACCGTCAAATACATCTGTGAAATCATCCTTAATGACCTTATTAAGCTCTTCGTCCCACATAAGTGCGCCGCACTCGTAGTGGATAAACAAACTTCTGTAATCCATATTTATGGTACCTACCAGTGCACATTCGTCGGTAAGCACGGTTTTAGCATGAACAAAGCCGGGTGTGTATTCATATATCTTTACACCGTTCTTTAAGAGATATCCGTAGCTGTGCTTTGTGATCATGTTGACTATCTTTTTATCGGGGATGCCCGGGGTTACTATCCTTACATCCGTACCGCGCTTGGCAGATATCGCAAGTGCCTCCATGATATCGTCATCAAGTATCAGGTAAGGTGTCATGATATACAGGATATCATGTGAGCTGTATATCAGCTGTAAGATCGTATCGGCTATGGGATTTTCCGGATTGTTGGCCGGTCCGTCAGCTATCACCTGGCAGAATCCCGATCTGCCTTCCCTGCATTTATTAAGACATGCCGACTTGTATATCGTATAGTCGTCTATCTTTTTCTGTGTGGTCATGGTCCACATCTGAAGGAATGTAGCCGTGAGTCCGAATACGCCGTCACCGACTATCCTTACACCGGTATCCTTCCATATACCGAACCGCTCCACTTCATTTACATATTCATCGGCCAGGTTGAAGCCGCCGGTATATCCTACTTTTCCGTCTATTACCACTATTTTTTGATGGCTGCGGTAGTTAAGATACAACTTATCAAGGTATTTTCCTATCGAATTAAATTCAGCCACCTCTATGCCGGCATCCTTCAGTTCCTGCCACAGCTGCTTGCTCGTACGGAACATCGAACCGTAATCGTCATACAGAAACTTGATCTCAAGGCCCTGTTTTGCTTTTTCTATAAGTATTGTCTTTATCCTGTTCCAGAGAATTCCATCCGCTACGATGAAAAACTCCAGGAATATAAACTTCTGTGCTTTTTCCAGATCTTCTATGATAGCTGCAAACGCATCCTCACCCAAAGGATAATAATTGAATGAGTTGTTTGAGAAAAGAGGGAAATGACAATTTTCAAGATAAGTTACGGCATTTGATTTTCTGTTGTAATGCTCCATGTACTTATCAAGAACTTCTTTATCCGGCTCGAGGAATTTGTACCCGTAAGTGATATAGTACATATTCTTTTTGTTTATCCTGTCGCTCCGGTTAGCACCCCACAGGATATACATGATAAGTCCTGCCAAAGGCACCAGGGTAATGACGACCAGCCAGCCTATCTTAAACGACGCATTGGTCCTCTGGTTTACAAGTCCCACTACGACAAATACACCGATCACTTCTATCGCGAAGTAAATGAATACCGCGGAGTACAGATAGTACGACAATAAGAATATGATTCCGAATTGCAACAAAAGAAGGAGCGCTATCACAAACGCCCTGATAAAACCGCTGATATAGGTCTTAACATATCCTCTTTTATGCTTAGGTTTGTTTTCTTTCATAACTATTTATTTTACTACATTCACCGTTTAAAATCAAGTAAACTGAATATTTTCGGATCATGCATCTTATTCGTTTCCGATGATATCCGCACTCTTGCAGCCGATGACATTAAAAAGATCGTTCGGTACCACCTCTATCTGATATCCTACTTTGCCGGCACTGACGAACATCTTGTCATGTGTTAGAGCAGTTTCGTGTACAAATGTCGGGAAAGGCTTTTTCATGCCTATGGGTGAGCAGCCGCCGTGTACGTATCCTGTAAGCGGCAGCAGTTCCTTCTGCTTGATCATTTCTATGGATTTTTCACCTGCAGCCTTTGCTGCTTTTTTCAGGTTAAGTTCTTCTGCCACGGGCACAACAAATACATAATGCTGTCCGGCCTTACCTACGGTTACCAAAGTTTTAAATACTTTTTCCGCAGGCTCTCCGAGGATACCTGCTATCTGTTCTCCTGTAAGGGTAGGATCAGCATCATATGTATGCAGGTTGTATGTTATCTTCTTGCTGTCGAGTACACGACAGACATTGGTCTTTTCTTCTTTTTTCATTCTGTCAGTTTCTTTACCCTTTCATAAGCGGCCAAACCCTGGCTGTACCCGGCATCAGCAGCTCTTTTATAATACTCAAGTGCTTTTTCATAATCATGCGAAGTATAATCCGAGACATTTGTCAAATGGTATAGATCATCGGAGTTTTCAAAAATATATCCAAGACTGTATAATGCTACGCTATCGTTTTTCTCAGCCGAGAACTCATAATATGATACAGCCTTAGCCAAAACATCCGTCATTATGTATCCGTTACTTTCGCCGCCGGCAAATTTGGTTTCATCGGGGTCCCTGTCTATATCCAGATAATAGTTACCTAAAAAGTTATTTGCATTTATGCTGCCGGATGCAGCTGCCTTATTATACAGATCGAGAGCTTTTGTCTTTGTTTCTTCATCAGACATATCATTGTAAAAGTAAGCTGCAAGATCATTTATAGCATTGATGATATCCTCATCATCTGTTAATGATTCACCGGTCTGCATATATAACTCATAAGCTTCTTCATAACGGCTGTCTCTATCGCTGTTATTCTGGATCTCATATGCCTTTTTATACAGCTTATCAGCTTCTGTAAGGTTTGGATCTAAAGTATCTGTCGGCTGTGCCGGTTCTGTTATTCCTGCAGTCGGAGCCGCAGACACGTCAGTTATTTCACCCGGTCCGGTAATGTCTGTATTTTGTCCGTTATCATCATTTTTATTGCTGTTAACAAGAAGTACAATGGCAATTACAAGCAATACTACCAGTGCAGCTATCACGGGATAGAGCCAGTATGTCGGTACGGTCTTCTTTAAGGTACTGTTGGAGTTCCTGATCTTTGATTCCTTAGGAACATTTCCCTCAAGTATCTTCTTGGAATATTTCCTAAGGTTAGCGATACTTTCAAGCAACGGCGGATTTACCGCATCAAGCCAGTGCACACGTGTCAGATAATACTCAAGTTCGCTGCTCATCTGGGTATCGGAAAGCTTAAACGGTATAAGTGTTTTCCCGGAGTTAAATGCAAGAGCCACTTCATTTGCTACCTGTTTTGACTCGTTGGAACTGTCGGTATATATCAGGACAAAGAGCTGGCAGGCATTGATAGCCTCGTGTATCGCGGTAACCCATTCCTGACCGGGCATGATATCTCTGGGTGCATACCAACATCTGATACCGCTCTGCTCAAAATCGGATACCACGGCATCAGCCACATTTTTATTCAGTGATGAATAGCTGATAAATACGTCTAACCCCTGCTTGGGTAAGTCAGGAGTTTCAGGGTTCACACTATTGTTTTTTAAGGCTTCATCAAGGTTTTCTTTTAAAGTCTGCATGTTCACCTCATATTATGTCCATATTCCGTATTATTATACCAAATCCGTTCTGAGATTACAAACATTTTTGAATATGTTATTATTGAAAGCACATATAAAATATGATATTCTTAATCCGAAGGATTTACATATGGCGAATGTCAGTCAGAAGTATTGGCTAAAGGATAAAAATGAAAGAATTCAGATCTTATTCGGATGAGTCCGAATTATTTATTAAAACTACAGATATCATGTTCCCGGGATTTGATAAGGAACAGATTCTCATATACGATATAGACACCACTTCATTTGAAGCGGCTAACGGGTGTGTCTTCCTTATCGGAGTATTGTATTATCAAAATGACGAGCTTCAGTTCCTCCAGCTTTTTTCGGAAAGCATTGATGAAGAAGCCATGATAATCGAAAAGTTTTTTGATATTGCCGAGAATTACAAAGTATTGTTAAGCTACAAAGGTGAGTCATTTGATATCCCATTTATCGGGAAAAGAATCTATGCATTAAAGCAAAATGAACTGTACAGAAGATTTACCGCACTGCGCTCCCGCTCTTTTGACTTGGCCGGTGAGATCATGTCAGTAAAATCCTGTCTGGGGTTAAGCTCTACCAAGCTTGATTATTTAAGAAAAAAATGCGGCCAACAGGTACCCGAAAGAGTTAGCGGTGAGAATATAAGCAAGTTTTATGTAGAGCATATTGCCGCTGCAAAACTTAAGAAGCTTTTAGAGACAACCGGCAGTGCCGGCAATCACGATATGATAGGCGAATACCGGCCTAAGCCCATTATAGATGAACTTGCACATATCAAGCCGGATTCCGGCGACAGATTCCTCACAGACATACTTTACAGGAATAAGGAAAACATCGAGTCTCTTATATACCTTTTAAGACTTTCCAGGCTTTTTACGATGCGTAAGGGATGCTTTAATACCGGTATCATAAATAATAATGATACTATTGAATTTGCAATAACTGTCAAAGATTATGAGCTTACCATCCCTATATCTTGTTTTAATCTCACCCTTAAGCAGTTTTATCCCAATTACAAGGATTATTACTACTTTCCCGCCGAAGATATGGCAGTTCATAAATCTATAGCGGAGTTTGCCGCTTCCGGTTCTAAAAAGAAAGCAACAGCAAAAACAGCATACAGGAATGTAGAGGGCAGATTTATAACTATACCGTCCGGATATGCAAAATCCGAGAATAATAAAGAAGCAAGCATATATAAACCCTACTATGAATCAGATGAATACTACTTACCTGTCGATGATCTGTCTGGCACAAAAGACACCGAAAAATTAAAAGAGCTTGCATATTACCTTTTTCTGGAATACGCAAGCCGCAATCTGAATGATATTCTTATTTAGGTAACAGGGGACGGAGAACCGTCCCCTGTTTTTAACAGATAACAAAAAGAACTTTTTCTTTCCTTTTATCAATGTAATTCCTGGATAAACTGCTGTATCCTGTATGTTAACAGTTCTTTTTTATCCATGTTTTTAAGAGTTTTACTATCCACCCAGCGGTAAGCTACTGTCTCCCCCTCTTGTAATACAATACTGTCTTTATCTATATCAGTCTCTACCAGAAAATCAGCGTATATAGAATGTGACTCCGGCCTGACTACGTATCCGAGCTCAGTTATCTTTTCTGCTTTAATACCTGTTTCTTCCCTTAATTCACGTATGGCACCCTGTAACGAGGTTTCTCCTTTTAGAGCTGAACCACCGGCAGATGCCTCCCACATACTGCCATAATGCTTATTTGGGTCACGCTGCATAAGAAGATATGTACCGTCAGCATGTCTTACCAGTATCTCACATACCAGATGGAACACTCCTTCTTTCATCTGGTGCTCCTCGCCTCTTATAAGTGATACTCCATCTATTTTATTCAGATTTTTATCATATGCATCCCATATTTCCATGAATTACCCTCCCGTTTTTCAATCCGGAACCATAAAACCGTCCCTGTTCCCTATATCATTATCATATATTATACAAAAACAATTTAATATATTCAACATAAATGTGACAAGGGGACGGTTCTCCTGTCATATTTTCAAATATCGCAGGGGACGGTTCTATTTATCATATATTACCTGTAAAAAGAAAGGACAGGCTCATATATATTATGCCACTCGCTGTCCGCGCAGCGCGGACTTTTTGCACTCAATTCGGGCCGTTTCTGCCCGAATGCAAAAATGTCCGGAAGGATTTTGCATATAACAGTCTACAATTTAACTAATATAAATATTATGCAAAATCCGCTAATCTGCGATGTGGCAAATATATATGCGCCCGTCCTTATATCCGAGAAAAAAATGTGACAAGAGAACCGTCCCCTTGTCACATTATCATTACTGCTCCATACCGATTTCAAGAGCTTTCTTATTAAATTCAAGCATTTCTGCCTTCTTGGCAGGGATGCATTTTTGAAGTCCCTTGTCAAGAGATTCTCTGGAAATGAACTGCTTCTCTTTGAAGAGCTTTCCGAGAAGAATGATGTTTGCAAGACCTTTAAGTCCGTTCTTGTCTGCAAGGCTTGTTGCGGGTACATAGTAAACGGTAACGTCTGTTCTCTCTACCTTGATATCAACTGTTGAGCTGTCAACAAGGATTGTGCCGCCGGGTACTACACTGCCCATGAACTTCTCTAATGAAGGACGGTTCATAGCAACAAGAACATCAGGATTGGTAACTAACGGTGATCCGATAGCTTCATCACTTATAACTACAGAACAGTTACATGTACCGCCACGCATCTCGGGGCCGTATGAAGGAAGCCAGCTGAGCTCCTTACCTTCTGTAAGTGCTCCGTATACCATTACCTTACCGGTGAAAAGGATACCCTGTCCACCAAAACCTGCAAGAAGTACATTCATTGTATCAGCCATTATTTTGTACCTCCTTCTGCTGTCTTATCCTTGTATACACCTAAAGGATAGTAAGGAAGCATATTGTTCTCAAGCCATTCAACAGCTGCCTTAGGGCTTAATCCCCAGTTGGTAGGGCATGTTGAAACAACTTCTATTATAGAATAACCAAGACCGTCGATCTGGTTCTGGAAAGCCTTCTTGATAGCCTTCTTAGCTTCATTAACATGCTTTACGTTGTCTACGGTAACACGCTGTGCAAGAGCAACACCGTCTAAGGTCGAAAGCATTTCACACATTCTGATAGGGTAACCTGCGGTCTTAACATCACGGCCGTAAGGAGTTGTCTGTGTGATCTGTCCGGGAAGAGATGTAGGAGCCATCTGTCCGCCGGTCATACCGTAAATTGCGTTATTGATGAAGATAACTGTGATGTTCTCACCACGTGTAGCTGCATGTACGGTCTCACATGTACCGATAGCTGCGAGGTCACCGTCGCCCTGGTATGTAAATACCACGTTCTCGGGATGAGCACGCTTAACGCCTGTAGCAACTGCCTGTGCACGTCCGTGAGGTGCCTGGATCATATCACAATTGAAATAATTATAACTGAAAACTGAACATCCTACAGAAGCAATACCTACTGCATTTCCTTCAACGCCTAACTCGTCGATTGCCTCTGCAACAAGTCTGTGTACTATACCATGCGTACAGCCGGGACAATAATGAAAGGGGATGTCTGCTAATGCATGGGGTTTTTGAAATACTACTGCCATTTTAATTTCCTCCTCTCATCAAACTAAAGCTTCGATCTGGGCCAGAACCTCAGCGGGTGTAGGGATGATACCGCCGGTACGTCCGAAGAACTCTACAGGCTTTCTGCCGTTAACGGCAAGCTTAACATCTTCTACCATCTGTCCCATATTCATCTCAACTACTAAGTACTTCTTAGCAGTACCAACTGTCTTCTCTAATGCATCTACAGGGTAAGGCCAAAGTGTGATGGGTCTGAATAATCCGGCCTTGATGCCCTTTGCACGTGCTGCATTAACTGCACTTCTTGATACACGTGAAGAAGCACCGAATGCTACGATAATGATATCTGCATCCTCTGTAAGGTAGCTCTCTGAACGCTGCTCGTTAGCCTTAACGATCTCGTAACGCTCATAACGCTCCTTAACCTTTTCCTCAAGGTCCTTAGCTTCAATATAAAGTGAGTTAACGATATTGTGTTTTCTCTGATTCTTATGTCCCGAAGCAGCCCATGACTTATCTCCCTCATGTACCTCTGTAGCATCGGGGAATACAACGGGCTCCATCATCTGTCCTAACATACCGTCTGAAAGGATCATAGCGGGCATTCTGTACTTCTCTGCAGTATCGAATGCAAGCGCTACGAAATCAGCCATCTCCTGTACTGTTGAAGGAGCAAATACAAGAAGCTGGAAATCACCGTGGCCGAGTGCCTTTGTAGCCTGCCAGTAATCTGCCTGTGAAGGCTGGATGGAACCGAGGCCGGGGCCGCCACGCTGAACGTTAATGATAACTGCAGGAACATCTGAACCTGCGATATAGCTTACACCCTCTGACTTAAGGCTTATTCCGGGTGAAGATGATGAAGTCATGGCACGAACACCTGAACCGGCTGCGCCGAGTACCATGTTGATAGCTGCGATTTCCGACTCTGCCTGAAGGAATGTGCCGCCTACTTTAGGCATCTTCTTGGACAGATAAGCGGAAAGTTCTGTCTGAGGCGTGATCGGATATCCGAAGAAATGACGGCAGCCTGCCTGGATAGCAGCCTCGCCAAGAGCCTCATTTCCTTTCATTAAAACTTTCTCTGACATGATTTTTCTCCTATTGAAATTTAATTATTTACAAATGATATTTCTTGTCTTTCTGACTTTTAATCACGCTCTACAGTGATGCATACGTCAGGACACATGGTTGCACATGACTTACATCCTGTACACTTGCTCGGATCTGTCATACTTGCGGGATGATATCCCTTGACATTTAATCTGTCCTTATCGAGTGCAAGGAGATGCAGGGGACATGCGTTTACACACATCTCACAGCCCTTACACAGTGACTCGTTAATAGTTACTTTACCCATCTTCAAACCTCCTTACTTCGTATAATGCTTCTATTTAAATTATATTTCATACGTATTAAATCCGGACTATCTTATTCTTCTGCCATACCGTCTTAACATATATCTCAAGCGGATAGATATTATCGTTTACGTCCGGTACCACAATCCCTGTATCATAAAACTCCCTGTCTATCGTGTGGCACAGTATAGGAAGTCCCGTCTTTTCCGATATCATACCGGCGAACTGCTTACCTTCTTCATATATCGCCTGATTGGTTTCCGCCATCATATGCGAGTTATTTACCAGATATCGTGGCTTAAGTCCTGACACTGCCTCTATCTCACCAAGTACTTCAACAGCCTCATCAAGGTCGGTACTCATGGATCTGAAACGGTTTATCACATACAGCATATCGTAATCAACCTTATCAAACTGAGGCTTAAACCTTCCGAGTACCATCGAACCGGCATCATCACCGCCTACATCTATGATAACCACGTCCTTTTTCTCAAATATACCGTACATACTTGCGGGAAGTGACGGAATATCAAGATTGGTAGCTCCGAACACAGGAGTGATGACTTCAACTCCTTTTTCCTCCAGGATACCCTTAAAATCAGAAGTCCTGAAGTACGGATTTATCAGGTCCATATCAACCACTGTAACTTTTCTGCCTGCTTTTACAAAATCAAGTGCAAGATTGATAGTGAAATTTGTTTTCCCGCAGCCATAATGACCGGTCACTACTATAAAATCTTTAAGTTTTTCTATCATAGCGTTCCTTCAGACTGCCTTTCTTCAATATTTTTACCTGATAGCCTACATAAATCTGTATTTTAGCATTATTCTATATTTTTATCAAGTACTTTTTTTATTATAGAAATAAATCCGCCACTGATTTGTCCTGTTGACCGTAATGTGATCTGATAATAAAGACCACCGGGTGTTGCCGGTGGTCTTACAACTATTGCATGTTTTTAATATCATATTTGATATTGGATGAGGGAACCAGAGACTGTCTGATACTTCTCTTATTTGATATACCCAGTATCTTCATAAATCTCTCGTTAATGAAATGCTCCCTGAAAGGTCCGAGCTCAGCAAGTCTCTCATCCGGTATCCTGCCTCCGGCCATAGCCGCATGACCGCCGCCGCTTCCAAGTCCTGTAAGAGCCGCTGAAATAAGTACACCGGCATCTACGTCCCTTCGTTCCGAACGTACGGAAAACTTAAGTCCGTCGGGACGGACATTGTATACTACAGCTACCTCTATCTCCTTTAATGACATGATGAAGTCGGCCACCATCGATACAAGTGAATCCGGACAAGGGAAAGGTATGTAAGAAATTCCCATATAGTCGAATACATGTATATTGTTGATCGCGGCACTGTAGGTCTTCAGGTCGTTAAAGATGATACCGCTGCTTTCCAAGCCTTTCAGTTTATCCTCATCAGCAAGCTCATGAAGATATGCAAACATTTCGATATCTGTCTTGGTCACACCTCTGGTGAAATCCAAAGTGTCCATCTTAAGTCCGTGTAAAAGTGCCGTAGCAGTTTCAGAACTGGGCTCAATACCAAGTTCCTTAAAATATCCTGCGATAATGGTACAGCATGAACCTACTTTTCTGATATCTTTATACAGATAATTATGTGTGATCGAATAATCAACCTCAGGGTGATGATCGATAACCGCTATCTCTGTACCTTTCATATCGGTAATATTGCCTGCTTTTTTCTGGGTATCGATACAGATGATACAATCCTCCCAATTCAGGTCACCCATGATATCATTGGTGGAATACATCTCTATACCGAACATATCCATCATCTTTGCAGCACTGATCCTGTCCAGTTCGCCGTCATAACATATCGTAGGATTCAGACCGTAATGCCTGAATATCTTCTTCAGACCGAATGCCGAACCGATAGCATCCGGATCAGGAATGTTATGTGTCTGGATATAGGTCTTCTTATTCCGGCAATATTCAATTAATGTGTAAAATTTTAATATATCCATTTACTTCTCATCCTTCTATCTTCTGATAGCCGCCCCTATGAATGATTAGTTTTAGTCGTAAACTAATACATTTTATATTATACCACAATACTTTATTTTTATCAAATAAAAAAAAGGGCTTCTTTAACAGAAGCCCAGATAAAAAGAAGAAAAACTTAAAATCAAAGTAGATACTTTGATTACCGGGTGATACAGACTCCGATCACCTGCACGATCTTTTTATGGAGCCGGCTGCACCCTCTGCAGGTGCGTTATAAACGCTTTCTTCTTTTCAATCAATTCCAGAGTGCGTCTTTTACACGCTTCTCGATATATTCCTTCTGGTTCTTATAATCGGTCCAGAGGCTGATATATCCGATACCGTTCTGCTGACATGCACGCTTGGAACCGGTACGTGTGCTCTGTCCGGGATACCTGATCTGGATGACTACCTTAGGAGCTCCGCCCTGTGACAGTAGGAATGATACAGACTGATATGCACCGTTAAGTCCGGGTATGATCCGATTAAGCGGAACATCCTCGCTTAACTCCATCTCAGGAAAGCTTTCCCTTAGGATGGATCTAAAGTGGTTCAGGTCACAGTTATAATTCTGTGAATAATCAATACCGTCTATGATCACGGTACCGTCGTCATTTATGGTAGCTTCTGCCGGCTGATAGCTGTTCTGGTTATTGCTCTGGATTACAAATCCCTGATATCTGCCGTTAGAAGGTCCTGCCGTTGTATTGGAAGGAGTACCTGCCTGCCCGGCACCGGCCGCATCCCCGGGCTTTTTGTTAAACATATTGCTGATAGAGTTACTGATCGAGTTAGCTGCCTTTCTTGATGCATCATACTCAACTTCTCTTTTTACCGACTTTAAAATGTTATTTAAGAACCCCATATATGCCCCTTTCTATACTCTTAATTTAGAATAAAAACACCTTCAAACTGATACTAATTATATTTCATACATAAGCTCAAGTCAAGGTGTATTTAATCTGCCGTCTTTGATCATTGCGAGCAATTCATCTATCGGAACAGGCTTCGAATAATAATATCCCTGGAAGCTGTGAATACCGTATTTTCTTATGATATCCCTCATTCCCGAGGTCTCTATACCTTCAACACATACCTTGGCACCGAACGTACCTGCAATATCCGTAAAATGATTAAGCAGTCTCTTTTCCCTCTCGTCATGCTCTATCTGCTGTACAAAGCCCCTGTCGATCTTTATGGTATCAAACGGAAGCTCCTTTACAAGTCCAACGGATGAAAAACCGGTACCAAAATCATCAAGTGCGACGCGGATGCCGCCTGCTTTTAATGCAATGATAACATTTCTTAAAAGCTCCATATCAAGAAGCCTGCATCGTTCTGTAATCTCAAGACACAGTTGTTCCGGTAAAAATCCGGCTTTTCTGATTATATTCCATACAGTATCCGTAAAACCTGCCCTTTCAATCTGGGTATAAGACAGATTTATATTTACGATCAAATCCGGTACAAGCTCTATAAGCTTTTTGGCATCACAAAGTGCCGTTTCCATGATCCATTCTCCAAGAACAGGGAACAGCGGATCCTTCTCAAGGAATGGTATAAAAACATCAGGCGGTACAGGACCGTAATCATCATTTTTCCAACGCAGCAGTGATTCTACTCCGATCAGTTTTTCTGTTTCCGCATCAACAACAGGCTGATATACCAGCGAAAATCCTTTAAATCCCTGAGGTATGGACGCACGTATGGCATGAAGCTTTTCAAAATGTCTCTTGTTTTTCTCGGTAAGTTCGTTATTAAATTTTACAAGATCTCCGTGTTTTACCTGTTTTGATTCTTCGTAAGCGAAATTGAGACATGAATATACAGTCTGGTCATCAAGATTAAAATCATCAAGTACGATCATACCGGCATTAAGTTCAACAATGATGTCATATATATCCAGATGTATTCCCTTACGAAAGTGTGTGCGTATATCTTCATATACATTCACATAGTCTCTGTCAGACTGTAGCGCTGATACAACTGCAAATCTTGAACCGTCAAGCCGGTATGCACATCCTCTGTTGGTCACTTTATCCTTCAGAAATCTTCCGAAATATTGAAGCACAAGATTACCTACATCGTAACCTAAAACTTCATTTATCTCTGTAAGCTTTCCTATTCCGACCATTCCGATACGGACAGGGACTTTATTGCGGATATTACTCTGCAGGTCGGCAAAGAACCCATACTGGTTACGCAATCCTGTCAGAGCATCTATATAGCTTCTCTGGCTGTGATTTCTTATGGCTCCTCCGAAATACTCGGGATTGCCGTCTTTGTCCTTAAGTACCATTCCGCGGCAGGTGATCAGATCATATTCACCGTCGGGACGTTTTGCACGATATTGGATATCATGCCCCGACTGCTCGCCTTTAAAGATTGCGTTTACACCCTCACTGTATGCCTTACGGTCATCGGGATGTATGTGCTCCTCCCATATGGTGCCGGCAGAATACATGTATTCGGAAGGAAGTTCAAACGCCTCAACCAAAGCCTTGGACCAGCGCGAATAATCATGTTTCATATCGCATAAGAATACATGCGTGTCCTCAGCGACTATCGAAAATGCCTCAAAAAGTGAATCCAGGCGTTTTTTTGCTTCTTCAGTGATAATTCTATCTTCCATGCATTTTCCCTCCGGATTCTTTCTGTACTGCTGTTTCTTAAAATACTGCTTTATTCAGCTTACTCTTCCGTACCTTCGCTGTCTTCAACGGGCTGTTCGTTATCTGATCCGTTCTTTATATAATCCTCATGTATATTCCAGTCACCCTTGTTGTTCAGATATACATCGGTATATACATCATCCCAGTTAGCATGACCGGACATAACGGTAAATCCGTTAAAATACGAATCTCTGGTATAATTATAATCACCGGCACTGAAATTGATCTTAAGATCGCCTGTCGGACGTTTGATCATATCGGAGTATTTAGCCATATAATAGCCGGTCTTTATCTCACCGGTTTCATCCTTGTAATCGAAAGAAACTACAAATACTGATTCCTGATGGGTATAATCCTTTTTAACCATTGTATATATGGCATAAGTATCAAAGCTTCCCTCAAGGCTTGCAAATTCAGCTTCAGCACACGCCTCTTCTGCTTTCCTTATCGCATTTTTCTTTAATACCTCAAGATCTTCCTCGCCTATCACGTTTACATCTTCTATATATTCGTCAAGACCTTCTACTGTATATGTCTTTTCGGTTTTGGTAAGCACATATTTGGTATTATACTGTTTTGCGGAATCTTTATTATACTTTACGGTTATGGTATCGCCGTTTTTAAGCTTCTCTGTTCCCGACACGGTTTTTTCTATCGAAGAAACTTCATTTTTATTGGAGTCACTCAGTCTGGCATATGCATTACCGCTAACACCGTAGTAGTTAATATTGACTTTGTCAAAAGGATCGATCTCCACTACCGTTTCCTTATTCTCTTTTGAATTGTTCATAATATCTTTGTATCTGTTGACACTCATGATTATAGAAAAAGTTAAGCTTCCGCAGAATATTACAACAAATACTATAGCTATGATCTTAGCGATCTTTCTGGCGCTCTGTACACGTTCCTCAACACTTGAGGCACGGTTAGCGTTATTATTCCTGTACATGTTGTTCATGATATCCCTGATCTGCATATCCTGGATATCATCACGCTCACGGTCCCTTTTTTCACCGTATACTTCGGTCATATCAAGGACAGCGCCACAGAACTCGCAATGAGTAGTCTTGTTGTTCTCGTCGTAATTAACCTTAGCCCCGCACGCAGGACATATGACAGTCTTAACGTTAATTGCCATCTGATCAACTCCTCTTTTTTGATTATTTATTTAACCATTCTTCGATCTGGCCTTCTATTATCTTCATAAGCCTTACCCTTGCCTCTATGGAAGCCCAGGCTATATGCGGTGTGATAAACACTTTTTCCGGATGCTTTAGTGTGAGGAAAGGGCTGTCCTTGCGCATAGGCTCTTCGCTTAATACATCCAGTCCCGCTGCACAGATCACATCTGCATCAAGTGCATCGCATAAGTCTTCCTCGTTTACTATCGGCCCTCTTCCGAGATTAAGCAGAATGGCCGAAGGTTTCATTTTCTTTAGAGCCTCGGCATTTATCAGGTTCTCCGTATCATTGTTTAACGGAGCATGGATGGATATGATATCGGATGTGGATAACAGCTCTTCAAAACCGGCCTCTTTTATTATTTTATCATGATTTTTTCCGGATGTCGAATAATACTGTACTTTACATCCGAAGGCTAAAGCAATCTCAGCCACTCTGTGTCCTATGGCTCCTAAGCCTATTATACCCCATGTTTTACCGTTCAGTTCATGGAAATTCTTTTCAAAATGCGTGAACAGCCTGTCACCTGCATATCTTCCGCTTTTAACATACTCATCATAATATGACAAATGCTCCAAAAGATAAAATAACAGCGAGAATGTGTGCTGAGCTACAGTCTCGGTAGAATATCCGGCTACATTTCTCCACTCGATTTTACGTTCTGCAAGGTAATCCTTATCAAGGTTATTGGTACCTGTAGCAGTTACGCATACGAGCTTAAGATTTTCGGCTGTGCTTATGGTGTTTCTGTCTATCTTAGTCTTATTGCAGACTATGATATCCGCATCCTTCACCCTGTCCGGCACTTCATCCGGGTAGGAAAAATCATACATGACCACATCACCGAAACGGTCATATCCGGATAAATCTATATCCTCACCTATAGTCTTACGGTCAAGGAATACTATCTTCATTGTCTTGCTCCTTTATGATACTCGTTTACCAGAGGACGGTATCCGAGCTGTTTTATATCCTCATAACGAAGATTGTAATTACGTTTGGTATGCTTACCTGTATAGAGGAATCTGATACATTCCTGCATATAATGGTCTATCTCCCTTAATGTCACATCGGTGGTAATGATGGGAAAATACCATCTGCACCAGGTAAGTTCCGATCTGATCGGGTTCTCGAAAAACTTTTTGTTAAAGTACTTTATATATACACGTACCGCTTTAGACGGTTCGGCGTTCTTTTTAGCCTTCCACCGCTCAACCGCTCTTGATTTTCGGCGCAACTTCTTTTTGATTTTTTCAAATGAGGAGCCGGCCACGTCCACTTCCCCGCCTTTAAACGAAAATCCCAAGAATTCAAAGCTTTCACCCGGGTTAATATACATGATCTTGTCCGGATTAAGTGTTAGCTTCTTTACTTCGAGGAACTTATATATATGCTCAAGTTCCGCTTTCAGGCTTTCTTCGCTGTGCACAAACAGGATAATATCATCGGAATATCTCGCATAAAAACAGTCCGTATCATCAAAATGTTTATCAAGTTCATCCAGATACAGATTGGCCAAGAAAGGAGACAGCGGGCTTCCTGCCATCATACCCTTATGGACCGGATCCTTTGCTCCGTTTAAGGTTATATGATCACGATCGTGTGTATCATCGTTCTCTCCGGGCTCATCATGTTTATGATCGTATACATGCTCAGTATAATCAGGATTCCTCAATATACATTCAAATAATGCTATAAGCTTATCCTGTCCGGATAATACTTTATGCAGCTGATCAAGGATTATGTCCGTATCAGCCGAGTTAAAATAATCATGTATATCCAGCTTTATCCCGTACATCGAAGAAAGATTCTTTTGCTTTATAAGCCTTGCTACAGCGGTTTTTACACTTCTTTCACGTCTGAAAGAATACAGGTTGTCACTGAATATGTTATCATATACATGCAGGCAGTATCCGAAAAACTTTAGCAGCCATGAAGCATCATCATTAAATGAAAATACTGCCCTTTTCTTTCCCGTACCTTTTTTGTTAAGCATTATAAGCTCCGGTATCGGGAATGTATTTGCAAGTTCGTACTCGTTTAATACATTCAGATATGCCTTATCGTCTATATATGCACGAAGCTTTTTTATATCTGCTTTATACGCATGCTCATTAGAAGCAAAGTCTTCATAAAACTTCTCCCAATACTCTGCTCCATATGCCATATCATATATGCTCTGTCCGCATGCGATATCCACTGCTCCGGCCTCTGTCTGTATTTATAAAATTTAATGGTACCTGACCCCTATACTTATTGTTTACTCAGTTTTCTATGTGCTATCTGCTTCTGGTCATACATGGAATCATCGGCAATCTTGACATAGTCATCTATTTCCCTGTTGTCATCAGGTTCTATGACACAATAACCGACGCTCACGGAAAGCACAAAGCTTAAGTTCAGGCTGTTGATATATGCTTCCATGCCCTTTAAAACATATATCTGGATGCCCGTAACATTACCGTTAAACCCTTCAGGACTGCCCACTGCTACAAATTCATCTCCGCCATATCTGCCGAATAACCAGTCTGACCCTGACAGAGAATCTCTAAGCGCATCTGCGGTAGCCTTTATAGCCAGGTCACCGTTTAAGTGCCCGTAGTTGTCATTTATGTCCTTCATCTTGTCAATATCGGCAAAAAGAAGTACAGAAGGCTTTCCCTGTGCTTTACAGTCCTTAATAAAGGAATACAGTACTTTGTCACAGCCGGTCCTGTTGTACATGCCTGTCAGGAAATCGGTCATATAGATTTCCTTCAGCTTTTTATTAGCTTGCTGTGCCACGATGTACCTCTTCATATTTATAAAGAAGGTATCCATATTCATGACCCATGTACGCAGTGTCCTTTCAAAAAGCATCTTGGTATCATTTTTAAGTACTACGTATCCGATGATAAATTTCATGTAACTCATCGGGATAAAAATATATAAGTTTGAATTCTCATCATCCGGATTTATTATCGGTGACAGATCTTTTCTTTCAAAAATCCCTTTGGGAATACTCTTACCTTTTTCCCTTCCGTAAAGCATATGCATCCGAGCACTGTAACCACGGATCCTCTCCGGATATTCTTCTTCGTCTATACGGAAGAAATCAGGCTCAAGGCATATGCAATAATCTCCGCCCGGATAATTCCCGCCTTCAAGTATCCAGCCGATCTTATCTATAAGTTCTTCTTCACTTAATACCGAAGTGGAATAAGTTCTAAGCGAAGAAAAATACAGATCCATCAAAGTGGATTCGGAGGACTTGGTATAATTGTCCCTTATAGCCGAAAGCCTGAATTTCACACTTTCCTCACTCGGCTGACATCCGCAGCTTTCCGAAGGTTTAAAATAGGAATCATAATACTGTTCAAATGAAGGATCGGGATGGTCTATCAGCTCCAATATCTTATTATAAGCCAGCTCACCGAGCTTGTCCCACGGACGACCTACTGTTGAGAGCATCGGGAATGTAGCCTGTCCTGCGGAAATACAGTCAAATCCGGTAACAAGACAATCACCCGGTACGTCTAAGCCGAAATTATTCAATGAAGATATGGTTCCCATAGCCATATGGTCGTTTGCACAGACAAAGGCATCCGGCAGTTCGTTCTTTGCCTCAAGATACATCCTAACCTGTTCATATGTGGTATAATAACCGTAATCGCCGGGAAGTTCATTCATAAGCTCCAAGCCGTGATCATGAAGTGCATCAAGTACGGCCTGTTTTCTGGTGATATTCTCCTGATTGTCCTTTATACCCGCACAATATATGAATTTCTTACAGCCGTGTTCTGTAATCAGATGCTCTACCGCATCATACATACCCTGGCGGTTTCCGGTACCCATAAATGCGGCCCCGTCCACCTTTACTTCAAGGCTCAGTGCCGGAACACCTTTATCTACAAAAAGGTGTTTTACCCGTTCCGCTTCGTCAGGGATATTAAAGGTATTTGCAAGTATGATGATACCGTCAAAATCCTTTACATCCGGAAGATGGAACATATTCAGCTGGCACATATTGTTTTTGGTATTGTCGGATGCAAGTATGAATGTCGTAAATAACAGGATATCAGTCCCGTCTTTACGCGCAGCATTTTGTATACCCGACAGTGCATACTTTAAAAATTCACCCGACCAACCGTTTGCAAATACCCCAATGCGTTTTTTCATTCGTTAAACCCCACTTGAAAGATTCTTCTCTTCGCTCAGAATGACATCAAATATAAACTTACTCAATAATTACAGAAATCGCGTCGCATTTCTTACCTGTGAGTTCTTCACTTCTCTTATCAGGCTGCTGGTTTCCGATGTATACCTTATAGGTACCCGGATTAAGATTCCACTCACCGTTCTCGCCGTAAAGGCCAAATGCTTTCTCGTCAAGGCTGATAGTTACTTCCTTTTCCTCATTTGCCTCAAGATGTACTTTCTTTAACGCCTTAAGCTGTCTTACGGGAGCCCCTGCTACGTTAAGTGCTGTATAATCAACATAAGCCTGTACAGTGGCTGCACCGGGCATAGAACCCTTATTTGCCACTTTTACGGTGATATCTATAGAATCACTGCCGGCTTTAAAATAAATATTTTTATTATCAAGCTGACCGTCTACAGTCTTATATGCACCAGGACCTGCCACTATCTTAGTAGGTACTATATCAAAATCCGTATAGCTTAAGCCGTATCCGAAAGGATACAGAGGCTCTTCTGTCATGTATCTGTAGGTTCTGCCCTTCATGTTGTAATCTGTAAACTCGGGCAGTGTATTCTTCTCACTGTAGAATGTAAGCGGCAGATGTCCTTCGGGATTCTTCTTACCGAAAATAACATTTGCTATAGCTGTGCCGCCGAGTGCACCGGGATACCAGCCCTGGATAATAGCCTTAAACTGTGTTGAAGGCTTGTCAAGAGCGATAGCACTTCCTGCAAGTACTACAAGTACTGCAGGCTTTCCGGATGCTGCTATAGCATCAAGTACTTCCTGCTGAAGTCCGGGAAGTAAAAGGTTGGGCTTGTCACCGCTGCCGTATGCATTACCTGTATCTCCCTCTTCGCCTTCTAGTGTGGCATCAAGACCGACTACAGCTACTACTACATCCGATACATCGCATACTGCTTTTACTTCGGCAAGTCTGTCGGAATGCTCACCTAAGTTTTCAACTCTGTCTTTATACAGGTCACATCCGATTGATGCATATACTCTGGTACCGCAGTTTTCAACTTCACGGCGGATACCTTCAAGTACAGTCACATATTCGGAAGAAGTACCTTCATAGTTTCCTACAAGTGCCTTACGGCTGTCCGCATTGGGTCCGATAACACCTATTGAGGAAATGTTGTTTTTGTTAAAAGGAAGAAGTTTGTCATCATTCTTAAGAAGAACGATACTTTCTTCTGCTATCTTAAGATTGATCTCCTTAGAACTAAAGGAATCAACATGAGTATAATCAATTGCATTATAAGGATTGTCCTTGTCATTGGCAATAAGATTGCCGTTTTCATCCTCATCAAGGATACCGAGCTTGAATCGTGTAGTAAGCACATTGGTAAGTGCTTCGTCTATCCTTTCTTCTGTAGTATATCCCATACCTACTGCCTGGAGCAGATACTCATAGAGGTTACCGCAGTTGATATCGCAGCCGTTTGTCATGGCAAGTCCTACAGACTCTGCAGGAGTCTTGGTGATGCCGTGTCCTTCATTGATATCTCTTATAGCCCAACAGTCTGAAGTAACATGGCCTTCGAATCCCCATTCTTTTCTTAAAATATCCTGAAGTAAGGTCTTAGATGCACAGCAGGCTTCTCCGTTTGTCCTGTTGTATGCGCCCATGACTGCTTCTACCTTAGCCTCGGTAACAAGAGCCTTAAATGCGGGAAGGTATGTTTCTCTTAAGTCCTGCTTGGAGCACTCGGCATTAAAGCTGTGACGGATGCTCTCGGGACCCGAATGTACAGCAAAATGTTTGGCACATGCTGCAGCCTTCATGTATTTGTCATCGCTGCCCTGGATACCTTTTACAAAGCTTACGCCGAGACGTGATGTAAGGTAAGGATCCTCTCCATAGGTCTCATGCCCTCTGCCCCAGCGGGGATCTCTGAATATGTTGATATTGGGAGCCCAGAATGTGAGTCCCTTATATATACCGTTGTCACCGTACTTATTCTGTACATTGTATTTAGCACGGCCTTCTGTAGAGATAACGTCAGCCACAAGTCCTAAAAGCTCTTCATCAAATGCTGCAGCCATTCCTATAGCCTGAGGGAATACAGTTGCCTCACCTGCACGAGCTACTCCGTGCAGAGCCTCATTCCAGTAATTGTAAGCACCGAGTCCCAGTCTGGGTATAGCGGGTGCTGTATGACGGAGCTGATATACCTTCTCTGTCAGAGTCATTTTTGATACAAGGTTTTGTGCTTTTTTGCGGCATTCTGCCTCTCTTGTTTTGTTCATTCTTTTTCCCCTTTTTATTTATAGTTTTCCCGGGCTTCCCCTTGAGGGGAAGGCTTATATTAGTACTAATTTGATATAATATCCAGTGCTTTATTCAATATCTCATCGATATCATACTTGTCGGTGATCTCGATCACAGGGATATCATACTTTTCTGCTTCCTCTTTAAACTCCTTACTGCAGTTTATCAGGCGTTCAAGATCAACTTCATCTTCAAGCCTTCTCTCTATCACGCTTCCGTAATCTTCAACCGCTCCGATATTTTTACGGAGATACTCTTCAGACATGGTGATGAAGAAACATTTGATATCTTTTAAATACGACTCAACAAACTGTTCACGCCATTCAGAAGGTATATAACAGCCTTCCACGATCATGTTCTGGTTGTTCTCAATCGCGGTCTTTATAAGCTCGGCCGCATAAGGCCAGAGAAAGTATCGCATCTCATAGTCGTCTTCACAGGTAAGGTCGGTGAGCCTTCCGCGTATGAACATCATTTTTAGATGATCAAGTGACAGGTACGGATATTTCAGTTTTTCGAGCAGTTTTTGTGCCAGTAAGGTTTTCCCTACATGGGAGCTGCCACCTATAAGTATTATCATATGAGCCTCTGTTTCTAAATCAACACCTTATCCGGAACTTCGTGCCACCCTCCCCTCAAGGGGAAGGCTTTATATTAATGTATACCGAATGCAAGTACCGTAAACTTCTTGTCTTCGTCACCCTCGTGCATAGCAAGCTTTACATTGTGCTTTGACTTTTCATCATTATCAAATATGATCATGGCATTGCAGTGTGTCCAGCCTATCTCTCTCGGGTTAACCGTCTTTACAAGCTTGTCATCTACAAATATATCAACACAACCCTCATCCGGTGCAGCAGAATCAAGTGTAACCACCATCAGAAGTTTGCAGTCAACGTCAAGCGACATGGGCTTTGTACCGCTTATATGTCTTCTGTTGTCTGCGAACTGCATGGTACCGAACGGATCAAAATCTCTTTCCGCATACTGGGATGCCGGATCCTTGTCGCTAAAATCACCGACGGTGAAGTTACTTACGCTCCAGGTATTTCCGAAGCCGTCTCCGCCCTCTGCATCGTTATTGATACAGATACCGCCTGCAATATTTGCTGATTCCTCACCTATGGTAAGCAGGCTTACATATTCAAAGTGGTCTGACATTAGGGCTTTTTCGGGCATCTTATATACTTCAAGGCCTTTTCCTATAGACTTGATCACAGGCGCAACAATCGTACCTGCTTTTATTTCAGACGCCTTTTTAACTGCGATTGCAGCCTCATCAGCCTTCTTCATCAGATTGATGATGCAGTCAGCCATGATGGTATGTCCCAAATTGGTAGGATGATATCTGTCATAGAAATACTGATCCTTGGTAATGATCCTGCCCTGTTCCTTGGACATATAGAACTGCTCGGTCACTGCATTCTTTGCACTTACCATGGGCAGATCATAATGATATCCAATGGGGCTCAGTCTTTCCTGAAGGTTATAATCATCAATGAATACGCTGAAGATCACGATGACAGCAGGCATATTCTTCATCATAAGGAAACGTCTTATAAGTCCCTCAAAGCACTTGCCCTTTGTCTCATCGCCTTCATCGTTAACCGCGAACTCAACTACAGCTATATCAGGCTCACGTACTTCATCCGACTTGGAGCCGTCTAAGAAATATCCGTTTCTTAAAATATCACGGTCAAATCTCACGATACCGAACTCTGAAGGTGTACCGCCCACACCGGCCTTGATATACTCAGTATTATGCTTAGCTGAGAACATCTCATCAAAAGCCTTAAATGTCTTAAATGCATAGCACTCGGCATTGATAGGTGTAGCACCTGCGCCCTGTGTGATGGAGCCGCCGATAAATGCTATTTTCACGGACTCTCCGCGTTTAGCCTTTTCTATAGCCTTGTTTAATCTTTCAAAATTACCCATTGATACAAGTGACTGGGCTATAAGCTCCTTATATCTGTCAGAGTTTACATCTACAGGATCCGAAGGTACAAAGTCAGGTGCAGTATATCCGTCGTTGAGGTAAAGCTTTACCATAACCGTGACAGGGAATCCCGACTCCTTAAAATGGAACCTGATCTGTCCGATCTTATCGTCATCACCGGTCCAGTCCACATCCGATAACGGGATCAGATACTCCGTGCCGTCCGAAGTAAGCTCTGCTTTTAACGAAGTACCGCTGTTATAAACATCCTTCTTACCATACATCTGAAGGACAAACTCTCCGCCTATGCCCTTCTCATTTATCATAGATACGCCGATGCCGTATACTAATTTTCTGAACTCATCTGCAGGCCCGAGCATCTTAAGGATATTCTCATCCTCTACTCCGCCTACCATTCTTGCCATGGCGGGCATTCTTCCGTCATCCATAAAAAGAAAGCAGACACCTGAACCGTCTCTCGCCGGATTTGCATAAATCTGCTTGTCATACATAAGATATATCGCCGGTCTCTTCTTTACCGGATCTTTAGGTGCCACAGGACCTGCCATAATTATTTCCTCCCTGGAATTAATGTCTTATTATATTTTCAGACATATTTAATTAATTATACTATATAGTTATTGAAATATCTATGTTTTTTTATATTTTATATTATCATTTCTTGCTCATTTGTATTTATCTAATTCTACTACTCTATATTATACCTGCCGTTTCTGTTTTTATCTCTATTTATACCCATGTTGTACAGGTTGGACAATCGGGCTCCATAATATTTCCATTTACAGGAGATGCGGTTGAGCGGTTTTCTTTGTCACTCTTTGGTGTGTGACAAAGGAAATTGCTCAACCACAGCCCCGTCAATCCACAATACCCGATTGTCCAACCGTCCCAAATTGCTCCAAAAACAGAAACGGCCCGAAACCTTTGGGCTCCGGACCGCATCTGTCTCATAAAACATTTAGGAAAAAAGAAGAATTACAAACGAATTAAGGAAGCATTGTTGCGCTGCCGTATGCATCTGTCCACTTCTCAAGACGCTCATCAATGATGTCCTGTCCGCCTGCTGCAAGATAATCAGCCATACCGCTATCCCAAACCTTATCGAAATCAGCCTCAGCAGCTGCTACAGCCTTATCGAAGGTCTGTCTCTGGTAAGAAGTAAGAGTATCACCTACTGTGGTCTCTGACTCGATAACACCAAGGTCGATAGATGTAGGATACTTAGCATCGTTAAGTGATACATTGATAGCATTTACTACATCCTCAGGATCAACGTTTGCATAACCGTAAGCCATAGACTTGATAGTAAGCTCTTCTGATGAAAGACGAAGACCGTTTGTAGTCATGGTAAGGTCGATATTGTAACCTGAATTGGGCTTTGCAGCTGCATGAGCCTCATCGGGGCTCTGAACAAATACAACGCCTTCTGCATTCTTGGTATGTGTAACACCCTCATCACCGATCTGAAGGTATTCTACATTTTTAGCGTATGAAATGAAATCAAGGTAAAGCATACAAGCAAGGGGTTCCTTATTTGTTGCAGGGAAGAAGATCTTTCTGTCTGATCCTACTGCACTGTAAAGGTACTTTGTATGATTTCCGTTAGCATCCTCGAAAGGATCGATTGCTACGAACTTAGCTTCAGGTCCGACGATCTGAGAAAGTGTATAGTTGATACCGTTCTCGCCATCTCTGAATACCAGATCATAGTTCTGTGTATAAGCACCAACGTAGCCGGCCTTTAAATAATCATCAAGTGTTGTGTCACCGCTTCCGTAAAGTGCAAAGTCATTCCAAAGGAGGCCCTGGTTATACCACTTATTAAGTATTCTCACAGCCTCCTTGGTTCCGGGCATTGTGAATCTTCTGTCATCGAAGCCGTATACATACTGATCCTTGTCTGAAAGATTGGGATCAAGCTTTGACTCGATAAGGCCTGCTGCTGTCCAGCCTACATCTTCTGTAACTGCGTAGCAGATAAGCTTGTCAGCGTCTGAACCAAGCAATGTTGCTGCATTGTCCTTGAAAGCCTTAAGCATATCCTCAAACTGCTGTGTAGTAGTAGGAGCTGCGATTCCAAGCTTGTCAAGCCAATCCTTACGTACGAATGTTACGATACGCTCGGTAGCATTTCTCTTACCTTCGATAGCGATGATCTCGCCTGTCTCAGGGTTCTTACGATAGTTAATACCTGCAGAGCCTAACCAGTTCCAAAGGTTGGGGAAAAGTCCTTTGTACTCATCTGTAAGGTACTCTGACATATCAAGGATACCGCCCATATCAGCGTATGCCTGAACTGTAGGATAGCTGTATGAATAGCAGATATCGGGAGCATCATTTGCTGCAAGAAGGTTGTTGATCTGCTCTACTTCTGTCCAACGGGGAACAGCTACGAACTCAACCTCTACATTGTACTTCTCAAGCATACCCTTCTTGATGTAATCGGTATACATATTGTCGTTTGCAGGGGTGCCGCCATCACGATCATATACCTCAACTGTGATATGCTTCTTCTCAGGGAACTTTCCATCTACAAGCTGTCCGCCTGTGAGTTCCTTGATCTCGTCCTTGTCTTCGATTACTACAACAGGCTCATCTGTAGGTGTGGGCTCGGGAGTAGTCTTTGTTCCATTGTTATCAGCCGGAGTTGTTGTTGCAGGATCCTGGTTCTCAACGGCTGAAGGAGTAGGTGCGTTTTCAGGCTCGTCTTTTGAACAAGCTGCAAGTGAAAGCACCATACATAAAACAAGTAATAAAGATAAAACTTTTTTCACGATAATTCCTCCATTATAATGTTTGTGTATTGATAAGACCATCGCAAGCCTTACCTAATGTGTATGAATCAACGGATACACCCCTATATCCGCTTATTCCGTTATAAAGGTTTTATCATTCCTTAACTGCACCGAGTGTAACTCCGTGTATGAAGTACTTCTGCAGGAAAGGATATACGATCAATATCGGCACTGTTGAGAACATAACTATGGCCGACTTGATGGTATCATTAAGACCCGGCGTGGAGAATCCCTCCTGTGCCGAAAGGTCCGACTGGCTCTTTAATATGTTGTAGAGGTAGTACTGGAGCGGATATAAGTCTTCTCTTTTATTATTGATATACATAAGAGCATCTGAATATCCGTTCCAACGGCCTACCGCATAAAAAAGGGCAAGAGTTGCGAATACCGGCTTTGAAAGCGGTACATATATCTTTACAAGAATCCTGAAATAACTTGCACCGTCTATTTCTGCCGATTCTCTTAAAGATTCGGGTATGCCGTAGAAAAAGCTTCTCATGATGATCATGTTATAAACCGACAGACAGCTCGGTATGATCAGTACGAGAGGATTGTTCAGCAGGCCCAGGCTCTTCATGAGCAGGTAGTTAGGGATGGTACCTGCATTGAAGAACATTGTTATGGTGATAAGTACGTTTATCACTCCTCTTCCGCGAAGCTTCGGGAAGATAAGAGGATAAGCACATATTGCCGTCATTACAAGGGAAACTATAGTACATATGAAGGTAAGGAATATCGTCCAGAAGAACGACCTTACATATTTTGCATTGCCAAATACATATTCATATGCCGTTAAATTTAGTCCCTTAGGATAAATAGTTACCTCATGCTTGATAAGTGCATCCGTGCTTGAAAGCGATCTCGCTGCTAAGTTCAGCATAGGTACGAGACAGATAACACCTACCAGCACACAGATTATAACGAATACCCAGTCTCCGCGTCGGGTTTTAGCTGATTTGATCATTTTACCATATTCCCCTTTCGCCGAGTTTTCTAGATATAAAGTTAGCCAACAGCAGGAAGAATACGCCGACTACCGACTGGAACAGGCCGACCGCCGTGGTCAGTGAGTATTGGGCCGCAAGCACACCCTTCTTATATACGTAAGTCGAGATAACCTCGGCTGTATTAAGTACCAGGTTGTTCTGCATAGCGAAAGGTCTGTCGAAACCGCCGCCTAAGATATTGCCGAGGTTCATGATAAGAAGAACGACTATGGTAGGCTTGATACCCGGAAGTGTGATATGCCACATCTTCTTAAATCTTCCGGCTCCGTCTACGGAAGCTGCTTCATACAGTTCCTGATTGATACCGGCTATCGATGCCAAGTATACTATGGAACCCCAACCGAAGTTCTGCCATACACCTAAGAATATATAAGTAACTACCCAAAGCTTTTCATCTCCCAAGAACGGTATCGGACTTCCTCCGAGCTTCTGGATGAGCATATTGATAAGACCGTCATCAGTAGCAAAGATTCTTAATGATAAGCCGTAAATGATAACCCATGAAAGGAAGTGAGGCATGTATGCTACTGTCTGTATAACCTTCTTAAAGCGCTTGAATACAAGCTCATTAAGTATAAGTGCAAATATGATGGGTGCCGGGAAACCGACTACCAAGTCAAGTACATTCAGTACGACCGTATTTTTCAAAGCCCTTAAGAACTGGTTATCCTGGAATGCCTGCTTAAAATAGAAGAAAACATCCGTCTCTCTCTTTTTGTTCTTAGCCCATTCCATTTCCCATACGGGAGCATTGATCTTGTACTTCTTAAATGCGGTGATGATATACTCCATCGGACCGTATCTGAAGATAATGAAATAAACGATAGGAACGAGAAGTAAAAGATAGAGCTGCCAATATCTCTTGATACTGGTCTTCCAGCTCATTCTAGTTTTGACTCTGATGACCTGCCCTTGGTTTGCCTCGGGCAATTCCTTAGATTTTGCCATTATTTACCCCTTATTGACATATTGCGCATACTTTTTTCTTGAAAAAGATTATATTCGTAAATTTCGTAAATCGATGCACAAAACTTCAAAAAATTATTATTTTTTAATAAATCCTCAATTAAGTATTATATAAAAAAAAGCGTGAATCGCTATCTATATATTGCGATTACGCTTCTTGTTCATTGCTGATTTTTAAGCAAATGTTACAAAAAAACAGGGGCTTTACAAAAATGTTTATATGTGATAAAATCAATAGCAATATTTGATAAGCGATAATTGGTTTTGATTCATTTTCTAAGGAGTTTATATAGATATGATAGTAGATTCTTTTAACAGGACGTATCACAGAGAGGTAGAAGGTGACCGGGAGAAGGTCGATTTTGTCAGGGGTTCCAACGTAAGGCTCTGGAAAAACGACGTAACGAGAAGCTTTGAGACGCACTGGCATTCGGCGGTAGAGATAGTATCCCCTATCTCAAACATATATACCATCGGTATCCATGACCAAAAATATGTGCTGCATCCGGGAGAGATCATCGTCATCCCTTCGGGCGAACTGCATGAGACCATCGCTCCTGCAGAGGGTGAAAGATATATATGTCTGTTCGATCTTGACTGTATCTCAAAGATTAAGAGTTTCTCTTCCATCCTGCCGTTCTTTACTTCCGCGATCATCATAAACGAGACTACGGCGCCCGAGATACTTAAACCCTGCCTCGATCTTATAGAGCATATGGCAGAGACATATTTTGCAGAGGAGCCCATGTGGGAGCTCAGGATGTACTCCGACATACTTAATTTTTTTGCGATCATAGGGCAGAACCGCCTTGACAGCATGATGACCGTACCGTCTAAGGTGGGTAACAAGCAGCATGAGTATATAGAAAAGTTCAACCAGCTTTTTACCTATATAGATACCCATTATGCGGACGACTTGAGCTTAGAGTTTGCAGCAGATCTCACAGGATATTCAAAGTACCATTTTACAAGGCTCTTTAAGCAGTTTTCGAACACTACTTTTTATGACTACTTATGCTTTAAGAGGATAAAAGTGGCCGAGGAGCTTTTGATCAATCCTTCCTTAAGCATCACCGATGTGGCGATCAGGAGCGGATTCCCGAGTATATCGACCTTTAACAGACTGTTTAAGAAGTTGAAGAACTGCACTCCCTCCGAGTACAGGGAGCTCCGTGAAAGAAACACCTTCGAAAAGGTGTATGACGTGGCAGAAGGCGAACCCATCACCTTTAAGGGTTATATCAAGCCGGAGGATATTTTATGATACGTTTGTAATATTATATTCATCTACAGGGTGGACTCATATATATTTGTCACATCGCAGACAAGCGGATTTTGCATATTATAAACCCGGATATCCCACGTATCTGTTATATGCAAAATCCTTCCAGACATTTTCGCTGCGAACAAAAGCGGTTCGCAACCCGCGAAAAGTCTGCGCTTCGCGAACAGCGAGTGACAAAAACATATGAGTCCACCCTGTCTAAGTTTTATTCATTTAGTGGTATTCAGAATTATATATTTAATAATAAAAATGTCATTCTGAGCGAAAGTGAAGGATCTTTAAGCTTCTTCATTTCATTCAGAATGACATTGTTTTTTCGTAAACTATAAATCAATTATTTAATCTCGTAGATCCAGCCTTCGGGTGCTTCGATACGGCCCATCTGGATACCGGTAAGTGTATCATACAGCTTCTTGGTAATAGGTCCCATCTCTGTCATACCGCTAGGTAAGCAGATTTCCTTACCATGGTCAACGATCTTACCGACAGGTGAGATAACAGCTGCGGTACCGCAAAGACCGCACTCTGCCATATCCTTTACTTCCTCGAAAGGAATAACTCTCTCTTCTGCTTCAAGTCCTAAGTAATGCTTAGCAACATATACAAGTGAACGACGTGTGATTGAAGGAAGGATGCTGTCTGACTTAGGTGTAACTACCTTGCCGTCCTTGGTAACGAACAGGAAGTTTGCACCACCGGTCTCTTCAACGTTTGTTCTGGTCTTAGGATCAAGATACATGTTCTCATCGTAGCCCTCTGCATGAGCGGTAACGATTGCATGTAATGACATAGCATAGTTAAGACCTGCTTTGATATTACCTGTTCCGTTAGGTGCAGCACGGTCGAAATCACTTACCTTGATAGTAAGAGGCTTTACGCCGCCCTTAAAGTAAGGTCCAACGGGGGTACCGAAGATTCTGAACTGATACTCGTTAGCGGGCTTAACACCGATAACTGGGTTGGTTCCGAAAAGTACGGGACGAAGATAAAGTGTAGCTCCTGAGCCGTAAGGCGGAACATAATCTTCGTTAGCCTTTACTACCTTTTTAACTGCATCTATAAATCTGTCCTTAGGGAATACAGGGATCTCAAGTCTCTTTGCTGACTGTTCGATTCTTTCTGCATTTAAGTCAGGGCGGAAGGTAACAAGTCTTCCATCCTCTGTCTCATAAGCCTTAAGGCCCTCAAATACTGTCTGTGCATACTGGATAACGCCTGCGCACTCGCTGAGTACTACGTTACCGTCTGTGGTCATCTCGCCTTCATCCCAGGCACCGTCTTTGTAATTGGAAACATATCTGTAATCGGTCTTGATATATCCGAATCCCAGACTGCCCCAGTCAATATCTTTCTTTGCCATGAACTTGTCCTCCTTATATAAAACATTAAAGATATTTATAGCACATTTTAACTGATACTTCAAGTACCAAATGACAAATCTATATGAAAAAATGTCATCCTGAACGAAATGAAGGATCTTTGTGTTTCCCATATAAAAGATTCTTCGCTACGCTCAGAATGACATTATGATTTAGAATGGCTTTACAGATTGATTATTTGCCGGAAATTACGATTCCGTCAACTGCGATATAAGGTACTACGCTTCCGCCGTCGCAGAAAAGTTCTTTGGAAATACCGCGGATATTCTTTACCACATCACCCAAGTTACCGCTTATCATAGCTTCAGCTACAGCACACTTGATCTTGCCGTTTTCTATAAGGAAGCTGTTCTTTGCAACTCCGGAGAACTCACCGTTTGCTCCGGGTGATCCGCCTGAGAATCTGCCGAGGATGATACCCTTATCAATGGAAGCAAGTATCTCATCATAAGACTTGTCACCGGGCTCGATGATAAGATCGTAACCGGTATTTTTAACCACAGGACGTCCTGTCTTGTTGGCTGCATATAAGCTTAACCAGTGAGTCTTAAGCACACCCTTGTCGATAAGGGTTACAGGCTCTGAAAGGAAGCCGTTTGAAGTAGCACGCTCACCAATCTGGATCCTCTCATCAAAAGGATCGAGACGTACGGTAAGCTTATCGCTTGCTACCTGCTCACCGACTTTGTCAAGCCACTGGCTGGTGCCTTCGATAACTACGCTGTCGCTGATGTAGTTGCCAAGTACCATGGAGATGAAATCACCTGTAGATGCGGGTGTAAGGATCATGGCACCCTCAAACTTACCTTCCACTGTCTCGGGATGTATGCTCTTTTCAATATCTCTTAAGTGGTTTCTGAAGTCTCCGAGCTCTATGATGGGTGTATCAAGATCTATCATCCCGACACCGCAATAATCCATACCTGTGGTGGCTGTACCGTCTGTAGCACATATCTCTATGGAGATACCGTAGCTTCCGCCAAAGCCTTCATATTCTGTACCGTTGGAGTTTCTGGATATCCAGTTATGACGGTCATATGAACCTGTGGATGAGAATACCTTTACCAAAGGATATTCCTTAGCTATGGTATCAAGCAGTTCCTTGATCCTTTCAATGAACTTGTCGATATCGGGCTCAAGCACACCCTGCTTAAATACATGGGGGTCTACATGAGGTGCTATGTCATGTGCGGGATCCTCCTGGGAATCGAGGGCTGCAGTATATGCATCCTTTGCAAGACCTGTAAGTCCTTCTTCACTGATATCGTTTCCCGAAGCGGAACCGATCTTGTTGTCCTTAAATACCTTTATGGAACCCGAGTTGCTGAATACCGTACGGAAAAGCTTGAAGTCACCGTTTTCCAGGTTCAGTTCTCTTTTTTCCGAATTTACTATTGTATATTTAAATTTTTCAATGCCTGTATCCTTGATGATCTTATCAAAAAGGTCGGCTGTTTCTCTTATTTTAGACATATGGTTACCTCCTTACCTTCCACCGATCATGATCTTACATCTGAGCATGGGACCGCCCATCGATACTGCCATGGGCTGCTTCTTACCGCAGAATCCGCTTGATACCCACTCAATCTTATCGGATATCATATCTACGGTCTTCAGCATATCGAACGCCACACCGGATACAGTGGTATCAAGGAGTGCCTTGCCGAGCTTACCGTTCTTGATCTCGTAACCGCAGTTAACACCGAACATGAACTCACCTGTAAGGTCAGCCTGGCCGTTTCCTGATTCTATTAAGTAATATCCGTCATCAATTGACGCGATCATCTCTTCAAAGGTATTCTTGCCGGGAAGAACGGCGGTATTTCTCATACGGATTATGGGCTCATCTGCATATGTCCAACCGCGTGCATTGCCGTTAGCCTTCATATTGAACTCTTCCGCTGTCTCCCTGTCGTTCATGTAGCCTGTAAGTATTCCGTCCTTGATAAGTACGGCATCACTTCCTACCGTACCTTCATCATCAAGATATACGGGAAGTGCAGCCTGCTCGCCTTCGTATACATTTGCAAAATCCACAAGGTTTACTATTTCAGAGCCTACGCGTGTATTAAGTGAAGGACCTGCAATGCTGCCGCCTTTTACCAGGTCTGCCTCAACTGTATGTCCTACAGCCTCGTGTGCAAGCATACCTGACATCCTGCCTCCGAGGATTACTGTCTTATAGCCGGCATCTGCATATACACCTTCCTTCTTATCCATGAGCCTCTTATAGAGGTCATCGATCTCGGGATAATACTTATTTAAGTTACCGAAGTTATCAAAGAAGCTGCCGTAGCCGCCGAGTGCGGTAAACAGCTCAACCGGTACACCGTCCTTGGTCTCGGCGCTCATCATTACGTAGATGTAGCATCTGGGTATGATAACATGTCCGTCATGAGCATCGGATGTATAGATGATCTTATCCTGTGAATCCTCGGTATATACTACCGTACGGCTTGTAAGTCCGGGACAGTTCTTTACTACATAGTCATCTATGGTCTTACATGCATCGATCATAAGCTTCTGCTCAGCATCCATTATCTCGCCGTGAAGTCCGATATCACCGGTACCGAGGGATGCAGGGAGCAGTACGCTTCTTCCCGAATGCTTTCCTAAGAACATGGCATTCTCTGTAGCAGCCTTGATAACCTTGTCTGCTGCTTCTGCGGAATATTCGGCAACCGATGCGAAACCGAATGTACCGTTATTGTTTACTCTTGCAGAAAGTCCGCGTGATGCGCTTCTTGAATTCTGCACCATGTTGCCTTTAAGGATGACAACTCTGCGGTTTCTGTTCTCCTGCGCACGGAGCACTGTCTGCACACCGTCTGCAAAGAGTTCTTTTTTCGATTTGAATAAATCCTGTATCATTTTCTTCTCCTTAACTTTATTATCTTTAATAGAATTACCTGCGGATAGTATCGGAATCCGTCTCACTTAAGGGTTTACCTGTGATCTTAAAAAGTGTCCCCATTATTAAGTTACGTATAAAGTCCTGACTGTCTTCCTTTACCAGATAGTAAATGTACGAATCGATAAGGAACTGCTTCGTATTGCCGCGGCCTACTATCTTGAAGTTCTTGAAGCCCATCTCGCTGTAACGCTTAACATCGTCATTTGTCATAAATGTGGGACGTGTCATGGTCTTTGCGAAAGTCCTCTTGTCAGGTGAGGTGTCAGCACAGGGGAACTTGATGGTCGGATCAAATTCAAGCTGATGACGGGCTATCTCCACATAATGCTCAGAACGCTTAGGGCATCCCGGCATACAGGTCTCATTTACAAGTATCTCGATCTTATCCGCATAGGGAAGTATCTTCTCTATCACCTTCTCATTATGGTTAAGATCGTAGTCAAGAACTACCAGGAAGTATCCCTTATCAAGCTCACGT